>JACCDW010609852.1_pt1 | contig 39198 bp, 36 predicted proteins | sample 7449781 | NCBI WGS metagenome assembly JACCDW01 (sample SAMN15323449, study PRJNA562643) | freshwater metagenome | isolation source: river surface water | place: USA:Blue River Watershed | collected 2017-08-18 | reverse complement strand
CACCAGTGAGCATCATGCCTTTTTCGGCAATGTCGGCGCCCAGTTCAGGCGGAGTCTGCTCCAGTGCGTTCTTGACGGCAGAAACAATGTTGTTGAGCGGATCAGTCAGCGCCTCCAGCACTTCATTGCTGGAGATCGTGAACGAGCGTGGAATACCTTCGGACAGGTTGCGGCCCTTGACTTCCATCTCGCGCACTTCAGTACCCGGGAAGGCCGAGCCGATCTGCTTTTTGATCGCTTCCGCGGTCTGCTCACCGATCAGCATGCCGTAGTTACGACGGATGTAATTGACGATCGCCTCATCGAACTTGTCACCGCCAACGCGCACCGAGCCTTTATAGACCATGCCGCCCAGCGAGATAATGCCGACTTCGGTGGTACCGCCGCCGATATCGACCACCATTGAACCGGTAGCTTCAGATACCGGCAGGCCGGCGCCGATCGCTGCGGCCATCGGCTCTTCGATCAGGAACACTTGCGAGGCACCTGCACCCAGCGCAGATTCGCGGATCGCGCGGCGCTCAACCTGCGTCGAGCCGCAGGGAACGCAGATGATGATGCGTGGCGAAGGCTTGAACAGCTTGGTGTCATGCACCATGCGGATGAACTGCTTGAGCATTTGCTCGGTGACGGTAAAGTCGGCGATCACGCCGTCTTTCATCGGACGGATCGCTTCGATATTGCCATGCACCTTGCCCAGCATGGCCTTCGCTTCACGGCCGACTGCCTGAATGTTTTTCTTGGCATTCGGGCCGCCTTGCTGGCGGATCGCGACTACGGAAGGCTCGTCAAGCACGATGCCCAGGCCGCGCGCATAAATCAGTGTGTTGGCGGTGCCCAGATCAATTGCCAGGTCGTTAGAAAAATAACTGCGTAAAAATCCAAACATGAATCGTGTCCTTATGCGCCAAAGCTACGCGCGTTGTGGAAAGTAAACCTTTGATTTGCTGCAAAAATCGGGGAAATCCCAGTCCCGGGGATGACGGCCATTAACCCAGTATTCTACCTTATAATCCGTACTAAATTGGCCGATAGAAACGCTAAAAAAGCAGCTTATGCCGTGCTTTCACGGATAAAAACTTTCTCTTCCGGCTTGATATATCGTCACACTTTGATCTTTTTTTAATTACCACTCATTCGGCCGCTGTGGCCTATAGTCTTCATGTCACTCACCATCAACGATATCGGGCGCCTTTCCAAACTGGCGCAACTTGAACTGACAGAGCAGCAATCCGCTGATGCTTTGGACAAACTCAACAGCATTTTCGCTCTGGTCGAGCAGATGAAGGCTGTCGATACCAGTGGCGTGGCGCCGCTGTCCCATCCGATTGCTGCCTGGCGCGATGACCTCTCGCTGAGGCTGCGTGAAGATGTGGCCACCGAAACCAATCACCGTGAGGCCTATCAAAAACCAGCGCCTAAGGTCGAAGACGGCCTGTACCTGGTGCCCAAGGTAATCGAATAGTCTCAGACTGAATGATCCGACCGTGCCTGCTCCCAAGCGGCACGCCATTCGCCCCCCGACTTGTTTATCCGTTCATGCATACCAACACACTCAAACAACTGTCCGCTTTCCTGCGTGATAAGAAAATCTCTGCCACTGAACTGGCCCGGCTTTATCTTGCGCGCATCAGCAAAAGCGACCTCAATGCTTTTACCAGCGTGGACGAGGCGCTGACGCTCGAACAGGCCAAGGCGGCAGACGAGCGCATTGCAAAAGGCCAGGCCACGGCGCTGACAGGCTTGCCGATTGCGCACAAGGATATTTTCGTCACACAGGGCTGGCGCTCGACCGCTGGCTCGAAAATGCTCGAAAACTACAACAGCCCCTTTGATGCAACTGTGGTGGAACAGTTCCGCAAGGCAGGCATGGTCACGCTCGGAAAGTTGAACTGTGATGAATTTGCCATGGGCTCGTCGAATGAAAATTCCTATTTCGGCCCGGTCAAAAACCCCTGGGACAAGACCGCCGTGCCCGGCGGCTCATCCGGCGGCTCGGCAGCCGCTGTTGCCGGCGCACTGGCACCGGCTGCCACTGGCACAGATACCGGCGGCTCGATACGCCAGCCGGCAGCCTTGTGCGGTATTACCGGCATCAAGCCGACCTATGGCCGGGTATCCCGCTTTGGCATGATCGCCTTTGCGTCCTCGCTGGATCAGGGCGGCCCGATGGCGCGCACCGCAGAAGACTGCGCAATGCTGCTCTCGGCAATGGCCGGCTTTGACGCGCGCGACTCCACCAGCATAGAGCGCGCGCCGGAAGATTTTTCTCTGGCACTGGGCGACAGCATCAACGGCCTGAGGATAGGCGTGCCGCGCGAATATTTCAGCAAAGGGCTGGCTGCCGATGTCGAGGCGGCGGTGCGCGAAGCCTTGCGCGAATATGAAAAGCTTGGTGCCACGCTGGTCGATATCTCGCTGCCAAAAACTGAATTGTCTATCCCGGTGTATTACGTGATCGCACCGGCCGAGGCCTCATCGAACCTGTCGCGCTTTGATGGCGTGCGCTACGGCCATCGCGCCGCTGCCTACAGCGACTTGTCGGACATGTATCGCAAGACCCGCTCCGAAGGTTTTGGCGATGAAGTCCAGCGCCGCATTCTGGTCGGCGCTTATGTGCTCTCGCACGGCTACTATGATGCCTATTATTTGCAGGCACAAAAAATACGGCGCCTGATCGCACAGGATTTCCAGCAGGCGTTCACGCAATGCGATGTCATCATGGGCCCGGTCGCACCGACTGTTGCGTGGGATCTTGGCGCGAAAGCCAATGATCCACTTGCCAATTATCTGGCCGATATTTTCACGCTCTCCACCAGCTTGGCCGGCCTGCCCGGCATGTCCATACCATGCGGTTTTGGTCAGGGCGAAAAAAATGCGCAACGTCCGGTTGGCTTGCAGTTGATCGGCAATTATTTTGAAGAGGCAAAACTGTTGGGCATTGCACATCAGTTCCAGCAGGCGACTGACTGGCACAGCCGCCTTCCGGCCGGTATTTAAAGAGGACGCACACATCATGCAATGGGAAGTCGTCATAGGACTAGAAACGCACGCGCAGCTCACTACTGCATCGAAAATATTCAGCGGCGCACCGATTCAGTTTGGCGCCGCACCCAACACGCAAGCCTGCCCGGTTGACCTGGCCTTGCCTGGCGTTTTACCGGTGTTAAACAAAGGTGCGGTGGAACGTGCCATCCAGTTTGGTCTGGCAATCGGTGCAACGATTGCGCCGGAATCGATTTTTGCACGTAAAAATTATTTTTATCCTGACCTGCCCAAAGGCTATCAGATCAGTCAGTTTGAAATTCCTGTCGTGCAGGGCGGTCGTATTGCTTTCGTGCTGGAGCAAAATGGCAAGGCCGAACTGAAGACCGTACAACTGACACGTGCACATCTGGAAGAAGATGCGGGCAAGTCCCTGCACGAGGATTATCACGGCATGACCGGTATCGACTTGAACCGCGCCGGCACGCCACTGCTGGAGATCGTCACTGAACCGGACATGCGCAGCGCTGCCGAAGCCGTTGCTTATGCCAAGGCATTACATGCGTTAGTAATGTGGCTGGGAGTTTGCGATGGCAATATGCAGGAAGGTTCGTTCCGCTGTGATGCAAACGTATCGGTTCGCCCGCTTGGCCAGAAAGAATTCGGCACACGCTGTGAAATCAAGAACCTCAATTCATTCCGCTTCCTGGAAGAGGCGATCAATTATGAAGTGCGGCGCCAGATTGACGTGATCGAAGACGGCGGCAAGATCGTGCAGGAAACACGCCTGTATGATCCGGACAAAAAAGAAACCCGCTCCATGCGCAGCAAGGAAGATGCGATGGATTATCGCTACTTTCCCGACCCCGACCTGCCGCCTTTGCGTATCAGCGAAGAATGGATCGCGCGGGTGAAGGCTGCGCTGCCGGAATTGCCAGCCGCCATGCGCGAGCGTTTCGTGCAGGATTATCAATTGCCTGAATATGATGCGATGGTACTGACGCAATCAAAATCGATGGCTGGTTATTTTGAACAGGTCGTCCATGCAGCCGGCCTTGCGCAGGCCAAACCTGCCGCAAACTGGCTGATGGGCGATGTTGCCTCGACCTTGAATCGCGAAGGCATGGATATCGCCCACTCGCCGGTCAGCGCAGCGCAGCTGGCCTTGCTGTTGATGCGCATTGCCGATGGCACGATCTCCAACAAGATCGCCAAGGAAGTGTTTGCAGCGATGTGGGAAGCACAATCCGATGATGCCGCACTGGCCGACACCATCATTGAATCGAAGGGACTAAAACAGATTTCCGATTCCGGCGCGCTGGAAAAAATCGTCGATGACGTGCTGGCAGCAAATCAAAAATCTGTCGAGGAATTCAGGTCAGGCAAAGAAAAGGCATTCAATGCACTGATCGGTCAGGCCATGAAGGCCAGTAAAGGCAAGGCCAATCCGGCGCAATTGACCGAACTTCTGAAGAAAAAACTTGGATAAAACGATCGATGCAAATTAGAAGGCACGGATGATCCGTGCCTTTTTTGTGTCAGTTACCTTGACCTGACGTTACGCCACACCATACTGCTTACGATAAGCCGTCACTGCTTCTTTATATTTTCCCAGTTCCGCACTCGCGCCCGGTCCTGACAGATACGTAAACAAGTCATTCAGATTCGCAATTGGTATGACCGGTATGCCGACTGACTGCTCCACTTCCTGCACTGCAGAGAGCTGCGACAGTGCGCCTTCGGCGCCGCTTTTTTCCATCCTGTCTAATGCAATCAGTACGGCGCAGGGTGTAGCGCCATGCGCGCGTATCATGTCCACCGATTCGCGTACTGAAGTGCCAGCCGAGATCACATCATCAATGATCACGACCCGTCCTTCGAGCCTGGCACCGACGATGGTGCCGCCCTCGCCATGATCCTTGGCCTCCTTGCGGTTATAGGCAAAGGGCACATTGCGGCCTTTGGCCGCCATCGCCACAGCGGTTGCTGAAGCCAGCGTAATGCCTTTATAGGCCGGGCCAAACAGCATATCGAATCCGACCCCGGAGTCGAGCATGGTCTGTGCATAAAAGTCCGCCAGCTTGCCCAGCGTGGCGCCGTCATTGAACAGCCCGGCATTAAAGAAATAGGGTGAATGGCGGCCGGCCTTGGTGACGAATTCGCCAAATCGCAAGACACCGGCTGCGACGGAAAATGCGATGAACTGCTGACGTAAAGTGCTCACTGCGTGACCCCGGAATAGTGTTGAATAACGCGTATTTTATCGCGCGTTTTATCCGCAGCCGAATCGGTTATGCTTTAGGGCAATTTCAATCACGCTCGCGCTATTCTCTTTTATGAAAATCATTTCCGCCAACCTCAACGGTATACGCTCGGCAGCCAAAAAGAATTTTTTTAACTGGATGGCAAAACAGGAAGCCGATTTTGTGTGCGTACAAGAACTCAAGGCGCAGGAAGCAGACATGACGGCAGATTTTTTATCGCCGATCGGTTATCACGGCTACTTTCATTACGCAGAAAAAAAAGGCTATTCGGGCACGGGCGTGTATTGCCGCAGCAAGCCAGTTACGCACCAGAGCGGATTTGGCAGCGTGGAGTTTGATGCCGAAGGTCGTTATGTGCAGTGTGATTTCGATAATTTGTCGGTGGTATCGGTGTATTGCCCTTCCGGCTCATCAGGTGATGAAAGACAGCAGGCAAAGTTTCGCTTCATGGAAGAATTCTTCACGCATCTGCAGCAATTGCGGCAATGCGGGCGCGAAGTCGTGATCTGTGGCGACTGGAATGTCGCACACAAGGAAATCGACCTGAAAAACTGGAAGAGCAATCAGAAAAATTCCGGCTTCCTGCCTGAAGAGCGCGCATGGATGACGCAAATACTGGATGAGCTCGGCTGGCGCGATGTCTATCGTGGCATGTATCCTGATACCACTGGTGAAGCGTATACCTGGTGGAGCAACCGCGGCAATGCCTGGGCCAATAATGTCGGTTGGCGGATTGATTATCAGATCGCCACCGCTGGCATCAGCGCACTGGCAACATCAGCAAGCGTATATAAGGACGAACGTTTTTCCGACCATTCGCCGCTGATCATCGAATATGATTTTTAAGCGTTAAGTAAAAAACCAGTAACAGACCGCAATCGACGCTAACACACCGGCCAGATCGGCCAGCAATGCACAGGCCACAGCATGCCGCACGCGCTGTATGCCGACGGCACCAAAATAAACAGCAACAACATAGAAGGTGGTTTCCGTACTGCCCTGCATGGTTGCAGCAAGCAGTGCCGGAAAACTATCCACACCATGCGTGCTCATGGTCTCAATCAGAAAGGCGCGCGCTGCGCTGCCTGAAAACGGCTTGATCAGCGCAACCGGCAAGGCATCAATAAAACGTGCATCCCAGCCTGCATGCTCTGCCAGCCAGCGCAGCACGGCCAGCATGGCATCCAGCGCGCCTGAAGCACGCAGCACGCCCACCGCACACAACATCGCCACCAGATAAGGCAGCAGATTTTTTGCGACATCAAAGCCTTCTTTGGCACCTTCGACAAATGCTTCATAGACCGGCACGCGCCGATACGCACCGGCCAGAATAAAAAATAATATCAGCGCGAATAAGACCAGATTGCCCAGCAAAGAAGACACTGCTGCCAGCGCTACTGCAGATAAGCTTGCCAGCACGGCGCACAGCCCTCCCAGCAGCAACGCAAATGACAACAGCCAGACAAGGACTAGCGGATCGCGCAAGGGCAGTCGCTGCACCCATGCGACCGATAAAAAACCAGCAAGCGTGGAAGCAGTCGTTGCCAGCAAAATAGGCAAAAATACCAGCGTCGGGTCGGCCGCACCTTGCTGCATCCGGTACATGAAAATCGAGACCGGCAACAGCGTCAGCGAAGAAGCATTCAGCACCAAAAATAAAATCTGCGCATTGCTTGCCACAGCCGGTAAAGGATTGAGCTCCTGTAGCGCGCGCATTGCCTTTAAGCCTATTGGTGTGGCCGCATTGTCCAGCCCGAGTGCGTTTGCGGTGAAGTTCAGTGTAATCAAACCCAGCGCAGGATGACCGGCCGGCACTTCCGGCATCAGGCGCTGGAACAGCGGTGACAACCCTCGCGCCAGCGAGTTGATCAGCCCGGCCTTTTCCGCAATGCGCAGAAAGCCCAGCCACAAGGTGAGCGTGCCAAACAACAGCACCATCACATCGACTGACAAGCGTGCCATTGCAAACAGGCCCTCGACCATGGCACCAAACACGGCAGGATCGCCCTGCACCAGCCAGCGCCAGCCCGCACTGGCTGCAGCGATGAGGAAAAATCCCAGCCACAAACTGTTGAGCATTGCGCGTTGAGTCCGTGGTTATTCGGCTTTTGCCTGTGCGTCGCCCAGCACTGTGCGTATCCAGGGCAACAGTGCATAGGCAGGGAATGCGAGCACAAAGGTCAGCAGAAAATAGTTCGCATAGCCCATTTCATGCGCGCCTATGCCGCCGGCCCAGCCTGCGATCGATCGTGAAAACGCAAAGATCGAGGACAGGATCGCGTATTCCGTGGTGGCCTTGGACTTGTCTACGATTGCCATTAAAAATGCCAGGAAGGCTGCCGTGCCCAGTCCGCCGGTAAAGGATTCAATCGCGCTGGCTGAATACATCACCGCCTGCAGCTCAGTCGGGATGGCCGTACCCTGGGTTGCGGCAGGAATCAGGAAAGCGGCAATGACATAACCGAGATTGGACAAGGCCTGCCACAGGCCCAGCACCCATAATGCGCGATAGATACCGACGCGGTCGGTATACCAGCCACCCAGCACGCCACCCGCAATCGACAGGCCCAGTCCGAGATTGACTGACACCAGACCGATCTGCGTATTGGTAAAGCCACTATCTACCCAGAACGGCTTGATCATGAAACCGATTGATGAATCCGCCAGTTTAAAAATAAGAATGAAGGCGATCAGTATCAATGCGTGCTTACGATTCAACAGCGAAATGACCGCACCGAACACTGGCCCCTCTGATGCCGCCTGCGCCATTTCCGGTGATTCCTGCCTTCTGGCCTGTGTGAATAGCACGGCACCCAGCAGAATCAACAGCACCGGCACCGACTTGAACCACCATGTACGGTTGACTGACGCGATTGATGCGATATCGACGGCAAACAATACCGGCCATAACAAGCCGGCTAAAAACAGTACCAGTGCCAGCACTAACAGCGGCTGCCTTAGCAGCGCAGAAAATTCGGCGCCGATACTGGCCATGCCCTGATCATTTTTTTCGCGTGCCGCTTCTTTTGGCGCCATCAGGCTGATGGCAGCGATCAAGAAAAACAGCAGCGCAGCCACGCCATAGGTGTTGGTCCAGCCGACATGATCGGATAACCAGAGCAGCATACCAGCGGCAAGCATGCCAACACGATAAAAGCCAATACGAAAACCATTGGCCAGCCCCAGCTCTTGTTTGTTGAGCCGCTCTATGGTGTAACCGTCAACAGAAATATCATTGGTCGCAGAAAGCGCGGTAAAAATGCCGATCGCCAGCCACACCCACGGACCAAAGCCCATCTGCTGTGCACATACCATCATCACTATGCCCATGCCGACATCGGCAGCGGCCATCCACCAGCGGTGATGGCGCGTGAAATCAATGATCGGTGCCCATAAAAATTTCAGCGTCCAGCAAAGGCCGAGCAAGCTTAAGAAACCGATCTTGTTGAGCTCTATACCTTGCTGCCTGAAATACACAGGAAACAAATCATAGAACAGGCCTAACGGAAAGCCTTCGGAAAAATACAGCAGGCTGACCCAGAATAATTTTGAGCGCAGCAAGCGAGGTGCGGCGGTCGCCGGACTGGATGGCAAATTCATGCAGGATTCTTTTTGCGAAGACGGAATACAGCTAAGCTGCCACGCAAATTGGGCAGGAAGGTGACGGGCGCACCATTATCCTTCAGTGCGACACATTCAATCACTTCGAGCCCGACTTCGGATGCAAGTTCCTCAAAGTCACGTATGGTCGCGCAACGCAGGTTGGGCGTATCAAACCAGTCATACGGCAGGCTTTCGGAGACCGGCATGCGGCCGCGCATGAGCGCGACACGATGCGGCCAGTGCGCAAAGTTTGGAAATGACACGATCGCTTCACCACCTACACGGGCGATGTCGCGCAATACACCTTCGACGTTTTTCATCATCTGCAGCGCAGACAGGCACAGCACATTGTCAAAGGCATTATCGGCAAACATCGCCAGACCTGCCTCCAGGTCTTGCTGGATCACTGATACGCCGCGCTCTATACAGCGCGGTATCTTCAGGTCATCAATCTCTACGCCATAGCCAGCGCATTGTTTATCTGTTTGCAGATAGTCGAGCATCGCGCCATCGCCACAGCCCAGATCCAGTACGCGCGATCCTGGCGAGACCCAGTGCGCAATAAAGGCGAGGTCAGCGCGCAGGCCATGAAACTTTTGCACGCTCATGCGGCCTCCTGCTGCAGTGGCAATCCGATACGGCTGGTCTGTTGCCAGATGCGCTCATAGTAAGTGCGTACCACGGACATATAACGCACATCATCAAGCAGGAATGCATCATGTCCATGCGGCGCATCGATTTCCGCATACGAGACTTTGCGGTTGTTGTTGACCAGCGCCTGCACGATCTCGCGGCTGCGCTCAGGTGCGAAGCGCCAGTCGGTGCTAAATGACACCAACAGGAATTCGGCCTGCGTGCCGGCCAGCGCAGCAGTGAGGTCGCCGCCGAACGCGCGCGCCGGATCAAAATAATCTAATGCCTTGGTAATCAGCAAATACGTATTGGCATCAAAGTATTCGGAAAACTTGTCGCCCTGATAGCGCAGATAAGATTCAATTTCAAAATCAATGCCGTAACCGAACTGATAGTCATTGCCGCGCAAATCGCGGCCGAATTTTTCAGCCATATCATCATCAGACAGATACGTGATATGGCCGATCATGCGCGCGACCCGGAGACCGTTTTTCGGTACCACGCCATGCGCATAAAAATCACCGGCATGAAAATCCGGATCCGTCAGAATGGCCTGGCGCGCGACATCATTGAACGCAATATTTTGTGCCGACAGTTTTGGGGTGGAAGCGATCACCAGGCAATGGCGCACGCGCTGTGGATACAGCATGCTCCAGGCCATTGCCTGCATGCCGCCCAGTGAGCCGCCCATTACGGCAGCAAATTGTTGTATGCCTAATTCATCGGCCAGCCGCGCTTGTGCATGCACCCAGTCTTCTACTGTAACGACGGGAAAAGCAGCACCATACGGCTTGCCGGTCGACGGATTGGTATGCATGGGGCCGGTTGAACCAAAGCATGAGCCCAGGTTATTGACGCCAATGACAAAGAACCGGTCGGTATCCAGCGGCTTGCCAGGGCCGACCATGTTGTCCCACCAGCCGGTGCTGCGCGGCTGGCCTTCATAGGTGCCGGCCACATGGTGCGAAGCATTGAGCGCATGACAGACCAGAACCGCATTAGAACAGTCGGCGTTGAGTTGGCCGTAAGTTTCATAGACCAGTGTGTAATCGGCAAGCGATGCGCCGCTTTGCAGCGCAAGCGGCGCGGCAAAATGCATGGACTTCGGCGTGACATGACCAATCGATTTCATCATTTTTTTCATGAAAAAAGCCCGACTGCACTTGGCATATCGGGCTGAATTCGGAACATCATCGATTCGAGCTCGCTTTAGCCGTATTTGTGCGGGAGATTCCCTTGCGCCCGCAAGCTGAAGTCAGCGGCTCGTGCCACTGACCGATCAAATCGGCGCAGTGATGCAAGGATAACGAACTCGGCGCACAGCGTCAAACCCCGCAAAAGGCAATATGCGGCTACAGTGCCTGCAGCCGCTCCATGCTCTCGGCAATCGATGCTGCTTCATAGCTGCGCAAGATTTTCTTAACCAGTGGCTCGATCAGAGTGATATCGCTGCCAAGAATTTCCTGTTTGACTGCCAATAATTGTGCCGGGTGCATGGAGAATTCGCGCAGCCCCATGCCTAGCAAGAGGCGGGTGAGTTTCGTATCGCCAGCGATCTCGCCACAGACGGCCACCGGTATGCCGGCCTTGGCACCGGTCGCAATCGTGGTGGCAAGCAGCTGTAGCACTGCCGGATGCAGGGGATTGTAGAGATGCGCGACCTCATGATCGACACGATCAATCGCCAGCGTATATTGGATCAGGTCATTAGTACCGATCGACAGAAAGTTGAGCCGCTTGATGAATAGCGGCAGCGTCAGTGCGGCAGCTGGTATTTCTATCATCGCGCCCACCGGTATGGCCTGATCGAATTTCTTTTTCGCGTCGCGCAATTGTGCCTTGGCCTGCTCGATCAGCAACAGCGTCTGGTCGATTTCAAATGCATGCGACAGCATAGGGATCAACAGATTGATCGGCCCATATGCTGATGCACGCAAAATTGCGCGCAGCTGCGTCAGGAACATCTGCGGCTCGGCGAGACAGTAGCGGATTGCGCGCAGTCCCAGTGCGGGATTGAGCGCCGTCTCTTCGCCCTTGTCGAGCGGCTTGTCGGCGCCAACATCCAGCGTCCTGATGGTCACCGGCCGCCCCTTCATTGCAACGACCGCTTTACGATAGGACTCGAACTGTTCGTCTTCGCTCGGCAATCTGCTTTTCTGGCCGGTGCGTCCCATGAACAAAAATTCGGAGCGGAACAAACCAACACCAACAGCGCCGGCATCCATCGCACCGCTGCAGTCTTCAGGCAGTTCAATGTTGGCCAGCAGATGCACAGATGTGCCATCCATAGTGATGGCCGGTGTTTTTTTCAGCTTGCCAAGCTTCTTGCGCTCGCGCAGCAATTTGTTCTGGCTCTCGCGATACTGCTCCAGTACCACAGGTGCGGGATCAACAATGACGACACCGGCATCACCATCAATAATGACCCAGTCATCCTGGCTGATCAGTTCTGATGCATTGGCCATACCGACTGCAGCAGGAATGTCGAGGCTGCGGGCAACGATCGCCGTGTGCGAGTTCTGGCCGCCCAGGTCAGTGACAAAACCGACGAACGCACGATCGCGGAACTGCAGCATATCGGCCGGCGAAATATCATGTGCGACAACGATCATGTGCGCACTGGCTTCTTCACCTTGCGAAGTGCGCGGCATTTGGGTGGCGCTGCCTGTCAGCACATTTAAGATGCGCTCGCCAACCTGAAGAATGTCTTGCTTGCGTTCGCGCAAATACGCATCTTCGATTTCGTCGAATTGGGCAGAGAGCTGATCAATCTGCGTCAGCAGCGCCCACTCGGCGTTGTAGTGGCGCGTACGGATAATCTCCAGCGGCTGCTCGGAGACAATAGGATCTGACAGGATCAGCGCATGCACATCAATAAACGCGCCAAGCTCGGAAGGCGCATCGGCCGGCAGTTCTTTCCAGATCACCTGCAATTCTTCGTGCACTTTTGCGATCGCCGCCGATAGTCGCTGCACTTCGGCCTCGATCTGATCTTCAGCAACCAGGTAATGCTTGACATCGAGTGCCGCAGGCTTCAGCAGGTGCGCGCGCCCGATGGCGATGCCACGGGAAACCGGTATGCCATGCAGCGTGAAGGAAGCCATGCTTATCCCTTATTCGCTCTCGCCAAAACGTGCGGCGATCAGCTCGGCTAACGCATCAAAGCAGGCCTGCTCATCCGGTCCATCCGCTTCAAGCGTGACAGTCGAGCCCTTGCCAGCGGCGAGCATCATCACGCCCATGATGGACTTTGCATTGATGCGGCGCTGATTGCGCGTGAGCCAGACTTCACACTGGAATTTTCCGGCCAGTTGCGTGAGCTTGGCTGATGCGCGCGCATGCAGGCCGAGCTTATTGATGATTTCTAATTCTTTTGTAATCATTTTTATTATTGGTTTAGTTGGGTGCAACGCGCACCCTGTTATCGACGCGGCAGGCACCGCTCTGTCCGCCAGCTAAGGCCATCTCGACCGTCACATCAATGGTGTTATGGCGATATGTAATCGCGCGCAACAGCATAGGCAGGCTGATGCCGGCGATCACCTCGACTTCACCCGGTACGCACAATTGCAATGTACAGTTAGACGGCGTGCCGCCCATCACATCCGTGATCACCAATACGCCCGCACCATCATTGATTCTGGCAATGGCTTCACGCGCGAGCCGGTTGACCTCTGTCGGATCCTGATCGGCTACGACATCGATCGCTTCGAAATGCGTCGGCTGGCTGCGAAATACATGCGTCGCAGCATCAATAAAGGCGCGTCCCAGCGGCGCGTGTGTCAGAAGCAGAATACCAACCATGGATTTATCGCTGTTCTTACAAAAACGGTTGCGCTGCCTGGTTCGTTATTGTTCGATCGCGTCGATGAACATCTTGGCAACATTAAAGCCCGTCTGCTGTGTGATCTCCTGAAAGCAGGTCGGGCTGGTTACATTAATCTCAGTCAGATAGTGTCCGATAACATCACATCCTACCAGTAACAGGCCGCGCTTCCGCAAGAGAGGCCCAAGTGTTTCGCCAATTTCCCGCTCGCGTGGCGTAACCGGCATGGCCACGCCCAGACCGCCTACAGCAAGATTGCCGCGCACTTCACCGGCCTGCGGTATGCGCGCCAGACTGTAGGGAACGACCTGTCCATCAATCAGCAATACACGACGGTCGCCTTGTGAAATCTCAGGTATGTAGCGCTGGACCATGATGGTGTGCTGTCCGTGTTCCGTCATTGTCTCGATAATGGCGCCCAGGTTAAGGCCATCACTACCGACCTTGAAAATACCTGCGCCACCCATGCCGTCCAGCGGTTTTAAGATGATGTCTTTGTGCTGTTCATGAAATGCGCGTATGCGCGCGGCCTCACTGGTCACCAGCGTGGGGGCGATGAATTGCGGAAAATGCGTGATCGACAGTTTTTCGTTATGGCTGCGTATTGCTTCCGGCCGGTTGACGATGCGCGCACCATGCGACTCTGCAAGCTCCAGCAGATAGGTCGCATAGATATATTCCATGTTGAACGGCGGATCCGTACGCTCAATCACCACATCGAATGCTGTCAGCGACTGCAGTACCGGCGCATGCTGCACATACCAGTTGTCCTGTTGTCCGGTCAGCTCTACATGCGAGACATTGGCCAGCACTTCTTTACCATCAAACATCAGGTCGCCATGTCCAAACACATACAGCGCATGCCCGCGACCGGCTGCCTCTAGCATCATTGCGTACGTGGAGTCTTTAATAATCTTGAAGCCGGACAGCGGATCACAGGCAAAGGCTATTTTCATTGCACGCTTAGTTGAGATTAATATTCTTCCGGATTCGGATCCGTTTTTTCCAGCTCCAGTGACGCCGCCAGCAATGCCAGTCTCGCTACTACGCCATACATATAGAAGCGGTTCGGTGCTGCCGTGCCGGGCTTGGCGGCAAGATCCGGCAATGCATGTTGCTGCGCGAAGGCCAGCGGCACAAAATGCGCGCCCGGTGCGTTAAGGTTTTCATCCACGCCGCGCTCGGCATGCACGCGATAAAAACCGCCCACGACATAGCGGTCCATCATATAGACGACCGGCTCGGCCACTGCATCATTGATATGTTCGAAGGTATGTACACCTTCTTGCAGGATGACATCGGAGACTTCCATGCCTTCTTTAATGACAGACATTTTATTGCGCTGCTTACGATTGAGGTCCTTCACTTCCGATGCGTCGCGCACAGTCATGATGCCCATGCCGTACGTGCCCGCATCTGCCTTGACAATCACAAACGGTGTTTCCTTGATGCCGTACTCTTTGTATTTTTTACGTATCTTGGTCAACAGCGTATCGACATTCGTGGCCAGGCAATCCTCGCCGGTGCGCTCATGAAAATTAATGCCGGTGCATTTTGCAAAATAAGGATTGAGCATCCACTGGTCGACATCGATCAGTTTGGCGAATTTTTTTGCGACTTCATCATAGGCAGCAAAGTGATTGGTCTTGCGGCGCACGGCCCAGCCCGCGTGCAACGGCGGCAGCAAGGTTTGCTCATGCAGATTTTCCAGTATCGCCGGTATGCCGGAAGACAGATCATTGTTAAGCAGGATGGTGCACGGATCAAAATTCTTCAGACCCAGTCGGCGGCCATTGTTGATGCGCTCCAGTGGCTCCAATGTGATACTTGAACCATCAGGCAATTCAATCGCCGTCGGCTCCTTGACTTCATCGGACAAGCTGCCCAAACGAACATTTAAGCCCGTCTGGCGGAAGATTTGCATCAGCCTCGATACATTTTGCAGATAAAACGTATTACGGGTATGGCGCTCGGGAATCAGCAGCAGGTTTTTCGCGTCCGGACAATATTTTTCAATCGCTGCCATCGCTGCCTGCACGGCCAGCGGCAACATTTCCGGTGCCAGATTATTAAACCCGCCAGGAAAAAGATTGGTATCGACCGGTGCGAGCTTGAAACCGGAATTGCGCAAGTCCACCGAACAATAGAACGGCGGCGTATGTTCCTGCCATTCCAGACGGAACCAGCGTTCAATCGCGGGCGTGGCCGTCAGGATTTTCTTTTCGAGCTCAAGCAGCGGGCCGTTTAAGGCAGTGACGAGATGGGGAACCATGGGGGAAACCTTATTCGGATATTCTGCATCGCAGTGATGTTGCCAAGGGGCAGATTCTAACGGTAATCAGGGTTTTCCGCGCCAAAAGCCAACAGCCGGTAAATTGCCGGTTTTGCAGAAATTGGGCTTAAAACGGGATTTTAAACCCTCAAAAGATAAAAAAACGCCTCCCTAAGGAGGCGTTCAGGTGGCCTGAACCAGGCCAGAGACGACTGAGGAAATTAGCCGTGATAGGCACTTTCACCGTGGCTGGTGATGTCCAGACCTTCACGCTCGTCTTCTTCCGAGACACGCAGACCGATGGTCAGATCAACCAGTTTGTAGGCTACGAATGACACCACACCGGACCAGACGACGGTAACCAGCACAGCAATACCCTGCTTACCGACCTGCTCCATGATTGAATAGGCATCCGGCGCGATCATTGCCACTGTAGACCAGTCAGCAACCGCGCTTGGGCCGCCCAGGTTAGGCGAGTTGAAGACACCCGTCAGGATCGCGCCCAGAATGCCGCACACGCCGTGTACGCCGAATACATCCAGCGAGTCATCCGCACCTAGCAGTCGCTTCAGACCGTTTACGCCCCACATACCGGCAAAACCAGACAGCAGGCCTATGACCAGCGCACCCAAGATACCCACGTTACCGCAAGCTGGTGTGATCGCAACCAGTCCGGCGACCGCTCCTGATGCGGCACCCAGCATCGATGGCTTACCTTTGAGAACCCATTCAGCAACGCTCCATGAGATCACGGCTGCGGCAGTTGCCAGCAAGGTGTTAACGAAAGCCAGTGCGGCATAACCATTTGCTTCGAGTGCAGAGCCGGCATTGAAACCAAACCAGCCCACCCACAGCAGCGCTGCACCGACCATAGTCAGCGTGAGGCTGTGCGGCGCCATAGCTTCTTTGCCGTAACCGATACGCTTGCCCACCAGATATGCGCCAACCAGACCAGCGACTGCCGCATTGATATGGACGACGGTACCGCCAGCAAAATCCAGCGCGCCCACTTGCCACAGATAGCCTGCTTTAGCATTCATTGCATCAGCAACGCCGGCCGCACCCGTGTAGGCATCAGGCCCCATCCAGAACCAGACCATGTGTGCAATCGGCGCATAGCTAAAAGTGAACCACAACACACTGAACAACAGCACAGCAGAGAACTTCATGCGCTCAGCGAAGGAACCCACGATCAGCGTGCAGGTAATCGCAGCAAAGCTTGCCTGGAATGCTGCAAACACCAGCTCAGGGATATAAGTTTTTTTGCTGAATGTTGCTGCAGGACTGAAACTGCCTGCGACGTTATCCCAAATGCCATTCATGAACAGGCGATCAAAACCACCTATAAAGGCATTCCCTTCGGTGAAGGTAATGCTATAGCCATAGATGAACCACAACACCATGATCAGTGAAAAGGTCACCATCACTTGCATCAGAATCGACAGCATGTTTTTGCTGCGTACCAGGCCGCCGTAAAACAATGCGAGGCCCGGGATTGCCATCATGATGACCAACAAGGTCGAGACCATCATCCAGGCTATATCACCTTTGTTAGGCTCAGGCGGTTTTTCTGCTGAGGACGCAGCAGGTGCTTCCGCTGCGGGTGCTGCAGCAGGTGCATCTGCAGCGGGAGCAGGCGCGGCGGCGGCCGGTGCTGCTGGAGCGGCAGCATCTTCCGCCGCTGCCAGTTGCGTCATGCCCACTGCAAAGAACAACAGGCTGGCGCTCAAAAGGCTTGCAAGACATTTTTTCATTTCATTCCCCTTAGAGTGCTTCTTTGCCAGTTTCGCCAGTACGAATCCGCACCACTTGCTGCAGGTCGTAGACGAAAATTTTGCCGTCACCAATCTTGCCGGTGCGTGCCGCATTTTCGATGGCTTCGATTGCGCGCTCGACGATGGCATCATCAACCGCTGCTTCTATCTTGGTTTTAGGCAGAAAGTCCACCACATACTCTGCGCCGCGGTAGAGCTCTGTGTGACCTTTCTGGCGCCCAAAACCTTTGACCTCCGTGACGGTAATGCCTTGTACACCTATAGCCGAAAGTGCTTCGCGCACTTCATCAAGTTTGAACGGCTTGATGATTGCTGAGATGAGTTTCATTTCTGCCTCTTTCAAAATTAAAATGCTTTGGTAACGGTCACGACACCAGTTGTGCCACCGAGGTAGCCTTTGCCGCCGAAGTCATAGCCGTCTGTCGTTTTATCTGCATCAGTACCAACGACTGCCACGGCCACTACAGCAAGACCGAAATCTTTTGTTACGCCAACTTTCCAGTCAGTGTAATCAGCAACCGCCTTATTTTTTACGACCTGCTTACCTGCATGCAGGTTAAGAATATAGCCATCTTTCATTTCAACATTGGCGCCGACATCAATGTAGTTACTGCCATCCGTACCAGGGCCCCAGCCGATGAAATTGGTCAGCGCTTGTGAATACTTGATGTAAGCCGGTCCATAGCCCGCCTGGATATAAGCTTCTGTTGTATTGGCGCTTGAGCCTGGGTAAGCATTTGAAGGATAGTAGTAACGAATCATGCCCACGTCATAGGCAACGCCGTTAATCTCGCCGCGCTTGCCACCATATAAATCTATTTCGGTGTTGGTATCGCCGCCAGCGTCTTTAATCCAAGCGATATTTGAGGCCCATGTACCTACATACAAACCTGTAGGCGAGTTTGTGTAGTCTGCGCCAGCAGAAACTGCAGGTTTCATACGGGTCTGTGAAATACCGCGGAAGCGATAATCATTGGTTGCACCGACGTTAAATGCAAATACGTGATCCGGAGCAGGTGCTGCCGCCTCTTCTGCATGCGCGAAGTTGGCTGCAAATGCACCCAGGACGGCGCTAGCGATAATTAGTTTTTTCATGTCATTCCTTTGTATTAAGTTTGTGGGAAGAGTGTGGCAATAAAAGCTTGTTTGCTGCAAACAACTAAGCAGAAGCCGTGCCAGCTATTAAAAGCGAAATTACTTTATCATTCCGCCCGGATCGCCTCGCCAAAAGCGCGTATTTGCTGGCAAGATGCAATCAGGCGCACCAGCAAAGCGCGCCTGCTTCAAAATAGTGCATTTTTTTATCAGGTCTTATATGAACAAACCCAGCATCCTTGATGAAATTCAAGCCAAGATCAGCCAGGTCATGCAGCAATCCCCTGCCAAAGATCTGGAAAACAATTTAAAGGCCATGCTCCATACCGGTTTTGGCAAACTGGATTTGCTGACCCGCGAAGAATTCGATATCCAGGTGGAAGTACTGGCCCGCACCCGCGCCAAGCTTGCGGCCCTGGAAGCACGGGTCGCCGAACTCGAAGCCCGCAATAAACCCTGAATCGGCAAGTGAGCCTTGCCGTACTCAGGAGCCGTGCACTGACAGGCATGGAAGCGCCTGAGGTCACGGTCGAGGTGCATCTGGCAAATGGCCTGCCCACATTTACGATAGTCGGACTGCCTGATACGGAAGTTCGAGAATCCAAGGATCGTGTTCGCGCCGCATTACAAAATGCCGGCTTTGAATTCCCCGCCCGTCGCATCACCGTCAATCTCGCACCGGCCGATCTGCCCAAGGAATCCGGCCGCTTTGATTTGCCGATTGCGCTGGGCATACTGGCCGCATCAGGGCAGTTGCCGGCTACGAATCTGGATCAGTATGAATTCGCTGGTGAACTCTCGCTGTCGGGCGCACTACGGCCGATACGCGCAGCACTGGCCATGACTTTCGCAATGCATAAGACCGCTGGTGCAAACGGGCAGCGCCGCGCATTTATCCTGCCGCGCGCCAATGCTGCCGAGGCAGCGCTGGTGCCGGATGCCATCATTTATCCTGCCGATTCGCTGCTTGATGTTTGCGCGCACCTGTCTACAGTCAATCAGGATGCGCGCCTGGCCCGATATGTAAACCAGCCAGAAGCATGCAAAGTGATCGCAGCAGACTTTGCCGATATTCGCGGCCAGAGCCTTGCGCGGCGCGTGCTGGAAATTGCTGCTGCAGGCGGGCATAGCGTATTAATGGTCGGTCCGCCGGGCGCTGGCAAATCCATGCTGGCCTCGCGCCTGACCGGCATTTTGCCTCCGATGACGGATGCCGAAGCGCTGGAAGCAGCCGCAGTCCAGTCCCTTGCCGGCAGCTTCACGATGGCGCGCTGGCGCGAGCGGCCGTTCAGGGCGCCGCATCATACCGCCTCCGGCGTGGCATTAGTCGGTGGTAGCAGCGTGCCACGGCCGGGAGAAATTTCACTGGCCAACCATGGTGTGCTGTTTCTGGATGAACTGACAGAATTCGACCGTAAGGTGCTGGAAGTATTGCGTGAACCGCTGGAGTCCGGTCACATCACGATTTCCCGTGCGGGCAGGCAGGCGGATTTCCCTTGTCGCTTTCAATTGATCGCCGCGATGAATCCCTGTCCTTGCGGCTATCTCGGCCATCCGACCAAAAGCTGTCGCTGCACGCCTGATGGCATAGCGCGATATCAGGCCAAAATTTCCGGGCCACTGCTTGATCGTATTGATTTGCAAATTCAGGTCGCCCCGGTATCAGAAGAAGCGCTGATGCATGATGGCGGCCGGCGCGAGCGTTCAGCTGAGATCGCCGAACGCGTGGCTGCAGCACGGGCGCGGCAGCTTAAGCGCCAGCCATATGCAAATGCCCGGCTTGATACCGCAGAAATTGCCTGCTACTGCAAGCCTGATGCAGCCGCTACAGAATTACTGCAGGCAGCAATGAAACGACTGAACTGGTCGGCACGCGCCTATCACCGGGTGCTGAAGATTGCGCGCACCGTGGCCGATCTCTCTGATGCGGCACAGATTCATAGCAGTCATATCGGCGAGGCGATTCAATACCGGCGCGCCTTGGCGCTGAATTTATCCTAGGCTTGCGCACCTACTGCTTGCGCAATTAATCGACCCGAAGCGGATGGTGCTGATACCATCTGGCCATGTCCTCCTCATTTTCTCTCCCAGGGCGCAATCTGATTGCCCTTGTTTTACTGCTGGCCGTGTCTGGCTGCAGTACCCAATTCAACTGGCGCGTGGTGCGCGCAGACGATATGCCAGTCACGGTGCTGCTGCCGGCCAAGCCGACTTCGCATGCAGCGGATATTGAACTCAACGGCAATAAAGTGAACATGAAGATGACCGCCACTGAGGTTGGCACTGTTAATTTTGCTGTTGCCGGCGTATCCATCAGCGATCCGGCACAGCGTGCCGATGCGCTGTTGGCTATGCAAACAGCGATGGTGAGCAATATCAATGGCACGATACGCACGCAAAAACAGGTCAAGCTTGAAGGCGGCCAGTCCGCCACAGAAATCATGGCCGCCGGCGCTATGGGCCCTGCAAAAACGCCCGTGCTGATGGCTGCGCGTTTTGTCGAACATGGCACATGGCTGCTGCAGGTTGTGGCGATCGGACCAGGACAGGATTTGTCGCAAGAGGTGATCGACACGTTTCTGTCTTCTCTGGTCCTGAACTGATATGTTTTTGCCTGTGCCCTATCTGGAAGGCCGCGTTGCGGTGCGCGTGGTGCTGGTTTTCGCAGCCGCCTATGTGCTCTCGTATGCATTCCGCGCAATTAATGCTGTGATTGCGCCGGCCTTAATGGCCGATCTGCATTTGTCCAATTCGGACCTGGGCTTGCTCACCTCTGCCTATTTCGTCGGCTTTGCCGGGCTACAGTTGCCATTGGGCGTATGGCTGGATAAATACGGCGCAAGGCGCACGGAAGCTTCTTTGCTGTTGTTCGCTGCAATTGGTTCTGCCTTGTTTGCCACCAGTACCAGTCTGACCGGACTGTGGATAGGGCGCGCAATGATCGGTGTCGGTGTATCTGCCTGCCTGATGGCGCCGCTGAAGGCTTATCGTGTCTGGTACAGGCCGGAGCAGCAAAGTCAGCTCGGCAGCTGGATGCTGGTATTTGGTACGTGCGGCGCACTGGCGACCACGATTCCTGTTGCCTTGCTGCTGCCCATAATCGGCTGGCGCAGCCTGTTCTGGATCATGGCCGGCTTAATCATGCTGGCTGCAATGCTGGTCTTCTTTAAGCTCAAAGATGTCGAACGCGATATCGACGCACAGCAGGCACAGGCAGCACAGGCCAGCGCACCTGCCAGCACTGGCGGCCCGTCTTCCAATGAAAGTTATCTGGCGATTTTTTCGAATCCCTATTTTCAGCGCATGGCCATGCTGGGCGCCATTCATCAGGGCGGCTTTTTGGCCATGCAAACGCTATGGGCAGGGCCGTGGATGATCAGGGTGCTCGGGCTGACTGCTACCGAAACATCGCAAGTGCTGTTTGCATTTAATTTTGCATTGCTGCTGTCTTACCTGATCTTATCCTGGTGGTCACCGCGCCATATTTCGTTCACGGACAAACCCGGCCTGCCTGCACTGAAAGTTGTCAGTGTCGGGCTGGGTGGCGCAGTCCTGGTTCAGGTGCTGATTGTTCTCTTCACAGCAAAATGGGCATGGCTGTTATGGATATTATTTGCCATTCTGGTGACGGTGACGACTATCGCGCAAATGCATGTCAGCGTCAGTTTCCCGCCGCATCTGGCCGGCCGTGCAAACAGCGCGTTTAACCTGATGCTATTCATCGGCGCTTTTTCCATTCAATGGGGAGTCGGGCTGGTGATTGATTTATTTGTCGCACAGGGATGGCCCGTTGCCTCTTCCATGCGCATCGCATGGAGCATTTATCTGGTCATACAAACCATTGCCTTGCTGTTGTTTATCAAACATCCGGCAGCCAACCTGCATCACAGGCCGGCAACCTCATGAACCAGTCGCTGTCTTATTTTTCTGTGTGACATTCTTTTTTATTTACCTATCATGTTAATCACTTTTAAGTCCAAAGCAGCTGCAGATGTGGTGATGTACAAAGCCCATGCGCAACTGATATTTGAGCTGCTTCAAAAATCGCCTGAGCGCGGCATCATCACAGCTGAGGAAGTGCCGCTCGCACTGGACAAACTGGAAGCGCGCATTGCCGAGACTAAGCGCGAACTAAGCGCTGAAGAAAAAAAAGCTGCAACCTGGGGGCAAGACGAAAAAGATGAGTATGAAAAATCGCATGATCAGCCGGTAAGCCTTGCCGTGCGCGCCTTTCCTTTTCTGGAAATGCTGCGCGCCGCCAAGCGTGAACAGCAACACATCATGTGGGGCGTCTGATGACAACCATGAGCGATTCCATGCTGATGGCTGCAGATGGTATGCGCCTGCATATCAGGGATTTTTATCCGTCCGCCAAGGCCAGCAATCGCTTGATGATCATGCATGGGTTAGGCGAGCATTGCGGCCGTTATCAGCATGTGGCTGAATTTTTTTGCGCGCGCGGCTTTGCCGTCAGGAGTTATGATCATCGCGGCCATGGCCTGTCGGGCGGTGCACGCGGTGACCTGCCCCATGCAGCCGCACTGCTAGATGATGCAGTAATGATTATGCGCGACTGGAACAAACGGCCTGACTTGCCACAGGCGGCGCCCTTTTTATTGGGTCATAGCATGGGCGGGCTGTTCGCTGCAGAACTGGCCTTGTCTGGACTGGTGCCGCTATCAGGACTGATCTTATCTTCGCCGGCGCTTGCTTTGCCGCTGAACGCCTTACAAAAATTATTATTAACTATACTGACTGTCGCCGCGCCCGGGCTTGCCGTACCAAACGGCCTCAAGCGCCGTTATCTTTCCCATGACAGGTATGTCGTTGCTGCGTATTCCCGCGATCCGCTGGTACATGGCAAGATCAGTGCGCGCCTGCTCAACGCTATGCGCTCTGCAGTTTCTGTCATACAGCGCGATGCAGCTTCATTGCGCATACCGACCTTGTTATTATTTTCCGGTGACGATCATCTGGTTGATGCGCAGGGCAGTGAAGAATTTTTCTCTAAACTTGCGCCCGGCATCGCTACGCGCCATCGGTATGATGCGCTTTATCATGAAATTTTTAATGAAAACAAGGAAAGTGCTGATGCGGTCTTTGCGGATCTTGCACGGTGGCTGAATCAACAAATCTTCATTGCCACGTAATGTATTTTGCTTTACGTGTTTTGTTATTTTTTCGTTTTACTTTTTTTAGTACCTGCCCATTATTTTGTCTGCCAGATTAAAACCCGACTCGCTCAGTTTTGCTTTATCTGGCGCTGCCAGTGCACTGGCCATGGTTGAAGCGGGTAACGCATTGCCGCGCGCGCTGTCCGAAGTTTTTGCCGTCACTGCCGCCCCGCCTGCATCGCGTGGTGCAATTCAGGATCTTGCTTATCGCAGCATGCGCAACTGGGGCAGCAGCAAGGCCTTGCTAAATTTAATGGCCGATAGTCCGCCGCAACAGCCACGTCTGGCTACGCTGATTCTTTGTGCGTTAGCGCTACTCAACGAGACGCCGCCTTACTATGCTGCGCACACGGTTGTTGATCAGGCAGTCGCTGCAGCAGATGCAGATCGTACGCTGTCGCGTGCGAAAGGTTTGGTCAATGCGATCTTGCGTCGCTTTTTACGCGAGAAAGAAGCGCTATTGCGCGAACTCGCAGATGATCCCGAATTTCGCTGGAATTATCCGGCATGGTGGATTGACCAATGCCGCACTGCCTGGCCAGATCAATGGCAGTCGATACTCTTTTCCGGCAACAGTCCACCTCCGCTGACCTTGCGCGTCAATCAGCGCAAATCTTCGATCGCCGACTATATGCAATTGCTCACGCAGCATGGCATAGCACATGCGCAGGTCGGCCCGCTCGCGGTACGGCTTGTGCAACCGGTTCCGGTCAGTCGGATTCCCGGCTTTGCAGAAGGCTTGGTATCGGTTCAGGATGCAGCCGCTCAGCTGGCCGCGCCCCTGCTGTCTGTTGAAGATGGCATGCACGTGCTCGACGCCTGTGCTGCGCCCGGCGGCAAGACCGGCCATCTTCTGGAGTCTGCTGACGTTAGCTTGCTCGCGCTGGATCAGGATGCTGAACGCCTGAAAAAAGTCGCTGATAATCTGGCACGGCTGCATCTGCAAGCCACGCTCATCACCGGTGATGCGGCCAGCCAGTCATGGTGGGATGGCAAACCGTTTGATCGCATACTGGCCGATGTGCCTTGTACCGCTTCAGGCATCGTGCGCCGTCATCCTGATATACGCTGGCTGCGCCGGCCGGAAGATGCAGGCAAGCTTGCCAGACAATCAGCAAAGATCCTCGACAATTTGTGGCAACTGCTCAAGCCCGGTGGCCAGTTGCTGCTGGTGACATGCTCACTGTGGCCCGAAGAATCTGCGCTGCAGGCACAGCAATTTGCAGTGCGTCATTCAGCCAGGCCAATTGCAGCGCCCGGTCAGTTGCTGCCGCAGGCAAGTGACGGTCTTGATCAGGACGGCCTGTTCTACGCGCTATTCCAAAAGCCCTCAGTTTGATACTATCGTTCAACTTTTTATACGGAGCATTGCTCCATTATTTTTTCGTGACTCATCGATTCATCCTTAGCATTTGGCTAATCCTGCTTTTGTCGCTGGCGCCGCTGGCTGCGCATGCAGCTGACGGTATTGAAGTCGTCGAGGCCAACGTGGAAGCCACGGATGAAGGTTATCGGCTGCGCTCGGAATTTTCGCTCGACCTCACGCACGCTCTCGAAGATGCGCTGTTGCGAGGCGTACCACTTTATTTCACCACGCAAGTCGAAGTCACGCGTCCACGCTGGTACTGGTTCGATGAGACAGCGATCAGTGCCACGCGCACGGTTCGCATTTCCTATAATTTGCTGACCCGTCAATATCGCGTTTCCATAGATGGCAATCTACACCGCAATTTTGCCAAGCTTGAAGAAGTGCTGTCACTGTTGCGCAGGCCGAGTCGCTGGGTCATTGCTGATTTGTCTTCGTTAAAGCGTGGCCAGGTTTATCAGGTATCGGTGCAGATGGCGCTGGATGTGACGCTGCTGCCCAAGACCATACAGATCAGCGCCATCAGCGATGGTGACTGGCGCCTTACCTCGGGATGGTCGCGCTTTCAGTACAAGGCTGAAGGCAAGTGACACGCGCTGTACGTTATCTGTTGCTGGTCGCTGCCGCTGTCGTCAGCATTCTGCTTTTTCTGCTTGCCTCGGCTTCGGAAAATACCTTGCTGTTCGACGAATATTATTCGCTGATCCTTGGTGCGAACATCACTGTTGCTGTTTCGCTTTTCCTACTGGTGTGCGTACTGCTTGGCCGGCTTTACAAGCGCTACCGGCGCGGATTGTTCGGCTCGCGGCTAATGACCAAGCTGGTGCTGGTATTTGCATTGATTGGCATTTTGCCAGGCAGCGTGATTTATCTCGTATCGGTGCAGTTTGTTTCGCGCTCAATCGAGTCCTGGTTCAACGTTAAAGTTGAAGCCGCGCTGGAATCCGGCCTCAATCTTGGCCGCTCTGCACTGGACGCATCCCTGCAAGACCTCAAAGCCAAGTCACGTGGCATTGCCAGTGAACTCTCGGAAATGTCAGATGGTGCCGTGATGAGTTATCTGCCCAGGCTGGCAGAGCATGCACAACTTGATGAGGTCATCGTTGTCTCCAGCAATGGCACGCTGATCGCCAGCAGTGGCAGCATGACGGGTTTGCTGCCGGACCTTCCCAGCGCATCGATGTTGAGCCGTGCGCGCGGCCTTGATGGCTACGGCGCTATCGAAGGCGAGACCGATGCTTCACAAAGCGGCGAAAGCAAATCAGATAAACATGGCGCCCAGGCGCCAAGCGCATTGCGGTTGCGGGTTGTGGTCGCAATACGCGGCGATGGTTCTTTATTTTCTTTGCGCGGCAAGCTGCGCTATCTGCAGATCGTGCAACCTGTACCGCAACAATTGGCTGTCAATGCGGAAGCACTGCGCTCGGCTTATGGTGAATATCAGGAACGTGCGCTGGCACGCTCCGGCTTGAAAAAGTTTTATCTCGTCACACTGACCCTGACGCTTTTGCTGGCAATATTCGCGGCCATGGCCAGTGCATTTTTTCTCGCCTCGGATCTGGCCCGGCCATTACTGCTACTGGCAGAAGGTACCAAGGCGGTTGCCGAGGGCAATTTGTCGCCCCGTCCTATTGTGGCCAGCTCTGATGAACTGGGTACGCTGACCCAATCTTTCAATACCATGACGCTGCAACTGGCAGATGCACGTGCTGCACTCGAAGATGCCAAGGCCTATCTGGAATCGGTGCTGGCCAATATGTCGGCCGGCGTGATGGTGCTTGATGATCAGTTGATGCTGGTTTCGTTCAATGCATCTGCCAGCAGGATCCTGCGCCATGACCTGACTCCGTTTCTGAACCTGCCTTTTTCTGGCTTGACTGGCCTGACTGATTTTACGAGCCAGATCATTGCCGCATTTTCGGAACAGAATGCACAGTCAGCTGCGAAGGATATCGACACGCAAAATCAATACTGGCAGCAGCAGATAGAAATTACGCGCCCACACGCCATAGAAGGCGCAGGCGCAGAAGTGACTTTGCTTGCACGTGGATCGCGACTGCCGGTCGGTTCCGGTATGGGCCATGTGGTCGTATTCGATGATATTTCAGACCTGATTTCAGGCCAGCGCTCCGTAGCGTGGGCAGAAGTAGCCAGACGGCTCGCGCATGAAATCAAAAATCCGCTCACGCCGATACAGCTGTCGGCAGAACGCCTGCAAATGAAGTTGCACAACAAGCTAGATGAGACTGATGCCTCGCTGCTTGAACGCGGCACATCGACGATCGTCAATCAGGTCACGGCGATGCAGCAGATGGTAGATAACTTCAGGGACTATGCAAAGACACCTGCACCTGTGATGGAAGCGCTTGATTTAAATAATCTCATTATGGAGATTCTCGAGCTGTACATGAATGAGATTGAGGCCAGGATCATATGTCCTGCTCTTGAACCTGATCTGCCCAAAATAATCGGCGATGCGACGCAGTTACGGCAGGTCATTCATAACCTGCTGCAAAATGCAAAAGATGCGACCCTGGAAAATGATCATGCGCATCCGTCGCGCATTGATTTGGTAACGGAATCAATCCGTTATTCAGATGCTGACAAGGCGATGAAAACGGCGATCAGGCTCTCGATTAGCGATAACGGCCCCGGCTTTGATGCAAAGCTCATGGCCAGAGCATTTGAGCCCTATGTCACCACCAAGCCGCGCGGCACGGGACTGGGGTTGCCTGTCGTGAAGAAAATTATTGAAGAACATGGCGGACGGATAGAGCTGGAGAACCGTAAGGAGCAGCGCGGCGCTCGGATTTCTATTCTTCTGCTGAAACTGGTGAGTAATTAAGTATTTGACATTATTTATTGCCAAAAATACAATTATTCAAAGTTCCCGGACGTAAAGAGGCTGAGATGGCAAATATTCTGGTTGTGGATGATGAAATGGGTATCAGAGAATTACTCTCTGAAATACTCGGCGATGAGGGTCACGTCGTGACGACTGCGGAGCATGCAAACCAGGCACGGGAAATGCGGCTGGCCAGTACCCCAGACTTGGTTCTTCTCGATATCTGGATGCCGGATACGGATGGCGTAACGCTGCTCAAAGAATGGCAGCGCGACGGGCTACTGACCATGCCGGTCATCATGATGTCAGGTCATGCAACCATTGATACGGCTGTCGAAGCCACGCGCATTGGTGCGATGAACTTTCTCGAGAAACCAATCTCTCTGCAAAAGCTGCTCAAGACCGTGCAGCAAGGATTATCGCGCGGCCCGAAAAATGCACGCGGCGCACTGCTCTCGACCAATGCACGCATGGGGCCACTGCATGAAAACGGCCTGGCAGCGGAAGCACTGCCTGATGTCACGCATGCTGCAAATGGTTATGCCAGTGAGCCGGTGCAGCAAGTCAGCTTTGCGCTGCCGGAAAATGAATTCAGGGTCTCATTTGAATTGCCGCTGCGCGAGGCGCGCGATGCATTTGAACGCGCCTATTTCGAACATCACCTGATCAAGGAAGGTGGGAGCATGACCCGTGTTGCCGAGCGAACCGGGCTCGAGCGTACACATTTGTATCGCAAGCTCAAGCAACTTGGTGTGGAGTCGCCAAAGCACGCGAAGAAAAACGAATAGCACGGCAAGCACCAATCACACCGCATGATCGAACTGACACTGGTACATGGCCGCAGCAGTATGGAACGCGAACAGACAATTGCTTCGCGCCTCAACAGAAATTTACAGAATGTTGTGATTGCAGAAGGTCTCGCAAGCGGCAGCGATGCGCTTGCCAGCCTTGCTGAAGAAAAGATGATCGAGTTAATCCGTATTGCGCCAGGCTGCCTCTGTTGTACAGGTAATCTGACGATGCAAGTGACATTGAACCGCGTGCTGCGGGTACGCCCACAGGCAATCTTTCTCAGCCTGTCGAGCAATGAACATCTTCCCGGCATACGAAAATTCTTACAAAATTCTCAGTACATCAATTTGTTGTGCCTGACTGAAGATATTAATTGCGAAATGCCAGTCTGAATCAGGATGGTATTGTCAGTTGCTTGACCTTGAAGAATGCCGATCAGACGCCATCTACTGAGTCTGATTATTGTTTCCTTGCCCTGCCTTAAGGAGCCAGCATGAACCTGATCTATAACAGCGAGCATTACAGCGTCGTGGAATTTGGTGCAGACGCCGAGCTGGAAGCCATGCAGTTTGGTGGCTATGAAATTTTAGACAAGCCCGGCAAGCGCGAAATTTTCATTGCCGGTCCGCTGGCCGAAGCATTTCGTCAAAACGTACTGCAATTGATTGCTACCGAGCCCAGTGTGGAGGAAATCGATGATTTCCTCGGCAGCTATGATCTGCTGATGGCGCAGCCCCTGATGCTGCACTGATTATTCAGGCCAACCGGATAGAGAGGCACGCCAGATCAGCTTCGCTATTAGTCACTCCCGACTTTTGCGCGCACCAGGAAGACCTGCAAGATTATGTTCGCCAACTCACGTCCGGTAACCAGCAATCAAATTGCTATTCATGATCATCTTGCAGCGCTGGTTGATCGTCACCGCAAATCGCTATTTCAAAAGCCCGTTGGCGCTGCCAGTCTGGCGGCAACCAGGCAGGCAATCGCTGCATGGGATGCGGCAAAACGACCACCACTGATTATCGATTCCGGTTGTGGCGTTGGCTTATCCACGCTGCATCTTGCGCAAACCTTCCCAGATCATTTTGTCATCGGCGTAGACCAGTCTGCAGACCGCATTAGCCGTCAGACCAAATGGCTGGCTGCAAGACCGGAAAATTGCATCCTGATCCGTGCTGATCTGATCGACTTCTGGCGCTTGCTGCTCGAGGCCGGCATACATCCGGCGCGGCATTACTTGCTTTATCCGAATCCCTGGCCGAAAAAAACACAGCTGCAACGACGCTGGCATGGCCATCCGGTCTTTCCTGCATTCGTCGCTTTGGGCGGCCTGATTGAATGTCGCAGCAACTGGAAAATTTACATAGATGAATTTGCTGCAGCCTTGCAGCAGATAAGCGGCCTGTCTATTTTCACTGAGCCGTTTTTGATGACGCCAGAAGAAACGGGCTGCAGGCTGCCCGCGCCCATCAGCCCGTTCGAAGAAAAATATCATGCATCCGGTCATACGCTGTGGCGTTGCCGTGCGCAGCTCATGCCTGAGCTGTAAGCATTTCGTGATAAGTTAGGTACTCGATCCCTTTTCCGCCTGCTTATCACACCATGTGCCAATTGCTGGGTATGAACTGCAATGTCCCGACTGACATTGTATTTAGCTTCACCGGATTTGCGACGCGCGGCGGTCGTACCGATGAACATAAAGATGGCTGGGGCATTGCTTTTTTTGAAGGCGCCGGTGTGCGCCTGTTTGTCGATCATGAATCTGCCGTCGCTTCCCCGGTTGCAGACCTGATCAAGCGCTATCCGATCAAATCACGCAATGTGATTGCGCACATACGCAAGGCGACCCAGGGACAGGTAGCGCTGGAAAACTGTCATCCATTCGTGCGCGAGCTATGGGGACGCTATTGGGTATTTGCCCATAACGGCGACCTGAAAAATTTTGCGCCGAAGCTCAACGGCCCATTCCGTCCGGTCGGCACGACCGACAGCGAACTGGCATTCTGTTATTTGCTGCAGCAATTACATCAGCAGTTTGGCGATGTCGCACCAAGCACGGCACAACTGACAACGGCACTAGGCACGCTCACCGCTGACATCGCTGCGCATGGCGTCTTCAACATGATGCTCTCTGATGGCTCTGCGTTGTATGCACACTGTTCAACTAAGCTGCATTATCTGGTGCGCCAGTATCCGTTCACACAGGCCATGCTATCGGATGAAGATTTGTCCGTTGATTTTTCTGAAGTGACCACACCGAATGACCGCGTGGCACTGATAGTGACCGAGCCCTTGACCACTAATGAGACCTGGCTGCCGTTTGCTCCGGGCGAATTGAAAATATTTATAGACGGCCTGCCGGTAAAACCGGCAGGCTGAACGACGGTCAGGACAAGTTGGGCGCAAGCCAGCGTTGCAATTGTTCGATACTGGCACCACGACGTGCGGCCATATCCTGCAACTGGTCTTCGCCGATCTTGCCGATCGTGAAATACTTTGATTCAGGATGGGCGAAGTAAAAGCCCGACACTGACGCACCGGGGAACATCGCATAACTATCGGTAAGATTCATGCCTATGTCCTCGCACTCCAGTATGCGGAACAGCTCCGCTTTCACCGTATGCTCGGGGCAGGCGGGATAGCCAGGTGCCGGACGAATGCCGCTATATGATTCCTTGATCAGCTCTTGCGCTGACAAGGCTTCGGCAGAAGCATAGCCCCACAGATCCTTGCGCACGCGCTCATGCAGATATTCTGCAAATGCTTCAGCCAGACGATCGGCCAGCGCCTTGAGCATGATCGATGAATAATCATCATGCGCCTCTTCAAAGCGCTGTTCATGCTTCTCAATGCCCAGGCCTGCCGTAACGGCAAACAAGCCGATATAGTCTTTAATGCCTGATGACTTAGGTGCAATGAAATCCGCGAGGCACTGGTTAGGACGGGCCACGCCATCAATCACCGGCTTTTCCGTCTGCTGCCTGAGTCCGTAATAAGTAAACGCCACTTCGCTGCGCGTCTCATCCGTATAGACTTCAATATCATCTTCATTGACGCTATTTGCCGGCAACAGTGCAATCACGCCATTGGCTGTCAGCCACCGGCCTTCGATGATTTTTTTCAGTAAAGCCTGCGCTTCACGATAGACCGTGCTGGCTGATTCTCCAACAACCGCATCCGTGAGGATCGCAGGAAAAGGCCCGGCCAGATCCCAGGTCTGAAAGAACGGGCCCCAGTCTATGTATTGCGCCAGCTGCGCCAGATCGACATTACGGAAATGGCGACGGCCGATGAATTTAGGCTTGACTGGCGCAAGCTTGCCTTCAAATGAAAGCTGCATTTTATTTTTGCGGGCAGCATCCAGCGTGAGCATCTGCACCGTCTTTTTGTTCGCATGCTGCTCGCGTATACGCGCATAATCCGCCTCGATTTCGGCGATGTAGTTATCACGCTGCTCCGGCGTCAAAAGTGATTGCGCAACCGATACCGAACGCGATGCATCCGGCACATACACTACCGGGCCATCATAGTGATGCGCAATCTTCACTGCGGTATGTGCGCGGCTGGTGGTTGCGCCGCCAATCAGCAGCGGCATTTTCAGTCCGCGGAAATACGGATCGCGCTGCATCTCCTTGGCGACATGCGTCATTTCTTCCAGCGACGGCGTAATCAGCCCGGATAAACCGATGATGTCTGCATTTTCCGCTTTTGCTTTTGCCAGAATTTCAGCGCATGGCACCATCACGCCCATATTCACGACTTCAAAGTTATTACATTGCAGCACGACTGACACAATGTTCTTGCCGATGTCATGCACATCGCCTTTGACAGTGGCAATCACGATCTTGCCTTTGGGCTTGGACACTATGCCGGTGCGCGCTTCCTCGCGCTGCTTTTCTTCTTCGATAAATGGAACCAAGTGGGCAACCGCCTGCTTCATCACGCGCGCAGATTTCACCACCTGCGGCAAGAACATCTTGCCCTGTCCGAACAAGTCGCCAACGATGTTCATGCCATCCATCAGCGGGCCCTCGATCACATTGATCGGACGGCCACCGCTTGCGGCAAATTTCTGGCGCGACTCTTCGGTATCTTCAACAATCCATTGCGTAATGCCATGCACGAGGGCATGCGCAAGCCGCTTCTCAACAGGCGCGCCGCGCCATTCGAGATTTTGCTCTTCCTTTTTATCGCCGGCCTTTAGTGTGGCGGCGATCTCGATCATGCGCTCGGTCGCATCCTCACGACGATTGAGCACGACATCCTCTGCGCGCTCCTTCAGCTCGGCCGGCAAGTCGTCATATACGCCTATCATGCCAGCGTTGACGATGCCCATGCTCATGCCGGCCTGGATCGCGTGATAAAGAAATACGGTATGTATCGCCTCGCGCGCCGGATCATTGCCACGGAATGAGAAGCTCACATTCGATACGCCACCACTGATTTTTGCGTGCGGCAGGTTCTCGCGTATCCAGCGCGTAGCGTCGATAAAATCAACTGCGTAATTATTGTGTTCTTCAATGCCGGTTGCGATCGCAAAAATATTCGGGTCGAAAATAATATCTTCGGGAGGGAAATCAACCTGCTCCACCAAAAGCTGATAAGCGCGTGCACAAATTTCCGTCTTGCGCTTAAAGGTGTCTGCTTGTCCCTGTTCATCAAAGGCCATCACGATGACTGCTGCGCCATAGCGACGGCATAGGGTTGCCTGACGCAGGAATTCCGCTTCGCCCTCTTTCAATGAAATCGAGTTGACGATCGCCTTGCCCTGCACGCATTTCAGGCCGGCCTCGATCACCGACCATTTTGATGAATCGATCATGATCGGCACGCGCGCAATGTCCGGCTCGGATGCGACCAGGTTCAGAAAGCGCGTCATCGCAGCGACTGAATCGAGCATCGCTTCATCCATGTTGATGTCGATGATCTGTGCACCATTCTCGACCTGCTGGCGTGCAACGGCCAGCGCCTCATCATATTGCTCATTCAAGATCAGGCGTGCAAAGGCCTTGGAGCCCGTGACATTGGTACGCTCGCCGACATTGACGAACAAAGAATCTTCATCGATGACGAACGGTTCAAGACCGGAAAGCCGCATCTGATGCAAATGCGTAGGCACAGGCCGTGGCTGAATCGTCGCTACGGCTTCGGCGATCGCCTTGATATGTTCCGGCGTCGTGCCGCAGCAACCGCCGGCAATATTGACAAATCCGCTGTCGGCGAAATCTTTTAATAATGATGAGGTCACCTGCGGCGTTTCATCAAAGCCAGTATCAGACATCGGATTAGGCAGGCCCGCATTCGGATAAATACAAACGAATGTCTCGGCAATTTTGGAAAGTTCTTCCGCATAAGGGCGCATTAGGGTCGCGCCCAATGCGCAATTGAGACCGACCGTCAATGGTTTTGCATGACGTACCGAATTCCAGAAGGCCGTGACGGTCTGGCCGGACAAAATACGGCCTGACGCATCGGTGACGGTGCCCGAGATCATGATGGGCAGTTGCTTGCCGCTCTCTTCAAAGAACTGGTCGATTGCAAACAGTGCAGCCTTGCAGTTAAGCGTATCGAATACCGTTTCAACCAGGAGTACATCTGCGCCGCCTTCAACTAGCGCACGGGTCTGATCGAGATAGGCCGTCACCAGCTGATCGAAGGTGATGTTGCGTGCGGCCGGATCATTTACGTCGGGTGAAATAGAAGCCGTCTTCGGTGTCGGGCCTAGTGCGCCGGCAACAAACCTCGGCTTGTCGGGCGTTGAATATTTATCGCAGGCCGCGCGCGCCAGTTTTGCTGCTTCCACATTCATCTCATAAGCGAGATGTGCCATGTGATAGTCATCCTGCGCAATGGTAGTGGCACCAAAGGTATTGGTCTCGATCAGGTCTGAACCGGCTGCCAGATATTGCTCATGAATTTCACGGATGATGTGCGGCTGCGTGAGCGTGAGCAGTTCATTATTGCCTTTGACAAAGAGCTCCTTGCCCGGCACGGAAAAATCCGCGAAACGCGCGCCACGATAGGATTCCTCCGTCAGCTTGTAGCGCTGGATCATGGTGCCCATTGCGCCATCAAGAATCAGGATGCGCTTGGAGAGCAGATCGCGCAGATGCGCTTCGGTTTGTGAAATGGCGTTGCGTTTCATTGGATTTATAAGATAGTGAACTCTGAATCTTGAAAACAAAAACCCGGCCTGCAAAGCTGGGCCGGGTTCGCGCGCCGCTTTAGCAGGATTTAGATGGGTTATTCACCCGGCGCCCGCAAGCTGGTTTTGACTTATTCAATCAAATCGGCGCGTGCTGATTATACGTGAATTCATGGATGCAATTCGAACTGCTGACCGGCGCCAAGCGCATATCCCTTGATAAATTCAGCAGCGGCCAGCCGCTTGCCGCCGGGCTTTTGCAGCTCTGTTAGCAACAGCGCATCCTCGCCACAGGCCACCAGTATGCCGCCGGGTTCAACTTGCAGAATTTCACCGGGGCGTCCCTGAGTTGCAGAGAGTTCGGCACCCCATATTTTCAATGACTGGCCGGATACACTGCCACTGGCACCGGGAAAAGGATGGAATGCGCGAATGCGGCGCAACAGCGTTTTTGCCGGCAGGCGGAAATCCAGCACGCCTTCCTCCTTGGCGACTTTCGCTGCATAGGTAATACCTTCCTCAGGCTGCGGCACCGCATCCAGCGCTCCCTGTTCGATCTTGTTCAATGCCTCGACAATCAGGCGGCCGCCCAACACCGCGAGCCGGTCATGTAATCTGGCCGTGGTGTCCTCTGCATGAATCGCTTCTTTCTCGGCCAATAGCATGGCTCCGGTATCGAGTCCTTCATCCATCTGCATGATCGTAATGCCTGTCTGTGCATCACCGGCCTCAATCGCCCTGTGTATAGGCGCCGCACCGCGCCATCGCGGCAGCAAGGATGCATGAATATTTAAGCACCCAAGCCGTGGAATCTGTAATACGGCTGACGGCAGGATCAATCCATAGGCCGCAACCACCATCACATCATGCGGCGTCGCGCACAACAGTGCGATTGCCTGTTGAGCTTCTTGCGGATATTTACCGTCGGTGCGCAACGAGACTGGCTGGGCTACCGGTATCTGATGGGCAAGCGCAAACTGTTTTACCGCCGAAGGCTGCATCTGCATGCCACGTCCGGCCGGGCGATCCGGTTGCGTCAGCACCAGTGGAATGTCAAAGCCTGCTGCATGCAGCGCTTCCAGGGCAACTGCAGCAAACTCGGGCGTGCCGGCAAAAATGATTTTCATATCGGGATAAACAAGGCCATGCTTGGCTGATCAGGCCCTGCGTTCTTTTTTAAGCTCGCGCTCTTCTTTTTGCAGTTTGGTCTTGATCCGGTTGCGCTTCAATGGCGACAGATATTCAACAAATACCTTACCGATCAGATGGTCCATTTCATGCTGGATGCAAACAGCCAACAGGCCATCGGCCTTGACTTCGAAAAATTTTCCGTCTGCATCCTGCGCCTTCACATGCACTTGTGCAGCACGCTCCACGCCATCAAAGATGCCCGGCACGGACAGGCATCCTTCGTCATACAGCTTGCGCTCTTCGCTGGCCCAGATCACTTCAGGATTAATCAGGGTCAGCAATTGATCGCGTGTATCTGACACATCAATGACGATCAAGCGCTCATGTACATCGACCTGTGTGGCGGCTAAGCCGACACCCGGCGCGTCATACATGGTTTCAGCCATGTCTGAGATTAATTTTTTTAAGCGCTCGTCGAATACTGTGACCGCCTTGGCAATTTTATGCAGGCGAACATCCGGGTAACGCAAGATAGGCAATAAAGACATACGGCTTTTGCGCAACAAAGGCGAAAAATTACGGCATTTTTGTCGAAGAAGCTTGTTTGCTCATGCAAAATCCACAACGTTTGGCAACGCCACTTTGCAGGAATTTCAATCAGGATTGGAACAACAAGCCAATGAAAAAGTTTATCACAGCTGCTATGCCGCTCGCTCTGGCTATTGCGCCCGCTTATGCAATGCCAGCCTCATGTGAATTTCATGCGCAGGCGCCCGAAGCACATGTCGTGATTGCCGGCGATACCTTATGGGACATTGCAGAAAAATTTTTACAAAACCCGTGGTGCTGGCCGAATGTCTGGGAACAGAACAGGCAATCCGTAAGCAACCCGCACAAAATTTATCCCGGCCAGACTATTTACTTTGACAGGGCGCACGGCCGCCTGAGCCTGCTTGATCATAAAAGCCCTGTAGCTTTGCAAGACGAAAAGCGCTCACCAAGAATACGCGCCGAGCCCCTTGCCGGCGAGGCCATTCCTCTGGTTGCGCCAGACTTGCTTGCGCTTGCAAAAGCAATGCCGGTGCTGGACAAACTGCAGATGCAGCAGGCTGCCAGAATTCTGGCTTTTTCAGACGGCCGCAGCATGGGCATGCAACATGATGCGATCTTTGTTACCGGCGCGCTAAACGGCGAACAACAATTCCTGATCATCCGCCCTGATCCTGTCGGCATCAGGGATCCTGACAGCGGCATCATACTGGCTTATGCAGGTAAGCGGGTCGGCATGGCCAGGCTGGTTCGCGCGTCTGCACATCCCCGGCAAGCCCATCTTTTTACTGCCAGTGCATCCAGCTCCGAACTACTGACCGGCGACCTGCTTATACCGGTCAATACTGCCGTCAATGCAAAACCACTTACTGATTTGCCGGTACTACATGCCAGCATACCGATTTCAGCGCGCATTGCCGGCATCTTCCGCGACGGTCTCTGGGCGCAGGCCTATGATATGGTCGCGCTCAATCGCGGCAGTCTTCATGGACTCGATGCGGGCAGCACGCTGTCTGTGATCAGGCAAGCTAAAATCAGCACTGATAATAAACATAACCCGGACAATTCTGGCGCCCCTATGCAAACCATTGCAACGCTACTCGTCATCAGCGTGACTGACAAACTTGCGTTTGCACTGGTCATGCGCGCGATCGAAGGCATACAGATCGGTGATCTGGTCGCATCCACTGCAGACCATACAAAATGAATACTCATGCGGATCTGACATTCTGGTTACGACTGGTGCTGACAGAAGGCATCGGTCCGCAAACGGCGCGCACGCTGCTCCATGATTTCGGGCTGCCTGAGAATATTTTTGCCGCAGGTTATCCGGCGCTGCAAAAACGCGTACCGGAAAAACTCGCCCGCCTGCTTTGTCATGCGCCATCTGAAGCGATGCAAGAGCAAATCAGCAAGACCATCGTATGGGCATCACAAGCAGGCAACCATGTACTCACATTTGCTGATGCAAACTATCCTGCCTCGCTGTTAACGATTGTCGATCCGCCACCTTTGATTTATGCGAAAGGGCGCATCGACCTGCTACAGCAGACAGCGATTGCCATCGTCGGCAGCCGTAACGCAACCACACAAGGCATGCAAAATGCCGAACGCTTTGCACAAACCTTCAGCGATGCGTCACTGACCGTCATATCCGGCATGGCACTGGGTATTGATGCGGCAGCGCATATCGGTGCACTCAGGAATGCACAAGCGGCCGGCAATGGTTCGACAATTGCGGTCATCGGCACCGGCATTGATCTGGTCTATCCCGCCCGCCATCGTGCGCTTGCTCATCAGATAGCCGATCAGGGCTGCCTGATCAGCGAGTATGCGCTGGGCACACCCGCAATCTCTTCCAATTTCCCGCGCCGTAATCGCCTCATCAGCGGGCTTGCACAGGGCGTGCTGGTGGTGGAAGCTGCCGCGCAGTCTGGTTCATTGATCACCGCGCGCAGTGCACTGGAACAGGGACGTGATGTATTTGCCATTCCCGGCTCTATTCATTCGCCGCTTTCCAAGGGCTGCCATCAATTGATCCGGCAGGGTGCCAAACTGGTGGAGTCTGCATCGGATGTGCTGGAAGAATTGCACTGGCAAAAAAAGCCTGTGCAGATCACGAACACTTCAGCAGAGCCCGCCATCGATGCGGGCGATCAGGCTTTGCTCGATGCAATCGGCCATGATCCGGTCAGCATAGATCAACTGGTTATCCGCACTTCGCAATCCGCTGCCGTCTTGCAGGCTGAACTGCTGAAGCTGGAAATGCAGGGTCAGGTCGAATCTCTGGCTGGCGGGCAGTTCCGTCTTCTCAAATAGCCATCGCTTGCACTGCCATACTGACGCCTGTTGGCACTGACTGCCTGAAAAATGCGGCGTCCTGCAGAAAAATAATTTTCCTGATTCTCTCTAATTGCATGAAATTAAAAGGAAATTTATTTTTCGACTAACGCGGGCCTAAGTTTCTCTCGGCATTGTCTTGTGTCAAAAAGAAGTTAACGCTACAGTAACAGCATGTTCGATATCCTCGTTTATCTTTACGAAACTTATTACCGGCCTGACGCCTGCCCCGATTCGGAAGCGTTAGTGAAAAAACTGTCGGCTGTTGGTTTCGAACAGGAAGAAATCGTCAAGGCTTTAGGCTGGCTAACGGACCTCGCCCAGACTACCAATGAAATATTCAGCCAGCAGGCCCGGCAGACCGCTTTCTCCTTTGGCTTTCGGGTCTACGCTGAGCAAGAAT
>JACCDW010007045.1_pt1 | contig 39268 bp, 25 predicted proteins | sample 7449781 | NCBI WGS metagenome assembly JACCDW01 (sample SAMN15323449, study PRJNA562643) | freshwater metagenome | isolation source: river surface water | place: USA:Blue River Watershed | collected 2017-08-18 | reverse complement strand
TAAATCGTGGCTGCTTACTTCTAAAGCCTGTTTTTGGTAGAAATAATTATAAATATCAGGCGTTTTAAAATTTTTGATTTGCAAAATACCTTCATCAACCACCGAAATTGTGAGTTCGGTATTGGCTTTGGTTTTTATAGTTACTTTCTGCTTGCGTTTCGAGCGAGACTCTTTCACAGCCACAATTTCCAAGGGCAATTGATTATCAGACTTTTCAACCCTCATCGGTGCAAAACCATGAGCTACCGTGAGTGGCATATCGGTACCTTTCATTGGTCTGATTAACGTTGCCGTTACATACACGTTTGGCAACATTTCCTTAGTAATTTTGATGTCGATTTCGGCCGACTTTTTATCGGTTTCTACATAAAAATGTTCTAAAACAGTTCCTTTCTCTACGGTTACGAGCATTTTTCCTGCAAATGGGGTTTTCATCAAAACCTTTGCTTTATCGCCTACTTCGTACTTTTCTTTATCAAATTCCATCAAAACTTGTCCTTCGTTGCTCACTTCAAATGAACTACTTGATGTATTTCCGTAGCCATAGGCATAAAAACCTTGCGAAGCGTAGCTTTTTGCTCCTGCTTGTGCAATTCTGACTTCGTATTCACCCGATACTTGTGGAATGAATTTTATTGAAGATTTTCCTGCAGCAAAATTCACTTCTTTGGTCTGAACAAGTTTCTCTTGTCGCTTAGAGTTATAGCGAATTACACCATCAGTTTTCTCGACAACGGTCTGATATTCAATACGATACACCGAAACCTCCGCTTTTGCTGATTTGGGCTTTCCATCGGTCGAAACCGCAGCGAGTGGAATGGTCATTGGCACGTGCGTACCCACATAATAATCGGGCAAAGCAATGCCATAAAAAGTATTTTGCGTGAAAACATCAAAGCTTTTTACCCGATTGAGCGGACGACCCGTTTCATCAAAAACCGTTACGAAAACTTTACCTTCCAACACGCCCATATCTTGGTAGGTTTCGGGCAGTTGAAATGCTTGTTTGGCTAAGCCATTTTCATCGGTTGAACCTTGACGAACATCATGTTCAAACTTAGTATCATTCTGAATATCGAATGAATACTGTTCAAAACCTTTGGCATTGAATACTTTGCGTTTGAGGCTAAAATCCATTTCATAGTTTCGATTCGATGCGGGCGGACCGAATAAATTAGTAGCTGTGGCGAGCATCTGCACGGTTTCACCAGTTTTCTAGCTGTCTTTTGCCACCACATCAACTTTGATGCGGTCGGGCACAAACTCTTCTACACTTATGGCTTTTGATGTCAGTAACACATCGTTTCCGTTCAGAATTTCGATGGTGTACGTACCCGTTACGGCGGCACGGTCGAGCGGAATAGACGTTTCTACTGCCCCTTGTGCATTGGTGTTTTTCAAGAACGATTTAAACTCACGACCATTAGGTAAAATGAGTCTGATTTTTAAAGGAATATCGCTGGCCGAAGCCCATTTTGCATCACGCACAACGGTATTGAAATGGATTTCTTCACCTGGGCGATAAATGTCACGGTCGCCATAGACAAACGCATCGAACCCCGTTGAGTTTGCTCGCTTGCCTTCTACTTCAAAGCGTGAAGTTTCAACCTGCGTATCTTCGAGCAACATATAATTGAAATCGTCTTCGGTGCGAGCCGTAATCATGGCCAACTTGAAGTTCGGGGCTTTTTCTTTGAGTTTTTCAAATACAATTACGCCCTTACTGTCAGTCTTTTGCGTTTCCATGACCTGATTATTGGTCGAAATCAATTTTATCTCAACATCGCCCATTGGCTCGGCGTCAATGATTGAATTGACGAACACCATGAGTTGGTCGCCATCGGCCGATTTCTTGGCGATAATGCCTAAATCAGACACCGAAACAAGTTTAGTGGCATTCTGATAATATTCATCATTTGAGTTGAGATTGACCAGGTAAACGCCACGCAATTTATCTTGCTCGGGCATGGGCATATTCAGCACTGAAACCCCGTGAACTTTCGATAAATTGCCCGTTTCGATGGTGCGGTCAACGATTACATCGCTGTAAATTCCTTGGTCGTCAGTGCCGTAGTTAAAACCGTTTACTCGACTTTCTTCACCATCATAATCGTAGTTTTCGTAGCGATTATTGCGTACGTATGAGAGTAAATTATTTTCGTAAATCTTTACGATTTTGAGTTTTACTTTCGGAATATTTGTAATACGGATACCAACATTTCGGCTACCTTTTGAGGATAGATACAAACCCTTTTTACTCGTAAATTCGATACTTGCTGGCATTTCACCAAAAAACAAATCTTTGGTTACTTCGCCATCAAGTTTTGCTCCGAGCGTGCCTCGTAGATTATCTTTTATGGTAAGTGTATAAGCCTCCGAAGCACTAAAAAAGCCTTTGATAATGAATCCGTTTTCGGTCAATTCGGTTTGAACATCTACGGCTGGCTCAATTTTGAACGCATCTTTTAGGTTATCGCCCGAAATTTGTTGAGTGGTGATAACTTTCACAAAACCTTGATTTTTCTCGAAACCTGTTTCGATATCAACTACCTTTACCACATAAGGTGAAGGCAAAACGCCCTCCAGTTCAACTTTTTCTTGAGTTGAGCCTGCACTTCCCGCAATTTTTACGCCTTTTTCGATAATTGTTTTGAGCGAACTTTCATCTTTTAGTGAAGGGGCGTTATCAAGAGCCAAAACCAGTTTTGGGTCGTTGGGTGTGCTATTTAGATTGAATTTTGTATCAGTATCTTCGAGCTGAACTTTCAAGAGATTCGTTACATCGGTTTCTTGTACAGGATAATTAAAATCAACTTTTACTTTCGCAACTGGCTTGTTATCGGCCCCTTTCATCCAATAGGTTTCAAGTTTTTCGGGGTTTAGATATGGTGTATGAAACTCAAACGATTCATTATCTAAGCCATAATTTTTAGTAGCTGATTTACTCAAAAGATTTTTGGTAAGTACAGCTTTATAATTAGTTGCCCCCTTAAAGCCATTCGATGGAGAAAACACCAATTCGTTTTTGGCCGACCACTTGAAAACGCCCTCTACTTTTGGTTCGATTCGCACATACTCTACGGCCTGCCAGGTTTCTAAGTCAGCATCAGAAACTAAATCTTTGTTGAAAGTAAAAACCAGATTTTGAGCAAGCTGAATCTCATCTTCAAAGTTTCGAGCAGCTACACTCACTTCGTTGAGTTTCGAACAACCTGTAAATAGATATGAGGTTTGAGTGATGAGATATGAGAAAAAAACAATACGCAAAAAGCCTTTTGCTTTTGTGCAAGAAAAAAGAGGATTCATGGGCGATTGGGAGATTGGAATAGGTTTCGAGGGTATTAACGTGGGAAGTTCGTGAAATTGTTGCGGAATATCAAAAATATTTTTTATCAAAACTCGGAATAATCGACACAGAAAAATTTTACAAACCCTTTTAATTATGCAGTACCAAAAAGAAATATTAAAAATTTCATACGCATTAATGATGAAAGACTTTGCACTTCAAATCGTTTTTACTTAGCTTTGCGAATAGCCCTTCAGAATTAATATTAATTTTTCTGGAGGTGTAATTTGTCAATGCTCTTCATAAATTAGACTTTGCTGGTCTTTTAAAATTAATCATTCGTAACCCTTAAAAAATTAAAAAGGTAGAATTTTAAAATTCATATCGTTGTATTGGTATGCCCAATATTAATTCGATATAAACGATGTACTTATTATAACTTAACACTAAAGAACACCATGAAGAAAATTTTTCTTGCACTTGCTATGACTTGTTGCTTTGTAGGCAACTCATTCTCACAGGACTTAGATGAGGCCTTACGCTACATTAAAGTTGGAAATACTTATCGGGAAGTAGATGAATATAACCTTTCGGAGTATTATCTTACGAAGGCGGTTAACTTAATAACAACCAAATTCCCGACTCAAAAATACTGGGAAGCTGCTGCGTATGAAAATTTAGGTCTGCTTTACCGCGACCACGACGAACAAGCCGAAGCACAAAAATACTTCACGAAAGCATTGGATATTTACCAAAAAGCCAACTATGTGGCCAGTGTCAAAGCTGTACAGAAATTGATGTCGAGTGCCGATAATAAAGAAGAATACTATGCAGGAATTGACGTAGGTGCAACTGGAATAAAACTGAGCGTACTGGGGGCGAAACTCAATGCAAAAACTAAGAAATTAGAGTTTAAGGTAACGAAGAAATTCAAGAACGCCAATATTAATATGGGTGTAAAAAATATCAGTGCCTATAAAGAAGGAGCAAAAGCTATTAAGAGTTTTGTAATTGACTCTTTAGTAAGCTTTGGTATTCCTTCTGACCGTGTGATAATTGCTATTAGTAGCGGTTTAGTGGGTAGAATTCAAGCAGATACTACGGTTTTAAAGGAAGAGATACAAGCTGCTCTTGGTAATCCTAATCAGAAAATCGAAGTAGTTGACTATATTCGTGAAGCAGAAATGACGATTCGTGGAGCAATTCCTCAGTCACTTTGGTACACTTCAACGGTAATTGATATCGGTAGTGGAAACACAAAGGGTGGCTATTATGTAAGAGGAGCAAAACCAGGTGATGCCCCAAAAATGTTAGGTATCGAATTCCCAGGTACTAAAACTTATGCGTCGTCAATTGAAAAGAAATATGACCCTAAGAATTTGCAGGAATATGTAACAGCTATTGATTCAGAAACCAAAGACCTTACACTACAAATCAGACGTGAGTTTGACGAGCGTCGCCCCGAAATGAAACGTCGTAAAAGAGTTTATTTGTTTGGTGGTGCAAGTTATGTTGCAAATATGTTGATGTCGCCTGATAGTGCTAAAGAAACAGTCATTAGCATGAATCGTTTTGTGATAAACAATTTCAAAACTAAATCAGTAACAGATATCACAGCACTCAGAAATCCAGACTTAACTCGTATTAAGGATGAGGCTGTAAGAAGCTATGCCGAAGCCAGAATTCAAGAAATCAACAATAATATTTTCCCTCGTGATGAAGATATTATCTCGGCAGCTCACTTAGTTTATTCATTTGCCAATGAAGTTACAAGAGGTCTTGGAGTAAAAGAAATAGTATTTGTCAATGGCACCGACACCGCCTGGATTACGGGTCTAATACGGGCCAGTATTGAGCAACAATACGGAAAGTAAAAAAGAGCTAATAAACCTAACTCTATAAAACTAAGGCACGGAGGGAATTCCCCTTCGTGTTTTTTTTATGGTTTTCATGATAAAATAGAAATCCGAATTAGTTAACTAATTCGGATTTCTATTACCAACTTTCTCAATAATTTATCTGTAAAAGCCCATCGCTACTCCCCCATCAACATTAATAGCATTTCCCGTTGACTTACTTAGAAGTCCACCCACAAAGGCAAAACAAGCGTTGGCAATATCAACTGGCAAAATAACCTCATTGAGTAGCGTACGTTTGGCATAATATGCTGGTAATTCTTCAACCGTAATACCATAGGCTTTGGCACGACCTTCGGCCCAGCCACCTGCCCAAATGTTTGAATCAGAAATAACCGCATCTGGATTAACCGTATTTACACGAATTTTATCAGCACCCAATTCCGCAGCCATTAAGCGAGATAAATGTGCTTGAGCAGCTTTTGCCGAACCATAACCCGAATTATTTGGCCCAGAAACTACCGCATTTTTAGAAACAATATTAACAATATCACCTCCGAAACCTTGTTTTCGCATTACTTCGATACCCGCTTTCGATACGATGAATTGTCCTTTTACCAAAATATCATATAATCTATCCCATTCTTCGAGGCTATGTTCAGCAATCGATTTTGATATACTGATTCCTGCATTATTGACCACAATATCCACACCACCAAAGGCCAAACACGCAGCATTGAGTGCGTTTTCGGTACTTGCGGCATCGGTTACGTTTAGTAAAGTTGTCGCTACGGCATCTCTACCAAAAGTTTTGATGAACTCTGCTTTTGCACCCTCCAGACGCTCTTCATTAATATCATTGATAATTACACACGCCCCTTCTTCGGCAAATTTCTTGGCAATTGCTTTACCAATTCCACCAGCCGAACCTGTAATCAATGCTACCCGACCCGACAAGGCTTTTGGCTTTAGCATACGTTGTAACTTGGCTTCTTCCAATAACCAATATTCGATATTGAAAGCCTCTTGGCGTGGCAAAGATGTATATTCTGAAACGGCCTCTGCACCCTTCATTACGTTTACGGCATTGATGTAATATTCTGATGCCAAACGAGCCGTTGTTTTATCTTTCGAAAAAGTAAACATGCCAACACCTGGATATAAAATTACAACAGGATTGGGGTCACGCATAGCAGGAGAATTAGGATGCTTGCACTTATTGTAATACTCGGTATACATTGCCCGATAGGCCTCAAACGCGGGTGCAAGTTTAGCTTTTATGGCCGAAACATCGGTTAAATCCTCGTTTGGAGCTAATTCTAATACCAAAGGCGAAATTTTTGTGCGTAAGAAGTGGTCTGGGCAAGAAGTGCCGAGTGGAGCGAGTTTAGCTAAATCATTAGAATTAATGAATTCTAACACTCGTGCATCGTCAGTAAAATGTCCAATCATTTTGCGTTCAGATGAACAAAAGCCTCTTAAAATTGGAGCCATTTTAGCGGCTTGCAATTGGCGTACATCGGTTGGAAGGCTTTCGATTTTCTGTCCCCCAAAAACGTTTTTATAATTACTTTCCAGATATTCTGCACATTTTTCGATTACTTCGAGTGTATTAATGTAACTTTCGTAAGCGGTATCACCCCAAGTGAAAAGTCCGTGCGAACCGAGCATAATTCCACGCAGTTTTATGCCACGAGAAGCCGCTTTTTCTAAGCATGAGCGTAATTGTAAACCTAAATCAAAACCTGGGCGTTGCCAACCAACCCAACCTACTTCACCATTGAATAATTCTTCGGTGATTTTCTTCCCATCTTTGGCAGCAGCAATCGCAATAGCAGCATCGGGGTGAAGGTGGTCGATGTGTTTGAAGGGTAAAAATCCGTGCAAAGGCGTATCAATCGAAGGAGCTTTTGAGGCTAAATCAAAAATACAATGATTGAAAAGTTCTACCATTTCATCTTCAAACTCAATTCCACGATACACCTTTTCGAGGTTTAGAAGCCTTTCCATGTAAAGTGCCGCACAACCTGATTTAGTCAAAGTTCCAATATCACCGCCCGAACCTTTAATCCACATTACTTCAGTATCGACTCCCGTGAGTGGGTCTTTATCTATGATTTTTACTGAGGTATTTCCACCTCCATAGTTGGTCAATCGTAAATCTGCCCCAAGAATATTGGAGCGATATATAAACAAGGCTACTTCGTCGCCTGCTAATTCGGCAGCTTTTGCGTCATCCCATAAGTAGCTTACATGGTTGAAAGTCTTCGTATTCTTCATCTCTTTTCTTTATTATAGCTTAAAATCTTCTTTTTCTCTTTAAAATCACTTCTTCAAAAACTGCCCAACATTATCTTTCGTAACCAACTGAAACGGAATCATCAGTTCTTTTTCGTAAGGCTGACCTTTGGCAATTTTCACGGCTGTTTCGATTGCTCCTGCCCCCTGTTGTTTAGCATTCTGAAAAACAGTAGCATCGAGTGAACCTTTTTTTACAGCCTGTAAAGCATCGGCAATGGCATCAATACTTACCACAATCACTTTATCTTTTAGTCCTGCGTCTTGCAGTGCCTTTAATGCTCCGAGTCCCATTTCGTCGTTTTGAGCAAAAACCGCATTGATTTTAGTTCCATACGACTGAATCCAGTTTTGCATTAAATCCATACTTTTAGCTCTGTCCCACTCGCCAGTTTGGTGAGCTAAGAGTTTTAACTCAGGATAATCTTTCAGAATTTCTTTCGCTCCTTGTTCACGCTGAATCTGAGCTGCTTGCCCCATAAAACCATGAATCATAACCACGTTTCCTTTTCCGCCCAATTTATCGGCAATAAATTTCATAGCAATTCTGGCCGATTCTACATCGTTTGAGCCCACGAAAGCCGTTGGTTTGGTACTTGTGGCCGAATTTACATTAATAATTGGAATCTTTGCAGCCAAAGCTTTCGTAACTGCGGGCGAACTTGCCTCAACCTCACAAGGATTCATGATAATCACATCGACTTTTTGAGCAATGAAACTTTCTACTTGCTCAATTTGCTTTAACGGCTGATGCTCGGCATCAACACTTATCAATTCAACGCCCAACTCTTCAGCTTTTTTGTTCATTTCGTCACTGATATTGACAATGAACTCATTTTGCATACTAAGCAGTGTAACCCCGACTTTGATTTTTTTCTCCCCACTATTTTCTGCCTTTTTCGACTGATTACAACTGGCAAATAAGAAACCCGAAATGATTAGGATTGAATAAAGGTGTTTCATTTTTGTTTATTTTACGAATTACTTTTCTGATTCCAACTATCTAAAACAACTGCCCCGATAATGATTGCACCCATTACAACTTGTTGATAATAAGAGCTTACATTTAATAAATCAAGGCCATTGTTAATTACCCCGATTAATAATACACCTACGAGCGTTCCTGTTATGGTGCCTGTTCCGCCCGATGTACTTGTACCGCCAATAACTGCTGCTGCAATGGCGTCTAACTCAAAACCTGCTCCTGCATTGGGTTGGCCAGTGGTGATTCTTGAGGTTAGTAAAACCCCTGCTAAACCTGCCAACAACCCCGAAATCGAATAAACGGCCATTTTTACCTGATTCACGTTAATTCCTGAGGCTCGTGCGGCTTGTTCGTTGCCACCAACAGCATAGATATATCTACCGAGCAATGTTTTTTTAAGGGTAATTGAACAAATCGTAAAAATGATAGCTAACACAATAATCGGAAACGGAATACCAAAAACATCGCCTCCTCCAATAAAATTAAACGAATCGGAAAGGTTAGAGATGGGACGTCCTTTACTCAGAATTAGAGCCAGCCCTCGCCCAATGGTCATGGTTCCGAGTGTAACTATAAATGGAGCAATTTTACTTTTTGTAATAATAAAACCATTAAAAATGCCCATCAAAAGTCCAGCCAGCAAACCCGCAAAAATGGGCAATACCACTGGAAATGTGTCGGGATGTGCCAGCATTGCAGCCGTTACGCCTGTTACGGCAACCATCGAACCCAACGAAAGGTCAATTCCGCCCGTAATGATTACAAAAGTTACACCAAAAGCCAAAAGAGCATTGATAGATGCTTGTGTAATGATGATTGTCCAATTTGAAACTGTCAAGAATTGGGGCGAAATAAAGGAAAGAATGAGGCTAATAATGATAAATACCACAAAAATTCCGTACTGTCTTAGGGTTTTAATGTACTGCATATCTTTTTGAATGACGAGTGACGAATGACGAATAGTTCGCTTTAACAATTACGAATGATGGATTTTACAAATTCGTCATTCGTAACTCTAAAATCGTCATTCACTCCACTGCATATTGCATAATTTTTTCTTGGGTTGCCTCTTGTTTTGATAATAAAGCCGTTTGTTTTCCTTTTGAAAGAACCATGATTCTATCGCTCATACCAAGAATTTCGGGCAATTCTGACGAAATCATAATGACTGCTATTCCTTTGTCAGTCAACTGATTAATCAATTTATAAATCTCAAATTTTGCTCCAATGTCAATACCACGAGTGGGTTCATCTAAAATAATCAAACTTGGTGCGGTTAATAAAACTTTACCGATGACTACTTTTTGTTGATTTCCCCCGCTGAGTGTCATTACTTTTTGATTGATGCTCGTGGACTTTATTTTTAAATCAGTTGACAATCGAGTGGCAGCTTCGTGTTCATTACTTGCATTGACAAACCAAGTCTTTGCAAAATTCCCTAAACTCGACAAACTGATGTTTTCTTTGATAGATAATGCGGGAATAAAACCCAAAGCTTTGCGGTCTTCGCTCACATATCCTATGCCATTTTTGATAGCATCTTCGGGTGATTTTATCTCGACCTTATTTCCTTTTATGATAATTTCTCCACTATCGTACTTGTCTAACCCAAAAATCGCTCTGGCTATTTCGGTCCTACCCGCCCCCATCAAACCTGCTATGCCCAGCACTTCGCCCGCATGAACCTCAAAATTAATGTCTTTAAACTTGCCTTTCTTGTTTAGATTTTGAACTGAAAGAATAGATTCTCCTTTTATTGAATTATTTTCAAGAAATAGGTCGTTTATTTGCCGCCCTACCATCAAAGCAATCAAGGCGTTTTTATCTAATTCGTTTGTGTTTTTAGTAGCGATATATTGTCCATCACGCAAAACCGTAATTCTATCGGTTATCTCATATATTTCGTCCATTTTGTGCGAAATATAAATAATTGCTACACCCTTAGCTTTCAAATCTTTGATGATTTTGAAAAGCATCGCCACTTCGTTATCAGTAAGTGCCGATGTGGGTTCGTCCATGATGATTACCTTTGCGTTGTTTGAAATTGCTTTGGCAATTTCTACCATTTGCATTTCGGCAATACTCAAGTTTTTGATTTTGGTTTGTGCGTTGATTTTTATCCCTATCGCATCAAGGATTTCTTGAGCTTTTTGATTGATAGCTTTATCATTTAGCCAGCTTCGATAGTTTGTTTCTCGACCTAAAAAAATATTTTGAGCAACGGTCAATTCGGGAACGACAAGAATTTCTTGATGAATCATCGAAATTCCTTTCTGTAAATTTTCGTGAACATTGTGGCTCTTTAATACTTCTCCCTCAAAAATAATTTCACCTGAATCTGGTTTAAGCAAGCCCATCAAAATCTTCATAAATGTTGACTTCCCTGCTCCATTTTCACCCATTAGGGCATGAATTTCGCCTTTTTGGAGGGAAAATTGAATATTATCCAAGGCTTTTACCCCTAAAAATGACTTAGAGAGATTCTGAACTTGGAGAATATTTTGAGAGTTTGAGGGCATATTTTTGATACAATAAGACATTTTGGGTAGAGACGTTGCGTGCAACGTCTCTACATGATGCCAAAAATGTTGAGAATCATTTTTTACACAAAATCACCATCTACATTGGTGTCTTTCCAACTTCTTGAATTGGCAGAATCAATGACAGCTGCACAAACTTTTTGGGTTTGAAGAGCATCTTTGAATGTTGGAGAACAATCTTCGCCAGTTTCTAAACTTTTCAAGAAATCAGCCACTTGATGAATGAAACTATGCTCATAGCCAATACCACAACCAGGAATCCACCATTTATTCATGTAAGGCTGGTCGCCATCGGTCACATGAATCGAACGCCATCCACGAACAATTGAATCATCACGGTGGTCGAAATATTCAAGACGGTTCAAATCGTGTAAATCCCAACGAATAGACGCATCAGCACCGTTAATTTCAAATGTATAAAGAGCCTTGTGTCCGCGGGCATAGCGTGTTGACTCAAAAAGCCCGAGCGAGCCATTCGCAAAATGACAATGGAAAATACAGGCATCATCAATGCCAACAGGCTCAACTTTTCCAGTTAGTTGGTGCATACGCTCTTTTACAAAAGTCTCGGTAACGGCAGAAACATCGGTTATTGCCCCATTGAGCCACATGGCTGTATCAATACAGTGTGCCAGAAGGTCGCCTGTTACGCCCGAACCAGCTGCACCTACATCCATTCGCCACAAGCCCTCTCCTCCTTGTGGGAGGTCAGCATTGATAGTCCAATCCTGTAAGAAATTAGCTCTGTAATGATATATTTTACCCAGTTTCCCAGATTCAATGATTTGTTTTGCTAAGGTAACTGCTGGCATTCTACGATAATTGTACCACACAGTAGTTTTTAATGGTTTGCCATCTATTCCTGCTTTGTCGATGGCATCTACCATTATTTGTCCTTCTTCCAAAGTACGAGCCAAAGGTTTTTCACACAAAATCATTTTTCCTGCCGCTGCCGCTGCCAAAGCAATTTCAGCGTGCGAATCGTTGGGCGTACAAATATCAACGGCATCAATATCATCACGAGCAATGAGCTTTCTCCAATCGGTTTCGATAGATTCGAAACCCCATTGGTCGGCAAATGCTTGTACTTTTGCTGCATTTCTTGAGCAAACAGCCTTTAAAACAGGCGTATATTCCAATTCAGGAAAGAAATTTGTAATACGATTATATCCATTAGAATGAGCTCTTCCCATAAGGCCCGTTCCTATTAATCCGATTCTAAGAGGTTTCTTCGTTGACATAGTTTTATTAATTTTAGACAGGAGAGGTTAGACAAGAGACAAGAGAATAATGGTATTTATCTCATGTCTTTTGTCTAATATCTTATATAAATTTACGCTTCATACCATCCATGTTGTTTTCTAACATTTATCATGGCAGCCAGAATATCATTCCATGTTTTTGGTTGAGTCATGACAGCATTATCAAACATACAGCCGTCCCAACAAATGTGGCGGAAAGCTTTGGTCAATTCGCCCGAATTATTGCGAAGCCAAAGACCTGCATCGTGGGCAATATCGAGTTTTCCGTTAGGGTCAGTTGCTTGGCAGTGGCGACCAGTCTTATCATGTGAACCAGTTCCGTGAACTGTACCATCGTTTTGAGCTACGTGGAAGTCAATCGTCCATGGGCGTAGAGCATCAGTCAATTTTCTTAATCCCGCAAGAAACGTTTCTCTATCTCCCCACTGAAAATCTTCGGGAAGAATTCGAGCTTCGGGAGCGTTATAACCAAGTAAGTAAAGCGTAGTATGCGACATATCCGCTTGGAAACCAATATTTGGGCGGTCAACAGCCTCTAAAGTATCAATCATAGCTTTCCATGAGTGCATTCCTCCCCAGCAGATTTCTCCCTCGGCAGCGAGTCTTTCACCATAATCGGCAGCTACATCGCACGCCTCTCTGAATGTCTGAGCAATTAATTTGGTATTACCTACGGGGTCGGCTGCCCAAGCGTGAGGAGTACTCGCTGAATCAATTCTAACAATTCCGTTGGGACGAATGCCCATTTCACGCAATTTTTGACCAATGTGACAAGATTTACGAACCATTTCTACAAAGTTGGCTCGCTCTTCTTTGCTTCCCATTGCGGGACCGCCCCAAATTGGAGCAACCAAACTGCCAATTTCAAGACCGTGTTTTGACACTTTATCGGCCAATCTTTTGATGGCATCGTCAGAAGTATCAAGGTCATAATGCGGGTCGAAAAGCCCTAAGTCAACACCATCGAATTTTACACCATCTACTTCGGCAGCGGCGGTCATTTCAAGCATGGAATCCAATGAAATTGGTGGCTCAGAGTCAGGTCCTTTTCCTACAATACCTGGCCATGTAGCATTGTGGAGTTTAGGATAATTATTTTCCATTTGTTTAATAGATTTTTAGGTTGATATTTTTTCATCTTTTAACGTTGGCAGGGTTTCAAACCCTGCCAACGTTTGAGTGTTTATAAAACTAAATCAGGGTTATTTGGTCCGAAATGTTTGAGCATAACGATTGGGTCATTGGCTGAATAATTTGTGATAGTTACGCCCTCAACGGCTGCTTTTTCGGTGATAAAAAATTCATCGTTTGTTAGCTGTCCGTAACGAATCAATGCTGGAGTTTCGATGTTCCAAACGCCCATTTTGCCGTGTCCTTGCATCATGATTATACCATAAGCAGCACTGTCTTTAATTGTTACCGTTTGCCCAGGGAAAACGGTTAATTCTTTTGCAGAAAATGCTTCTGAACGATAACAAACCCATTTTTCGATGTATCCTTCTGCTTCCATCTCTGCCACATCTTTTACTGGTTTTGGCTGCATGAAACGAGTTTCGAGTAAATTTGGATTGGTATTTAGTTCCCAATCAATTACCCCCATTAGTTGGTCATAATCTCCAATTTGGTCAGGAGGTGTACCATTCCACAGTAATTCTTCTGGAATAACCGCCTCATTTACCAAAGATTGATACATCGCAAAAACATCCGATGCTTTTTGTGGCTCATACGTACACAAACTTCCTGGGGCGTGCAACATTCCTGGGGGAACATCCCAGCCAGTTCCTGGAATTAATGGAAACGCTTGCGAATACATCGTGATTTTATTATCACCTTTCGTGAAATTCATCAAGCATTCTTTGATTTGCTCTTTGGTTGTACCTGGGGCAATACCAAAAAATGTATAAGGAAAATCTCCCCCGTGATTGTTTAATTGTGGCGGATAATAATAGGCTTCTGGCTTGCCGAGTTGACCAATTTTAGCTGCTTCTTCGTCGTTATGGTGAATATGGTGTGGTAAAGGCCCCATATTATCAAAAAACTTAGAGTACATCGGCCAGCTTTTATACTCATTCCAAAGACGTTCGCCAATGATTTCTGCACCAAGTTCGTCGATTGCATCTTTCAAAAGCACTTTTTCATCGCCTACGATAACGAAGCTTAAGCCTTCATTTTCGCCAGTTAACGGGCCATTTTTTGCAGGAGTTGTTGACGAAAGCCAACGCTCGTCGATTCCGCCACGAACACCACCGAGTACGTAATAATCATCGGGGTGAAGTTTTATTCTGCGGCCTGGCACACAAAACGAACGTGGAACCCAAGTCGGTGCTAATCGTAAAATTCCTTTTCCTTGTTCTAAAGCTTTTTGTGCTATACTTAAATTTGACATAATGTAATGGTTATTATAGAGTTGAATTATGTTCCTTTTATTTCCCTTCCTTGAAAAAAGGAGCGACCGTCGCACGGGGGAAATTTTACTCGGCAAATTATTATATTTCTATCGCTCTGATTTCTAAATCAAAACTTCTTGGTTCGTAAGATTCAAGAAAAATTAGTTCGTTATTGGCTCTGGCTTGGGCTTGTCCGATGGGTGGATTAGTAGCAGGTTCGATACCTGTTACGTATTCACCTTTGCCCCAATGTTGCCAATTTACTAAGTGTGGCAATTGGTCTTTTTTGAAATTAATTTCTACTTTCAAACCAATTTTCTCATTATAAAGCCCTGCGACACACATTCCTGTACTATCAGCATTTGGGTCGATAAATACTACTTCTTCACCAGTGCCAAGGTGGTCGTCAATAGGTGCTGGGCAGGTTTTAAAATTATTTCCTTCTTTAAATATTTTAGCATTTTCATTGCCAAAACGAGGTTTCCATTTTCCTTCCCAAAGTATTTTTGTGCCTTCATCAACCATCGGATAACCAAAATTGAAATGATACATGAGCATCAATGGTGCAGGAGTATTTCCTCGATTGATTACTTCATCATGAATTTGAAGCATTGGTTCACCAAGAATTCCCGAAATTGTTCTTCTTAATTCGAGACTTGGTCCAAAAACTTTGGTTTCTTTGATGATTCCAGTAATACTAAACTCCATTTTTCCAGCAACAGGGTCAGGCTGAATAATCGAAACGATTTCGGCAGGAAGATTAGAAATATTTCCATGAATACCCCTTTCGCCATATTCATCTTTTTCGGGGCCGCCCACGTGCGAGAGTCCGCAAGTCGTTAAGAGTCCGCCACCGAAAGTTTTTAGCCAGTCAATTCCTCGGTCCGAGTTAGGCTGTGGAGCATTAAATCCTCCATGACTCAGCCACGCTAAAGAATGTTGGTTATAAAATGCCTCGGCAACGTCCATTCCTCTATCAATGACCACCTTATATCTCAGCCCAGTTCCTGTGTTTATCCAAGCAATTCGATTTCCACGACCTAAACCATTATCAAGAACGGAAGTTTCGATGCCTCCCATTTGGGCATGATTGGAGATTTTATCTTTATAATTTTGAATTCCGCTCATTGAAAATTAATTGACAAAGTTTTTAATTTACGACTTTTAACGACCTAAAAACCAGTCTGTAATCCGAGTATTAAAGTCTTCTACATTCTCAAAATGAAAGGCGTGCCCCGCTTTTTCGTAAAGGAAAAGTTCGGCGTTGGGCATTGTTTCCACAATTTCATTGGCCATCCATTCGGGTGTAAAAATATCTTCTTTACCACCGATTACGAGAGTTGGCTGCAAAACTGAGCTTAACTCGGCCAGCACCGAATGATTAATACACGCCGCTGCCTGACCCTTTAGTCCTTGAAGTGGTTGTGGATTGGGGTCTAAATGAGCATTTTTTCGACCTTCCTCCAGTTCGGCGGCAAATTTTTCATCGTCCCACGAAGCTTTTGAGTAAATTAATAGCTGAATATAAAGGCTGAACTCTTCAGGACTAAACTTTGCTTTGCAATTGACGATGTGCTGAAAAATGCCTTTGGCGGCATTGTCGCAACGAGCCCACGGACACATCAACACCAAAGATTTTACTTTCTTGGGATGTCTGATTGCTAATTGCTGAGCAATGGTACTGCCCATTGAGCAGCCAATTACATGAGCATATTCGATATTCAGTTGGTCGAGCAAACCCGCATAATCATCGGCCATCATTGCCGTTGAATAATCACCTTCGGGTTTATCTGTCTGTCCCACTCCTCGGTTATCTCCGATAATACACCTAAAGTGTTTCTCGAAATACGCAGCATGAGGCTCCCAAACTCCACCAGCTGCCGTAATTCCCATTATCATCAAAAGCGGTGGAGCAGCACTTGAACCACGCTCCTCGTAGTAAAAATTGATTCCGTTTGTTTGAACGAATGGCATACAACTCAATTATTTTAAGTTAGGAATTAGGTCGTTTAATATCCAATTTCCATCATGAAGTGTTACGAAATCTGGGTCTTCCAAAGCTTCTTCTCCTTCGTCTTCACAAATAATCCAACCTTTATAATTAATATCTTTGAGCCATTGCGTAATTGAAAGTAAGTCAACTTTTCCTTTGCCCATCAACGTAAATTCGGGGTTTCCATTCCAATCTTTATAGTGAACGTGGTTGATAAGTGACGCATACTCTTTCATTTTTTCGAGCGGATTCATCTCACCATTGATGATATGACCTACATCGGGTGTCCAGCCAGTTACTGTACTATCCAATGATTCTAAAACTACTTTGTAATCTGATGCTGTTCGGATAATTGAACTATGAGGAGAGTTCGGGTGAAAACTGCAAGGAATACCTTTGTCGGCAGCTCTTTTAGAAACTGTATTAACGATATTTACCAAATTTCGCTGGCGGTTTTCTAAATCGTAGCGACCCGTTGGAATCTGCACGGTATTTAAAACTGCTCCAGGAAAACGCTCCAATAATGCAATGGCATTATCGGCAATTTGTCTTTCGTTTTCAGATTCTTCCGTTCCATTCCACTCTAAAGCTAAAGCGAGAGCGGCCAGTTCGATGCCTTGTTCTTTTAGTTTTGCCTCCAAGCGGTCGGCATCAACTAAATCGCCCATCCAAGTAAAGATGGGTTGAATACCCGTGAAACCCGCTTTGGCAATCACTTCTATCATGTGGCCCAATCGACCTTGGTGGGTTTGGCCGTTGCCACTCATAAACCATGTATAAACTTCTGAACCAAATCGAAAAGGCAATTTTTCTTTCATTTTTGTATTGGGTGAATAGTTATTGGTTAGTAATAATGGGTTAAGATACCCCGCAAATAATTGTTGCGTACCTACGGCATGCTTACATCAATGCTATTGGTATCTACCGATATTTAGCCCCTAACGGGGCAATGTAAACCCATTACTCGTATTGTTATTTTAGGTATTAAATCTACTGATAAATGGTGTTATGTGAATAATTAACCAATTTCCAGTAAAACTTACAATCCATGTTTTTGACACATTTCTTTGATAAATTTCAAACCACCTTCGGCGATGTTCCACGGGTCGTTGTATTCACGCCAAACGTTGATGGCATTAGCAAAATCAGGGTCGTTTCTTGAAAAAGCCTCAATCGTTAGCCAACCTTTATAGTTTACGGCAGAAAGTGCAGCAAAGGCATCGTCAAATGGTACGTGCCCATCGCCTGGCGTTCCTCGGTCGTTTTCGCTGATGTGTACGTGGCTCAAGTATGGAGCAATGGTATTGATTGCCGAAGCATATTTTTTCTCCTCGATATTGGCATGATGCGTATCGAACATAGCTCGAACATTCGGATGATTGACCATTGTTATCAATTTAGCCAATTGTTCCATCGTGTTGCACAAATAGCACTCAAAACGATTGAGAGCTTCGGGGGCTAAAATAATGTTGGCTTGCTTGGCGTGCTCGCCTGCTTGATATAAGATTTCTGCAGCTCTTTTATATTCTTCGTCGAGAGCGGGATGAGCCTCAAAATGTGCATGAGCCGAATGAAAAGGCCCACAGAGAACCGTCGAACCTAAATCATACGAGCGGTCGATTGCCCATTTTATGCAGTCTAAACCTTTCTGACGGACGCTTGCCGACTCATTGATTGGATTGGCATCTGGGCTAACCACCGTAACCGTTGTAACTTCCAAACCAATATCCTTTGAGTGTTTGCCTACTACTTTATACGCATTTTCGTCGGGTGCACCTACAAAATACTCTACGCCATCATAGCCAATGGTTTTTAATCGCTCAATAATCGGAAATAACTCCTCTGAAACATTGGCCGACCACGCCAAAACATTGAATCCTATTTTATTCATATTTTAGATATTAGACTTGAGACAAAAGACAAAAGAATTTATTTGAAAACGAAATCTTTAGAAAAATCTCATGTCTCTTGTCTTTTCTCTCTTGTCTTATTTCAATTCTTTTATTCTTAAATTTCTATACTGGACTTTCATGGGTGGGCCAACGTGAACTTGCACGCCCAAAATACCTTTCGATTTACCGTTTACTAAATCATTATCGGTTACATCGCTCATCAGAATATCATTGATGTAATGCTGTAAACGATTACCTTTGATTATTAGATGAAAAGTGTTCCAATCTTGTTTTTTTATTTTGGTTTTTAAAGCCTCATTTTCGCCCAAACTTCCTGTTACTTTTAGGTCTGTCCAAGCGTTTTTTTGAACTTTCTTACGCACCTCTTCAAGAGTCATTGGATTTTCTTGTGAATTTATGGTCGTAATCTGTCCACGATAAGCTAATGTTGTTCGGCCTCGTTCTTCGTAGTTTTGCCCCGTGTACGTATTATTTCCGTCAATATCTGCTTGATAACCTCGTAGAGCATATGGAATATCAGGCAGTTTAACACTTCGATAATTAATACCTGAGTTGCCTTTTTCGGTGATATTAAACTCGCCTTTTAGCTCAAAATCGGCTGGTTCGCCGCCTTTCCATGTAATGAAAGAATTGGTTTTGAGTAAAGTTTCGGGGGTAATTTCGCCGACCAAATTTCCGTTTTCTACTCGCCAATATTTGGTATCTCCCTCCCAACCATTGAGTGTTTTTCCATCAAAAATTGACTTGAAACCTTTTTCGCTTTGAGCGGTATTTGATACTTTGCAACCAACTGCCAAGATAGCAATTAGCACTGCAATATTCCAATATTTTATATTAAAATTTCTTGCCATTGGTTTTAAGATTAAAAAGAGTATGCTGTTTCAATTTCTTAGTGGAAGGATTTTAAATATGCCTGCCCAAATTTGTTGTTACGCCTTCAGACAAGCATATTAAACTTAATCAAATCTACTTTTTAACTACTTTTTTGGTTTAAACATGGCGTTACTTTCGTTTCCTCCCGCCATTAAATATGCCATCAAATCTTTCAATTCATCTTCGTTTAAGCTGTTTATTAAACCACCAAACATAATTGATGCCGACGATGGTTTTGATGAAACTACATTCTTTTTCAGAACTTTTTCCAACTCATTTGGAGCATACGGGTTTTGAGAAATATAATAAGCTGTTTTATCTTCATTGATTAAACGCCCTACGATTGAGCTACCATTTTTAAGGCTATAATAAGTAGCTGCATATTGGTCAGAAACGGTTTTATCAGGCATGATGATTGACTCTAACATATCCTTCGATGAGAAACGGGTATACAATTGGCTCAAATCTGGCCCGATTGCACCGCCTTCTCCTCTCATGGCATGGCACATTTTACAAGTTGTGGCTGCAAACATGGCTTTTCCATTGTCAAAATCTCGGTCGGTTAATCCTTTTTCAATAATTGGCATGGCATTTTCCATTCTCCAGTTTCGGCCTGGGCCTTTTGGTGCGGCCAACGAGATAAAATCATTACCGTTTTTGCTTAATCGTTCGGCACCAGCGAGTTTTTCAAAGTAGGCTCTTTTACTATCTGGAACATTTTTCAAAGCCAATTTCAATGACCTATCCAAGAAACCGATGTAGCTGTTTCCTCCTTTGTATTCAAACGCTTTGTAATACCACTTAAAGTATTTGTCTTGCAGCTCAGGAGTCCAGCCTTCTTTTGCTAAGCTCAACATAACGGCGTAATACGTGTGCTGGGCTGGTGGAATATTAGCCAACATCGCAGCAATATCTTTTCCGTATTGCGGATTTCTCAGAATTAAATCGCTTGAAGCGGTGGCGGTTTCAACATTGAGGGCATCGCTGCCTGGCTCGGTTTTAATATCCATCAAAGCCATTGTTTTTGCCACTGCTTCGGGTGCATCTAAATAAATCAATAATTTACTTAATGAGCGATTTAAGTGTGCAGTATTAGCTGGGTAAAGTGGGTTTAGGTAGGCTATCACTTTCGGTTTGAGGGTAGCATCTGGCTGCCCCATACGAAGAAATGCCAATTCAAAAGCTCTTAATAAATCTAATTGCTGCGATTGTTGTAATGCTTTGAAGTTTACGCCCAAAAGTGCGTTTAAGATGTCGTTTTTCTTAGAGCCATCGCCCATACGAATCAGCGAAATTAATGATTGCGTAAGAGCTACTGGGTCTTTTTCTTTCAAGGCTAAGTCTTGCCATTGTGCCACTGGTTGATGCTCCAATGCCAAACGTGCCGCATAACGAATAAATCTATCTGGACTTTTTAATTGAGGCCAAGCAGTGGCAACGGCCGCAGGATTTGGCCCTCCTGTATGGAATTTCTCCAAACTTCTACGCAACGCATTAGCTGCGTTGATGGGTGCTGCAGCAATTGGAGCGGTGCTTTCGTTACCTACATAAGAAACACGGTATAAATCAGAATCTAAACGACGTCCACCCGTAAGGAAATACAAGGCTCCATCAGGGCCGATTGCTCCATCGGTCAAAGGAAGTGGAATACCCGATAAAAACTCTTCTCTTTCACCCGAAAAACTCGAACCCGAAGGTTTGAGATGAATAGCGTGCATTACACCAAAAGTCCAGTCAAATGCCAAAAGTGTATTTTTATATTTTGCAGGAAATTTAGCATCTTTCAAATGCAACAAGTTAGTAGGCGAGCCTTGTCCGATATTGATAACTGGTGGAAGATTATCAGGAAACGTTGGCGACCATTTACTATTACCTGTTCTCCAACCAAATTCTGAAGCACTTGTTGCGTGCGTAATACGGGTTGGGCGATACCACGGCAAACCAAAATCCCATTCCATGTCGGCATCATAGACAAACAAATCGCCGTTGGCATCAAAAGCCATATCGAAGGCATTTCTATAACCTGCACTCACAAGTTCCCATTTTTTCCCTTCGGGGTCAAGGTTTGCAATCCAGCCCCCTGGGGCCATGCGGTCGTTGGCGTGTCCACGTGGGTCTTTAATTAATGGGAATAAATTATCTTCTTTCCAATTGGATGGAAGTCTATACGAATCTAAAGGTGGTACATCGGTGTGGTTTCCACTAATTACATAAAGTGATTGCTTATCAGGCGAAAGAACAATGCTATGAGGGCCATGCTCGCCTTCACCAACAAGCTCTTTTAGTAAAGTAACTTTATCGTATTGGTCGTCATTGTCGGTATCTTGTAAACGATACAAACCGCTCTTTTTAGTAAAAATCTTGTTGTTTTTACCATTATTTATCATCACATATAAGCTATTAAATGCATATAGCAATCCATGTGCATAGCCCATACCCATTGTGTCGGTAGCGGGACCTACTTTTAGTTTTTCAACATCAGATGCAGAAACTTTGCCATCAACTGCAGGCATTTTTAAACGAAATAATTTTCCGTATTGGTCAGAGCAAATCATTCGACCTTTGTCGTCGAATGTCATCGAAACCCAAGAACCTATTTTGTTTTCAGATGGGCTAAAAAGGTGTTCAGCTTTAAAACCTGCTGGATACTTTAGTTTGTCGAGCTTCGGGTCGCCCGTAGAAATTGCGGACAAATTGGGTTCATTGAGGAGCGTGAAAGAGGCAGCTGTTGCAATAGCTACCAAACCAATCCCCAATTTAATGGAGTTTTGTCTTGAAAACATAATTAATGGAAGGGTTAAATATTTTTTTGTCGAATAGTGTAATTTCACCTTCACTTTATACTATCAGTACATCATGAGTTGAAATTTCCCACAATGTACTGATAAAAAAGCTATTTTAAAAAAAATTAAAAATATGGTGATAAAGCTGCCTCATCGGCTGGCAACCCATATAATAAACTGATATTCGTGAAGGCATTACTACGAGTAGCTGCTCCTTCTGGATAGTAGTAAGCTACTGGATTGGCTTTTACTCTATTTCCGTAAGCAGTGATAACCTCGATTGCAGTACCAGTACGAACCAAATCCAACCAACGCTTATTTTCAAAGGCTAATTCGCTGCGACGGTCTTGGTAAATTTGTGCTTTCAATGCCGCTTGTGCAGTAGCAGTGGCAGCAGGCAAACCCGCACGGCTGCGTACTTGATTAAGAATAGGTAAAGCTTCAGCCATTTTGCCTTGCTCAGTGAGAGCTTCGGCTAAAAATAGTAAGGTTTCGGCGTAGCGATAAATCGGGAAGTTATTGCCCGTATTTCCGTGTAAAGAGTGAGTTTTAGCAAATTTCTTATTGTAAGGAAAAGTTTTGTTTGCTCTTAAACTACCGCTGATGGTTACGTAAGCAATTGTTCCATCTAAACGTTTGTCTCCTTTTTCAAACGAAGCTATGAGGTCAGGAGTTGGAGCTCCGTTTCCTTCACCAGTCAATGGTTGAGGATTTGAGGTTCCTGATATTGGCTTTAACTCATCAGGGCTCATCGGACGTGGCATATAATTGTACATAATTGCTCCATTATAGCCCGATGCACCTTCCTGAAACTGTACTTCAAAGATTGACTCTGCATTATTTTTGTTTCCAGTATTTGTAGAAAAAGCGTCGTTGAAATCAGGCATTAGCTTATATTCGTTGCTTGCTACGATTTCTTTCAATAGTTTCTCGGCTTCTGCCCAGTTTTTACGCACCATATATACATTGGCCAATAGCATTCTTGCTGTTCCAGAAGTAACTCTGCCTGCTTCTTGTTTCGATTTTGGTAAAAGACCCGTTATAGCTGCCGTTGCATCTTTGATGATTTGGGCATAGATTTCATCTACGGAAGCTAATGGCAAAGCAGCTTCTTGGCGATTAGTTACAGGAGTTAAGTGCAATGGCACTTTACCGAAATACTGCACTAACTCAAAGTACGCATACGCCCTCAGAAATTGAGCTTGACCTTTTAGGTTATTCTTCGAGTCGGCGTTGAAATCTACGGCATCAATCGACGACAGAATCTGATTAGCACGTGCAATTATTTGATAATCAAGGCGGTACTGATTCAATACGTGGGTATTCGACGTAACACCATTAGCGGTTGGAATAGCAAAATCGGCAATATCTTCTTGTTGCTCGGTTGCCCCAAAAAGAATATTTCGGTAGTAGTAGGCATTATCGGAGTGCATTTCGCCTAAAAGCCATGCACGGTCGTTTACGATTGCTCGAAGTGGCACATAGTTGGCATTAACTGCCTGCTGAAAATCGGCTTCTTTTGTAAAGAATATAGCGGTACTGAGGTTAGTTTCTGGGACAACGGTCAAAAAGTCTTTATTACAACTCATTAAGCCCAAAAACATAAACAGTGCTGTTGTTGTTATCTTTTTCATTATTTTAAGAATAATTTCGTTGATTAAAAGTTCAAGTTTATACCAATAGTATACGTTCTTGGTACTGGATAGTTCGAAAGGTCGACACCCGGACTTAGATTTCCTCCATCTCCATTACCATCACCTTGAGCCGATGTCTCAGGGTTTGGTCCGCCCCAGTATTTAGTAAATATGTACAGTTGTTGTACAGAAGCATAAACACGAGCTGACTTAAACACTTTATTTGCTTTAGGAATCGTATAACCAACAGTTACGTTTTTGATAGTGAAGAAAGAGGCATCTGCCACAAAACGGCTATTCATCCAGTCACGCTCAATACCCGTTACGTTACCACCACCAACGGTTGTTCCGTACATTCCCTTTCCTGGATTATCTACTGAACGGAAACGATATTTAACGCCTTCTACCATATTAAATACCCCGTCAAGATTGGCAGTACTATAAATGTGGCGAACCAATAATTGATTGCCTTGTGAACCTGAGCCTACGATACTTGCATCGAAATTACCATAAGAGAAATTATTAGTGATACCGTAAGTAAATGTAGGGAAAGGATTACCCATGATTACTCTATCATCAAAATCGCCACCATTTGTAATGATTCCATCTCCGTTTTGGTCAGTCAACTTAATACTTCCTACTACCGAACGGCCAGGTACTTGTGGTGAATTTTTGAGGTCTTCAGCATTCAGGTAAACACCCTGTGAAATATGTCCGTAGAATTGCCCAAACGGATAGCCCACTTTTGTGATGTGGAAAGTACCATACACACGGTCAATACCATCGGCCAGTGCAATTACTTTATTGCGGTTAAACGAAATATTTGCGTTTGTACTCCATTTCAGTTTACCTGTTGTATTCTTAGTATTCAATGAAAACTCATGTCCCCAAAACTTAATTTCGCCGATATTATCATTAAAATTGCTAAAACCAGCCTCTTGAGCAATCTGAACACTGTATAATAAATTTGTCGTACGTTTATTATAATAGTCATATACAAATGTAATTCTATCATTAAATAAACCTAAATCTAAGCCTACGTCAAATTGTTTAGTAGTTTCCCAACCTAAATTATTATTAGCTAAGGTTGTAACTACTGCACCTGGAGCAACCGTATTACCAAAAACAGCATTAACTGTATTGTTAATCAAGGCATAAGGAGTGTAATTACCGATATTGTTATTTCCAACAATACCATAGCTTGTTCTTAGTTTTGCAAATGATATTTTTGGCATTGATTTCAAGAAATTTTCATCCGAAATAACCCAACCTGCTGAAACTGAAGGGAATGTTCCCCAACGATTGTTAGAACCAAAACGAGAAGAACCATCACGACGAACCGAAGCGGTAAACAAATATTTTCCTTTGTAATTATACGTTAATCTCGAAAGTAATGATGTTAAAGCCCATTCTTGAACACTCGATTGCGTGCCACCACGGTTTACATTGATTGCTCCCTGAATTGTTGGTAGACGGTCATCAGCATACGTATCAGCTTGAATACGCGTACCTTCTGAACGGAATTTTTGTTGTGTAAAACCGCCCAAAATTTCAAAACTGTGGTCTTTTATATTGGTAGCATAGGTAGCCAAGTTTTCATTCAACCAAGTCAAGTTTTCAATATTCTGACGAATTGAAACCGCTGTTGTTGGAATCGCAACATTTATAGCACTTGTAGCTGTTGATGGATTAAAGAAGAAGAACTTCGTACGATTCATCTCCACATTAAATGAAGATTTCAAGGTCAAGCCTTTGATTGGTTGATATGCTATGTAGGCATTTGAAAGTAAATTCAACGTAGTTGTTTCGTTTACTAATTCATTGGCAGCTCTTACCCAGTTAGGATAGGCAAAGATGTTACCTGTACTTGCAGGGAATCTATTAAACAATGTTAACGTTTTGCCGTCTGCCTCATAAATCGGCATCACTGGCCATGTATGAAGAGCATTAAATAAAATACCCGTTCCACGGTCTCCGTCAGTACGTGGCGTATTATCAAATACATATTGTGGAGCGATATTGAATCCGACTTTTACTTTATCTGAAATATCATATTCAGAATTCATACGCATCGAATATCGTTTATATTCATTATTAATCACTACACCTTGTTGATTAAAAACCCCTCCAACAAAAGATGTTCTTGACCTTTCTTTATTCGATGTTAGTGTTAAATTATAGCTTTGTACAGGTGCTTTTCTTAATAATGCCGCATACCAATCATTGTCTTTTCCTGCATATTGAGACGGATTCTGAAACTCAACAGGAACAGGTTGACCAGCATCAGTATAGTATTCTTTTTTAAACTGAGCGAATTCTTCAGCCGTCAACATTTTCACTCTACCTCTCATAGGTACTTCTTGAATACCTGCAAAAGTATTGAAGCTAATATTTGTTCCAGATTTTCCCTTTTTTGTAGTGATTAGAACTACACCATTGGCAGCTCGTGAACCATAAAGTGATGTAGATGCCGCATCTTTTAGTATTGAAATATCTTCAATTTCATCAGGATTTAAAGCACCTATATTACCCGTAATAGGAAAACCATCTATTACATACAGTGGGTCGCTACCTGCAGAAACCGAAAGTTGGCCACGAATTCTGATATTCATACCTTGACCTGGCTTGCCAGTGGTCTGGTTAATTTGAACACCCGCCAATTGACCTTGTAGTTTTTGACCAATTTGTGAAACAGGAATATCTTTAATTTCTTTTGCTCCGATAGTTTGAACAGCCCCTGTTACGTTTTTCTTTAACTGACTACCGTAGCCTACTACAACTATTTCGCTCAATAATTTATCATCAAGAGCCAAAGAAACATTAATTTCTTTTTGACCTGTGTATGCAACTTCGTTGGGCGTATAACCCACAAAGCTGAATACCAAAGTCGCATTATTTGGTACATCTAATTTGTAGCTACCATCGGCATCAGACTGTGTGCCTCGATTTATACCTTTAATAGTTACACTCACTCCCACTAACGCTTCGCCATTTTGGCCAGTCACTTTGCCCTTTACTTGTTGGGCAAATGCAAATGAAGTACAAAACAGCCCCAGCATCAACGAGAAAATACTCGCATGGAGTTTTGTTTTGTACAAAGTAAATCTTTGTCTCATTTGATTGATTGTTTATAGGTTGAAATAGAATGATTATTGATATAAGGATATTTTTCCTTGATATTATTCAAATATTAAAAAAAATTAATATCGCACTATCCTGTACTGTACTGTGCTGTATCAAGAAAAAATAGTATTATTTTAAGTTTTTGAGTATAAAAACGCTTAAAACCGTTGAGGAGAAGCAGGGTTTTCTATTTTTGTTTTTTGTCAACCAAACAATAGTTGCGACAAGATGCCAAAATTTGCCAATAAAAAGGCATTTATTTACTTTTGAGTATATACGTATCCTATGTTCAATAAATATATTTAAAAAAGTAAGTTTTATTTTTAACTTTTTTCAAGTACCTCCTACTCATGGATACTCCAATAATTAGCAACTTATCACCAAAGATTCTCATCGGAAAATCACTCGCTATGAGTTATACGAATAATCGAACGGGAGAATTATGGCGTAGTTTTATGCCACGAAAAAGAGAAATACAACATGTGATTGGTTCAGCACTTTACTCAATGCAGATATACAACGGTATCTTTGACTTTAAAAATCTCAATCCAACTGATACTTTTACCAAATGGGCGGCAGTTGAAGTGAGTGATTTTGAGCAAACTCCTGAAAATATGGAGTGTTATACGCTCAAAGGTGGACTTTATGCGGTATTTACACATAGAGGGCCAGCGAGTGCATTTATGCCAACTTTTCAATACATCTTTGAAGAATGGCTACCGAATTCGGAGTATGAAGTTGATGACCGAGAACATTTTGAGCTTCTGGGTGAAAAGTATAAAAACGAAAGCCCCGATTCGGAAGAAGAAATTTGGATACCTATTAAACCACGTTTATGATTATGAAAAAACATTCACCGCTCATTGAAGGGGAAATAGCAGATTATTACTTCGATACAGAAGGCATTCTCTACTCTTATTCTAAAAGCATTAAACGAACAGTGGAGAATATTGGCAGAAATGTAGCTTTAGTAAAACAAATAACGGGCAATAAGCCTGTTCCGTTACTAATATATCTTACAGACTCACCAGTGCCAGATAAAGCTACTCGCCAATTTTCTACGGAGCAACTACCAAACATCTACAAAGCAATGGCGATGGTATCGAAACCAGGGCTTTCACAGTTGATTATGAGCTTATTATTCAAATTTCAGAAACCTCCGATTCCGATGAAATCGTTTACCGATGACCAAAAAGCCCGTGAATGGTTGGAGCAGTTTATTTAATTCATCAAAAACTCACACTAAAACTCAACTTGGCATTAAATGGCGTACCAGGCGTAAAATGAATTTCGTTGACAGAATTAGTTTCGTTCAATAATCGGCTTTCCGTAGCAAATTGGGTTTCTTTCCATTTTGTATTAAAGATATTTTGTACCGAAAGCCCAACCGAATAACGATTCTTGGTATAATTCAATAAAGCGTCACTCACAAAATAGCCTTTGGCTACGATGCTGTTACCTTCATTGGCGGGTCTATCTCCTACATAGCGATAACGTAAACTTCCACTAAAACCTTTGTTATTTTTGATTGTTAAGCCACCAATACTTGTCCACCTTACGGCTAATGGCAAGTAGTTTTGTCCTTCGGTTGCCCCAATGGCTCTTGGTTTCGCATAATTTACATCGGTATCAAAAAATAGATTTTTGCTAAGCTGATAACGCACTGAAACATCAAGACCACTTCTTTTTGATTGTCCCGATGGTTCAACAACGCCTGCATCACCCACGTAAACAAACTCTTGATTGAGCCACAAATACCAATAAGCCGCATTGATAACCATTTTCGGGAAAGGCTTCCAGATTGTACCTAAATCTGAGCCATAAGCGGCTGGGAGAATCTCCAAACCATTTTGTTCAACAACGGCACGGGTATCGTTTGAGTGAAAACCTTTGCCGAGATTCAGATAAAACTGCAAGTTTTTATTCTTGGTATAATACAAATTCAGTTTAGGAGAAACAATCGAAGCATTGGCTTTGAAAATTGTATTATTCTGTAATTTATCAAGGTATTGATTATTGAAATAATCGAAGCGAAGGGCAGCCACTAATGAAAATTTAGAGCTTAATTGAATACTTTCGTCAATATACACTCCTATGTTGGCTTCATTTACATCCCCCAACTTGATGCTTTCGAGCAGTGTAGTCTTATTTTTTGTATGCGAAAGTTCAGAATCTTTGGTTAAATCGTGTCGATAATTTAACCCAATATTGAATGTTGCTTGTTTTGAGCCTAAACTGTGAGCAATTGAATAATTTGAGTTATATCCCCACAGATTTCGCTCTTCGGCTTGCTTAATTTGGTCGCCGTTGATGGGGTCTTCCAAGAAAAAAGTAAAGTTTGAAAATAACTCAAAATTATAGTTTGAATAGAAAACTTGGTTTTTCCATACGTGATTTCGCTTCGTGAGCGTCAGAAATTCAGCATTGGCGTTGGTTCGGCTGGTTTTTCCTCCTTCATTCGGGTCGATAGCTCCGTAAAAACCAATCAAACCCGATTCAACGGCACGGTCAGGAATTTGCCCCGAAGCACTCCACTTACTCCAAAAAGTTGAAGCCGTAAAAGTCAAACTTGTGTTTTTGGTAATATGTCCGTGATATTTTCCCAATAAATTGAGACGATTGAAGTTTTGCGGAGCATCAAAATACGCATCAGAATAACTATATTCACCAGCTAAATAAGCATTTTGGTTCTTTTCTATGGATTTTTGTCCCAAAATATTAGCAGCTCCAACCAATCGGTAAGTATTAAACTGCCCAACTTCTACTTTAGCAAAATTCTGTTCCAAGACTTTTTTCGTGCGGAAGTTTGCCCAACCTGCGGTAGTAAAATTTCCTTTATCAGCATCATAAAGCCCTTTCTTGAAATCTACGCCATCAATCAATTCGGGAATAATAAAATGAGCATCGGCATAACCTTGTCCGTGAGCGTGAGAAACCATATTGATTGGTACACCATCGGCAGTGAGGTTAATATCTGTACCGTGGTCGATGTCGAATCCACGCAAAAAAATCTGTTCGGCTTTGCCGCCACCTGCGTGCTGGCCAATCACTAAACCTGGTATAATTCTTAAAACTTCTTGCGAATTATTGATGGTTCGGAGTTTGATATCCATACTCGAAATGAGCTGTTGGTGCTGTGGATTGGCGGCCGAAACCTTTACTTCTTCGAGTGAAAACTCAGCACTTTTCAATGAAAATTCTCTTGTGACAACTTCATCTTCATTTACTACAACTAACTGATTTTGAGCCGCATAACCCATAAACGAAACTTCTACTTTATAAGGAGCAGCCGAAAGGTTATTGATTTGAAAATAGCCAGACTCATCGGTAATTACACCTCGATTTTGCCCTACAAGACTAACACTCGCTCCTCTGATAGGCTGTTTGGTTTGAGCATCGGTCACTTTACCTACAAGACTCCCAAGATGGGCAAATGCTGTTGAAGTTGATAGGAAGAATAAAACGTATTTAAAGATTTTCATTAAATTGTGTTTGCTATGAAGTGTGCTTAAAGCACAAAATAAAGCATCGAATATCTATTAGAAAACTTTTCTTGACTAAAATACTTAGAGAACATTTGCTAAACCGCCCGAGTCATGCCTTCTCTTCTTTTCTCTAAAAAATAAAGTAATACAGTTCCGATAATCAGAAATCCAAGTATCCAAGAAGAATAATTTGTGGCTTTTGCCATTAGATTCGTAATAATATTTGGTTCGTCGAGTAATCGTTCGATAATCCAACCAATGGCGGCAATACCTGCCAAAACAGCTCCAAATACTCTAAAAATAGCATAGAATGAAGTGCGACTTAGCAAAAGCAACCATGGAATAACAGCTACAATCACGGCCAGTTGCAGGAGTTCGATACCAATATTGAAACCCAAAATACTCAATACCATCTTAAATGGATTAAGGTTCAAATCTTGTAAGGTATTAGCAAATGCAAGGCCGTGGATTAAGCCAAAACCCAAGGCAATGTAGATTTCTCGGTTTGGAAAAATAGGCTTGATGGCATGAATGGTCGAAATTAAAATAGATACGCCAATTAGCACTTCGATAAATTTACTGGGCAGAAAACCCCAACCTAATGCACCAAACAAAAGTGTGATAGAATGCCCAACGGTAAAGGCTGTAACCACCTTCAAGATATGCACTAAACTTTCACGAACCGAACGCTGCGAAGCCCATTTCTTTTGATTAATCAATAAAGGAATCGGCAGCAAAAGCACCAGAAGAAACAAAAGATGGTCGGTACCTTCGGCAATGTGTTTCACACCCAACGACACCATACTTTTGAAGCCTTGCCAAGCACTTCCTTGTTGCAAACTTATCTGAAAAGGATTGAGTTTATTATTCACAACATCCCATTGTATTACCCCTACTTGCTGCATGGTGGTCGTTCCGTCTTTGTGCATGATGCCTTGTTGCCAATCTTGTTTTATGGCAATGAGTGCCTTGTGGCTTGCTACTTGATGCAAGATTACGTCATAATCAAAGTAGAAATTTCGGAGGTCATAAGACGGTGGTGGAATCATCGTGAATTCAGCCACAAGTTCTTTATAATCACCCGATAATTTACTTTTGGTTTCAACAACTTTCATTTCGCCCAACGCTACTTTCCACGGTTTACCATCAAAAGTACGTGGACGAATGTGCTTCACTAAGTAAATTCTTAGAGAATTACCTAACCTTTCTACCAAACGCACAGAATTATCGTTCACGGCCATTCCAATTGCCGATTGTAATTCACCCAAAGGCAATTGAATTTCGCCTGAAATATGTTTATCATGGATTTTCAATATTACCATCGAACTTGGCATTGGGTGAGCGAATAGCCAGCCCCCTCCCCCACGATGGGGGAATAAAAAAGCAAATATTAAAAGAGTTCGTAAAACTATTTTATTTGTATAACAACTCTTTTTTAATGGTCTTTTGGCCGTAAACTTAATTTTTATCATAATTTATTATTCTTGCTAAACTTAATAAGTTTTATAGCCCCCATTGGGGTTGGGGGCTATTTTATTATTAATTTCCACCGTAATCGTTGGTTCTATCTCTCCAAACTGAGTGCGGATGATTAGCATTTTTTACTATGATTCCGCCTTGCATTGAAAACTCAATCCATACATTCGGGCCATCAATCAAAACAAAATCACCTTTTGAGGTCAAATCAGTTGTACCTACATAAGAAATATAAGTATTATCAATATCGGCTTTGTACTTAGCATAAACCGCTGCCGCAGCTTTGTCATCTAAATCATCGGTATAGGTTTTTATAGCAGCCAAAACTAAATCTTTCTTCGCTTGCGTCAAATCGCCCACTCTTACACCCGTTTTAGTGGTTGGAAATTTACTATCTTGACCTGGCCCTAAAATAAGGTCGTTTTGAGCAGCCGAGCGTTTAGCAGCTGTCAATTCAGCAGAACTTAAACCTTTTAACATCGCTGAAAGCGTATTGAGCTCTTGTGCAATTGGCTGATAGGTAACGTTTTTCCAAACATAACTTGGAAAAGGTTCGGTTGAGCGGAAAGAAGGTGTTCCGCCAGTCATTTTTCCACCATTATAAGTATAAATGATTGTTCCGTGGTGGCCACCGATTTGTAAACACCACAAACCCGTTGTGCTTGGTGTACCAATAAACGCTACATAATAGTTTCCAGAACCATAATCAGAACCTCCTCCAATAGAGTTTAGGTAATCATCGGCTGCCAAAATACCTATATATTCTTCATTACCTTCATTGGCAGTTGTACTTGTAGCGGCTTTCAGTAAATTATAGAATGCAGTCCACTGTGCGGTAGAAAATGTGCTTGACTGTAAGCCTACTCGTCCTCGGTATAATCCTTCGGGTAGATTAGACCATTTTTGAGCATGGGCTTTATTGTAGGTATCTTGAAGTGTAGTGGCCTGAGTACTTGAAAGCGAGGCCTTAAAGGCATTTGCCATTGCCACGATATTGGCAATATCAGTATCAACCGACCATGCCGAACCACTTGTTGTAGTACCGCCAGTTGTACCCGCTGCCGAAACTGTTAATGAAAAGCTACATGCTTGTCCGCCAACCGTAACGGCGAAGGCAGCAGTACCAGCAGCCAATGGCGTACCCGTAATAGCAAAAGTAACCGAACCAGCACCTGATGCCAATGTACCAGCAGCTAAGGTAGCGGTTAAGCCCGTAACAGCCGTAGAAACAACGGCAGTACCTGCTGCGTATGCTGCTCCATTTCCACCCGTGTAAGGAACGGTGGCTGTTCCTGTGAAAGCAGTACCAGCCGTTGGTGTAGCCGAAAATGTAGTTGAAGAACAACTCAATGCCGTAATGTTTGCGGTGGTTGTGGTAGCAACTTCGGTTTTTTCGCAGGCAATAGTCAGTAATGTGGCACTAATTGTAAGGCTCAAAAATGCGTTTTTGAATTTCATAAATTTACTTATTTAATATTTGAAACTACTGACAATGACGTCAGAACGCATAATTTGGTGGGGTGATGGATTGACTTTAAAAGTGAAATGGAAAAAAAGACAAGTGAATCGTCTAATTTTCAAGAAATTTCCTTAAACTCTTTCAAACCATTTTTTGAAAGCCGTGACCTTTTCTTTACTAATTATAACTTCGTAAGGTGAGGCAGGATTGGTTTTCACTAAGACTCGGCTATTGATGTAAGGTTGAATTTCGAGAATACTTTCCCTCGAAAGTAAATATTGTCGATTGGCTCTATTAAATTCTTGGGGGTCGAGTTGATTTTCGAGGTCTTCGAGTTTGAAATCGAGTAGGTGTTTTCGGCCATCAAAAAGTTGACCAAATACTAATCCGTTTTCGATGAAGAAAAAAGCAAATTCGCTGGATTTGATGGGTAAAAGTTTGTCTCGGTAACGTACTAAAAAGCTTTTTCGATAGCTTTTATGAGAGAAAGCCTGCTGTTTGATAAGTTCGTTGAGGATTTCTTGTTTGACGAGTTGCTGACTATTGAATTTTTCAATCGCAAAGCTCAGTGAATCAATATCAAGAGGTTTCAGAATATAGTCAACGCTGTTGAGTTTGAAGGCACGAATAGCGTATTCATCAAAAGCTGTAATAAATATGATAGGAGCATTGATTTTTACTTGCTCATAGATTTCAAACGAAATACCATCAGCTAACTGAATATCTGAAAATATCAAATCGGGGCTTTTGTTGACTGTAAACCAACTGATTGCTTCCTGCACACTTTCAAGTATTGCTACAATGTCATACTCCGTATTGATTTGATTCAGCAAAAATTTTAGTTGATTGGCCGCTGCTATTTCGTCTTCTATGATTACAATTTTCATTCTGCTATTAATGGTAAAACCACTTTAAATTCTTTTTCGTTTTGCTCAATATCTACTTCTTGGCTTGCCAGAATTTTGAAACGTTCGTTGAGGTTTACTAAGCCAATACCCGTACCTTCCGAATTTGGCTTTGGCTTGTGTGTATTCCTGACTATCAGCACATTATCTCGTAACTCAATCCAAATACTCAAAGGCGAAGCCGTTGAAATAACATTATGCTTAATGGCATTTTCGATTAATAGTTGAAGTGAAAGCGGTGGAATCTTGAATTGTACCTCTTCGATATTTTTGATAATCTGCAAATTATTGCCAAATCTTATCTGCAACAAGAAAATATAGCTATCAACCAGCGTTAGCTCTTCTTTTAGTGGCACTAACGATTGCTCTTGCATGCTCAACGAATACCGCAATACTTGCGAAAGTTTCTGCAAATAACGTTGACTTTTCTCTTTGTCTTCGTTGATGAGCCAACTTAATGTATTTAAAGAATTAAAAAGAAAATGGGGATTTAATTGATTTTTCAAGGAACTGAGCTGCACCAATAGGTTTTCGCTCTTTAGGTGTTCATTTTCGAGCAAAATTTCATTTTTTCGCTCAGTTTCTGTCAAAAATCTGCTAAAGAAATAAGCGATTATCCCAATTAAAGCTCCACGCACTACTACAGTAGGGAACATCTTCATTGATAGCCCGATAATCAAAACATTGAGTGTGGTTAGCACAAGTACAAAGACTAAAAACAAAATAAATACCTCAAAAAGAATTCTTGATTGGGCTTGGTTTAACTTTGACCTACGATAGACCAATTGAATGGAAAACACCGAATAAATTAAGCAAACCACTACTTGAATCAAAACATCTAATTGAGCAATTCCTGATTTTTCTAAACGAGGTAATTGCAGAAATATGATAGGAAGGTTGACAAATAATGCCAAGAAAAGCGATACACCCCAAACAAACTGCGTAGTTGAAAAACTTTTATTCATCGTGTTAAAAAATATCTCAAATGTATGAATTTAATTAGGCTATTGTGAAAAACTCTGAGTGAACAGGAAAAAATGGCATTTGAAAATACCCAATCGCTTTAACCCAAAAAACCGACACGAGTAAAACTTGCGTCGGTTTGTGGGCTTTCACCTATTGTTCCTTAGAATGTTATCGTATTTACAGTCGATGAGGTTGAGGTAGTCGGGCTGGACTTTAGGGTTGCTCCCGTGTTAGTGTAAGTTCCACCTGTGTAAAGCCCCCAACCCGATGACCCTCCTACAAAGCTTCCACCAGTGTAAGTGCCTCCGTAATATATTTTATAAGCCGTACCCTTTGCCAAATTCGAACTTGAGAAGTGAAAATAAGAAGAAGCTGTTTTAGGCTTAAACGTGAGCAAATCTTTTCCATTGGCATCTTCAATATGCAGTAATGAAGTAGCTGCCACCGAAGATGTAGATTTAATAAACATACCCACTTGTGTGGAGGCTGCACCCATGGCTTTAGTCATGTTATTGGCAGGTTCAGCACCAATCAGAATTCCTCCGTTTATTAAAAAATTACCATTTACATCAACATCTTCATTGCCATTAGAAATAACAGTACCACCTTTAATAGTAAAATTACCATTGCTATCAATAGCATCCGAACCAGTCACAAGTAAAACTCCGCCACTAACCGTCAGATGGCTGTTATCATTCGATTCTGTTCCGCCTACCACCGTACCATACGAAGTGTTAATACCATCATTAGAAGCAGTTAAGTCAACAACACCTCCAGCAATCGTAATTAGAATAGACTCCATACCTTCATAAGATTTCGTAACAAGTATCCTACCATCATTTACTGTGATTGAAGTTCCAGATTTAACTCCATCATCAGTTGCCGAAACTGTCAATTCTCCAGTATTCATCACAAAAGCCCCATCACTTTTAAAGCCTTTTACATCGCTGGTTAGTGTACTACTGTATGTGTATTTTGCTCCTGATGCCGTAATATTTGTTATACCACCGCTTATTGTTGCCGTACCATCAATATTGATACCTTTAGCCCCCATTCCAGTGCTTATCACAGTTAAGTTTCCACCTCTGATAACCCAATTTTTATCGCAATTTATTCCAGCAGGTGCAGCTATATCTTTATCAGCAGTATCATAGTACGCAGCCCCCGAAGTCGTGATTTTTACTGTCCCCGAAGTAAGCGTAAAATCTCCACCAGTTTTGATTCCTTTTGCACCTTTACCCGAAACTGTGAGTGTCACGGCTTCTTCCGTACTTACAGTGGTATAACTTTTACTCTTTATTGCATTCCCTTTATCGCCAGTGGTGGTTACAGTAACCTTTCCACCCTTTACCCAAATATAAGGAGTTATGGTAGCATCTGCACCTTCGTAAGGAGCAGCAATCCCATCATCTACACTATTTACGGTTATTGTACCTCCATTTACTAATACATAGCCTTCTTCAGACAACATACCATCGCCCGATGAAGTTACAGTTATAGCTCCGTTGTCAATCTGTAAATAATCATTGGCATGAATACCATCTTTTACCGCACCTTTTATGACGATAGTAGCTTGACTCATTGCAATATAATCATCAGCCACAATAGCGTGTTTGTTTAGTCCTGTTACGTTTAATGTACCAGTTCCCATGAAACTCAACTGCCCTTCGCTGAAAATTGTACCCTTTTGGTCTTCTGTACTGGTTGCATAAGTTGGCCCATCGACCAATGTATTAGTAGTTCCAGCCAAAATATTAATCGTTCCTTTTTTACTGGATTGACTATTAATAGCAGGCCCAGCACTATTCGTCAGATTCACGTTTTTCAACGTGATATTGTATCGGTATTCACTATAAATTTTGAAACTTCCTTTGCTGGCTGTTCCCGATAATAAATACACAATTTCTTTGCTCGTATTAGTCGATTTTACAGTTACATCTCCCCCACTTACGGTCACATTCACGCCCGAGTTCGCATAAGGATTATTGATAGAGGCACTCGTGCCTAAGTAAGCCACAACTACGGTATCGATAGCAGGAGTAGCTGTTCCGCCCGAAGTACCTGCCGCAACAGCAACCGAAACCGAACAACTTTGGCCGCCTAAACTCAAATTAAATGTGGCTGTTCCCGATGAGGTCGGTATGCCCGAAATTGTATAAATTAGGTTTCCTGCCCCGCTGGCCAACTTTCCTGCCGCAACCGTTGCTGTCAGGCCACTTACCCCCGTCGATGAAGCCGTTGAAATATCATAAGTACCACCATTTCCACCTGTATAGGACATCGTAACAGTACCAGAATAAGCCACGCCATTTGTTCCCATTGCTGGGTTTATCGTACAGGCCAATGATGAAATACTGGCTTTTGAAACTTCTACTGGTAATGATAAAGTACATGATTGTCCGCCCAATTCGATGGCAAAGGTAGCAATACCCGATGCCGCAGGTGTACCCGTAATAACAAAACTTGCATTACCGCTTCCGTTGGCCAAAGTCCCTGCCGATAATGTTGCAATCAGCCCAGTTACACCCGATGAGGCAATAGCTGCTCCAGCGGCATATTCAATGCCATTACCACCCGTGTAAGGAACTATCGCAGTACCCGTGTAAGATGCTCCACTCGTGGCAGTAGCCGAAAAAGTTACTGCTGAGCAAGTTATTGCAGTGATGGTTGGAGTTTGTGGAGTGCTTATTTTTTCTTTAACGCAAGCTTGAATGATTAAAAATACAAAGAGCGAAAGGCTAATTAGAAAAATACCTTTTTTAGTCATAGTGTTAGTTATTTAAGGAATTTTAGTGCAGAATCAGTCTGTGAGTATCCTGCCAATAACTAAAAAGACGAAATAAGTAGAAAAAAGGTGGTATGGATGAACAAGATTTTCGGTAAAAATGCCAAATGTTGCGGTAAAAATTATATTTTATAAAAACTCTTAAAAGATTTTGAAAGGAAAACTTTTTCAAAATAGGTTATTTTCGTCGAAAAATTTATCTTTGATAAAAACAGCTCATCAACTATGAAAAGAAATTTCTTCATTTTGCTAATGCTGGTTGCTTATTCGGTAACCGCTCAAATCAATTTTACAGTTAGGTTCCCGAGCCAAGGCACGCTTGATGGTCGCTTGGTCTTGATGCTTTCAAAAAATGATAAATCTGAACCACGATTCCAGATTCTTGATGGCCACGAAACGCAGTTGGTTTTTGGCTTAGACCTTGATAACTGGGCAGCCAATACACCGAAGGTCATGAATACCAACAACACTTTTGGTTATCCGATTCAGGCTTTAAAAGATATTCCCGCAGGTGACTATTTTGTACAGGTTTTGCTGCACAAGTACGAAACTTTTCATCGAAAAGATGGTAAAACCGTAAAATTACCGATGGACCGTGGAGAAGGCCAACAGTGGAATTTAGCTCCAGGAAATATTTATTCAAAACCAATCAAAGTTTCGCTGAATCCTAAAATTGCCAAAAATATTGAGGTTAAACTCGACCAAACCATTCCGCCAATCGAAGAACCAAAAGACACCAAATACATTAAACATATCAAAATTCAGAGTAAACTATTGACTGAATTTTGGGGCCGACCAATGTACTTAGGAGCTCATATTTTGTTACCCGAGGGTTTTGACGAACATAAAGAAGTAAAATATCCGTTAGCCATTTTTCATGGACACTTCCCGAGCGATTTTGATGGTTTCCGCACTGCACCGCCCGATGCCAATATGCCAACCGATGATTACAGCCCTCGATTCAAAATCTACGGGTATAATAAAATCGTGCAGCAAGAAGCCTACGATTTCTATAAACTATGGACTGGCCCGAATTTCCCGAGAGTTCTGGCTATCGAAATACAACACGCTTGCCCTTACTACGATGATTCGTATGCCGTCAACTCTGAAAGTATTGGACCGTATGGCGATGCCATCACGTATGAGTTGATTCCTTATATCGAAAAACAATTTCGTGGCATTGGCGAAGGTTGGGCCAGATTTACTTACGGAGGTTCAACTGGCGGTTGGGAGGCTTTGGCAGTACAAGTAAAATACCC
>JACCDW010356085.1_pt1 | contig 39300 bp, 27 predicted proteins | sample 7449781 | NCBI WGS metagenome assembly JACCDW01 (sample SAMN15323449, study PRJNA562643) | freshwater metagenome | isolation source: river surface water | place: USA:Blue River Watershed | collected 2017-08-18 | reverse complement strand
TGGGGGCGTGAATTAATGAATGGCGGCGCACCTTGGGTACCTACCAAAACCTGGAAGGAACAAAATCCGATGCGCTTTGCTGCTAATTTCAAAACACCGATGTTGTTGACCGTAGGGGAGAATGACTTCCGTGTACCGATCAACAATACCTTGGAAAACTGGAGCATCCACCAGCGTTTACAAATCCCAAGTAAACTGATTGTTTTCCCAGGCGAGAATCATTGGATCCTCAATCCGGATAATTCGAAGTTTCATTATCAGGAAGTGGGGAATTGGTTGGCGAAGTATTTGAAATAGTAATCAGTGGTCAGTGGTCAGTAATCAGTAGGTAGTTGACAATGGAAATAAAAGTTCAAAGCCAAAATTATTAACCGTTTGACTTTGGTCTCCTACATTGTTAAATACTGACTACTTACCGCTGATTACTGACCACTGACTACTGACTACTGACCACTGATTACTGACCACTTACAGCACCACCATCTTCCCCGTCCTAACAGACTCATCACAAGCGAACGCGATTCGCAGGCTGTTTACCGCGTCTTCGACGTGGTCAGTTAAGTCCACATTGTCCTGAATGGCATGTAAAAAATAGGCCTGCTCGCGATCACATAATCCTTGGTGATCTGGTTCGTCGGTTAGATTAATCCATTCATCTGCGCGGGTGAACTCATTTTCTGCATTGATATCAGCATGGTGCACACGCAGTGATTCGGTTTTGGTATGGGATTCTACGGAGTCAGATTTCCCTTCGCCACTCGCGTTTTGGGCGACAATGGATACGGAACCTTTGGGTCCGAAAACGTCCTTAACAAAGTAAGCTGTTTGGGAGATCATTGGACCCCAACCCGCTTCGTACCAACCCATGGAACCATCTTCAAAATGAATTTGCAGTTGGCCATAATTGTAATTTCCAGCCGGAATATCTTCCGTCATCCGCGCTCCAATTGCCGAAACACGAACCGGTTTCGAACGCGTCATTTGGCACATGACATCGATGTAATGAACGCCGCAATCCACGATTGGGCTTAAACTCGCCATCAAGTTCCGGTGCACATCCCACATATATCCGTGGGATTGTTGGTTCAAATTCATCCGCATCACGAGCGGTTTTCCCATTTCTTTGGCAATTTCAATAAACTTAATCCAAGATGGATGGTGACGTAAAATATAGCCTACCACGAGTTTTTTGCCTGTTTTTTGTGCCACAGCTGCCACACGAATCGCGCCAGCCAAACTATCCGCAATGGGCTTTTCAATAAACACATGGCAACCCGCTTCCATCGCCGCAATGGCATACGCTTCATGCGTGTCTGGATAAGTGGAGATGCAAACGGCATCGGGTTTGGTTTCGGCTAGGGCCGATAGATATTCGTTGAATAATGGGTAAGATTCGCCAAGTTTTTGATTCAATGTCTCCTTGCTTTTGCCGGGAGAAACGAGACCGCAAATTTCGAAAGCGGCTGAGTTATGATAGGCTGTCGCGTGGGAGGCACCCATGTTGCCACATCCCACCACTAATACGCGTAATTTTTGCATAGGTTCAGATTTGAAAAGTCCAAGTTACTAAGAATGATTATAAAATTCGATTCCCTACCTTTATAATATATGCGCAAGATCGGAATCCTTTTATTGTTTGTTTGTCAGGGCTTATTGGCCCAAAATACCCAAGGCCTCACCGGTATTCCTGATACCAGTTTTGCTAATTATTCAGCTTGGCAATCAGCGCTCAAATCAGATCCAAGTTTACGTTTAGCGGAATATACCCGCTCAGAAATTAAAGCCACACGTACGGTAGTTTATAAGCAAATAGGCCAACGGAAATTAGTCTTGGACGTATATGAACCAACAGATAATCGCTCCCGAAAGACGCTTTTGTTTTTTCATGGAGGCGGCTGGCGAACGGGTCATCGGTCCCAACATGTCGCGTTGGCTCAGGCCTTGTCCAAAAAAGGATACCGCGTTTTTCTAGCGGAATACCGCTTGTCGACCGAGGCCTTGTATCCAGCTGCGATGGAAGATGCGCAGGCGGCGTTGATTTATTTGCACCAACAAGCCAACAAGCTTCATATCGATTCGAAGCAAATTTTTGTCGCAGGTTATTCAGCGGGCGGCCAAATGGCAGCTTTATTAGGATCTGTACAGGATGAAAATCTATTTGGCAAAGGACAAAAAATCAAAGGTGTGATTGACTTGGATGGGATTTTGGCCTATATCCATCCGGAGTCGGGCGAGGGAGATGACCGCGTACGGATGTCGGCCGCCACCTCTTATTTTGGCTATTCGAAAACAGAAAATCCGGCACTTTGGAATCAGGCATCTGCCTTGCATCATGTATCCAAACAAGATCCACCGGTCTTATTTATCAATTCAGGTAATGCGCGCATGCATGCGGGGAGGGAGGATTTTCGTGCTCAGATGGGCCAATTTGGCCTATTTACGGATGTGTATACCCATGAAAATTCACCGCATACGTTTTTGTTGTTTACCCGTTGGTTCGATAAAACGGTCCAACTGATGGATCAATTTATGCAGCAAATAACAGTCGCACAAGACGGAAGTGGAGATGTTAGAACTATTCAAGAGGCGATTAATCGAGGTCAAAATAATCAGACTATTTATATTAAAAATGGCGTATACAAAGAGAAGGTGTTTATCGATTCGCTGCGACATGACCTACGGATTTTAGGGCAATCCCGTTCTGGCGTCGTGTTAACATTTACGCAGGCTCGGGATATTTGGCGATGTTCAAATCCGGATGATTATGGGGCTGGGGTGTTGAATATCAAAGGCCATGATTTGAGCTTTGAAAATTTAACGGTAATCAATGATTATGGTTTGATTACGAAAAATGATATCACCATTCTATGCCTGAATGAGGCAGGTAAATCCACTGCGAGCACGGTTCAAAAATATGCCTTGCCACGGGAGTCAGGTGAGAAGGATGGAGAAAAGATTGTTCGTGTGGACGGTCATCAATTCGCCGTTCGGACGATGCCAGGTGCCACTCGCTTACGCTTTGAACATTGCACATTTCGGTCGGGGGGAGGAGATACCATGAGTCCGTGGGATGTGAATGCGGGGATGTATTATTTCAATGATTGTGAGATAGAGGGGGGTGTGGATTTGTATTGTCCGCGAGGATATGCGTTTGCTGAGAATTGCACGTTCATTTGCCACAACATGAGTGCGGCGATTTGGCATGATGGATCGGGTGAAGAAGGGGCGAAGTCGGTGCTCAAAAACTGCCGTTTTATGGGAGATAAAGGGTATAAGCTCGGTCGTTATCACCGGGAGGCTCAATTCTTTTTGGTCAATTGCCAGTTTGATCAAAACATGGCGGATGCGCCCATTTACCAGTCGGGTGATCGGAAATTAGCTTGGGGTCACCGGGTATTTTATGTAAATACGCACCGCACGGGAGGAGATTTCTCTTGGCATCAAACGAATACAAAACAGCAGGCTGAGGATATCAATTTTGTTTGGGTATTTGGAGATAAATGGCCGTGATAAGAAACTAGATAGCGCGTCACTCCAATAGGGTTTTTATAGGTCAAATGCTTTATTTCAGATGATTAAGCCTCCTTTAGGATATTAATACTTCTGTGAATCATATTGTAAACTGTTTGCCTAGCTAGGTGTTGTTCCTTCATGATTTCTTCGACTGATTTTTCATTGATGAATCTTTCGGTAAAAAGGAATCTTTGTCTTTTGGTCAATTGATTTAATTTCTGAAGGTAAATCTTCTCTTTTTGTTTCATTACCTCAGATTCAATTAAGTTTGACAATGCGTTTGATTCGTCACCGAATGTTACGTAGTCAGCTTCATTCCCGTGAGGAATAGCATCATATTTTAACTTTTTCTGTAGGATGCGTATCATGTGATTTTTGATACTCCGCTTTAGGTAGAAATCTAATGTTTGGTCCACGGTCAACCTTTCTTTGGCTTTCCAAAGGGATAAAAAAATATCTTGGAAGGCGTCTTTTACATCATCTTCATATTGCGGGAATAGTGATTTCCCATAGCGCAAAATGGGTTTATGGTAATGTTGGTACAAGACTTGGAACGAACTCGCATCCCCCAATTTGAATTGTTGAATGTAGAAAGATTCTTGTGTCGCGGTCATGGTATGGTGGTCGGTAATTATAAATCAACACACCAAAATTAGACGTAACGAGAAAGTGAAATTAGCCAAATCTTAGCAATTTATGATGATATATTATTGATATTGATTTAAATTTGGCAAAAATCATTCAATATGAAGCCGATATTTAAGAAAGTTGATTCAAATTCAGAGGAAGCCTTTGTAGCACGAATTGATCAATTTTCCCAATTCTACAACAAGTGGCATTTCCATCCGGAGTTAGAATTAACGCATATTGTTAAGGGGCGGGGAACACGTTTTGTTGGAGATAACATTGAATTTTTTCAGGAGGGAGATCTTATTTTGGTGGGGTCTAATTTGCCGCACGTATGGAAGAACCAGAATGAGGAATCAGAGCTTGCTGTTGCGCAGGTGCTTCAGTTTTTGCCTGGTTTCTTAGGGGATGAATTATTGCGCAAGGTTGAATTCAAGAATATTCATAGTCTGTTAGCTAAGTCGGCATACGGCCTTAAAATCGAGGGTACCACCAAAGTTCAAGTATTGGAATATTTGGAATTACTTTTTGCGGCCAAAAGCCCATTGGATCGCTTGATGATGCTAGTGAAGATGCTGGATTTTTTGGGCTCTTCGACGGAGCTCAACCCCATGTCTAAAAGTTTGTTTTCGGTGAAGTCTGATAAGCAACATACGGATCGCTTGAATCAAGTGATAGATTTCACTATTAGCAATTTTGCAGCGAAGATTGTGCTAGAGAATGTTGCGTCGATGTCGAATATGTCGGTCTCCAACTTTTGTAAATACTTTAAAGCAAGAATGAAGAAAACCTATGTGCAGTACTTAACAGAGGTGCGTATCGGGATGTCCTGTAAATTATTAATTGAAGATAAATTATCAGTGCATCAAATTGCCTATGCGTCTGGATTTATCAATATCTCAAATTTCAATCGCGCGTTTAAATTAACAAAGCAGACTACTCCACTGGCTTATCGAAAATCATACAATTTAGATTAATCAACTTCATATAAATTGATTAATTATGAAGTATTTATTTATTTTATTGATAAAATATCATTGATTATTAATAAAATTTCAATATCCTCTTTATTGATTGCCCTCTATTTTTGTGGTGTAAGTAAGTCATTACGGTTACACAAATTATTGTAATCTTCACATTTAGAATAATGTCAACTAAGAATTCTACGATAAATCACTTATTCAGTATCCCTGTTATTGTAGCCGCTTTGGGATATTTCGTAGATATATATGATTTATTGCTATTTGGAATTGTTAGAATACCTAGTTTAAAGGACTTAGGATTAAGTGAAACGGAAGTTTCTACTGTCGGGGCAAGTATCCTTAATTGGCAAATGACAGGCCTTTTAATTGGAGGTATTTTATGGGGGGTATTGGGCGATAAAAAAGGCCGACTTTCTGTTTTGTTTGGATCCATATTGACCTATTCATTGGCCAATATTGCTTGTGGATTTGTGCAAAATCCGGATATGTATAAAGTTATTCGCTTTATTGCAGGTATAGGATTGGCAGGGGAGTTAGGGGCTGGTATCACCTTAGTATCAGAGAGTTTACCTAAAAATCTGCGTGCCATTGGAACATCACTCGTGGCAGGAATTGGCCTATTAGGAGCTGTTTTTGCCTATTTTACTGTTGAGATTTTTGCGTGGCGAACCGCATATTTTATAGGTGGAGGAATGGGCATTTCTTTGCTATTATTACGCATAGGAGTTTTTGAATCTGGCGCATTTTCTGCCATTAAAGAACAAAAAGATATTCAGCGCGGAAACTTCTTTTCATTTTTCACTAACTCAAATCGGCTTACCAGATATCTCCAATGTATCGCTATTGGCCTACCTACGTGGTTTGTCATTGGTATCCTAACCACATTTAGCAATGAATTTGGTAATGCAATGGGTATCCTTGATATTAAACCGGGATTAGCTATCATGTGGTGTTATGTTGGCTTGTCAATCGGGGATTTACTCAGTGGTATGCTAAGTCATATGCTTGAATCCCGTAAAAAGGCTGTAGGCCTGATGATGGTCTTTACTTTCTTTTTCACGCTTGTTTATCTCTTTTTAGGACTTACAACTGCGGCCCAATTATATGGAGGATGCCTGCTAATGGGAATAGGAATAGGATATTGGGCCATGTTTGTGACGATTGGAGCCGAGCAGTTTGGGACAAATCTTAGGTCCACAGCTGCGACAACCATCCCCAATATGGTACGAGGAACCGTGGTCCTAATGACATTCATGTATGGCGACCTTAAGCCAGAATTAGGCGTTATTTATTCAGGTGCTTTTGTCGGGGCTATCTGCTTTGTTCTCGGGGGGGTAGCTATATATTCTATTGAGGAGACGCATGGCAGAGATTTAAATTTTATTGAGCATTAATTTTTTAGAATTAAACCCAATTAACCAAATGAAAAATTACATCACCTCATTACTTTTTATTTTTTTCACCTTTGGTGCTTATGCGCAAAATGGAGATATCAAAATTACATCAGAAGTAAATAACCCTAAAATGAAATGGTGGAAAGATGCCAAATTTGGCATGTTTATTCACTGGGGTATTTATGCCGTCCCTGCTGGTAAATGGGAAAATACGACTACTTATGGAGAATGGATTATGCATACAGCCAAAATACCAAGGTCCCAATACTCCGCTTTGGCCAAGGAATTTAATCCAATCAAATTTAATGCCGAGGAATGGGTTAAACTCGCCAAGGCAGCTGGGCAAAAATACATAGTTATCACGAGTAAGCACCATGATGGTTTTGCAATGTTTGACACGAAAGCCTCTTCATATGATATAATTGACGCAACTCCCTTTAAACGCGATGTTCTAAAAGAATTAGCTGATGCTTGTAGGAAACATAATATGAAACTTGGGTTTTACTATTCTCAAGCGCAGGATTGGTATCACCCAGGAGGAGCTGTTTCGGGTGGAAAAGAGTGGGATAGTTCTCATGTGGGGGAAATGGAGAAGTATATAGATGAAATTGCGTTGCCACAAGTAAAGGAAATATTGTCCAATTATGGCGATGTGGCAGTACTATGGTGGGATACACCAACCAACATGACGAAAACTATGACACAGAAACTTGCTGCTGTTGCCCAAAAATATCCACAATTAATCACAAACAATCGGCTTGGTGCAGGGATGGGTGGTGATTTAGAAACACCGGAACAATTTATTCCAGCAACAGGATTTCCAGGTAGAAATTGGGAGGTATGTATGACCATGAATGGACATTGGGGTTTTAATGCTTGGGATGATCGCTGGAAATCAACCAAAGAATTAACACAAAAGCTTGTTGATATCGTAAGTAAGGGAGGCAATTTCTTACTTAATGTGGGCCCAAATGCAGAAGGTATTATTCCTGTGGTGTGTCAACAAAACCTCTTAGAAATTGGCGAATGGTTACAATTGAATGGAGAGTCTATTTATGGTACAAGTGCAAGCCCATTCCATTTTTTGTCTTGGGGTAGAGCAACTAGGAAAGGTCAAGTTATTTATCTGCATGTTTTTGATTGGCCTAAAAACGGACAGCTTGATGTACCTATAGGTAACAGATTAAAGAGGGCGTATTTATTGGCAGACCCGAAGAAAAGTTTGAAAATAATCGCGTCCAAAAATAGTAATCAATTACAATTACCATCTTATGCGCCTGACAAAATGAGTTCTGTAATTGCGATTGAGTTTGAAGGAGAACCTCAAGTTTTACCATTGCCTACGGTTGGCAAAACATTTATTGCAAGTTCTACGGATAGCCTAACGAAGACTAGCAGTCTAAATGATGGGAATCCTAATACAAATTGGCGAGCAAAAAAAGGATCATCTACAGCAATTTTAGAAGTTGATTTAGGCGAAGTACTATCTATTAATGCTTTTTCATTGGTTGAACCATGGCATCCGTGGTCCGGTGTTAAGCAACCATATAATTTACAATTTTGGGACGGAAACAATTGGAAAACTATTATTTCAAAAACTTCAGATGGTACTGGGGTGACTGAACGATTTGAATCGATTAGATCTAATAAATTCCGGTTAACGCTTGAAAATCAAAAAGAAGCACCAGCGCTTGGAGAATTTATTCTTTTCCGATCTGAATAATTGAAAAATCAAGAATTGCTTATTTCAAATAAAAAAGGAATACTAAACCTAGATATTAATTGACAAGATTTGATAAAAAAAGTGGCAGTCTGACTTAGTTTAACATTTTAATGAAATTTATGAAAGCTTCAGTTATTCAAATTGGCTTAGTTATTATTCTATTTTTTTACAATGATCTCGTAGGTCAAAAATTTGATCTAAAACAATATAATTTAGTGTGGAGTACTCAAAGCAAAAATTCATCGGAATCAATGCCATGTGGTGGGGGTGATGTGGGTTTGAATGTCTGGACTGAAAATGGAGAAATTTTGTTTTACATTTCACGAAGTGGGGCATTTGATGAAAATAATGTATTTCCAAAGTTTGGAAGGGTTCGAATGCGATTATCTCCAAATCCATTTGAGGGGGGTGAATTTCACCAAGAGTTAAAACTAAATGAAGGTTATGTCGAAATAAGAGGGAAAAAGTTTGGAAAAAGTACTGTAATTAAGATTTGGGTTGATGTTTTTCGTCCTGTCATCCATGTTGAGACTGAAAGCAGTAATCCAGTAACAGTCGAGGCTACCTATGAAAACTGGCGTTTCAATGAGATGGAATGGACAAATCAGCGTATGACAAATGCTAGTCTTGGTTTTCGTGATGCTCCCATGAACGCCATCATTCGAAAAGATTCAGTTCAAGTGGTAGGCAATAAAGTTTTATTTTACCATCGTAATAGAGACGAGTCTTTGTTTGATATTACAGTTAAGCAGCAAGGTTTAGAGACCATAAAGGATTCACTCTGGAACCCATTAGCCAAGTTGACATTCGGGGGAATGATGGTGGGAGAAAAAATGAAATTCGCTCGTGTTGTTTTAGGCAAATATGCAGATACAGAGTTTAAAGGATGGACATTGGTTAGCCAGCGCCCTGTACGTAAAAGTCACCTTAAAGTTTATTTGCATATAGATAATGCATCATCGATAAACGTCTGGAAAGATGGATTAAATGAGCTGGAGGTTAAAGAACGTCTCTATACCAATTCGTCAGCTATTAATTCTAAAAAATGGTGGGCTGATTTTTGGAATCGAAGTTACATTTCGATTAATGCTGATAAGCCTGATGTGAATTCTCCACAATGGCAGGTTGGACGTAATTATCAACTTTTTCGTTATCAGTTGGGATGCAATGCTTATGGAAAATATCCTACCAAGTTTAATGGAGGGTTGTTTACGTATGATCCATCTTATGTAGATAAAAACTTGCCATTTACTCCAGATCATAGAAATTGGGGTGGTGGAACACATACCGCTCAAAATCAAAGACTAGTATATTTCCCAATGTTTAAAAGTGGAGATTTTGATATGTTGCCTTCACAGCTAAATTTTTATGTGCAGGCATTGGGTAATGCGGAGAAGCGAACTGAATTTTATTGGGGGCATAAAGGGGCATCTTTTACGGAGCAGTTAGAGCAATTTGGTTTACCCTTAGCTACGTCATATGGGTGGAAGCGGCCACTTAATTACAATCCAGGAGTTGAATATAATTATTGGCTTGAATATCTGTGGGATACACAGATGGAATTTTGTTTGATGATGCTTGATATGGAAAGGTATTCAGGAGATGATATCTCGAAGTACATACCTTTTATTGAAAGTTGTTTAACTTTTTTTGATGAACATTACCAGAAAGAGGCATTGAAGCGTGGCCGACAAGCATTAGATGGTGATGGGAAACTCATTTTATACCCAGGCACTGGCGCTGAAACGTATAAGATGGCTTATAATTCCACGTCTACGATTGCAGGTTTACAAACGGTATTAACAAGACTTCTAGAACTCCCAGATCATTACTTTTTAGCTGGGAAAAGGAGTCATTGGGAAGGGATGTTGAAACGTATCCCTGCTATTTCATTTCGTGAGGTTAATGGGCATAAGACGATTGCCCCTGCTGTAACATGGTCTAGAATAAATAATCAAGAATTACCCCAATTATACCCTGTTTTCCCGTTCGGGATGTATGGTGTTGGGAAACCAGACCTAGATGTGGCTATCAACACCTGGAAGTTTGGATTTGATGTTCCAATTCAAAAAAATCATATCAGCTGGCATCAAGATGCTATCTTTTGTGCGAGACTTGGTCTAACTGATGAGGCAGCCAGTATTACGATAAAAAAAATGAAGGATTCCGAAAGGAGATTTCCAACTTTTTGGGGACCTGGCCATGATTGGGTACCTGATCACAATTGGGGTGGAAGTGGTATGATAGGACTTCAAGAGATGCTTATGCAAACAGATGGTAAAAAAATTCTTTTGTTTCCTGCTTGGCCGAAAGAGTGGAATGTGTCTTTCAAGTTACACGCCCCATACAATACTACGGTTGAAGGTGTTTTAACCGATGGTAAATTAACATCCTTACAAGTGGCTCCTGAATCTAGAAAATCTGATTTGGTAATAATGAACCAATAAATAAATAAAGTCCTATGAAAAATCTAATTCAATTATTTTTTTGGTCCTGCATATTTTCAACTAGTCAATTAGCAGCTCAAAATGCTGAGGTTCCATTTGCTGATTTTTATGTTTCAACTGTGGGGAATGACCAGTGGAGTGGGAAGTTGTCTGAACCAAATAAAGCTAGAACGGATGGGCCTTTTGCTACGGTAAATCGTGCGAAAAAAGCAGTTAGGCTTATTAAGAAGGATTTGTATCGCAATATTTTTGTACTCATTCGAGGAGGCGAATATCAATTGTCGTCAACTGAAGTTTTCACTACGTTAGATAGCCATTATGATTCTTTTCAAATTGTTTATAAGGCATATCCTAATGAAAATCCCATCTTTTCGTCCGACCAAAAGATAACTGGTTGGCAATTGGCAAAATCTGTCACCAATCTGCCCGCTAAAGCTAAGGGCAAAGTTTTTGTTGCCAAGATGCCAGAAATACCACTAGGGAAAGAACGATTCTATACACTTTTCGACAATGGGAAATTGCTTACCCGTGCTCGATCAAATGGTTTTGAGCCTACAAAAGTGATGGCTGGTGGTGATGGTGGTGGAGTCGATTGGAAAGGAATGGTCAATTCAGATCGGAACTCATTATGGTTTCCGGCCGGGATGATAAAAAACTGGACAAACTTATCTGACATAGAAATATTTGTTCAACCTAATGTAGGCTATGTGACTAATTACCTCACGCTTTCTTCTGTAGATGAAAAAAGTGGAGTTGCCCAGACCGACTTGCCAGCAACATATCCGATGGGGAAAATTGACAAACATTTGCATGCTATGGATGGCGGTAGTTGCCGCATCGAAAATGTGATTGATTACCTTGATTCTCCAGGTGAATGGGTTGTAAATACGAAAGAAAAGCTGGTTTATTATTGGCCAGAAAATGGAACTCCAGGCCATGTTACATTCCCACAGTTGGCTAATTATATTTTAGTTGATGGTCATGAATCGGGGGGTATTGTTCGAAATGTTGCTTTTAAAGATTTAACATTTACACGAGCAGAAAGAGAAGTGATTACCTCAGAGGATATTGGATTGCAACACGAATGGGACATGTGGAATAAATCAAATGCGATGGTGCAGTTTCGTGATGCAGAATATTGCGAGCTGAGTAATTGCCGACTAACAAATTCTGGTGGTGCAGGTGTACGACTTGATTTACACGCGCAAAGCAATGTGATAAAAAACAATTTAATAGATTACGTCGGCGGTACAGGTATCCTACTTTGTGGATATGGGCCGGGTAAATTAAATGTGAATAAATCAAACCGTATTTTAAATAATCAAATACATCATTGTGGTGAGTTTTACTATCAATCAAATGGTATTATGGTGTCTCAAAGTGGGGAAAATATCATTCAAAATAATAAACTTCATCATTTGCCCTATGATGCGATTGTGTTGAGTGGAACGCGGCCTATGTTTTTCCTACTAAAAGGTCAAAATCGTGAACAGGTTGGTTCGCTTAGGACTGATGAGATTGCTCCAGAAGCATTATATCAAGACGATACGCTGCAGTATAACTTTAACAACTTTGTTTATTATACACAGTGGCCTAAATCTTCGCCTTATTTTCATACGCGAAATAATATCGTAGAGGATAATGAGGTCTTTTTGGTCATGCAAAAATGCTTTGACGGTAATGCTATTTATCTGTCTGATGTTGGGGATGGAAACATCATTCGAAGAAATTATATTCATCATTTAAATGGAGTGGGTATGCAGCAGGCGATTCGTACGGATGCATTTATCAAAAATACCACAGTTTCAGAAAACGTGATTTATAATTGTAATGGTGGTGGTATAAACCTTAAATACTATGAAAACAATGCTTATAACAATATTATAGCTGATATACACGATATCGTTTATGAAAATTCAGCTGGTAAAACGAATCGCATGTTTATAGGCTATTTTAGTATTATGGATGTCTTTACTAGAGATAAAATGCCGCCCTACACCAATTGCACCATTCAAAATAATATTTTTTATAAAGTTGCATCTCACAATACATTTTATAGACAAGGAAGTATTAAGGGGAAGTTGACAGAATTGAAGTTGGAGGAATGTAATATTGATAAAAATTTATATTACGATGTGAATTTAAAGGATCATGGAAATTCTGCTTTAACATACTACCAAACTAGAGGGGCAGATAAGAATAGTATTATTGGTGATCCATTGTTTAGAGATATCAAAAAAGGTGATTTCCGATTAAACGAAAATTCACCTGCGTATAAACTAGGATTTAAGGATATTGATATGAAAAGAATTGGAATCAATGCTGACTTCCCTTTAAAATTCAAAGAAATTGTGAAAGGGCAGTTAGGTAATGACTATGATGTTTTTGAAAGGCTTGAGTTTCAATGCAAACCTACAAAAGGTTCTTCAGAACGCGAATACAAAGAGATTGATGGAATTTAGTCTAATGTATCTGATAAGTAAAACTTGCCTAGAATCTTTACATAACGATTACTTAATCATGCAATAATATGAGAAGTGTTTTTCTTGTCTCATTTCTGCTCTTTTTTAATTCTGTATATGGTCAAGAAAGCTTATACATAGATAAAAATTCAAGTTCAATTGAGAATTTGGACTTTTCAAAACTAATTCAACCAATAGCTTCGAATAATATTTTTAGTGATTCTTTATATAATATCTGGTGTGGTTCTGTGATTAAAGGAGGAAATGGAAAATTTTATATGTTTTATAGCAGGTGGTTGCGTGCAGATGGCCATTTTGCATGGGTCCCAAATTCAGAAATTGCCCTTGCGATTGCTGATAAGCCTGAGGGTCCATATAAACATTTGAAAGTTGTCTTAGAAAGGAGAGGTGCGCAATTTTGGGATGGGGTTTGTACGCATAATCCTGCGGTTATTGCACATAAAGGGAAGTATTATTTGTATTATATGGGTACAACGGGTAAATCAATAGTCAAAATGCCAGCTTCCATGCAAGATGATCATTGGTGGGAGTATCGAAATAACCAACGAATCGGTGTTGCCGTCGCCACACAAATAGAAGGAGAGTGGAAGCGATTTGATAAGCCAGTTTTAGATGTTGGTCAAGATTCAACAGCATTTGATGCATTAATGACGTCTAACCCCGCTATTACTATTGATGAAAAAGGTAAGGTTATTCTGGTGTACAAGCAGGTTGCCAAAAAAACAGGAAATTTGAAAGGGGGTAAAGTGCGATTTGGCGTTGCCTTCTCAAATTCTGCATTGGGTCCATTTGTAAAGCATCCAGAACCTATTTTTCAGCAGAAAGATAAAGATAGTGAGCATGTTTGGATGATGGCAGAAGATCCCTTTATCTGGAATTCTGGTGGAAAAATATATGCAATTGTTACTGATGTGGTGGGGGCATTTACAAATAATCAGGCAGCATTAGCTATGTTAAGCTCTACAGATGGAATAAATTGGACACCTACTTTGAAGCCTAAGGTTGTTCCTCATCGGCTAAATTTCTTAGATGGTTCTATATCTGATGACAAGTTGGAGCGCCCTTGGTTATATTTTGAAAATGGGAAGCCAAAAATTTTATTTGGTGCCATGGGTATGCATAAAAGAAGTTATTCCGTCAACGTCGCGATCAAATTGCAAGCGAATAAATAAGGCAAGTGCATATTTAATTTAAATTCAAAAGTGGGCTATTGTTTAATAGAAGAATTTCGTTTGACTAGTTGAGCATTTAATTCTTTTGTATAAAATGGTATTTCACTCGATTTTATTTGTTCAAGTATCATTCGTGCTATTTCATGCCCCATCTCTCTGGTTGGCTGCTTTATGGTTGTCAAACTAGGTTCTAAGTATTCAGAAATTGGGTCATCGCTAAATCCAACTATACCTAGGTCTTTGGGTAGATTTAGTTTTTTTTCCTTGGCATATTTATATATTTCGATTGCGGATGGGTCGTTAATTGCGAAAACAGAATCTGGTGGATTCGGTAGATCTAATAAATATTTGGCAAATATTTTTGCTTGATTATCAGTCAAATCTCCAAATAATATATACTCTTTTTTAATTGGTAGGTTATGTTTTTTAAGTGCATCTATGTAGCCATTTAAGCGTTTTTGACAGAGTTCTAAATTTTGTGGCCCGGATAAATGAGCGATTTTTGTATAACCATTTAGAATTAAATGTTCTACCGCATCAAATGCTGCCTGATAGTCATTAACAACAACTTTATTACAATAAATTTGTTCCGTAACCCGATTAAATAAAACAACGGGTATTCCTGAATCAATGACGTTTTGAATGTGGTCAAAATTGTTCGTTTCTTTAGTGAGGGAAATAAGTAAGCCATCAACCCTGTTGTCGATTAATGTATTAACATTAAGTAGTTCATTCGCATATACCTCATCTGATTGCATGATGATTAAGTTATATCGGTGTTTATTCAAATATTCTTGTGCACCCATAATAATGGATGGAAAGAAGACATGCGATAATTCAGGGATTACCAAACCTATTAGTTTTGTTTGGCTTTTTGCAAGGTTAAGTGCTATGCTATTTGCTTGATATTTTAGATCACTTGCAATTTTTAATATTGAATTTTTCGTGTTGACATTGATCTCATTGCTATCATTTAATGCTCTTGAAACAGTCGAGATTGAAACACCCAATTCTTTCGCAATATCATATATAGTTACGCCTCTTTTTTTTGTTTTTAGTGTAGAATTTTCCTCATTATTCTCAATAAAATATTTTCGGCACGACTGGCAAAAATACCTTTGCTTGCCTCGTTGAAACCCGGATTTTTGAATGAAGGATATTTCATCACAATGTTTACATTTAATCATTTTGTAATTTATTGTATTTTTCTAAGAAGTATTACTTTTTAATCGTAGGGAATTTATGGATTATGATTTAAGGTCCATTTTTTTATATTAAACAAAATTAATAAATAATTACATTTTTCAAATCTACCGGAAGCGTTTCCGGAAACGCTTCCGGTAGATTTTGTATTTAATATCTTAATAAATAAGCTATTGTGTTCTTGTGTGTGCAAATTAGAATATTATATATTCAACTATGTAATATAGGGCCCCTGCTCTATTAGTGTATTAATAGCCTAGTCTTAATATATAATTTTTTTTATACACAATAAATATTTTATCATGAATAAATTACTACTTAAGTATTCCTTTGCACTAGGGATAATGCTCTTTTTAGGTATACCGGATATGTTTGGGCAAGGCCTGAATGTGACGGGTACCGTAACGTCTGATGATGGCAGCTTATTGCCAGGTGTTAACGTCTCTGTCATAGGGACCAGTATTGGTTCAGTTTCTGATCAAAACGGCTCATACAATCTTAAGAATCTTAAGGCTAACAGTAAATTGAGATTTAGCTTTGTGGGTTTTAAGACCTTGGATGTTTCTATTGGAAATCAATCTAAAATTGATGTTTCATTAAAGAGAGATGATGTAGGCTTAGAAGAAGTTATTGTTGTTGGTTATGGTTCTGTAAAAAAGAGTGATTTAACTGGCTCGGTTGCTTCAATTAAAGCTGCTGAATTAAAACAAACGCCAATCGTTTCTTTAGATCAAGGATTACAAGGAAGAGCTCCAGGTGTTCAAGTAACTCAAAATTCAGGTGCTCCCGGTGGAGCTGTTAGTATTCGTATTCGTGGGGGAAATTCAATCTCTTCATCAAACGAGCCACTTTATGTGATTGATGGATTTCCTGTATCCGGTGCTGTGGTAACTCCAAGTGGACCAGGTTTTGGTTCCAATCAAAGTAATGGTATGAATGCCTTAGCTGGATTAAATCCCAATGATATCGAGTCTTTAGAGGTTTTAAAGGATGCAGCAGCAACGTCAATTTACGGCTCTAGGGGTGCAAATGGTGTCGTTTTGATTACGACAAAGCGAGGTAAAGCAGGAAAGACCAAAGTTGAAGTCGAATCATATTATGGAATGCAAAGTGTAAATCGTCTTTTGCCGTTAATGAATGCTGAGCAAAATGCAGCTTTTGAGAACGAATTAACACCAGGGCGTTTTCCGCAAGTGGGAACCTATGGCGAGGGTACGAATTGGCAAAAAGAGTTATTTAGACAAGCTCCAATAAATAGCAATCAAATAACTATATCTGGCGGTAATGAGAAAACGCAATTTAGCACGGCAACTAATTATTTTTCACAAGATGGAATTATCAAGGGTTCTGACTTTAAGCGTGTTGCGTTTAGATTAAATTTGGATCACCAGTTTAATTCAAAGGTTAAATTTGGTTCAAATCTTTCCTTATCTAAATTGAATTCCAATGTTGTTAATAACTCACAAGAAAATGGAGTAGTATGGTCGGCATTATTAATGTCGCCGTTAGTTCCTGTTTACAACGCTCAAGGATTTTATACAAATCCAACTGATTTTAATTCATATTATGCAGGAACGCCAAGTGCTGAGAATCCTTTAGCTATGGCAGAATACATGAAAAACGATTACAATACCCTTCGTATTTTGGGTAATGTTTTTTCTGAAGTTAAAATTCTTGATAATCTAACATATCGTTTCTCTCTTGGTACAGACATATACAATGATACAAGAAATGTATTTATCCCGCGTACCACGCAAGCAGGTCGAGTGGTTAACGGATCAGGAGGTCGTGGAATTGTAGATCAATTTACCTACCTACATGAAAGTGTACTTAATTGGAACCCTAATTTAGGTAAAAATCATACGTTGAATGTAACGGGTGTGTTCTCCACTCAGTCTCAAAGTCAAGACAGAACAGGTTTGAGCGCAACAAATTTCCCATCAGATGCTTTAGCAGAAAATGCATTGTCTATTGCGGCAACTCAAAACACGTCAACAAATAAGACGTTATGGCGATTAGATTCTTACACAACTCGTTTAAACTATAATTATAAAGAGCGCTACTTACTTTCATTAACGACAAGAATTGATGGTTCAAGTAGATTTGGTGACGGGAATAAATATGGATTTTTCCCTTCTTTAGCTTTTGCCTGGCGTATTGTTGAAGAGGAATTCATGAAACAACAAAATGTTTTTTCTGATCTGAAGCTTAGATTAAGTTATGGTAGAACAGGAAATGCAGAAGTTCCTTTATATCAATCTCTATTTAAACTTGGAACAAGTGGTAATTTTGATTACGTGTTTAATAATGCACGGTTTGTTGGAATTGGTGCGCAAGGTATTCCAAATCCTGATTTGAAGTGGGAGACCACCGAGTCTTATAATGGAGGTTTGGATTTTTCAGTTTTGAATAATCGATTAACCTTCAATGCGGATGTTTATTACAAGCTTACCAGCGATTTACTTTTAGGAAGAACAATTCCATCGTCTTCCGGATTTAGTAACTTTTTCGGAAATTTTGGTCAAGTTGAAAACAAAGGATTTGAATTAGGAGTAAATGGTATCCTAGTTAATAAAAATGATTTTGTTTGGAATGTGTCATCAAATATTTCATTTAACAGAAATAAGATTGTGAAATTAGATGGTAAGCTTACTCAGATTATACCGGCAGAAAATGGTGGTGGAGTAGCTGCGTTTGCAAATAATTCAGTTTTGAGAGTTGGAGAGCCAGTAGGTTCATTCTTTGGCTATGTGTATGATGGCTTGTGGCAAAAAACGGATAATATAAAGACGAGCCATATGCCTTCATCTATACCTGGTAATGCAAGATTTAAAGATGTTAATGGTGATGGTAAATTAACGGATGCTGATCGTGTGATCATAGGAGATCCAAATCCTGATTTTATCTACGCATTTTCAACCAACCTAAACTATAAAAAGTTTGACTTTAGCTTGTTTTTGCAAGGGGTTCAGGGCAATGAGATCTTCAACGTAGTAAGTCGATTATTGGAAACTGCTGGAGGAGGTTCAAATCAGCGTGTGGAGGTGATAAACCGGTGGACACCCAATAATCCTTCTAATACGTATGTTTTGGCATCTAGATCTCAGCGTATTCCTCAATCTGATAAATATATTGAAGATGGATCTTTTCTTCGATTGAAAAATGTATCCTTAGGGTATACCGTTTCTCTTAAATCTCAGTCCAAAATGAGAGTTTATGTTTCAGGGAACAATTTGTTCACATTGACTAATTATTGGGGATTTGATCCAGAAGTAAATACGACTGGTCAAAGTGATGTTACGAATTTTGGTATTGACAATGGTGGATTCCCTGTAGCTAAATCTTTAATCGCAGGACTTCAATTCACCTTTTAATTAATTTAATAGATATAATTATCATGAAAAACTTAAAAATATTTGCGCCATTCATAATTTGTTTAAGCGTTATTTTTGGATGTAGTGATTTGAAGGAACAACCTTTTTCCTTTTTTTCGCCAGATCAATTCTATAAAACATCTTCAGATGCAGAGGCTGCACTAGCAGCAGTTTATGGGCCATTACATGGCTTGTATGGAAGAGAAGGTTGGCAGGTTCCTGATTACAGTGCTGATCAAATGTTCCCAAGAGCAGTAGTAAGCCGTGATTTATTAACAACTTTTAATTACGATGCCACACTAGCATTTTTGGGGCCTTATTGGTCAAATTGCTACTCAGGTATTAGTAATGCGAATTCGTTGCTGGTTAAGATTAATTCAGTAAGCATGGAAGCTGTAAGGAAAAAGCAAATTGAAGCTGAAGCAAAATTTTTAAGAGCTTTGTTTTATTTTCATTTAGCTAAAAACTTTGGAGATGTGCCTATCCGTAAAGAGCCAGTATTAGGAATTGGTGATGTCGAAATAGCCAAATCACCAGTAAAAGATGTTTATAAATTTATCATAGAAGATTTATTATTTGCTGAGGCTAATTTGCCTGCAACAACAACCGTTAGAGGAAGGCCTATAAGTATGGCAGCATCTGCTTTATTGGCCAAAGTATACCTTTATAATGAAGATTATGCAAATTCAAGTACATTAGCAAAAAAGGTAATTGACAGTAAGGTATACGATTTGATGCCTGATGTAGTTTCGCTTTGGAATCCAAATCAAGAGGATGTCAATAGAAAAGAAATGATTTTTGCTGTTGAATATACCCGATTACCTAATACAAGAGCTGGAATGGATATTGCTGCATTTAATGCGCCAGCAGGATCAGCTCCTAAGTTCTGTCCTGTTGTTTATGGGTCTCAATTTGCTTACATAAATTTTTACAAATCTTTTGATCGTGAAGATTTAAGAAGAAATTTAATGGATACATCATTTGTTGATCCTAGAGGTGTATACATTGGACAAGGCAAACCAGGTGGTGTTATTTATGATCGTGCATTTATTCGTAAATACGAGGATCCTCAAGGTACTGGAGCAAATCAATTAGAGAATAATTTTCCAATCTTGCGTTTTGCTGATGTACTATTAATTCATGCTGAGGCTGAAGCACGTTCAAAGGGCGTAACTGCTGATGCACTGACTTCAATAAATAGAGTTAGAAGAAGAGCATATAAGATTACATCTGATAAGTATGATGTAGTGGCTACTGTTTCTAGAAGTCAGTTTATTGACCTAATTCTAGAAGAGCGTAGCAAAGAGTTATGTTTTGAAGCGGACAGATGGTATGATTTGACTAGAACAGGTACTTTCTTAAAAGTATCTTCTCAGTTAAATACGTATTACACGAATCGATTAGTAACACAAAAAAATCGTTGGTTCCCAATTCCTGCTAGTGAAATTCAAGTGAATTCTAAATTAAAGCAGACTGAGGGTTGGTAAATTTTTGTAATTTAATTTATTAAAATAGAGTTCATAATCAATTGATTATGAACTCTATTGTTAAGAATAAGCTTATTTAATTAAACTATGTTTTTAGAAGCACCAGCATCCTGTAGGGAATTAAAATTGTTAGAATTTACATCTGATTTAGTAGTTGTTGGCGGAGGTCTTGCTGGTGTTTGTGCAGCCATTAGTGCAGCCAGGTCAGGGTTACAAGTTTCGTTAATTCAAGATCGGCCTGTTTTAGGTGGTAATTCTTCCAGTGAAGTTAGGCTTTGGATTTTAGGAGCTACTTCGCACATGGGGAATAATAATCGTTGGGCTCGTGAAAGTGGAGTTATTAATGAAATAATGATTGAAAATCTCCATTCAAATAAAGAAGGGAATCCAATCATATTTGATTCAATCTTATTAGATAAGGTAAAAAAGGAAAAGAATATTTCGTTGTTCTTAAACACCTGCATATACCATGTTGACAAACTTGACAACGATACTATTTCATCTGTAATCGGGTATTGTAGTCAAAATGAAACCAAGTATATCTTTCACTCAAAATTATTCTCCGATTGCTCTGGGGATGGCATTGTTGGTTTTTTATCTGGTGCTGCATTCCGAATGGGTGCAGAATCTAGTGATGAATTTGGGGAGAAGTTTGCACCATCAAGTGAATACGGAGAGCTTTTAGGCCATTCAATTTATTTTTATTCCAAGGATACAGGGATGCCAGTTAAATACAATCCGCCTAGTTTTGCACTTGATGTATCAAAGGAAATACCCCGTTATAAATCGTTTAACTCAAAAGACTTTGGATGTAGATTATGGTGGATTGAATATGGAGGACGCAAGGATACTGTTCATGATACAGAGGAAATAAAGTGGGAATTGTGGAAGGTAGTATATGGTGTTTGGAATCATATTAAAAACTCAGGTGAATTTCCAGAAGCGGAAAATCTCACTTTGGAGTGGGTTGGTATGATACCTGGTAAGCGAGAAAGTAGACGATTTGAGGGAGACTATATGATTATCCAGCAGGATATTGTAGAACAACGTAAACATGCTGATGCAGTCGCTTTTGGCGGATGGAGTATCGATTTGCATCCTGGAGATGGTGTTTTTAGCGAGAAACCAGGTTGTAATCAATGGCACTCAAAAGGTATTTATCAAATTCCTTATCGAAGTTTATACTCGAGAAATATTACAAATTTATTTTTTGCTGGTAGGATTATTAGTGCCAGTCACGTAGCATTTGGTTCCACCCGGGTGATGGCAACATCTGCTTATCTTGGTCAGGCAGTTGGAAATGCGGCATATTTGTGCTTACAGAAAAATTGTACACCGAAGGAATTATATACCTTAAATCATATCACTGAATTACAATCCTATTTAGGGAAGGCGGGGCATTTTATACCTGGTGTTTTGCCAACTGACACTGATAACTTAATCAATCAAGCTCAAATTGTAACTTCTTCTGAATTACAGCTTTCATCATTGGCGGGGAATGGCGAATGGTATATTTTGGAGGAGTCTATTGCTCAATTGTTGCCAATAAAATCCGGTAAAATCCCAGATTTTAAATTCCCCATCATTGGACTAGAAGAAACAAAATTAGATGTAGAAATACGTTTAAGTTCAAAGATTGGAAACTTTACTCCTGATGTGACGATTTTTAAGCATAGTCTTGATGTTGTAGCCGGGTCAAATGAGTTGGTTATTAGCTCTGATTATCAGTTATTGGAAGACCAATACGTGTTTTTCATTATTCATAAAAATTCGAAAGTTAAAGTAGAATATTCTGATGTAAGAATTACTGGGGTATTGTCTGTATTTAATACAATCAATGTTGCTGTTTCTAATTATGGCAAACAAGAGGCGCCAGAAAATATTGGAATAGATAGTTTCGATTTTTGGGTTCCTAAAAGAAGACCAGAGGGTAAGAATTTAGCTTTTAGTTTAAGTCAACCATTGATGGGCTTTGAATTGGCTAACTTGACTAGTTTGATTCAACGGCCTACTTTTCAAACGAATGCGTGGGTGGCGAGTCTTCATGATGATAGTCCAGAGTTGCGAATTAAATGGGAACAAAAGCAAACTTTACAAACATTGAAAATTTGCTTTGATCCAGATTGGGACCATCCTTTGGAATCCGTATTAATTAATCATCCAGAATCTATTATTCCTTTTTGTGTTCAAGATGTACGTATCTATGATGATCATAATAATTTAGTTTTTGAAAAGGTGGGCAATTATGAAACAATAATTTCGATTAATCTCGCAGTTCCACTTTCTACACGTGAGCTCGTAATTCGTCTTGCTAAAGCACATACACATATTCCAGTCTCATTGTTTTCAATTCAAATCTATTAAAATGACATCCTTAGACTTTATTGTAATGTCCATTTTTGCGGTAATCATACTTTCTATAGGTATGATATTCACAAAAATGGGTAGTAAGGATGGTCAATCATTTTTTGAGGGAGGTGGCAAAATACCTTGGTGGATTAATGGATTATCACTTTTTGTAAGTTATTTCTCAGCGGGAACATTTGTTGTTTGGGGCTCAATTGCATATAAATATGGATTAGTCTCTAATGGGATACAACTAACTATGGTCCTTGCAGGCTTAGTTTCTTCACTCTTTTTAGTTTCTCGCTGGAAAAGAACAGGTTCCCATACCGTTGCTGAGTACATTCGCTTAAGATTTGGTACGAAAACCCAACAGTTTTATACCTATCTGATCATGCTTCACGGGTTGTTTATGACAGCCTCTGTCTTGTATCCTGTTGGGAAAATGGTTCAATTAGCCACTCCCTTTTCTTTGGAGACTTGCATCATCATCATCGGCGTAATTATTATATTATATACTGCTGCAGGTGGTTTATGGGCCGTTCTTGTAACGGATGTAGTTCAATTTATCGTATTAGCAGCAGCTGTATTGATCGTTATCCCGATTGCATTCAACAACATTGGCGGTGTGGAAAATTTTATTGATAAATCGCCTCCTCATTTTTTTGACTTTTTTAATGAGGAATATAGTATTGTATTTGCGGGCGCATTTTTTATTTATCAAACTGCTTACATTGGCGGTAACTGGGCCTATGTACAACGTTATACGAGTGTTCGTAGTGAAGCCGAATCTAGAAAGGTAGGTTATTTATTTTCCGCCTTGTACCTCATTTCTCCATTTATCTGGATGATTCCTCCGATGATTTATAGGGTTATAAATCCAAATTTAGTTGGATTGGAATCAGAAGGTGCCTATATGTTACTTTGCCAAAAGGTTTTACCTGCTGGACTAATTGGTTTAATATTATCAGGGATGGTATCTGCAACAGCAAGTAAAGCAAATACAACCATAAATCTTGTCGCTACTGTTTTTGCAAAAGATATATATAAATCTATTGTTCATAAAAATGCGACTGAGTCTCAGTTGATTTTAGTGGCTCGCATTTTTACTGTATTGTTTGGAGCGCTCACAATCTACATTGCAATACTCGTACCCCGTGTAGGCGGAATCGTAGAACTTGTTTTAAGCGTAGCTTCTATTGCGGGTGGTGCATTATTCATCCCTATTATTTGCACACTTTTCCCTAACCGACAAACAAGTTTTACACTGATTTTTACATCCTCTCTTTCTTTGTTAATTAATTTGTCATTAAAACTTTTTGCAGTTGATTTAATTGGAAACAAACTCTCTAGAATTGTAGAAACCTCTCTCGGGGTTGGTATACCAATAGTTATGATTTGTTTCTTTGAGGTCTTTCATTTGATAAAAAAGTTACCATTAAAGGATCAGTTACTTGAATTCGCTCATTTGAATAAGCCTACTGAGTTAGATGTTGTAGGAGATAATGGTCAAAACGCTTTTGGAATCAAAGTTATCGCCGTTGCCATGGTTATTGTAGGCTTCGGAATCGCTTTACTGGGCCTGTTGGCCTCTAGAAATATGCCATCAATAGTAGTTGGCCTTTCAATTATTTTAATCGCTTTCCCAACTTGGATAGCCTCAAAAAAAGTATGATTTGATTTTCTGAACTATATAAATTATGAAAAGAAGAAATTTTATAGGAATAGTTGGTAATACTAGCCTTATGCTTTTAGCCGCAAACATGACAAAAGTTTTTGGATCAAGTGCTAATTCAAACGAATTTGTTTTTGTTGAAGCTGAGCAGTTTGAGAATTTTGGTGGTTGGAATATAGACCAACAATCCATGGAACGAATGGGTAGCCCTTATTTATTGGCTCATGGTCTAGGTATACCTGTGGAGGATGCTACCACAAAAATTACTTTTCCATCTGAAGGTACATACCGTGTTTGGGTTCGTACAAAAGATTGGGTTGCTCCATGGAATGCGCCAGGCGCTCCGGGTAAGTTCCAGTTAAAAGTAAATGGCAAGCCCATAAAAGAAGTGTTTGGTACGAAAGGAGCCGACTGGCATTGGCATGATGGAAAGACTGTTAAAGTTGGTAAAAATGTAACGCTAGCTTTGCATGATTTGACAGGTTTTGAAGGTAGATGTGAAGCTATTTTATTTTGTAAGGATCACAATTTTGTCCCTACTGACGATATTCAGGCATTAACGAAATTCAGACGGAAAATAAATGGCTTGCCAGATAACCCAGAGTTTGGAGGTACGTTTGATTTTATTGTTGTGGGTGGGGGATTAGCTGGAACATGTGCAGCAATTTCAGCAGCTCGAAATGGTGCTAAAGTTGCATTAGTTCAAGATAGGCCTGTTTTAGGCGGAAATGGAAGTTCGGAAGTACGGGTCTGGCCTGAAGGACATACAAATAAAGAACCTTATCCACACGTGGGGGATATTGTATCTGAGATTTTGCCACCTATTTCAAAAGGTCCTGGCCAAGTATTTAATGGGGTAAGCGCTGAATACTATGATGATAATTTGAAATATCAAAAAGTTATGCAGGAACCTAATATCACCTTGTTTATTGAAAATAGAGCAATAGAAGTCAAAAAAGCAGGTGACAAAATAACATCAATTGTTATTCAACATTTGCGCTCAGCAAAACACCTAGAATTAAAAGCATCTTATTTTGCGGATTGTACCGGTGATGCGACTTTAGGATTTAAAGCAGGTGCAGATTATGAATACAAAGTGGAGAACTTGATGGGTAGTTCTAACTTGTTTAATGTACTTGATGCGACCAATAAAGAAGAGGTATTAAAGTGTGAGTGTAAAGATAAAAGTGCATTAGCCCTTAAGTGTGAGGTCGGTAATTTTGCCCAACCATTTCCAAGATGTCCTTGGGCCTTAGATTTGTCCGATAAGCCATTTCCAGGTAGAAAAGGGGTGAAAACATTCGGTTCTGAAGGTTTACAATCATTCGCGAATATGTGGTATTGGGAAAGTGGATTTAATAAAGATCAAGTAAACGATATCGAATTGATCCGCGATCATAATTTTAGAGCTATGTATGGTGCTTGGGATGCTATTAAAAATGTAGATAAAATGTATCCAAACCACCGTTTAGGTTGGTCTGCCTATATCGCAGGTAAAAGAGAGTCAAGAAGGCTAATGGGAGATGTTGTGCTAGATGCGGAAGATTTTAAAACTCAAAAGAAATTTTCGGATGGCAGTTTTCCTTGCTCCTGGCATGTAGATTTGCATACTCCAAAGACAGAGTTTAAAGCTGGATTTGAGGGGAATGAATTTGTTTCTGATTATACCCGAGGTAAAGAATATCAATACGGCAATTTGTATTGGGCTCCTTATCGTACACTTTATAGTAGGAATATTTCAAACTTATTTATGGCAGGTAGAAATATAAGCGTTACGAAAACTGGTTTAGGGCCTGTACGTGTTATGAGAACCTGCGGTATGATGGGTGAAGTTGTAGGAAAAGCAGCATCAATTTGTGTTAAAAATGCAGCAAGTCCACGTCAGGTTTATGAGCAATATCTACCTGAATTAATTAAGTTGTTGAGCGCGCCAGGAAAAAATAAAGCATAAGTATAACCTAATATGAAAGGATATTTTCTCAAGTATACACCCCTATTTATACTTTTATTTTTTGTGCAAGTTGCTTGGGGACAAGATTTAAACTTACACAAGCTTATACAGCCTGTGACGGAAAATTCGATTTTCCGTTTAGATGATTATATGGTTTGGTGTGGAAGTCCCATTAAAGGGAAAGATGGGAAATACTATTTATTCTATAGTCGCTGGCCGAGAAAACTTACACATATGGCATGGGCGACGCATAGTGAAATTGCCGTTGCCGTTTCTACTAAACCAACGGGTCCCTATAAGCATGTTAAGGTAATATTCACAAAAAGAGATAAAAAATATTGGGATGCTGATGTAACGCATAATCCAACGATTCATCGATTTGGTAATACCTATTATCTCTATTATATGGGAAATTATGGAAATGGAGAATGGTGGAATCATCGGAATCATCAGCGGATAGGTGTTGCTGTTTCCAAACATCCTTTAGGGCCATGGAAGCGATTTGACAAACCTATTGTAGACACATCCTACAAAAGTTTTGATCATATGATTGCATCAAATCCTTCAGTCGTAAAACAGCCCAATGGGAAGTACTTGTTAATTTATAAAGGAGTAAGTGAAGGTAAACTGCCCTTTGGTGGAGTAGTCTTGCACGGCGCAGCAATAGCAAGTAGCCCAACTGGACCATTCATCAAACAGGCGCAGCGTATTTTCATGAAGGATACTGTAAAGTTTGCAGCAGAAGATCCTTATATCTGGTATCAAAAAGGAAAATATTGGGCCATTGTTAAAGATTTTAAAGGTTCATTTACAAATGCTGGTTTAAGTTTGGCACTCTTTGAATCTGCCAATGGACTAGACTGGAAGCCTGGTAAAAATGCATTAGTTAGTAAAACAGTCATTCCTTTTAAAGTTGGCGATCATTTAGTCGATAAATTAGAAAGGCCCCAACTACTAATTGTAAACGGGATACCCATCTCTCTTTTTTGTGCTGTTTATGACAAAGGCGACAATTACAATGTAGCCATCCCTTTAAAGGTAGAATGATGCGACTCATTATTTTTTGTTTTTTTTGTTTGACGTTTCCGGTTACGGTATTATGTCAACAAGTTTTTCTTTTGGCGGGTCAAAGTAATGCAAGTGGTCAAGGAGATTCCGCCTTAAGTAATTCACGCTATTTTTCACCTAATGCAATTGAATATGACATTTTAGAAGATCGATTAAAGGAATTACATGACCCCACAGGTCAGTCTTGGAAGGCTTTACAGCCTGCAAATTCAGGATCAATTTTGCCTGCATTCGCTTTTACCATAACAAATAAAACCAAGAAAAAGGTAATTGTAATTTCAGCTGCCAGAGGTGGAAGTTCCTGTAATCAAAAAGCTGAATTGAGTGATTATGGAACATGGGATTCTACTGGAAATTTATTTGAACAAACAAAAGAAAAAGTCAATGCTGCATTAAAGCATGTTCAATGTAATCTGAGCGGTATTATCTGGATGCAAGGTGAGCGTGATGCCAATGCCATTAATGATGGATTACTTACAGGAGAAGCTTACAAAAGTTCTTTGATTTCATTGATCGTTCGATTTAGAAATGAGTTTGGCAATGAAGTTCCATTTTTTGTGATTCAAACTGGGTATCAAAGTGGAAGACCCATGTATGGGAATGATCAAATCCGAAAGATACAATCTGATGTTACGCGTGAACTAGCTAATGTATACATTGCTTATTCTGAAACATCATCTTTCGTAGAAAAAAACTGGATGAAAGATCATGTTCATTATAATCAAAACGGATTGAATGATATTGGTTTGAAATCTGGCAAGCTAGTAGCAAAAATTTTAAAATTATAGATGGCTTATGCAAGTCAAATGATAGAAAAACTTAGACATATTTTTAATCAGTATTTTGTTGGTACTCCAATAATTGTTCGATCACCTGGTCGTATTAATATTATCGGAGAGCATATTGATTACAACGGTGGATTAGTTCTTCCTTCGGCTATTGATAAATATATCTATGTAGCAATTAGCAAAAGAGAAGATACCCGGATTGTAATTTATTCTGTCAATTTTGACCTAATAGTTGAATCTGACCTGAATGAATTAAGTCCAACAGCGGATTTTTCTACATATGTTTTTGGCGTAGTTAATCAAATTAATCAACGAGGCTATTCAATTTCAGGATTCAATTTGGTGATAGATGGTGATATTCCTGTTGGTGCAGGATTGTCTTCATCAGCCGCATTAGAGTCAGCAGTTACTTTTGCCTTAAATCAATTGTTTCAACTTGGCATTTCAAAGCTTGATATTGTCTCAATTGCTCAATCAGCAGAACGCACTTTTGCAGGAGTAAATTGTGGTGTTATGGATATGTTTGCTAGTGTGTTTGGACAAGAGAGTAGTGCTCTGAAACTCGATTGCGATACATTAGAATTTGAATATATCCCATTAATACTAGATGGTTACAGCTTAGTGTTATTAAATTCAAATGTAAAACATTCCTTAGCATCATCTGAATACAATGTTAGGAGGGATCAATGTGAAATAGGTTTAAATCTAGTTAAAGAAAAGTGCCCTGAGGTTAGCAGCTTTAGAGATGTTTCCTTACGTCATTTAGTAGATTATGTTGAACCATTCGATGACATTATTTTTAATCGCTGTAGTTATGTAGTTAATGAAATGCGTCGTGTAAATGAAGCTTGTGAATACCTTAAAGAAGGAAATTTAATAGCATTAGGTCAGCTGCTCTATGCAACCCACGTTGGCTTGAGTCAAGATTATGAGGTTAGTTGCTTCGAACTAGATTTTTTAGTTGAATCAATTAAAGAAAGTCAGCATGTAATAGGCGCTCGAATGATGGGTGGAGGGTTCGGTGGTTGTACGTTAAATATTATTAAAAATGAGGCAATTGATTTGGTAACTGGACAATTGAAAAAAACTTATGCAGAAGCGACTGGGTTAGAATTGGAAGTTATTAATGTAAATACAGTTAGTGGTTCATCGCTAGTCAACTAAAGTCAACGTATTAGATTTTTATTAATTTATGTGTTCTATAAGGTAGATTTTGATGCTTTAATACTCTTTTACATGATACGTAGTGAATTAGTTTTCTCTGTATGTTTTTAGTTCAATTGGTAAACAAAAGAGAATAATTGGTTTTAAATTAAGGTTGATTGAAAACAATTTTGATTCTGATTGTCGATAACCTCCCGAGAAATTCTTGGGAGGTTTTTTGTTTGTGAGAAATATGAAAGACGCGAAGTATCGCGTCTCTACACTAATTCCTTAATCTTTTTCTCCGTCCCTTGTTTCAAGCGGTAATTCGTCAAGCGCTTATCCTCTTCCGACGGGATTCGCTCAATGCAATCATGAATGCCTAAATGCAATTCAATTTTCTCATTGATCTGCTTGATCATCATGAAACGAATGCGTCGCTGGCTTTCCTGCGATTTCGTATCGCAATCCAATAAGGTATTAAGTTCTTGTGTACTTACAGGCCTATTTTGTTCTGCTAGCAGGCGTTTTAATAACTTTATTTCTGCCGCATCTAATCGGATTTCTTTCGTTGACCGATTACGTATCAATAGCCAGCCGCCCAATCCGAGCAATAAACAGGCAATTGCACCATAATAATAAGTCGAATAATCTTTTTCGTAGAACGTTCCAAAATAACTGGCCTTCTTCAAAAGCGCATTAACAGGTACCGAAATCACCGGTCCCTGATCTCCATTTTGGTAATAAAATATGGTGTCATTTCGAACATATGAACTATTACCCCCTTCGAAATAGAAACTATTATCCCGGTAAATATAAATTTCGTTTGTCACGGGGTCTATGATGAAGAGGCGATCTCTGGCCATGAGAACGAAATGCGTTCCATTCCAATACATGATTCGATGCTCCGTGATGGGTAAACTAGGATTGATTTCACCTAAATTCTCCCATTTTTTTGTCTCAAAATCGAATCGAAAAAAAGCGCGTTTAATTTCGATGCGCTCATTCTCTAAATAGTTCTTTTGATCCCCTCCACCCGTAAAATAGGCATTTCCCGCGTCCGAGTACCCTTGGAAACCATTTGACATCGCCTCCGGCCCCTGATTTTTAGGTCTTAAAATTTCCCACTCCCGCGTTTTATCGTCGAAATACGTGATCTGCCGATTATAACTCCACATCCCTTCGCCACCTATCGAATACAAGATGTTTTTTCGGTAAAATTGATACGCCCCAAAATTGTGGCCGCTATGTATCGTCTGATCAATTCGCTTTAACTGGGACGTCTCCGCATTGAAATCATATACAAATCCCGTTCCCTGAATCGTAAATCGAATGGTCTGCTTGTTTGGGAAAAAATACCTGGAATTATTGTATCGAACCAACAAGGTTTTCAATTCCTCTCCATCCACCGTAAATGGTTTCAACTTATGCCAAAGGTTTGACGGTAACTGCTCCTCAATAAATAAACTTTCTAAGTTCAGCCGCTTACGAACCGAAGTCTGTGGCTCAATCCATTCCAACGAATTCATCATCGCATGCGCTGATTCCATGGAAACAAGACCAATCACCAAAACCCAGAAGATCCGTAAACGAGCCAACATACCTATCTCAAAATTCTAAATTGATACGGTGAAAAATGCATGTACTCATGGTCCATACCCACGGACAAAGTTTCCTTTGACCATAAATCGGTCACCTGAGCTGGTCGTGAACCAAAGCTATTCAATACATACCACGTGAGCGCCTGCGGTGAAGCACTGAAGTTGAAAAGGAAAAATACTTTTTCGCCCGCTAAAAAACGTTCGAATCCGATGACAGAGTTGTTGTGGACTTCGAGCCAACGGGTATTTTTGAGATCAGCTACAACTGCCAACGATTTACGCAACGCGATCAAACGCTGCATCGATTGAAAAACTTGCTGTTCAATCGTTCCTTTTTTGTCTACGAGCTCCGCACGTTTCCAGTCGATGATTGGTCGGTGCATCCAGCGATTATCGTAATTTTTCCCCGGATCTTGTAAATAGGAATAGTCATTGGTATACGCCACTTCATCCCCATAAAACAACATCGGCAAGCCACCCACAAACATGGATTGCGCTTGCATTAATAAAATCTTATCGATTGATGTTTGAATGAGTGCGGCGTCTTTGGCCTCAATCGCTGATTCCAAACCACACAAGGATGCCAAAGATCCAGACAATCGCGCATCCTGTGTCTTCGGATTAATAGCAAACAACGCACCTCGCGCCGGAGTGCCTGGGAAGGTACCGCTGTAATAATTTTTGATGTACATCCGGTGATCATATGGGGTGAAACCTGCATGCTCAATCATGTAGTCATCATAGCCTAGACCAATATCATCGTGGCAACGAGTGTAGGTTAACCATGTGGTGCCCAGTGGTTTACGTTGCAATTCGTGCTGTGCATGTTGCATAATGCGAACATCTCCCGTTGCTAACGCGTCCCATTGCACGGCCATTTGTGTCGCATTATAGGCGAAATCACATTCATGCGTTGCATATCTGCCCGTACCGAAATACTCCATAATCTGCGCGGGAGCCACAATCGCTTCGCCCAAAATCGCCATCCCTGGTGTAGCTACTTCCACACACATTTTAATCAATTGTAATAGTTGGTGCGCCTCCGGAAGGTTCTGGCACGTAGTCCCTACTTGCTTCCAAATGAATGCCGGTGCATCTATTCGAACGACATCCACCCCCAAATTGGCATAGAAAAATACATTACCCAGCATCTCTACAAACACTCGTGGGTTCGTGTAATTCAAATCCCATTGATACTGATGAAACACGGTCATCACCCATTTGTCGGATTTTTCATCGTAGGTAAAACTACCGGGGGAACTCTCTGGGAAAATTTCAGGCATCGTCTCATCCATCAAATCCGGGATACGACGATCATCGTACATGTAAAAATAATCCTGGTATTCTTTGATTCCTTTCTTGGCTAATTTCGCCCATTCGTGGTGATGCGAGGTATGATTGAGTACGATGTCAATCATCAAATACATGTCTTTTGCTTGTAATTCAGCCTGAAAAGCACGTAAATCATCGATCGTTCCTAAGCGCTCCTCCACCACGCGGAAATCCTCCACCGCATAGCCACCATCACTTTCACCTTCTGGGCTTTTGAACAAAGGCATCAAATGCAGAAAATTAACGCCTAGTTTTTCGAGGTAAGGAAGTTTAGAAGGGAGTTTATTGATTTGACCAGCAAAGCGGTCCACATATAAACTCATGCCCACTAGGTCTTGACTCAAGAACCAGGTGCCTTTTTTTTCCTTGTCGGTGTCCCGCTTTTTTAACGCATCCGATCGATCGAGATGTGCTTGGCAAACAGAATTTAAAAGGCTTTCGAATAATCCTGCCGCTAAGGGGTGTGACCCGTAAATGGCATGAAAATGGGTATATATATCATCCAAGTTCGCCGTAAAGCGTTCCTGAAATGCGGAATCTTTGATTTTATGCGTTTTAATTAGCTCATGGAGCTTTTTTTGAAGGGCTGGGTTGTACACGGATATTAGTTAAAAATACTGTTATTCAAATGTTTAAATGCCTCCATCGCGCCCATATATTCGCAGGTACGCGCACCGGCTTTGTTGGCATTCTGGATGAGACCATTCCAATCCTCCCACGTGAGCGATTCAGGTTTCAGGTTATCGCGATCCAACTGGTATAAGACTGCACCCACGAACGCATCACCCGCACCGGTGGTGTCGGTTGGCTTAATCGCGATGCTCGGAATGATGTAGGTTTTTCCGCCTAATCCCAATAGTGTGCCGTCTTTGCCTAGGGTAATGGTAAATACACCCGGAATATTATGTAGCAAATTTTCAGCCGCTTCTTCCAGGGAATTTTTCCCTGTAATCAACATCGCTTCTTCATCACTTAGTTTGGTGAAATGTGCTTGCTTGAGAAATGTCCAAGATTGTTTGATGAAGCTTTCTTGTTTATCACCAAACAATAAATGCCGGTAATTAGGATCAAAACTGATTGTTTTTCCTTGGGTTTTAGCAGCTTCTAACAAGTGATAATAGGCAGCATTTAAGGGGCCATCTAGAAATGCAGTGGCCGATCCGAAATGAATAATGTTCGTTTGACTTAGGTCGATATGATTGACTTCGTCCACGGTTAATTCCGCATCAGCTCCTCGGTTAAACACGAAATCACGCTCGCCATCGAGCATTAAGGATACAAAAGCAAAGGTGGTAAAGTGATTGGAATCCAAATGAACATGCGTGGTGTCCACATGGAATTCAGCCATCACGTGTTTTAATTGTTTGCCAAAAGGATCATTTCCTACTTTGGCTGAAAGCGCCACGGAGCCACCCAAGGCACCGATTGCCGCGGCGACATTCGTAGGAGCACCACCTGGTTTTTTAAGAAAATTTTGTCCGTCTGATAAGCTCGAGCCTTTGTCGGTACAGATCATATCGATCAAGGCTTCTCCAATACACAATACACTCATTAGGCTACTTTAGTTGGGGATGGTTTAATAAAAGCTGTCGCTACGGCAGCAATGGCCAATAACACGCCTGCAAAGGTAATCGCATTTCTCGGGTCGTTGTCTAAAAAGTGCTTTAAAATATATCCAAACGAGATATTTTGTAAGATCATCGGAATCACAATCATCATGTTGATGATGCCCATGTAGACGCCATAGCGTTCTTTCGGAATGTCACCAACGACTAATAAATAGGGGATGCCCATCATGCTGGCCCAACCTACGCCAAAACCTGAGATGGCGAAGAATAATAGGTTCTTGTTTTCGATGTGTGGAAAGGCCAGAAATCCGATTGCCGCGAGTAGCAAACAGAGCATGTGTACGGATTTGGCTCCATACTTTTTGGCGAAATTCGCTAAGGCTAAAGCGGATAAAAACGTCACAATATTATACCATCCATTCACTAAACCTGTCCAGGATACTGCTTTTTCATATAGTTCAGGATTGTCTTTTGGTGTTGCATTCCAAACCGATAAGGCAATACTTTTGGAAGAATTTTGCCAATAACAAAAGAGGGCATACCATTGAAATAAATACACCAAAGCTAATTGCCACATTACTTTGGGCATGACTCCGATGGCATGAAAAATTTCAACAACGGATTCGGTTACGCTGACTTTTCTCGCTCGAATCTGTGCGAGTTCTTCGGCTGTTGGTTCAATTTCCGATGTTGTCCGCATGCTCCACCAAATCGATCCAATAGAACAAATAGCGCCTAAAAAGAAGGAGGCATATACCCAAGTAGGTAATGACCCGGTTTTGCCGATAAAGATTAAGGGGAAAATGAATAGAGAAAGGTTTGCTAAGGTTTGGCCAAAACCCGTGAAAAAACTTTGCATTTGAAAGCCTGTGGGTTGTTGGTCTTCATTCAATTTATCTGCCACAAAAGCGCGATAGGGTTCCATCGCGGTATTATTTCCTGCATCTAGAATCCACAATAAACTGGCGGCCATCCACAACGTGGAACTGAAGGGATATAAGAGTAAACAGATGCTACATAAAAGTGCGCCAATAAAGAAATACGGCTTTCTGCGTCCCCAGCGTGGATGCCAGGTGCTATCGGAAAGGGCGCCAATAAATGGTTGAATCAATAAACCAGTCACAGGACCCGCTAAATTCAATAAGGGTATTTCATCTGGACTCGCCCCTAAGAAATCATATATGGGATTAACTGCACTTTGTTGGAGTCCGAAGCTATATTGAATGCCAAAAAATCCAACGTTCATGTTGACAATTTGACTAAAGCTGAGCGAAGGTTTTTTAATCGACATCTTAATAGGTTTATTTTCAGATTAAACTTAATTAATCCAATGTTCATGCGCAAACAGTTCTAGACTGTTGGCCTAATATTCTTGCGACAAAGGATGAATCATCAGTTCGTCGATCACGACATGCGCGGGCTGATTCATGATGTAATAGATGCTATCGGCCATATTTTCAGGACTCAACCAATCCGCGTGGGATGGATCACCTTGCGGGTCTGCATGAAAATGGGAGTCAACTAAACCGGAATACACCGTAGAAACTTTGATGCCATCTTTTCGAACCTCTTTGCGCACGGCTTCCGAGAAGGCATGTTGGGCATATTTCGAGGCGCAATACAACGATCCACCGTCGAAAACCCGTTTGGCGACATCGGATGCGATGGTGATGAGGTGGCCTTTTTTCACTTGCTTCATGTGGGGTAAGACCTGTTGGGTGCACATAAATGTCCCTTTTACATTGGTATCGAACACTTGATCCCATTTTTCAGTCGTATAACTTTCGGTGGGGCCAAAAGCGCCCACGCCTGCATTGTTAATTAAGAAATCAATTTTTTGGAAGGTATGCGCTGTTTTTTCGATGGCCATTTTGACAAAGGCTTCATCGGCGATATCACCGGCAAAGTAGAGGGGTCGGTGCCCAATTTCCGTAATCTCTGCCGCGAGGTCTTTGAGTTCACCTTGATTGCGGGCAATTAGGCTTAGTTGAAAATTATGTCCGGCAAGTAGGAGGGCGAGTGCACGTCCAATTCCTTTGGAAGCGCCGGTTATGATGGCGGTAGGGTAGTTTTGGTTCATAAACAAACATACAAAAATTGTCCTAGAGATGGAATGGCTGGTGGGGAATGCATTGGATTAATTTGTATTTATTTCATTTATTTGTGGATGAAACAAATTGCGTTTTTAATTAATCCGCACAAGCAAAAGGAATTAACTAGCTATGTTAGTTGGGTTTTGAAACGGTGTGCTGCACATCAAATCACGGTTTTTGATTCGAAGTGGCCATTAACGCTGGATGGATATGAGGAAGTTTGGGTGATGGGGGGTGATGGGACATTTAATTATTTTGTCAATCGATATCCGACATGTTCCTTGCCGATTGGCCTATTCAAAGGAGGAACGGGCAATGATTTTTACTGGAAACTTTTTGGGGATTGTTCGCGTGAATCACATTTGGCTACTATTCTGACTGGTGTCTCTAGGCGATTCGATGCTGGGCAGGTGAATGACATGCTGTTTTTGAATGGGGTGGGGATTGGGATTGAAGGGGAGGTTTTGCGCTCCATGGAAGCTATTCGGTACATTAAAGGCGGTTTGGGGTATTATTTGGCCGCCATTCCGGCCTTATTTAGATTTAAGCATTATCGAATTTCGGGGCGTCCCGTTTTTTTATGCATGGTGTTTAACTCCTCGCGTGCAGGTGGCGGATTTCATTTTTTTCCGATGGCATCGATCGAAGATGGCGAATTAGATATGATGATTTGCGAACCTTTGCCCGTCTGGAAGCGCCTATTTTACATGCCCATTATTCAGTCTGGGAAGCATGTGGGCTTGCCTTTTTTGGGATTTTCGCGTGTGCGTCAACAAACCATTGCGTGTGATCGCTTATTGCGCGCGCAGGTGGATGGTGAAGTATTGGAATCAACGACATTTGAATTTCAGGTTCTTCCCGCTAAATTTGAGTTTATCAAACCCCTTTAATATGATCCAAAAATTTCTCCTGACGTGCACCTATCTAGGCATGTCGATCGCAGTGTTTGCACAAGATGTAGACAAGAAAAAAGTTATTTCACGTTTGACAGAGCGCGAAAGTCAGTATGGGCAAATCGCTCAAAAAATCTGGAATTATGCGGAGGTGGGGTATAAGGAGAAGCAAAGTTCTGCTTTACTTCAGGAGACCTTGCGTCAAGCAGGTTTTACGGTAGAGGCGGGTGTGGCTGATATTCCAACGGCCTTTGTCGCGACGTTTGGACAAGGAAAACCGGTGATTGGAATTATGGCGGAGTACGATGCCTTGCCAGGTTTATCGCAGGATTCGATTCCGACCAAACGTAGTTTAGGTGGTAATTCAGGTCATGCCTGTGGGCATCATTTGTTCGGTACGGCATCTGTCGCTGCGGCGATTGCGGTTCGGGATTGGATGAAGGAAACGGGTCAAAAAGGAACCATTAAATTATATGGCTGCCCGGCGGAAGAGGGTGGTTCTGGAAAAGTATATATGGTCCGCGCGGGTTTATTCAGTCAGGCGGATGTGATGTTGCACTGGCATCCAAACGATGAGAACACCGTTTCTGCGTCTTCATCACTCGCTAATAAAGCTGGTAAATTCCGTTTTTATGGATTGTCTTCTCATGCGGCGGCGTCTCCGGAGCGTGGCCGTTCAGCCTTGGATGGCGTGGAGGCGATGGATCACATGGCGAACATGATGCGTGAGCATGTGCCATCTTCGACACGGATTCATTATGTAATTACGAATGGTGGTAAAGCGCCCAATATCGTTCCTGATTTTGCAGAAGTGTATTATTATGTGCGTTCGCCACAACGCGAAGTGGTGGCGGATGTGTGGAGTCGATTGGAGAAAATTGCCGAGGGTGCCGCGCTAGGAACTGGCACGCGGTACGAGGCGGAGTTGATCGGTGGAGTTTATGAGGTTTTACCCAATCAGCGCTTAGCGAGTGTGATGGGGGCAAACCTAAAGGCCGTGGGTGGATATACCTTGAATGCCTCTGAGCTTGCTTTTGCGAAGCAATTGCAACAAACGGTGGGTATGCAGGCGGTGGATTTGGCTACTACAAATCAAGTATTTATGGATCGTCCGGATCCGAGTGGTGGTGGGTCCACGGACGTGGGAGATGTGAGTTGGGTGGTGCCAACGGTCGGTTTGGGTACCGCGACATGGGTGCCGGGTACCTCAGCGCATAGTTGGCAAGCTGTCGCTGCCGGCGGTATGTCGATAGGCCGAAAAGGCATGATGGTGGCTGCCAAAACCCTTGCAACTACCGCGATGGATTTATTTAAGAAACCGGTCTTAATCGAGGAGGCACGCGCGGAGTGGTTGACAAAACGCGGTGGCGCTGACTTCCAATACAAATCGTTGTTGGGCGACCGCAAGCCGGCCTTAAATTACCGCGATTAATTATATCAGTTTTTTTGAGGGGCTTTGGGTTTTAAAACCGTAGCTTTTTGCCGCCTGTTACCTTTGGCACACCTATCAGGTGTGCCAAAGGTGCGGCAAGACTTTTTTTTTCAAGATATTCATCGTAACATTGCAATGTAATAATTAACCCATGGGAATAACCAAGACCGATTTGTTTACCGATGAGCAAAATGCGATTGCCAACATGGCGAAAGTATTGGGTCATCCAGCGCGTGTGGCCATTCTGCAGTATTTGGTGAAGTCTAAAACCTGCATTAATGGCGATTTAATTTCAGAGCTTGGCCTTGCCCAAGCGACCATTTCTCAGCACCTGCGTGAGTTAAAAGAGATTGGTTTTATTCAAGGTACCATTGAAGGGGTGTCTGTTTGTTATTGCATTAATCCGGAAAAGTGGGCGGAATTTAGCCAATTGTTCGGATCGTTTTTTGAACATTATTTCGTTTCACAACAATCTAACTGCTGTTAATTATGAGCTTTCCTAGAATGCACGTTTCACTTTATGTCAGCAATTTGGCGGCTTCAGTGAATTTTTATTCGACGTTTTTTGGCCAACCGGCTACCAAGGTAAAACCGGGTTATGCCAAATACGTTCTCGATAGTCCGTCGTTGATCATCTCCTTTATTGAAAATCCAGAGCGTGTTCAGTCTAATTTTGGTCATCTAGGTTTTCAGGTGGAAACCTTTGAGGAAATGTCCAATCGCTTAGTTCATGCACGAGCGCAAGGTCTCGTTTCCAAAGAGGAAATTGGCACCTCTTGTTGCTATGCGGTACAAGATAAGTTTTGGGCAACGGACCCTGACGGAGTTCAGTGGGAGGTTTACTATTTCCACGAAGACGCAGAATTCAACGATCCGCATTATGAGGCTCAAGCTGCATCCGCCTGCTGCATGCCGCCGGTGGCTGAAAAAATTGAACTAAAAATGGTTGAAACACAAGCAGCTAATAGCTGCGCTCCTGGATCCGGATGTTGTTAATAAATTATCAG
>JACCDW010251911.1_pt1 | contig 39303 bp, 22 predicted proteins | sample 7449781 | NCBI WGS metagenome assembly JACCDW01 (sample SAMN15323449, study PRJNA562643) | freshwater metagenome | isolation source: river surface water | place: USA:Blue River Watershed | collected 2017-08-18 | reverse complement strand
TCATCTCGCGCGCGCCACCGCCGCCTTCTTCGGCCGGCTGAAAAATCACATACACCGTGCCGTCAAAGTTGCGGTGCTTGGCCAAATGCTGCGCCGCCGACAACAGCATGGCGGTGTGGCCATCGTGGCCGCATGCGTGCATCTTGCCTTCGTGCTGGCTGGCATGGGCAAAGGTGTTGAATTCTTGCAAGGGCAAGGCGTCCATGTCGGCACGCAGGCCCATGGCGCGGTCGCTGGTGCCGTTCTTGATGATGCCCACCACCCCGGTGGTGCCCATGCCCCGGTGCACCGGGATGCCCCACTCGGTCAATTTGGCGGCCACCACATCGGCGGTGCGTTGCTCTTGAAAGCACAGCTCCGGGTGGGCGTGGATGTCTTTGCGAATGGCCACAATGCTGGCGGCCTGCGTCACGATGGAATCTAGAACGTTCATAAAACCCCCAATAACTGTGTCAGTCTACCCAGAGTCCTGCCAAAACGCCACTAGGGTCATTCCCCCCACCGTCATTGCGAGCGGCACAGCCGCGCGGCAATCTCTCCCCGGTGCGAGATCGCCGCGCTGCGCTCGCGATGACGGGCGGGTGGGTGAAATGCGTCATCCAGGCCGTCTTTACGAGCGTTGTATCTCCGGGCATCTTGAATTCAAAGCCTTCCAGCACCAGATACCCCATGTTTCTTCATCCAAGGAGTGCCCTCATGGCAACTTTTCCTCGCCTTCGCCTCAACCATGGGTTTCGCGGGTTTCTTGCAGCTGCGCTCCTGAGCTGTGCCTGGCTGGCTTTCGCTTTGCCCGCCCCCCGGGATATCGAGCAAGCCGTTGCTGCGGGAAATTTCGCACAAGCGGAAAACATGTTGCGCGAAGTGCTGCAAGAAAAGCCGCAAAGCGCCAAAGCGCATTACGAGTTGGGCCAAGTGCTGGCCAAAGAGGCGCGCTACGCCGAAGCTTTGCGCTCCCTCGAGCGCGCCAAAGACATCGACCCCGCCCTGAAGTTTGCCGCCAGCCCTGAAAAGTTCCATGAAGTGTTCAACAAGGTGACCGCGCTCAAGGCAGGCCAAAACGCTGCGCCTGCGGCGTCTACAGCAGCGGTCACGCCCACGCCCTCCGCCCCGCCCGCAGTGGCCATGCCCTCTAGCACTTTGGTTGTGGGCGTTGGCATCCTGGCGGTGGTTGCATTTCTGTTGTTCCGCGCCTCCAGCAAACCGCCTGCACGCTTTGGCGCTGCCAGCGCCACGCCAGCCCCTCCTGCACCTGCACCTGCGGGGCCCAGCGCGCCTGCCGCTCCCACTGGTTTTGGTGCTGCTTACGCACCTCACGCAGCAGGCAACGCCTCCAATGCAGCAAGCTACGCGCCGGCCCCTGCCGCTGCTGGCAGCGGCTCCACGCTCACGGGCGCTGTCCTGGGGGGTGTGGCGGGCGTCGCCGCTGGCTACGCGCTGTCGCGCGCACTCGAGGGCGATCATCGTCCACCGGCCCCCGAGGCCCATGCCAGTGGGGGCTACGTGCCTTTCGAAGCGCCCGTCGCCAAAGACACGGGCAGCTTCGACCCCGGCAACGATTCAGACGACTGGGGCGGCGACTCCTCCGACGACACCTGGTAACCCCGCGCCATTGCGAGCGGCGCAACCGCGCGGCAATCTCGCTGCGGCGAGAGATCGCCGCGCTGCGCTCGCGATGACGGGCTGTTAGAGGTCGGTCAGGGTGGCTTGTGCCAGAGCGATCACCAGGTGCTCGAACGCATCTGTCGCCACGGAGCAACTCACTTGCTGGTAGAGCCCAAGCGCCCGCGCCTGTTGGGCTTCACCCTCCAGCATCACCAAGCCTCGTGCCATTTCCAGCATGCCGACCAGTGATCCAGGGTTCTGCGCATGTGCCTCTGCATAGAGGGCCAAGCCCCGATCTTTTTTCGCGCCGTAGGTCATGTTCGCAATCAGTTCGCCCACTTTGTCGATCACCTCTGCATGAAAGGTGGCCAACGCAAATTTGGCGTCGCTGTGCGCCGGGCTGAGCGCAATGGTTTTTTCAAGGGCATCGCGTACCCGCGCGCCAATGCCTTGGGCCAAGGCTTTGGCCACGCTGATGCCTTGGGCATAGCGCCCGAGTGACAGGGCCAACAAATACCAGGCATTGGCATTGTTGGGTTGAAGTTCCACATGGGCTTGGGCCTGTTCCGCGGCCTGATGCAACAGGTCCAGGCGTTGGCTCTCCAGGGGCTCTACATAATTGGCATAAACCGTGGTCGCACGGTTCACCACGGTCCAGGCGCTGTGCTGGCCTTGCGCGGTCAGTGACAAGCCTTGCGAAACCGCTGCTTCAAACTCACCTCGATGAAACAAGGTCCAGGCGTGCAACAAGGCTGCATCCTCTGGACAAGGCTCGGTGTCACCGCAGTGCAGTCGCGGCCACAGGGTGCGCACCTCTTCAGAGCTCAGTTGCAAGGAGGGTGAAAAAGCTTTCCAGTTCGCCATGTTCAGTCAGCCTTGCGCGTCGCGCTGTCCGCGTCGGAGCCGATGTAGACCTGCATCAGGTGCTTCAAATGCTCACGCGGCGCTGGCGTGGTGTAGGGCAGCAGCAACCCCAGCACATGTTGTGCGCCGCGCAACAGCGACTGCTGTGCATTCTCGTCTTCCATGGCATGGCGCGGGTCCAGCACGTACTCGTAGCTCAGCCACCAGGTCAGCATCACCACCATGTGGGTGGCGGTCAACTCGCGCTCGGTGGCGTTCATGACCAGCACGCCGTGGTGGTCCAGGCTTTGCAGCAGCGCTCGAAATGCGCTGGTTTTCTGCTGCAACATGATTTTCAACTCGGCTTCGAGCTTGCGGTTCTTGGTCAGCAAGTCGTTCAGGTCGCGGTACAAAAAACGGTAATGCCAAACGCCCTCGAGCAGCGAGTGCATGAAAAACCAGGCGTCTTCCAAATCGCCCACTTCGGGCGCTGCCGCCAACAACTTGTGCAGAGAAGTTTGGTAGCGCTCAAACAGCGCGTTCACCAACTCGTCTTTGGCAGGGTAGTGGTAGTACAGGTTGCCTGGGCTGATGTTCAGCTCAGAGGAAATGAGTGTGGTCGAGACATTGGGCTCCCCAAAGCGGTTGAACAGCACCAGCGTGACCTCGAGGATCCGCTCCGCCGTTCGCCTGGGCGCTTTTTTCGCCATGGTGTTGTCTCGCTCTCGCCAAAGTCTTCTTGGAATCGAGACACTCTACCCGAATTTCAACACAGCGTCATGTCGCACCCTCGCCCGTCATGGCGAGTGCAGCGCGGCCATACCCCGCGCCTGCGCTCACTTCTTCTTCGCAACTTTCTTGGCTGCACCCGCCGTTTTCTTCGCCGCAGCGCGCGGTGTCCGTGCTTTGCTCGCCGCAGCAGCCGCCTCCAGGCTGGCGACCCGTTTTTGCAGGTCTTCCAACTCTGCAGCGGTCGGCAGCCCCAAGCGGACCAGGGCGCGCGCCACACGGTCTTCAAAGATGCCTTCCAACTTGTCCCAGGATCCCGAGGCCTTGCTGCCAAATTGCGAGGCCTGCGCACTCAACTCCTGCGCCATGGTGCTCATTTTTTGGGTGGCTTCGGCAATTTTTTCTTCTGCCGTGGTTTGCGCCTTGCGCTGCATGGCCAAGCCGTCTTTCACCAAGGTTTCAAACACTTTCCCGCCTTCTTGCTGGGCTTTGGCAAAGGCGCCCAAGCCAGCCAGCCATATTTGTTGTGCAGACTCTTTCACGGTGTCGTTCAAAGCGCTGGGATCCGGAGGGAATTTTTTGGCCGTCATGGTCTCTCTCTTATTCAGTGGAAGGCAGGCAATCACTTTAGAGCGAAGTTCGCACTTTGTTTAGGGGATGCGGACTAAAAAACCAAAAGCACCGAAAGCTGATTAAAATTAGAATAATCGATTGCTTAAATTTTTGACTTATCCTCTTGCCCCATGCACTGGTACGTTATCCACACCAAACCTCGCCAAGAACAGCGCGCTTTGGAGAATTTGCAGCGCCAGGGGTTTGAGGCATGGTTGCCCATGATCGCCCTGGAAAAGCTGCGGCGTGGCCAATTAACTCAAGTGGTCGAACCCATGTTCAGCCGCTATTTGTTCATCCGCCTGGACACCGTGCAAACCAATTGGTCGCCCATCCGCTCAACACTTGGGGTCAGCAAGTTGGTGGCCTTTGGCAACACGCCGGCTGCCGTTCCCGACGACTTGATTGCGGCCTTGCGCAACATGCCCCCGCCACCGCGTGAGCGCATGATGAACCCAGGCGATGAGGTCCAGTTTGTGGCAGGCCCCCTCAAAGGCTTGCGCGGCATTTACCAGCAACACGATGGCGAAGCACGCGCCATGGTGCTCATCGAGCTGCTCAGCCAGCCTCAAACCATTCAAACCGAATTGCAGGCTTTGCGCCCGCTGGCCGCATGACATCGGAGATCGCACAACCCCAACACATTGCCATCATCATGGATGGCAATGGCCGCTGGGCGAAAAAGCGGTTTTTGCCCAGAACCGTGGGCCATGTCAAAGGGGCTGCGGGCGTGCGGCGCATCGTCAAGGCTTGCGCTGACCGAGACATTCAATACCTCACCTTGTTTGCCTTCAGCACAGAAAACTGGCGCCGTCCGCCCGAAGAGGTCTCCACGCTGATGGACCTTTTTGTGCAATACCTGCAAAAGGAAATGGCCGACATGAGCAAGGAGGGCGTTCGCTTGCGCGTCATCGGTGATCGCAGCGCGTTTTCTGCCGATTTGCAAGCGCGCATTGCCGCCGCCGAGCAGGCCACTGCGCACAACACCACCTTGCACCTGACGGTGGCCGCCAACTATGGCGGGCAATGGGACATTCTGCAGGCCAGCCGTGCCTGGCAGCAGGCGCATCCCACGCTTTCTATCGACGATTTGCGCGAGGAAGACCTGGCGGCCTACCTGAGCACCGCCGACTTGCCCGATCCCGACTTGCTGATTCGCACCGGCGGTGAATCACGCATCAGCAATTTTTTGTTGTGGCAAATGGCCTACACCGAGATGTATTTTGTCGACGACTACTGGCCAGACTTTGACGAAGCCAGCCTGGCCAAGGCCCTCACCTGGTTTGCCTCACGCGTGCGACGCTTCGGCCGCACCGACGATCAGGTCGCCAGCGCAGCCAACGCAGCCTCTTAAGCATCTCGCAGCGAAGTCACCCACTGCATTTGCTCCGGCAGGCATTTGCGCCGCAAGTCGTAATGGGCAACCGCAAAATCCCGCGCAGCTTCGCCCAAGCGCTTGCGCAGGGGCGCGTCTTCGCACAAGGCAATCACCTGTTCGGACAGTTGGTCGACATCCAAAAAGTCCACCAGCAAGCCTGTTTCGCCGTCGGCGATCGCCTCTTGAACGGGCGCCGTGTTGCTGGCCACGATGGCGCAGCCTGCGCTCATCGCCTCCAGCAAGCTCCAGCTCAGCACAAAAGGGTAGGTCAGGTAAGTGTGAACAGTGGAAATTTGAAGCAGCGACACAAATTGGGCGTAAGGGATGTTGCCCAAAAAATGGACTCTTTGCAGGTCCACTTGGTCTTTGACTTCGTTTAAAAAAATCTGCTTCCAACCTTTGGGGGCGACACCCTTGTCGTCCAGCGGTCCCGTCGGCGGCGCACCATAGCTCACGCCATCACCCCCCACGATCAAGACGCGCGCTTTTGGCCTGGCTCTCAAAATCGCCGGCAAGGCGCGCATGAAGATGTGGTAGCCCCGGTAGGGCTCCAAGTTGCGGTTCACAAATGTGATCAGCTCGTCCTCGCGCGTCAAGGTGAGCGCCGTGCCGCTGCTGGTCTTCAACTGCAGGCTGACGCCCGGGTTCGGGCAAACCGCCGCGGTGTCAATGCCGTCGTGAATGACCCGGATCCGCTCCCGAAAAGGCTCTGGAAACACCGACTGCTGCCAATGCGTGGGAGACAGGCCCGCGTGGGCCATCGGAAAATGCAGTTGGTAATTGGCGTTTTTCAGTCGCAAGCGGCAAGCGTCGTCTTCTCCCGCTGTTGGAAACTCGGGGTCAAAGCCGACATCCGCGCCCGAGGGCTGGTAAAAAAACTCGCAGTAAATGCCCAGGCGGGCTTGTGGCCAGACATCTTTCAAAAAAAGGCTTTCGCCCCATCCTGGATGGGCCACGATCACATCGGGTGTGAAACCCTCATCACGCAATTGGCGCGCGCATTGGTAGGCCGCTTCACCCCGAATGACTTTGGTTTCCAGGTCAGACACCCAGCGATGCACGCCAGGCGTGGACCCCCGGGTCGGGCTGTAACGGCGCGTTGCCACACCCGGCATGGCCGGCGTGGCATTGATGTGCATGGCCACCACCCGGTGCCCTGGCAGGCGTGCCATGGCCGGCGCCAGGTGCTTGTATTGCCCCGGGAAATTTTGATGAACGAACAACAGGTTCAAGCGCGTCTCGCCGGTGTGCGATCAGGGATGGGCTGGCCCGTCAGGGCTGGACGCCACTTAAGCTTTGGGCGCTTCTTGTGGAGCCTCAAGTGCGTCACGCTTTTTCAGAACGCCTTGCTCCACCAGCTTGTTGATCACTTGCGTCATCTGGTCATAGGTGCGCACAAAGCCTTGGACCGACATGGCCATGCCGCCCACTTTGTTGGCCTGCGCCTTGTCGCCATTGATTTGGGAGATGGTGACCAATTCAAACCGGACAACACCATCCACCATGGAAATGCTGTCAATGCCGTCAACGTAGGTGTACTGAGTGCTCATGTCTAGGTTCTGTGATAGGGTTGAAATGGGTTCATTCTAAGCCGCGACAAAGCGTACTAAACTCTTGGCAATCTATGAAAACGCCACTTTCTGCGTCGCAAAGCGAAATTTCAGCCGCCCTGAACCAATTCAAAGGGGTCTTTAAAACAGTGGGTCTCTTCAGCATGGCCATCAACCTGCTGATGTTGGTCCCCTCTATCTACATGCTGCAGGTCTATGACAGTGTGTTGTCCAGTCGCAACCTGATGACGCTGGCCATGTTGAGCCTGATCACCTTGCTTTTTTACGCCATCATCAGTGGCCTGGAGTGGGTGCGCAGCCAGGTGCTGATCCGTGTCGGCGCCCAAGTGGATGCCTTGCTTAGCGAGCGCATCTACACAGCGGCGTTTGAACAAAATCTGAAGAAGAACAATTTCCAGGCGGGGCAGGCTTTGACGGACCTCACCACCATTCGCCAGTTTGTCACCGGCCAGGGGCTGTTTGCGCTGTTTGACGCACCCTGGTTCCCCATTTACCTCGCGGTCAACTTTTTGTTCGACTTTTGGCTGGGCATGTTTTCCCTGATCGGAACCCTAATTTTGATTGCCTTGGCCTGGGCCAATGATCGCGTCTCCAGCAAGCCCTTGTCCGAAGCCAGCCAGTTGGCCATGGTCTCCGGCGCCATGGCCACCAACAATTTGCGCAATGCCGAAGTCATTGAGTCCATGGGCATGCTGCCCAACTTGCGCGCGCGCTGGCACAAATTGCACCAGCAATTCCTGGCGCAGCAGGCCATTGCCAGCGACAAAGCCTCGGTGGTCACTGCCGTCACCAAGCTGTTTCGCTTGACCTTGCAGTCCTACATTTTGGGGCTGGGTGCCTGGCTGGTGATTGAAGGCCGCCTCACCCCCGGCATGATGATCGCTGGCTCCATCCTCATGGGGCGTGCCTTGAGCCCTGTCGAACAGCTTATTGCGGTTTGGAAACAGGTCTCGGGCGTCAAAACCGCCTGGAAGCGCCTGGACGATTTGCTGCAGCAAAATCCTGCGCGCGCCACCGGCATGCCTTTGCCTGCGCCCACCGGACAATTGAGCATCGAGAACGTCACGGCCGCCCCACCCGGCGGGCAAGTGGCTGTCCTCAAGGGGGTTCAGCTCAACTTGGCGGCGGGCGAGGTCTTGGCCATCATCGGCCCCAGCGCCTCCGGCAAATCTTCCTTGGCACGACTCATGGTGGGCATCTGGCCCGCCCAAATGGGCAAGGTCCGGCTGGATGGCGCCGACCTGTACCAGTGGAACAAAGACACCCTGGGACAGCACCTGGGCTATTTGCCGCAAGACATCGAATTGTTCGCGGGCACCGTGGCTGAAAACATCGCCCGCTTTGGCGCGGTGGATTCCGAAAAAGTCATTGCCGCGGCCCAATTGGCCGGAGTGCACGACATGGTGCTGCGCTTGCCCAAAGGCTATGACACCCCGATTGGCGATGGTGGTGCGGGCCTCTCGGGTGGCCAGCAACAGCGCATTGGCCTGGCGCGTGCCCTCTATGGCCATCCGGCCTTGATCGTGCTGGACGAGCCCAATTCCAATCTGGACGATGCCGGCGAGGCGGCCCTGATACAGGCCATTCGCGAGCTCAAAGCGCAGCAACGCACGGTGGTGCTGATCACGCACCGCATGCCCATTCTGACCATCAGCGACAAATTGTTGGTGCTCAACGAAGGCAGCGTGCAGGGCTTTGGCCCGACGCAACAAATTCTTGGCGCCCTGGCGCAAGCCCGCCAGCAAGCCGCGGCCCAGCGCGCGCCGGCCCCACCTGCAGCCTGACCCACCATGTCCCAGCCCAAGCTTTCCTCTTCCTCTGCGGGTGTGCAAGATGTGTCGCCCCGCCCGGTGGCTCCACCCGACTTGATGAACCCTCAGCGCTACGTGCGCTTAGGGTGGGCGGTCATCCTGATCGGGCTGGTGGGCTTTCTGCTGTGGGCAGGCCTGGCGCCCCTGGACAAAGGCGTTCCTGTCTCGGGCACGGTCATGGTCAGCGGTCACCGCAAAGCCGTGCAGCATGCCACCGGCGGCATCCTCGCCCAAATCCGTGTCAAAGAAGGCGAGCTGGTCAAGGCCGGGCAAGTCCTGGCGGTGATGGAGCCCATTCCTGCCAAGTCTCAGGCCGATGCCACCCGCAGCCAATACCTCACTGCCAAACTCACTGCCGTGCGCTTGCAAGCCGAATTGGCGGGCCGAGCCCAGTTGGCATTGCCCCAGGAACTGCAGGCCCAAGTGCAAGGGCTGCCTCGTGTGATGGCGACTTGGCAGGTTCAGCAAGACTTGTTCAAAAGCCGCCGCGCGGCATTGCAATCCGATCTGGCGGCCATGCAAGAAAGCCTCTCCGGGCTCAGCGTTCAGATGCAAGCGCTTGAGGAAAGCAAGGCCAGCAAACTGCTGCAACAAAAAAGCCTGAGCTTGCAACTCGAGGGCATGCGCGAGTTGGCGCGCGATGGCTACGTGCCTCGCAACCGCTTCCTGGAGGTCGATCGCATGTACGCGCAAATCAATGGCGCCATTGCGGAAGACACCGGTAATCTTGGGCGCTTGAAATTCCAAGCCAGCGAAATTCGCCAACGCATGGCGCAGCGTCAAGACGAGTACCAAAAAGAAGTTCGCACCCAGTTGGCGGAGGCCAGCCGCGATGCCGAAACTCTCGAAAGCCGCAGCACCGCCACCGATTTTGAGTTGGCCAACACCGAAATCAAAGCGCCCATCGCTGGCAAAGTGGTGGGTCTGGCCGTGTTCACCGACCGTGCCGTGCTGCCCTCGGGCTTCAAGCTGATGGACATCGTCCCTCAAGATGAAACCCTTTACATTGAAGCGCAGGTGCCGGTGCACTTGATTGACAAAGTCAAGCCGGCGCTCACCGTGGAAGTGATGTTCACCGCCTTCAACCAAAACCGCACCCCTTATGTGCCCGGCACGGTGGACATGGTGTCGGCCGACCGCTTGGTCGATGAAAAAAATGGCTACCCCTACTACACCATGCACGCCCACGTGACTCCCGAGGGCGTGCGCAAGCTGGGCCAACTCCAGGTGCGACCGGGCATGCCCGTTGAAGTCTTGGTCAAGACGGGCGAGCGCACCCTGCTGAGCTATTTGCTCAAGCCCGTGGTGGACCGCATGCATGGCGCATTGCGCGAGGAATGAGCGTGTCTCGGCTGCGTGCTTTGAAATGGCTGGTGGTGCTGGGGTCGGCAGGGTTGGCGCCGGGCGTGTGGGCGCAGTCTGCCAACATTTTGCAAACACTGTACGAAGCCGCATTGCGCCACGATCCGCAGTACCGCAGCGCCCAGCATGAGCGCGACGCCGGATTGCAGAACAAGGCATTGGGGCAGTCCGCCGTCTTGCCGCAGGCGCAATACAACTACAACCGCTCTGACAACCGGGCCGACCGAACCATTCTGCCCAGCACAGGCCAAGTCGCCACGCAAGACCAGCTGAATTACCGAAGCCTTTACAGCGGTGTCTCTGTTCGCCAGCCCCTCTACAACCGCGAGGCTTGGGCGCGCTACCAGCAGGGGCAATTGCAGGCCGATTACGCTCAGGCTCAGTTCGACAGCCGAGAGCGAGAAGTGTGGGTGCGCTTGGTCGAGGCCTACGCCAATCTTTGGTATGCCAAAGACCAAGTCGACTTGTTGCAAGTACAGCGGCAAACGTTGGCCGAGCAGTTGCAAAGTGTGTCGCAACAGTTCGACAAAGGCGAGGCCAGTCGCACCGATTTGCTAGAGGCGCAGGCCCGCAGCGACTTGTTGGAAGCCAGCCGCATCGAGGCGGAACATGCCCTCAAGTTGGCCCAGCGCGCCTTGCTCGCCATGGTGGGGCCTGACCAGCGAGACCTGGTCATGCACGGTGCCAAGCCTGCCAATTTCAAGTTCTCGCCGGCTGCTTTGCAGGAAAGCCTCGCAGGCTGGGAGGCGCGCGTGAAAGAGCGCAACGCCGACTTGCGGGCACAGCGGCTGGCCGTTGAGATTGCGCGCCAAGAATACTTCAAGGCCCAAAGTGGCCATCTTCCCAGGGCAGACCTGGTGGCCAGCTATGCCAAATCCGAGTCAGAAAACGTCAACCTGGTGAACCAGTCGTACCTGACGCGCTCGGTCGGCGCGCAAATCACCATCCCGTTGTATGCGGGCGGCGCCACTTCCGCAGGCGTCAGCCAAGCAGCTGCCAGCCGGGCGCGCGCCGAAGCCGACTTGGACAACCAGACCGAGAAAGTCATGGTGGAGCTGCACAAACACTACCTGGTCATTGGTCAGGTCGAAAGCAAGCGACAGGCCCTCATCAAGGCCTTGGTCTCGGCCAACGACCTGGTTCAGGCGTCCCGAAAAAGCGTCTTAGGCGGTATTCGCACCACCCTGGACGTTTTACAGGCCGTGCAGCAAGTCGCGCAGTTGCAGCGCGATTTGCTTCAAGCCGAGTACACGGGGCTGATATCAGCGACACGCTTGCGTTGGTTGGCGGGGGACCTGAGCCCCGCTGATTTGAATTGATACGCCATAGTTCTTTTGTCTTAAATACGCTTTGCGCTCATCCACATGGGGCTAAAAGGGCTTGTATACAAGCAAGCCTTTGTTTTGTGGGCCGCTATGTGCGAAAAATTACCAAAAGCGACATATTTGTAACAAAGTTAGGGTAATATCAAAATCAGTTTTAATTTTGTCAAACTTCAAAGTATTCCGTTTTGGAAATCTTGGAAGTTTGAATGCGCTGTGCATTTGCCGGCGCAACTTCTTTGCTATTCGAACCCAGGAGTCGTGATGAGTACCCGTCTGCAACAAAATATGGACAAAAAAGCATCTGCCCCACGTTTGTCCACCATCAGCCCTATCGCGCTGGTGGTGATGGGCTTGGTCGGCGCAGCAGACGCCTTGGCAGGCGTGCGTCAAGCCCTTGTGCAAAACCACGATGTAAACAATGGCGATTTGTCCGGCAAAGCAACTGTGTTGGATTACAACGCCGTGGCTTCCTTGGTTCAGGCGCTGGTGCGTGAAGGCATGGCCCCCGAAGAGGCCGCCTTGCAGGTGCAATTTGCATTGCAAGGCCCCAACCCCTTGGCGGCTTTGTCTGCATTGGTGGCTTCGGTCACAGTGCATTCAGGTGCTGAGTCTGCGCAAGACGCCGCTTCATTGCCCGCCCTGGTCGATGCGTTAACCCAGCAAGTGGCGCAACTGACCGAGAACGGCCAGGCATTTGACATGGCCATGTTGCAAGACGTTGCGCCCCTGGCAAACGGTTTTGCCCAGGCGGATCTGGCTCAGGCTTTGGAAACCTTCAAGGCCCTGGAGCAGGGCGTGGGTGCCTCGCAGCGCGGCGGCAATGCCGAGGTGGCACAAAACCAAATTGACATGCTGTTGGCGCAAGCGACTCAGGCAGGCGCCGCAGTCGCCACCGATGCGGGTGCTGCAGCCACCGCAACGGCATCCGGTGCGGCTTCCGGCGCTGCTGCGGCAGGTGCGATGTCTGCTGCTCAGGCCATTGCGTTGGTCGGGTTTGCGGCAGCGGGGGTTGCAGAGTTCAGTTCAAACGACGGCCAGAAGAATGAGTCGTCCTCTGGTAATGTGGTGAAGGGCCCGATCACAGGTGCGACTGTTTTCCGTGACATGAACGGAAACTACATTTTCGATTCAGGTGAGAGCACCGCCACCACCACCACCGGTGGCGCTTACACCTTGAGCGGCTCCGGCGGCAAAATTGTGGCAACCGGGGGTACGGACAGCACCACCAATCTGGCATTCACTGGCATGTTGGCCGCACCTGCTGGCGCCACTGTTGTGACGCCTTTGACCACGCTGCTTGCCGCGAACAGCTCCCTGACGGTCGCAGACCTCAAGGCCGCTTTGGGCTTGACGGTTGACCCGCTCAGTTTCAACCCCTTCGCCACGGGCGTGAACGCTGCCGATGCCTTGAAGGCTGAGGGTGCTGCAGCCCAGGTGAACACCATTCTGACCAGCTTGGCCGTCACCGTGAACGGTGCCAGCGGTGGCACGATTTCTCTGGCTGAGGCCGTCAGTGCGGTTGCCAATAAATTGGGCGCCCAAGTGGCTACCCAGGCCGCTACCTTGAAGACCACCCCTGGTGCAGGCACCTTGGACCTTGGCGGCAATGCTTTGTTCACAACCCTGGTGTCGGATGTGAAAGCCGCCGTTGCAAGCAAAGTGACGCTCAGTGACTCTGACTTCTCCGCTGTCGTTGCCAGCGCAAAAGCGACCAATGCCACCATTGCCAGCGTGGTGAGTTCCAACGGCAGTTTGACCGCCATTGCCAACACGCTGAAAACTGCTCAGGGCACAGCGCCCGCGGTCAACTCCAGCTTGCTTCCTGACGTGACTGTTGCTGAAGACGCTGCTCTTTCTGGCACCGGCGGTACGGGCTCTTTGTCCACCTTGCCCAGTTCGTTCACGGCCACCAACATCGACCGTGCCAACTTGCTGAAGTTCTTCGACAATGACAGCGCCACCGTTGGCAAAGCGCCAACGCTCACATTCGACATGACGGGCTATGCCGTCGCTGACAGCGGTACCAGCAGCTTGGATCTGGTGGTCAGCATGCAGAAAGCGGCCTTTGCGGGCCGAGACCTGACCGTGACCTTGAACGATGTCAAGCTCGACGCCACTACTGTCGCCGGCAGCACCACACTGACCTTGCCGTCCCAAACACTCTCTGCCACCCTTAAGATGGGGTCGGTCACCTTGGGCACTTTCAGCTTCTCCAACGTCGACTCCGACGCCTTGACGCTGAGCTCGGGCTCCAACACCGTGGGCGCCACCCCTTCGTTCAGCCTGAAGCTGGACAGCCTGTTTGCCAAGATGACCAATGGCGTTGGCGATGTGCTGGACCTTACCACCCTCAGCAACAAAGCGCTGGTCGCTTTGGGCGGTGCTCTGGTGGTTGGCACCTTGGACGACCTGACACCAGCCAACATCGTGACCAAGCTGAAAAGCCTCATCACCTTGCCCAGCAGTGTCGACACCGTCTCCGAATTGGTCACGTTGGCCAAAAATGTCATCGACTTCCCCCAAGTTTCGTCCCTGAAAATTTCTGACCTGTTGGGTCAAATCCCCAGTGGCAGCACCAAAACGCTGTTGCTGGCGGCTGCCAGCCGCGCCAACGTGGATGTCACCAGCGCCACCAGCGACACCATTTCCAGCGCCCTGACCAAATTCAGCACGGCTTTTGGCACCTACAAACTCAGCGATCTGAGCACTCTGCTCTCCAACGGCTTGGGGTTGGACCAAGGCGCCGACGTCGTCTCGTTGGCCAAAGAATTGGTGGTTGCCGCATTGAGCAAGGCGGAAGGCCTGACGGCGGAACAAATTCTGGACAAGGCCATTGGCGCCCTGATCGATGTCAACAACGGCGACCTGCGTGCCTTGTTGGCGGGCATCGATTACCAGTCTGTCTTCGGCACCCAAATTGACGCACTCAACGTGCTGAACAACATTGTTCAGCACGGCACCGTCAAGTACGTCGACCTCATCAACATCGGCGCTCACACCTTGCTCAGTTCCGATGCCACCATGGTGGTTCAGGCCAACGACTTCAAAAACCTCGCCGTCACATCGGGTTCGGTGGCGCAAACGTCTCTTCAGGTCAGCGTTCCAATTGGTACAGCCGCCACCTTCACGCCCCCCAGCAACGGCTTGGGTATCCCTGCTGGCGCATTCACCGATGCAGACACGGCCGATGTGTTGAAGTACACCGCCACCCTCTCTAGCGGCGCAGCGCTGCCCTCGTGGCTGACTTTCAATGGCCTGACCAAGAGCTTTACTGGCACGCCAACCAACGACCACGTTGGTGATTTGAACATCAAGATCACGGCCATTGACCCCGCAGGCAACACGGTGTCCGACGTGTTCAAGCTCACCGTGACCAACGTCAACGATGCGCCGCAACTGGTTTCTGGCGCAACCACGGCAGCCTCCGCTGTGGAATTCGCAGCGGCTTCCTTCGACGTGTCCAAAGCATTCAAAGACGTCGACGTTGGCGATGTATTGACCTACAGCGCGGCTTCGGGCACCAATTTGCCGACGGGTTGGACCTTGACCAGCGCAGGTGTTTTGAGCGGGACGGCCCCAATCAATAACGGCACCAGCAATGCGACGCAAACCATCAAGATCACGGCCACGGACAAAGCGGGCGCGTCCGTTACACAAGACTTTGTGTTGACGGTCACGAATGACACCACCGCGCCAGTGAAACCCACACTTTCACTTGAGCGTGACAACGGCGTCTCTGCCAGCGATGGCGTTACCTCCAACGGCACCATCAATATCACCGGGCTTGAGACGGCCGCCACCTGGGCCTACAGCTTGACCAACGGCGCAACTTGGGCATTAGGTTCCGGGACATCCTTTGTTGTGCCCGTCGGTACCTATGCCGCCCAAAACGTCCAAGTGCGCCAGACAGACCAAGCGGGCAATGTGAGTGAAATTGCCAAGTACACAGGTGCTTTGGACATTCGCACCGCCCCGGTGACCCCGACGGTTTCCCTGGCAACCCCAGACTCTGGCACCACAGGCGACGGTATCACCAACAGTGGCGTCGTCAATGTGGGCCAATTGCTCACCAGCTCTGGCGCTTCTTGGCAATACAGCCTCAACAGTGGCTCCACCTGGTCCACTGGCACGGGGTCATCGTTCACATTGGCTGATGGCGCTTATCTTGCCAACCAGGTTCAGGTGCGCCAAAGCGATGGCAACTTCGAGAGCCTCTATGGAAAGATCGCTGCGGCTGTGACCATTGACTCCGCCAAGCCTGTCTTGACCCTGGCCGCGCCTACGGTCAACACGACCACCGGTGTGTTCACCTACACCTTCACGTCTAATGAGGCTTTGACCGGCTTTGACTTGAGCGACATCACCGTGACCGGCGGTGTCAAGGGCAACGCCCTGACCACCGCGGACAATAAGACGTTCACGCTTGATGTAACGCCTACCTCCTCCTCTGCTGCAACCGCAACCGCTGCCGATTTGAGCGTTGCCGTGGCTGCGACTGCGGCAACCGATGCCGCGGGGAACAGCCTGTCTGCAGCAGCCTCCGTTGCCAACTCGATTTTGTTCGGCACCTCCGCCAACCAAACCATCACGGGCACGGCTTCGGCCGACACGATCTACGGCGGTGGTGGAGCGGACATCATCAACGCTGGCGCTGGCAACGACGCCATCATGGGTGGATCTGGCAACGACGTGATCTCTGGCGGTGCAGGTGCTGACAAAATCGATTTGAGCTCAGGCGGATCAGATGTTTTGAAGTTTGCAGCAGCGACGGATTCACCTGCTACGGGTGCAGACTCGGTGGCAGGCTTCGCATCGGGCGACAAAATTGACCTTTCTGCTATTTTGGGGTCCGCTGGAATTGCCTACACTGGAGAAAATTCAGTACCTGCTGGATCTGCTGACTCACTCTTTACTCTCGTAGCAAAGCCAATAACCAATGGCATTGCATCGGTAGATATTATTTACAACGGTAATGCTATTCTTGGTGATGCATCTCTGGATGTTGACTTTTTAGTGCCTACTGGCGTGACGGCGATGACTGTGCCAACCAAAGCTTCAGGCTGGTTGATTGATTCTTATGTCAGTACAGGTGTCATTGCAGGTGTTGTCGTTGACGAACCAACCGTTACGGTATTGGCCAAGGGAGCTACATTTGCGACAGTAAGTTTTGCAGTTCCAACAACTACGACTTCCTTCATATTTGCAGTTGAGTCCATCAAGTTAAATGATGTTTCTGTTCTGACACCTCAGACCAAGTTAATTGGTACAACATCTACAGCCCAGACAGGCTATTACACAGTGGTTGATGACGGCACCACATTGGGCACGGTGGGCGACAATGAAATCCATTTCGCCAATAACGCGACAACCAAAACCGTCGACATTCGCTACGACACCAACAAGGCTGCTGGCACGACATCAGCAAGTGACATCATCCATTTGGACGGAATCACAGGCATCGATCTGACAAAGACCGATTTCACTTTCGTCTAAATCAGGGCCTTGCTTCTCATGCGGCCACCCCCGGGTGGCCGCTTCTTTTGGCGGTGGAACCAAGCGACAATCGGCTGGTCATGTTTTTAAGATCCCATCGATTCAGTGCGTTGAATTGCCTACTAGGGTTTGGCCTGCTGTTGGCCAATGCATGGGTGCAAGAGGCATCTTCGCAAACGCTGGGCCAAGTGCAAGAAACCACCTTGCGGGCCCACACTGTCGGTGACCAACTTATCCGCTATTTGGAAACCTGGGCCAATGCCCAAGCTGGCGAGGCCCAGCAGCAACAAGCGCGGCAAATTGCCAACGCTGTGGCGCAATCGGTGCGCCAACACCCCGAATTCCTCGCTGCCCGGGCGGCCCTGAACAGCAGCCGAGAAGGCGTGGACGAAGTGCGCGCAGCTTGGTGGCCTCAGCTCTCTGGAAACACCGGCTTTGGCAACCGCACGACGGGGGGGACGACCATCAACTCGCCAACCTATGGCGTCACGCTCAGCCAATTGTTGTTCGACTTTGGCAACACCTCGGCCAAGATCGGCGCGGCCGAGTCTCGCGTGCAAGGTGCCCAAGCGGGTCTGGACAAAAAACAAGCCGCGGTGGTCATGCGGGCCGTGTCTGCCTGGCATGAGCTGTATCGCACACGCAAGCAAATGGAATTGCATCGCTTGAACGTTCAAGCGCGGCAAGACATTGTGGCCTTCATCAAAGAGCGTGCCGACTTGGGCGGCAGCGCCGCCAGCGATGTGTTGCGTGCGCGGGCTCGGCAAACCGAAGCTGAAGCCGCACTCAGTGCAGTCAGCGTGCGCGAGCAAACGGCAGAGTCGGCCTGGCGTGAAGTGTTTCAAATGGCCCCTCCAGCCAATGTCGAAGTGTGGCCCGACTTTGTGCTGAATGTGAACGCCTTGAAAGAACAAGTCGACGCCCTGGTGACGCGTTTTCCAACGGTGCAAGAGGCCAAGCAACTCAGCCTCGCCAGCGAAAAAGATGCGGCAGCTGCGCGCGCCAATTTGTTTCCGCGCGTCGCACTCGAGCATTCAATTGCGCAAAACAAGCAGGCCTCCACCGGCTTGGCATACACCGATCGCTCGACCTTGGTGACCTTGCGCTACAACTTCCTGTCGGGTGGCGCCGAGATCGCACGGGCCCGCCAAGCGGCCTCGAAAGCGGTGGAGTTCGCCATGCAGGCCGAAACTGAGCAGCGCAACACCGAAAAAAATCTGCGGCAAACTCTGAGCGAGGTGGCCTTGGGTCAAGAGATTCTCAGCAATCGCCGCTTGGCTGTCGGCGTGGCCAACGACACTTTGGCCGCTGTGCGCGAGCAATTTGCTTTTCGACGAGGCAGTTTGCTTGATTTGTTGCGTGCGCAAGAAGATGTTTTCATGGCGGGCCGTGACCTGATCGATGCGGTCACCGACCACGCCTTGGCCCGTTACCGTTTGCTCTACATGGCCTCGATGCTGGATGAGCACTTTTCTTTGGGAACCCCGCCTTGAACGCTGAATCTACAAGCCAACACGCCTCTCCCGATGTGTTGGAAGAGGCCTTGCTGCAAGCCCTGCGCTGGTTCGACTTGCCCATGTCGGCCGCAGCGCTGCGCGCCCGCGCGGCCAAGTTGCCGGGGCCGTGGTCTTTGGGCGATGTATGTGAAGCCGCAGAAAGCCTGGGCCTGCGCGCCCACCGTCAGCAAGTGGCTGCGCAACAGGCGCAACTCGCAGAACTGCCCATTCTGTTGGCATTGGATGGCGGAGGCATGCTCTTGGTCACCGCCCAGCCCGATGCCGAGCATTGGCAGGCCTGGGTGCCTGGCCAGGGCATGCAAACTGTCGACGCCAAAACCTGGCTGCCACGCTTGAGCGGCGAGCAAGTGGTGCTCAGCCGCCAAACACGCATCGACCGCAGCGCCAATGCCGAACCGCAAGGCCGCTACGGCCACTGGTTCTGGGGCCCCCTGGGTATGGCGCGCAGCCTCTACATGCAGGTGGGCGTGGCGGCTTTGCTCACCAACATCTTCGCAGTGACGACCTCCATCTTCAGCATGATCGTGTACGACCGCGTCATTCCCAACAACGCGCAAGACACTTTGGTGGCATTGCTGATCGGCGTGGTCGTGGTGTTCATCAGCGACTTTGCCATTCGCTCCTTGCGCGGTTATTTTTTGGATGTGGCGGGTGCGCGTGCCGACATGGTCATTGGCGACACCTTGTTCGAGCAAATTCTGGACATGCAAATGAAAGCGCGCCGCGGCTCGACCGGCGCCTTGGCCAATGTGCTCAAAGAGTTTGAGTCCTTGCGTGAATTTCTCACGTCGGCCACCCTCACCACCCTGATCGACATTCCGTTTTCTATTTTGTTCCTGGTCATCATCTACGCCATCGGTGGCCCCATGGTGATCGTGCCGGTGCTGGCCATTCCCTTGATGCTGGGCGCCAGCCTGCTGGTGCAGCCGCGCTTGAAGCGACTGATCCAATCCACTTACGAAGATGGCAACCGCAAGCAAACCATTTTGGTGGAGACCCTGGGCGGCTTGGAAACCGTCAAAGCGCTGGGGGCAGGCGCCATCATGCGCCGGCGCTGGCAAGAGGCGGTGACACACCAATCCGAAATCGGCTTGCAGTCGCGCATGCTGTCACAGTTTGCGGGCAACATTGCCAACCTGGCACAACAACTGGTGCAGGTGGGCGTGGTCACCATGGGCTTCTTTTTGGTCGGCGAGGGCAAGATCGGTTTTGGCGCCATCATTGCCTGCACGATTCTGTCGGGGCGTGCCATTTCCCCCTTGGCGCAGTTCTCTCAATTGCTCACGCGCGTCAACCAGTCGCTGGCCAGTTACAAAGCCTTGCAACAGCTCATGGCGGCACCGCGCGAGCATGCGCACAACGCCCAGTTTGTAGCGCGCAATGAATTGAAAGGCCGCATCGAGTTTCGCGAAGTCACCTTCAGCTATCCCGATGCCGCTTCAGCGGCACTGGACAATGTGTCCTTCACCATCGAGCCGGGCGAGCGTGTCGCCATTTTGGGCCGCATTGGCTCGGGCAAGACCACCATTGCCAAGCTCATTCTGGGTTTGTACCAGCCCGACAAAGGGGCGGTGCTGATCGACGGCGTCGATGTGCGCCAGATCGACCCCATCGACTTGCGGCGCCATCTCGGCGTGGTCTTGCAAGATGTGTGGCTGATGAGTGGCACCGTTCGCCAAAACATCGCCATGGGCTTTGACCAAGCCAGCGATGCCGCTGTTCTGAAAGCGGCGCAAGTGGCCGGCGTGGAAGACTTCATCAGCCAGCACCCCCACGGCTACGGCTTGCGCGTGGGCGAGCGCGGCGAGGGCTTGTCGGGTGGGCAGCGTCAATCCATCAGCATTGCGCGAGCGCTGGTGGGCAACCCTTCGATGCTGGTGCTCGATGAGCCCAGCAGCGCCATGGATGTGGGCGCCGAGCAAACCTTGGTGGAGCGCCTGCGCCCCGAGGTCGAGGGCAAAACCCTGGTGGTCATCACCCACAAATCCACCATGATTCAATTGGTTCACAAAGTGATCGTATTAGACAAAGGCCGCTTGCTCAGCATGGGCACCCCCGAACAAGTCTTGGGCGCGCCGCGCGCAGGAGGTGCCGCATGAGCCGCCCTACCGCAAGCTGGTGGCAGCGCTGGCTGGGCCGCAGCGATTCGGTCACCATCGAAGGCGCCGGCACCTTTGCCCGCACCCGACCGGGCTCGCATGTGCTGATGTGGTTCATCCTCGGGTTTTTCGTGGTCATGATCGTCTGGGCCGCTGTGGCTGAAGTTGATACGGTCACGCGTGCCGATGGCAAAGTGGTGCCCTCAGCCCGCTTGCAAGTGCTGCAAAGTTTGGAAGGCGGCCTGGTCGCGCAAATCGAGGCCAAGCAAGGGCAACTCGTTCAGCAAGGCGACTTGCTGGTGCTGCTCAATCCCACACAGTTTGGCTCCGACTTTCAAGCGCGCAGCAAGCAGGTGATGGCCTTGCAGGCCCGGGTCGAGCGCTTTTTGGCGCAAACCCAAGGGCGCGAGCCCGTCTTCACTGCCGAGCTGCGCAAGAGCGGTGCCGAATTTGTGGCCAACGAGCTGGCCGCCTACCTCAGCAAAATGGGCGAGCACCAAGCGCAACTCGCCATGCTGGACGCGCAGGTGGGGCAGAAAGAAAAAGAGCTGCAAGAAACCATCGTCACCCGCGATACCGCCAAGCGCACCCTGGAGCATGCGCGCAGCGAGTTCGACATCGTGGCCATGATGGTCAAGCGCGGCTTGGAGCCGCAACTCGAGCTCGTGCGCTTGCAGCGCGTGATGGCCGATGCCGAAGGCCGCGCCGAGGGCTCGGCCCTGATGGTGTCGCGCCTGACCGAAGCAGTCAAAGAGACCCAATCGCGCAAGCTGTCGGTGGAACGCCAATTGAAAGCCGAATCGGCCGCCGAGTTGAACCGCACCTTGACCGAGTTGCGGGCCCTCGAAGAATCCATGCCTGCATTGAAAGACAAACTCACGCGCACCGAAATGCGCGCGCCTTTGTCTGGCATTGTGAACCGCGTGCTGGTCAGCACCTTGGGCGGCGTGGTCAAGCCGGGCGACCCGGTGGCTGAAGTCGTTCCTGCCGACGACCAGCTGATGGTGGAAGCCTTGGTGCAACCCAAAGACATTGGCTTTGTCCACATTGGACAGCCGGCCAAGGTCAAGCTCACGGCCTACGACTATTCGATTTATGGCGCCATGGAGGGCAAGGTGGCCACCATCAGCGCCGATGCGGTGCCCATGGGCGACAAGGGCCAGGCTTTCTACCAAGTGCGCATTGAAACCTCCACCACGGCCATGGAAAGCCTGGGCAAAAAACTGCCCATCATTCCCGGCATGCAAGCCCAGGTGGACATCGTGACCGGCAGTAAATCGGTGCTGCGCTACATCACCAAGCCGCTGACCGCTGTCAAAGAAAACGCGTTCCGCGAGCGTTGAACGCCATGGCCAATTGGGTTCTCGCCAGTGATGCCAATGCCCTGCTGATCGACACGGGCGGGAACGGGACGCTGACCTATGCCTCGGCTGTGCCCATCAGCAGTACGGGCGGCGTGCTCAGTGCTTCCTTGCTTGAGGCTGCCATTGGCTTGGACCAGACCAACCTGATCGCCACCTTTGATGGCAATCCCAGCACCGTTGGCAAGACGCCGGTGCTGAGATTGCGTTTGGCAAGTACCACGCTGCCCGACATTGGCGAGCAAGACTTCACGTTTCAGTGGAAGCTCACCGTGGGGATGGATGACATCCGCGATGCGGGCGAGCGTCAGGTCTACATCAATGGCGGGCTGTCGGTTCATGTGGGGGCAGCGGCGAACGGGCGAATTTTGCTGTACGCCAACACGCAATCCAACAAGCTGGTGACCGCGACTTCAGGTTCGGGGGCGCCGTTTTCTGCCAGCACCAGTATCACCATGCAAGATGTGATCGGTCAGGTGTTTGTAGCCAATGGCTCGGCCTATCTGGATGTGGAGTTGATGGGCTTGATCAGCAAGCTCGATGCCAATGCTTCCTTGCTGTTCAGCAATTTGACAGGCTACACGCCTCAAACTTTGCTGTTAGAGGCAACCTACAACCTCACATTAGGGGGGTTGCCTTTGGCCTCCGCAAGTGGCGAAGCGCAAACCCTCTCCATCGTTGCGCCGATCGAAGCCAACCCCAACCACGCCCCCAGCTTTATCGATTTGCCAGATGCCTTGGCCATGACCGAGGACACGCCGGCGGTTTTGTCATTGAACGCCAGCGATCCCGAATACCAAAATCTGACGTTTTCTGTGGTCGGTGCCAGCGCCAGCCAACTGGCTTGGAGCGTGCAGGGCCATAACCTCACTTTGGTGCCTGCAAGCAACTACAGCAACGCCACGGGACTGCGCGTGCAACTCAAGGTGGCCGATGTTTACGGCGCCTACAACCTTCAGGATCTCAATGTCTCGGTCGCGCCAGTTGATGACCCGGCCCAGCTGGTCGTGGACACAGCAAGGGTGCGCGAAGGCCGCAGCCTCACTGGCAATGTCTTGTTGAACGACGCTGATCTGGACTCCGTGTTGTCAGTGAAGGCCTTCTATCTCACGGGCGCACCTTCAGTCAGCAGCCAAACGCTTTTCAATGCGGGCCAGAAGGCCAGCCTGGCGGGCGTGGGCAGCTTCAGCCTGAATGCCTTGGGCGACTTTGTGTGGCAAACCGAAACAGGATTTTCGGGGGCCTTGCCCGTGGTGCATTACCAGACCCCTCAGGGTGAGGAGAGCACGCTCAGCGTCACCGCTGTGCCTTTGGCGCAAGCCGTTGGCCCCAGCCAATTGACAGGACAGATCATGTTCTGGAATGCCCCGACCAGCGGCGCACTGGCCGGCAAGCACAGCTTTGTGGATGGCGTTCAGCTCTCTGGCTTGGACGAACTCTCCACCCAAATACAGTCTGTGACCGACACTTCGGGCCGGTACAACTTGCCGGGCTTTCAGCCCTTGTCGGTGTTGCCCTTGACGGTGAGCAAGCCTGTGTCTACGGGCGGTGTCTTGGCTGCCGATGTGAAGTCCGCCATCACCCTCAGCGATGTGCTGGACGCCCTTAAAATTTACCTCAACAAACCCGTCTCCACCCCCTCGCCCTACAAATACGTGGCGGCCGACTTCGATGCCAATGGCACCGTCAACCTGAGTGATGTCTTGGGCATTTTGAAGACTTACCTGGGCAAAACCAGCACGGCCATGCCAGCCTGGGCCTGGGTGGATGCGCAGGCCGATGTTTCTGCTTTAGGTACGGGCAGCGGCAAAGCGCAGGTGAGTACGGCGCTGAGCCATACATTTTCCGACGTCGGCACGACCAGCGATACCCAAAACTGGGTGGGTGTGTTGAGGGGTGATGTGAATGGCTCCTGGGCCTCCCCCACGCCCAATATGGAAAATATTACACACGAACAATTTTTACAATTGGTGGGCGTCAGCACCTTAAGCGTTTAAACTTCTGGCAAATTTGTTAGTTTCATGAACTTGCCATCTACCCTTTTCAAAGCGCTTGCCCTTGCGGGCATCGCCACTGGCGCTGCTGCCGCTCCCATGGATGCCTTGATGGAGTCCATGCCTTCCCAACGCTATGGCGAGGGCTACCTCGAGTTTGGCGCCGATGCCATGAACAGCACCCTGGACGTGTTCAAAGTTCGCAGCCAAATGGGCATCACGGACAACACGGGCAATTACCAAGGTTTTACCCTGCGTGCTGGCCGAGCCTTTGGCAACGGGGGGTGGCTGGATGGCGCGTATATGCGGCGCAACATCACGGTGGGAGCGGATCAGTATCCGGTGACTTCTTGGCGGGTGGGGGTGCAACAAAAGCTTTACGAAATGCCTTCAAACGGCGCCGCTCTGGCTTTGAGGGGATCTGCCTGGGGCAATAAGTCATCCGCGATCACCAAGACCAATCCTTCGATAGCCGGCATCACGGTGGACAGCATTTCGGCCATGGATCCCAAGGACAATCAATACCAATTGGATTTGATTTCCTCCTGGTACCTGTCGCAGTGGTCCTGGTCTGCCTTTGCCGGCGTTGGACGTGGCAAAGTGTCCATACCTCGTGGTCAAATCGAAGTCATAGGCGCGACGTACACATACCCGGACGACTTTTCGACGGTGCCTTCCTCTTTGCAGGCGCACCTCGGAACATTGAGTTATTCCCTTCAAATGCGGCAGGTGGGCTTGAATGGGAGTTATGTTTCTGGCGCTTGGATGTATCGACTAGGCTATGTTGTCAGCCAAATGCAGCGACCTTCAGTGGACAACGCCATCAGCAGCTTGGATAACACCCCCTACAAGCGCAATCAGACCCTGGTCGGTGAGGTTGCTTACAAGTTCACACAAAACGTGCATGCCTACACCCGTGCTCAAGTGATGCAACGCCAGTTTTTAAGTGAAATCCCGTTTCTTTACAACAGCGTGACTTCGCCTATTTTTGGGGTGAAGTACGGGGTGGTGTCGGCGGGGTTGGGTTTTAGCTTCTAACACGCGTCCCGTCATCGCGAGCGAAGCGCAGCGATCCCACTGTGCTTGAAGTTTGCCGCAGCCCCGAAGGTCTCGCAACGACGATATCGCCAATTTGAAACGCGTCAAGCCGAGTATTCAAACCAGGTTGTCCCCGTCAGTTGCACGCCGGTGAGCGTCACCTGCTGACCGTTCCAAGACAAAAGTGTGTCAGCATTGTTGCTGGTGTAACTGACTGTTGCACCGGAGGCTGTGCCGCCTAGCAGCCGAACCTTGTCACCACTGGCCACTGAGAAGTCGCTGATGGTGTCTTGTCCGCTACCCAAGGCAAACAAGAAGCTATCGGCGCCCGCGCCCCCTGTCAATGTGTCATTGCCTGCCGCGCCCAATAAACTGTCGTTGCCAGAACCGCCCAGCAGCTGATCCGCACCAGCGCCGCCCCATAGCACGTCGTTGCCAGCTCCCCCATCCACTTTGAGTGCGGAAGAGACGAAACGTGCGCTGCTCAAATCCACCATGTCATTGCCATCACCCGCGTTGATCAGCTCAATGCCCACCAAGCGTCCCAGCTCGGTCGCTGCCTCACTGTTCATTTGCGTCAGGACGTCATCCAGCGCCAGGGCATCGTTGCCAGATGTCAATTCCAGCGTGTCGTAATCTGCCCCACCATTGCTCACCGACTCAAATCGATTCAGGCCCGACAAAGCGGCCAATTTATAGGCTGCGGTTTGCACGCCCGAGGCGAGTAAAAAATCATTTTGTGCCCAATATGAGCCAGACCAGATGCCACTCGCCGTCAGCTTAAGGGTGTCTGTGCCAGCGCCACCGAGCAGGTAGTCGCGCCCCAAGCCGCTGATGAGCACATCATTGCCATCCTGCCCCTTGAGCACGTCATCGCCACCGGCGCCGTCCAGCGTGTCGTTGCCTGCGTTGCCATCCAGAATATTCGCCAATGCATCGCCAGTGATCTGATCACTCCTCTGTGACCCTAAGACGCCCTCGATACTCAGCAATCTGTCTGTGCCGCCGTCGCCATCGCTCGCCGATTGGGTGCTCAAGTTGACCGTGACGCCATTGCTCGGGTAATAGTTGAACTCAGCCCAATCAAAACCAGCGCCGCCATCAAGCGTGTCATTGCCATTTCTGCCGGTCAGTCGGTTGCCGGCATCATTTCCGACAATCAAATCGTTGAACTTGGATCCTTCCACGCCATCGATGTTCGCCAATTGATCAATGTCCCCCCAGCCATCAAGCGCAACGCCTGTAAAGCCAGGCTTTACCTTGTCTGCGACGCCCACGCCAGGTGCTAATGTGCGGCTGTTCGCTGCCAGCCATACTGTCACGCCCTGCATATTCTGAATAAAACTCACCGAGTTGAAGCCTTGGCCACCGTCAATGGAGTCAGCACCTTGCATGCCATCGAAGGCTTCATTTACCCATTGCGAGTCCGATCCCCGAATCACATCGTCTGCATATGAGCCTCGAAGTCCCTCGATGCCTTGTAACGTGTCGATGCCGCTCCAGCCATCGCTCACCTGATTCGCGGATTTTCGAAGGTCGGCCGTTATGGCCGTGGGTGAGTCAAAGTAGTTGGCCCAATCCATGCCACCGTTCCCTACCAAGGTGTCATTGCCGGCCATGCCTTGGAACCTCTCCTCACCGCCTGAGCTTGTGGTGTCGGTTCCGATCATCAAGTCGCTTTGAGAAGAGCCTGTAGCGCTATTCACGCCGCCCATAAAGCTGTCTTTGCCGAGCGTGAGCGCATATTCAGGATTCGTTTTGTCGTAAACATTCAAGGCATCAGCACCACTGCTCAAGTCCACTTTGACGCTGACCCAACTGTTGACATAACTTACGGCGGTATTGCCATTGCCGTAAATCAGATCATTGCCACCCTCTGGCGCTATCAGGTTCCAGCTCCCCATACTGCCGGCATTGGGGCTCGTATCGCCAAACCCGCGGCTGTCTAAAATGTCGTCAAAGTCTGATCCACGAATACCTTCAACATGTAGCAAGGTGTCAGAGCCAATGGATTCATTTCCAACCGCAGTGCCGGCCGCAAGCACCACAGTCACGCTTCCTGTCGATGCATCGTAGTTCGCAATGTCATAGCCACCAGCGCCATCAATGGTGTCATTGCCTTCCGCACCGCGAAAAATTTCACGGAAATCGCTCGAGGTGCCACCCCCGATCAAATAATCATTGAATTTGGTTCCGACCACGCCTCCCAAGTTGCTGTAGGTGACTGTGCCAAAACCACTCAAATTGCTGAGGTTGGCCGATGGCTTGCTTAAATCCAGCGTCGCACCCGCGCCATTGAGCGATGTCAGATTGAAAGCGCCATTCAAGAGAAGAATCGTCGCGCCATTGCCAATCACCGTGTCAGACCCACCTTGAAGCACGGGATAGTGATGGCTGACGAAGCCCAGGTCGGGCCGCGTTGCGAAACCCACGCCGTTGTCTGTGGCTTGGGAGAAATCAAACACATCATCGTAATTGGAGTCGCCGATCCGCGTGATGTTGGTGAGCGTGTCAACGCCAGCGACTTGCCCATTGGCGGAATTGAAGTACTTGATGCTGGCCTTGTTCCCAACGTATTTGACGTCAATGCCCTTGTTGTTGGCATCTGGCTGAACCCAAAAGTAAAAAACGCCCATGCCGTTGCTGCGCGAGCCACCTGCAGTCCAGCTTGGCGAAAAAGGCGCCACGCCAAAGGGAATCTGGGTGAATGTATCGGAACCGCCCCCACCCGAAATGTTGAAATTCCTGTAACCAACTTGAGGGGCATAGGATGGATCGGCCGAAAAGAAGGAGTCACTGTTCGAGGTTCCCCCGAAATTTTCGATGCCAGAAAATTGATCCGTGCCGATCAAGCTCCCGTTGGCATCGAACTTTCGAATCGTCCGCGTGGCCGTGAGGTTGCCAAGATCCAGTTTGAGAGACAGGTCAATGTGATGGATAGCTGAAGAGGCCCAGATCCAATCAAAGCCAGAGCCACCGTCAAACGTGTCGTTCCCCGTGCCAGAGTACAAATGGTCGATTCCGTCGCCACCATTCAACAGATCATTGCCATCCGACACTGCCACATCAGAAGCCGGATAGCCGTACAGCGTATCGTTTCCGCCTGCACCATTCAGCGTGTCATCTTTGTTGCTGCCAAAGATCGTGTCAGTGTCTGATGTGCCAGGTGATGAGATGCCTGGGTTGGCAATGTAAATAAATGACATGGTGATCTTTCAGAAATGAATCTACCCGCTCCAACTCCCATCCACATCTCCACGCAGCACGCCCACCAGCTCAATGGCTGTATGGTCTGCATCAAAGAGCTGATCGATGGCATGAGGCGTGGTGTTGGTTTTGCTTAATGGCTGCCCGTTTGCGCCTGTCAAAGTGGCCGTGCTGCCGCTGCCCGTGATGTCCGCTGCATCGACAAAGATCCACTGTGGTGCGGCATTGGTCGATTTTCCGAGGTAGTACTTCAACAGGCTGAGCACATCGGTCAGGGTCACGCCACCCACGCCATCGAAATCGGCGGCGATGTAATTCAAGGGGGAGGCGTAAGTGTTGGGTAGGGCCTTGCCCAAATAAATCTTCAGGGCAGCCAGTACATCCGTTAACGTGATGGCGGCTTTCGCATTGCTGGGCGCGGCCAAGCTGGGCGCCAGCGTGATGAAGCCGTCATCCTTGCCATCGGTATCTTCCACCCCTTGCAGCAATAAGCTGCCTTGGCTGTTTGTGAGGCCCGAGACGTTACCCGTGTTGAACGCCACGCCATTGAGCTTGGGCGCGGATCCGTTCAAGCTGGCATTCCAATAACGGGCGGCCACCGAAATGTCCACGCCAGGTGGTTTGGGGGCCACTGTCCATGAAAAGTTGTTGCTGACCGATACCCCACCCGAGTCAGTGGCGGTGACGTGGACCGTCCATGCTTGTGAGGTTTCGCCCACCACATCCACACCCGGTCGCGCAGTGAAGCTGCGGCTGGCGGCATCGAAGGTCAACCAGCTCGGCAAGGCTTCGCCAGATTCGAGCGTTGCAACATAGTTGAGGCTGCTGTCATCGACATCGCTGAAGCTGTTGCTGGCCAAGGTGTAGGTCAGCGAGCGGCTCTCGGCCACACGTTGATCGACCAAGGCATTGCCAACTTGAGGGCCGTCGTTGCTGCCCTGAATCACCAGTTGCAACACGGCAGGCGTGGGGGTGTTGTTGCCATCGCTCACGGTGTAGCTCAGCATTTCCTTGAGCGACTGACCTTCATTGAGCGCTTTCAGCGCGGCGATGCTTGCATCGGGCGCATAGTACAAGGTGCCATCGCGCACACTGATTTGACCGTAGCTGGTTTTTAAACTGGTGAGGCTGCCCAGTGCCGCGGTGCCAACTTTGATGCCACTGACCGACAAGGCGTCTTCTTCCGGGTCATTCGCATTGGCCAACAAGTTCAAGGCCTTGGCAGCGTCACCCGCAAAGCCACTGCCGGCCAGCTTGAAGCTTGTTTGATTGAGCGAGACGTTGGGCGCCAAGTTGATGCGATCCAATGCAATCGTCAAGCTGGCACTGCTCTTGCGGTCATCCATGCCTGCGCCATCGGCCACTTGGTAAAGGAAGACATCATTCGCAATTTGGTTGGCGCCAATGCCGGCGGACTTGCTGAGGTCTTCGGTGTAGGTGTAAGAGCCATCGTTGCGCAACAGCAAGCTGCCATATTGCCCGGTGAGGGTGACCGTGGAAGACACGGCGCCTAACGTGCCGCTGGCGCCTGCTGTCGCAGCCCCCACGATTTTGTTGTAACCAGTGTCGGCGGTGTCGTTGTTCAAGACCGAGCCTTGGACAGTCAAGGCGTTGCGGGTGCCGCTGATGCTGCCTGGCAATGACAATCGCACCTGATCGTTCACCGCCAAGGGCGCCGCACCAGCCTGTGGCACAAACACCTGGCCTACCTTGGAGAGCGCCAAGCCCATGCTTTGGCTCAGGTTCAAATTGATGCTGGTGCTGCTGGTGTTGCCCGAAATCACGCCTTGTGCCACGGCCGACTGGGCCTGAGCGCTCACTTGCTCTTGCGCCACGATTTGCGCCGCCACAATGTTCACCAGCGCTGAGGCCGTGTCCACCTTGCCGGAGGCAGCGCCTGCGCTCAAGGCGTTGTTCACAATGGTGTCGATCGAGGTGTTCACTTGCGACAACGCAGAGCCAATGCTTTGGCTCTGCGATTTCAGAACCTCCTTGGCCGTGCTGTTGGCCTGCGTGGCAAAGGCGGTGTCGGCCGCGGCATTCAAGGCGCTGCTGATCAGCGCAGAGCTGCCCAAGTTCAATGTGGTGCCTGTGGCCGTGGCGCTGGCCGCCGCTATCAACGAACTTGCGACGCTGTCCACCACATTCAAGGTGTTGCTGGCGCCCGCTGCCGATGTGGTGTCTACGGCCACCTGCATCAGGTTGGCCACTTGCAGCGCAGCCTTTTGAACTTTCAAGGCATCGGAGGCTTGCGCAGTGTTTTGCGACGATGCCACGGGGTCGAAACTCAGCAAGTCCAAGCTGCCCGTGACACCCAACACCGATTTCACCAGCGACTGGGCCTGCTCGGCCGTTTTGCCCGAGGCCACCGCAGACTGCACCAGCGTCGTGATGGGGTTGATCACCTTGGCGCCTGCGGGGGCGGACAAGCTGCCGTTGAACACTGTGCCCGTGGACAAATCGAGGGTGGGCAAGGAGCCATCGGCGTTGAAGGTCCAGCCTTGGATCTTGAGGCTGCCAGTGCCAATCAGGCCATCAAAATTGCCGCTGGCATCGGTGAGGGTCCAGGGCTCGGCATCAAAAAAACCGTTGCCATTGGCGTCGAGGTATTCACCGTCCTCGACTTGCTGGTTGTTGTTTTTGTCGACCAGGGCTTCGCGGGTCCATTGGCCATCGCCGTTTTCATCGATCCAGACCAGGGCGTTGACCAGGTAGCCATCTTGCACCACGCCCTTTTGAATTTTGGGCGCTTCGGGTTGCGTCAGCACGACCGCTGTGGGAATGGCCGCTGCCAGGTTGTTGACAAGCAAGCCGCCTTCCGTCAATGACAAAGGCAGGCTGGCGACATACGTATCGAGTTTCAAGTCAAAATGCGACACCAGATTGCCCGCACTCAGCGACTTTGCTGAAGGCGCCAACAACAGCAAATCGTTGTTGTCTAACCCGGTCATGAAGGCCCAGCCCGTGTTTTTGCTGGCGGTCACCTTTTCGATCGCTGCGGGTAATTGCAGCGAGAACTCCAAACTGGTGGTTTGCAGTTTGCTTGCGCCTGTATAGAACACGTCAAACGACAGCCACTTGCCTTTCAGTGTTGCATTGCGAAACTCGAAAACCGATGTTCCCGAGCTCGCAGGCAGCGACAGCACAGACAATTGCAAAGGCGCACTGGTCCACTGTAAACCATACGGGTCGGCGGCTTTCAGCGTGACGTTGTAATTGCCGGCAGTGCTGAGATCGGGCGCGCCTTTGAGCGTGACCGTGCTGGCGTCAAACTTCAGCCAAGAGGGCAGGGCGTTGCCATTGGAGAGCGAGGCTGACCAGCTCAGCGCCTTGTTCTCTGGGTCTTGCACACTGCCTGTGGGAACGGTCCAGGCAAACGAAGTTTTTTCAATCGCGGTGATGTAGGGTGACCAGGCCAGCAATTGCTCTGGTGGCGAGTTGGGAGCCACTTGCGCACTGGACTCTGTTTGCAAGCTCACGGTTTGACCCGCCTGATTGGGGTAGCTGACAACGCAACTGACGCTGCGTCCTACCAAGCTGGTATCGAGCACCAATGTGCTGCCAGTTTTTCCGTTCAGGGCTTGACCATCCGCATGCCACTGGTAGCTCGGACTGGCTTGCGACGCCAGGTCTGAGAGCGATACAGAAACTTTGAGCGTGTTGCCCCTGACGGCATCGCCCTGAAGGACAACGCTGCTACCAGGGACCAGCGCGACGCTCAAATTGTTCTCCTGAACTTAAGCCACGTATTCAAACCAGCTGGTGTCAGTTGTCGCCAATTTCACGCCCGCCAGGGTCACTTGAATGCCACCCCAAGTCAGCACAGTGTCGTTGGCGGTTTGCGTCACGACGGCTCCCGACCCGGTGCCACCAAGCAAACGAACCTTGTCCCCGGTGACAAAGTCCGAGATGCTGTCTTGGCCGCTGTTGGATGCAAACAGGAACACGTCACTGCCTGCCCCACCGGTCAGCGTGTCGTTGCCAGCGCCGCCAAGCAACACATCCGAGCCGTCACCGCCACTGAGAGTGTCGGCCCCTTGGCCGCCCCAAAGGGTGTCATTGCCCCCGCCGCCCAAAACGGAGAAACCTGCCAGTGAAAATTTGAGGGTGGTCAGATCGACCAGGTCGTCGCCTAAACCTGCGTCGATCGACTCAATTGAAATCAAGCGGCCTGCATCTAAGCTGGCTTGTGAATTCAATTGTGAAAAAACATCGTCCACAAACAAGGCGTCGTTGCCGGAGGTCAGTGCCACAGCATCAGCGCCATCGCCACCATTGCTCACGGCTTCAAAGCGGTTCATGCCATTCAGTGGCACGTACTTGTTCTGTGTGCTTTGCACGCTGGCTGCAGCCAAGAAATCGCTTTGCGCCCGATAAGAGCTGGACCACGTGCCGCTGGTGCTCAGGGCCATGCTGTCATTGCCTGCGCCCCCCAGTAGGTAATCACGTCCTGCGCCAGCTCTGATCATGTCGTCGCCATCATTGCCCGCCATCACGTCGTCACCACTGCCGCCGTCCAGAGAGTCGTTGCCTAGCCCACCATTGAGGGTGTCATTGCCATCGGCACCGCTCATGGCATCGTTGCCATCCAGGCCGTCGATTTGGTTGGCGGCCGTGTCACCCGCGAGCGAGTCTGCAAACATGGATCCCAGCAAGGCTTCAATCCCGACCAGTCGGTCATTTCCACCCCAGCCATCGTTCGATGCACCGAGCGTGGACAAGTCCACATTCACACTGGCTGGAGAATTGTTGTATTCAGCCCAGTCAAAGCCAGCGCCGCCATCCACGCTGTCGTTGCCCGAGCGGCCATCAAAACGATTGGTCAACTCATTGCCGATGAGTGTGTCATCGTAAGCTGAGCCTTCCGCGCCTTGAATGTTGACCAGTTGATCGACATTGCCCCAGCCGTCTTTTGCAACACCGCTGTAACCAGTTTGCAGCACATCAGTGAGCGCAGCAGCCGGCGCCGACGCTGCGCCTTTGGCGGCCAACCAAACGACCACGCTGCCAATGTCCCAAATGTAGGTGGCTTTGTTCAACCCTGCGCCACCGTCGATGGAGTCAGCACCCATTCGACCAGAAAAGCCCTCAAGGAGGGTCGCACTGTCAGACCCGCGCATGCGATCTGCGAATGCGCTGCCATCCACGGCCTCCACGCCAATCAAGGTGTCTGTGTTGCCCCAACCATCTTGAATTTGGTTGGACGATTTGGTCATGTCTACCGTAATCGCATACGGCGAAGACCAATAGCTTGACCAGTCCCAGCCTGCGCCAGCGTCAATCGTGTCGTTACCGCCCCATCCTTGAAAGATTTCTGAGCCGAGGTTGCCATCGCCAACGGCAGAGCCAATCAGGTAGTCGCCAAATTGCGAGCCATCCAGCCGGTTGATGCCGCCGTTGTAGGTGTCCTTGCCCAGGCTCAATGTGTAGTCACTGCCGGTTTTATCGGCTGCATTCAAGGCATCCGCGCCGCTGGAGACATCTGCACGAACGGCGACCAATGAGTTCTCGTAACTGACACGCGTCCAGCCATTGCCATAAACGATGTCATCGCCACCGCCTGGCATGAAGTCGTTGCTTGACAGGGTCGCGAAAGTCCGGGCGTCAAAGGTGTCAGCGTAGTCGGTGCCCAGCACCGACTCAATGTTTAAAAGCGTGTCCGTGCCAACGGTTGTGCCGCCTGTCACAATGCCGGTTCCCAAATTGACGCTGATGCTTTCCGCAGCAGTGCTGTAAACCGCGCGGTCATACCCTGACCCGCCATCGATGGTGTCGTTACCGGCTTCGCCACGGAAGAATTCAAAGTCATCCTGTGAAACTTGTCCGCCTGTCAATTTGTCTGCAAACGCGGAACCGTTGACGCCCTCAACCCCTGAAAACTTCAGAGTGCCGTAGCCACTGACGTTGCTGAGGTCTGCCAAGCCGAGCTTGAGGTCAATCGTGAAGCCTCCCGACTTGCCCGATGCCTGTGTCCCCGCGTTGGTGAAGTAAATGCCTAGGTTGCCATTTCCTATGACAGTGTCCGATCCGCCTTTCAGGAGCACCCCCGCCACGCCCGAACCATCCCGCGCGCGGCTTGCGTAACCTTGGTATCCAATTTTGAAGCTGGAGAAGTCCAACAAGTCATCGTTGTAAGAGTCTTCTACAGAACTGACGTAGGTCAGCGTGTCGGTCCCGGCCCTTTGATTGACGATGCCTGAGGTTGCGTAAGTCGTGTTGTTGTCAAAATATTTGACTTCAGCCGTGGTCCCCGAGATGAACTTGAGCTGGATACCCTCCGCGCTTCCTGTTCTCGGCGCAACCCACCAATACGTGGCAGTGATGCCATTGGTGCGGTAATTGACAGTGTAGGTCGGGTCAAAAGGCGAAGTTCCAAAGGGGGTTTGCGAAATTTTGTCCGACCCCCCCATGCCACTGATGTAAACATTTCGAATGCGCGGGTCTGCCAGGTCAAAGGTATCCGCATTGAAGCTGCCATAGACAGTTTCAATGTTGCTGAGGTAATCAATCCCTGGGTCATACAAGTAACCTGCCACCGCCGACTTGTTGACTTCCAGGCGCGCCGCCAGATTGAGGTTGAATTGTGATTTGACAGTGATATGGTCAATGACGCTGGTCGCCGTTGAGCCCGCGCCTACCGAGTAATAGTAGACGCGGTCGGAACTGCCATTGCCGCCGTCGATCGAGTCATAGCCGGTACCCCCATAAATGGAGTCGTTGCCATCACCGCCATAAATGATGTCATCGCCATCGTCATTCATCGACCCTGAGGCAAAGCCTCGGATGACGTCGTTGCCCGAAAACCCATAAATCGTGTCGTCTCCAACAGATCCATTCAGGGTGTCGGCATTGTCGGTCGATGCCGGGCTCGAGGTTTTGTTGATCAGTATCCCGGCAACGGGTGATTTGACAACAGACATGGCAGTCTCCTCAAAAAGATAATTTTTTTAATACTATCAAATTAGGTGTGAGCCTGTGTAAATTTTTTGTAAACGCCTCGCTCAGGCCTGCACCCAGCTCCCATCCACATCCCCGCGCAGCACGCCCACCAATTCCACGGTGGTGGCGGTGCTCAGGTCCACATCCACCGCATGGGGCGCGGACGCCGCCTTGGAGACGTTGCCTGTGATGCCGGCAATGTTGCCGCTGCTGTCCACATCGGCCGCATCCACAAACGTCCAAGTGGGCGTGGCGGTGGTGGTTTTGCCGAGGTAGTACTTCAGCAAAGACAGCACATCGGTGAGATTGACCACGCCGTTGGCGTCGAAGTCGGCCGCAATGTAGTTGTAATTGCTTTTGTAGTCTGTGGGCAAGTCTTTGCCCAGGTAGACCTTCAAGGCAGACAGCACGTCGGTCAAAGAAATGCCCGCTTCAGAGGCCTTGGTGGCGGTCACGGTTTTGGTCGCGTTCACTGTGAACAAGGCGCCACCGCTGTCTTGGGCCAGGCCTCCGAGCGAGAAGGCGCCCGTGGTGTCCGAGGTGCCGGTTTGGCCACCGCTGGTGACGCTCACATCTTTGAGCTTGACGGTGCTGCCTTTCCAGAATTTGGCCACGCCCGTGAGCGCATAGCCAGACGGCCCCACGGTGTTGGTGGCGTCCGAGCTGAGCGATTCCGGCGTCTTCAGGCCATCCAGGTAAGACACCTTCACCCGCACTTTGGCGCCCAGGTCTGCGCTGGTCAGCACATAGGCATTGGTGTTGGCATTGGCAATGTCCGCCCAGGTGCCACCCGTTTGCCGCTCCCATTGGTAATTCAACTCCCCCAGGGTGTCGGCATCGGCCAATGTGCTGGTGTTGGCCGACAAGGCTTGGCCCACGCGCGCAGCGCCACCCAGGGTGACGGCGCCTGTGGGGGCATGGTTCACCGGGTCTTTCAGTTGGAAGGTCTGTGCGTCAATCGCCAGGCCATCGTAGGCCGAGTCGGCGCTGACCACGCGAAACTTCAACTGGCCGCTGTGATCGCCTTCGGTCAAGCTGTCGGCGGTGGCGGTCACGGTCAGGCTTTGTGCTGCCGCATAATTTTCTGCGGTGAACGTCAGCAAGCTCTTGGACAGCACCAGCTGGGTGGGCGAGGCCTGCTCCAGGTACACCAGCACAGGGCTGGTGGGGGCGCTGTTGAGCTTGAACGTCAGCGTTTCGCTGTAGCCCGACTCCGTGCTGGTCGCCCGCTCGGTCAGGCTCAGGCTGCCGTCTGTCGTGGTGGTGACCCCCGTGGATTGGCTGACCAAGCGCACGGTCTGGTGCATGTTGGAGCTGCTGCCCGATGCATCAGGCGCGTTGCTGGAGTCATAGGCCTGGATCACCAGGTCCAAGGTGCCCTCGGTGGTGCCCGCTACCACATAAGCCTTCGCCATTTGCGCGGCCGTCATCAGATTGCCGTTGGTGTAAGTGGTCGCGCTGCCATCGGCTTCAATGATCTTGATCGCGCCGGTGGCGGTTTGGCCTGTGGCGCTGGTCAAGGCCACTTTGTAGTTGGCAATGGTCTGAGTCCCCGCCGTCACATCGGCATCGCTCACACTGAACAGGCTCTTCAAGGCCACCTTGCTGGTGGCGTCATTGGTCGACACCTTGAGCGAGCGCACCACCTCGGTGGTGATGTACTCGCCTGGCTTGCCCGAGCCCACGGTGTCCACGGTGATCACTGGGGTGTCATTCAGGTCCAGGGCGTCGCCGCGCACGCGCAAGGTGTAATTGCCCGTGTCGACGGTTGCGCCGGTCTTGGCCGATACGGTCACGACAAAGCTGGTGGCGCTGTTGTATTTGGCACTGTCAATCTTGAAAGACGCCGACTTGCCCACGCTCGCGCTCAGCGCCACGCCTTGCACGGTTGTCAGCGCTTGGTCGCCACTCCACAAGGCCAGGCTGACGTCCCACTCGGGGGCATTGTCATCGCCACTGGTTGCGGCAAAGTCGATGTAGAAATCAGAGGCGGAGGCGGTGGTCAGCAACCAGGCGTCTTTGTCGTCCTGGGCTGACAGCGCGCCGGTCATCCAGGCATTGGCCACCAGGCGGTTGCCAGCGTCGACGGCCAGCGACTTGCTGTCATTGCTCAGCGTGGACTCGATGCCTGGCAAAAAACTGGCCCGCACCTGGTAATCGGCATCGCTCCAGTTCGAGGCATTCACCTTGACAAAGTAGGTGCCCGCGGCGGGTGCGTTCACCAACAGGCTGCTGCTGCCGCCAGCAAGGCCCAATTGCGCCGGTGCAAACACCAAGGCGGTGGCGGCGCTGGGGGTGCCCGTCAGGGCAGTGTCCAGGGTCAGTGTGGACATCCCGCCACTGGGCGTGGTGGCGCCCACGACGGTGTAGATCACCGTGTCGGCGCTGGTCGTGGCCAGGGTGAAGCGGCTGCCAATGGCAATCGCCGACGTCAAACCCGAAACCAACAAGGAGGTGCCTGAGTTGGTGCTGCCCGACACCACGGGCGTGCCCACCGACGCGGTGCTCAGCTGGGTCAGGTAGTCGCCATTGGCGTCCAGCATCGCCACTTTCCAGGTCTCCGTGGAGGTGACCAGGGCATTGCTGAAGTCCAGCTTGATCAGGCCGGCGCTGCCCACGTTGATCTTGAAATAGTCCAGATCGGACGAGCTCGACAGCGCCGCCTTGTTCCATACACCCGAATCAATCACATTGGCCGAGTCGGTGTTGTCGTTGGGTGTGCCTGTGCTCAGGGGGCTTTCTGATTCATAAGCCATGGTGATGCGTCCTTGGTTTTATTTGTTGTTGGATGGCCTGATTTAGAACGAAGGCATGACTTCAAAGTTGTCCGCCGTCAGCTCGTTGAGCGTCACGCCGACCAAGCGCACGGTGTTGCCCGCACCAAAGTCAAAGACGGTGTCAGCCCCTTGTTGGCTGCCCTTGGCCAAAGCCTCGGCCACGGTGTCCACACCCGAGCCATTCAGGCCGTCGGTGTCGCCAATGCCCAGCAGCAGGGTCAGCACGTCGCCGCCGGCACCCGTCAAGAAGTCCTTGATGGTGTCGATGCCAGCCGCATCGGGAATCACGTAATGGTCGCTGCCACCCATGCCGACGAAGACTTCGTTGGCCGCCGTGGACACCATCAGGTCGCTCAGCGCCGTGCCAGTGAACAGCGTAGACACTTCCAGGCCCGTGGCACCCCATGCCGCCGTCTTGGAGGTCTTGAACGACAAATCCACGGCCGCATCAGAGAACACCACTTGCTCGATGTTCACCAACTGGTCGGTGCCGGTATCGGTGCCCGTGACCTCGTACCAGCGCTCGTAACTTGCCGCTGTGGTGACGGTGCTGGTGTCTGCGTTGGTTTCCGTGATGGTCAGTGTGGCGTTGTTGGCAGGCGAGGCACCCAGAGAATCCGCCAAGGTCACGCTCTTGTTTTCGCTCGAAACCGATTCAATTTTGTAGGGACCATAGTTTGTGGTCGATGTGCCCGTGGTTGTGACAGCAAACGATACAAACATGCCAGCCTTGAGGTTCGTGACCAAATCCAGCACCAGAGTTTTGCCAGATTGATCGGCACCGCTCACGTTGTAAGTACCGCTGACGGTGTGCGTGCCATTGCTGACCGTGGGAATCACGGCAAACAACATGTCCTTGCCCTTGAGCGACAGGGTGCCGCCCGAGGCGGTGGCTGTGAACTCCGTGGTACTGGTGTCCACCGCGTTTTGAATGGCCGCCGCAAAAGCCGTGGCTTGTGTGGCCAAGTCGCTGGAGGTGGCCACATGGCTCACGGTCTTGGCGCCCACGGTCACCGACAAAACATCACCCACTTCCAGGGTCCCGGACAAGGTGAAGCTGGCTTTTTCCCAAGCGCTGAGGGTGTAGGTGGACTGCTTGCCGGTGTAGAACACGCGGTCCATGTTCGGGTTGCCTGCGGCATCCAGGCCACTGTTGCCACCCCCGTTCACCACGTCGTTGCCGGCGCCAGGGGTGATGTCGTCGCCCATGCCGCCACCGGTGAGGGTGTCGTTGCCAGAGCCCGCATCGATCACGTTGGACAGCGTGGTGCTGCCCACCACGGTGTCTGCGGTGTCGGTCCCCGACACAATGCGGGTGTCAATTTTTTGGTTGCCGTCGGTGTCCACTTCCTTGCTGGTGACGGCTTGCGTGCCCAGCTTGAAAATCCGGTCCGAAAACACCAGTTCTTCAATGCCCGTCAAAGTGTCGGTGCCATCTGCGCCCTGGTTTTTATGCTCCACCGTGGTCACGCCATTGTTGGTGGTCACGTTGTAGTCGGCATACTTGCCGCTGAAGCGCGCACGGTCCACGCCTTCGCCGCCCACCAGGCTGTCGCTGCCGGCGCCGCCTTCCAACACATCGGCGCCAGAGCCACCCGTCAAGGTGTCGTTGCCCAGGCCGCCCATGAGGTTGTGGTTGATGGCC
>JACCDW011319549.1_pt1 | contig 39306 bp, 61 predicted proteins | sample 7449781 | NCBI WGS metagenome assembly JACCDW01 (sample SAMN15323449, study PRJNA562643) | freshwater metagenome | isolation source: river surface water | place: USA:Blue River Watershed | collected 2017-08-18 | reverse complement strand
TTACCCGTACGGTTCATAGGTGGCTGACCTGCGGTTGCCTTATCCCATACGCCGTTAGTTTTTCCGCGCTTGCCTTGGATTTGCTCTTTAGAAAGTTGAATCAAAGTAGTCATCATTTCGTCACGACAGGCTTCAGCACCTTTATCTATGCCTTTACCAGCCTTCTCTACGGCTTGGCGAACCTGTTTAAGATTTGTGACTATCATTTTCTACTTCTCTCACTACCCCTGCAATATGAATTAACCAATCTAGTAAGTGAGCAGGTTGCTCATCTACCTGTGAAGGTGTCCAACCAAACCTTTCCGCACAAACGTAGTAGTACCACTCTTCGTCAGGATACGAAAAGGCTTCGTGTCGCTCGCCACCTTCAAGTATCCATTTTAATCGTTGGAGTTGTCGAAAGGGCTTTCAGGGTCTTTTTCTGTTTCGTCTGTCTTTGCTAGATTTGGAAATAGAATCTTTTGTGCTTCCTTTGTTTCTTCGGTTAAGAAGTCGTAGTCAGCCATTTCAAGTTCTTCAAGGGTAGAAATTCGAATTGACGGAATAATCAAATCAAATGACCACTCTTTAATTAAGACCGCTAGAAGTCCGTCTGTTAAAGATAGGGCTTGCATAATTCCTTCGTCAGCCTTTGCCGCATTAGCGTAAATCTTTTTACGGTCTTTTACGCGTAGTTCCTTAGGGTCACGAATTGTTACAGTTGCTCCACTAGGAAGCGTTACTACTTTTTCTGCCATTTTGTTTTCCTTCCAATAGGTTACTTGCCTTCCAATGATACTTTAAAAAGGTGCTCAGGGGTGGGAGCAGGGAAGGCGTCTGCTCGACCAACCCCTGAGCACTACTGTTTCAGAAACTTATGCGTAAGTTCCTGAAGCCTTTGCGTTCTTTAGAACCCACTTGATAGGCGCGAATCCACCGCTTGCGCCGTCATCTGTGGTGTTTGCTTGTGCGTTAAGTTCGATTGTAACGCTAACGAAATCGTCACCGCGTTCAATAACTGCCGCAGTATAAGCACCTTTAGTGATAGTTGCTTGTACTTGTAGTTCTGAAGAACCTGAGCCGTAAGCCCAGTTAAGAACGATTGCTGGCTGTGTGTTATTTAGGAAATTAACAAGTTCAGCGTCAGAATCCATTACAAACTTAATTGAACCTGTAACTTCTAGTGGTCCAAGAAATACTTGATATGGGTCTTGTGTAGAAGAGATACCGTAAATAGGTGTTACCGCACGAGTCATATCAATATTACCTTCCATAGCGGTAGCAACTGCTGAACCGCCAATGCTTACAGTTCCACGCCATACAGGAGTAGGAAGTACTGTAGAGAAGGTTGGTGTTGGGTCAGATACGGTTTCTGATTGCCAGCCTGTTGTCTTTGCGTCATATTCCAACATACCGTCAGCGTTAAACTTCAAAGAGAAATCGCTGAACTGGCAACCTGGGTATGAGCGAACATCTACCGCATAGAAATCGGTAAGAGTATAAGAAATAGGTTGTGTATCTGTACCTGAAGTAAGGCTATTTAGCAAACTAATAGTATGTGTATAAGGCGCGCTCGCACCTGTTGTTGCTACTGAGCCAAGAAGTCCTGCGATTGCGTAACCGACAGTATCGGCAAATACCGCACCGCCGAAATCAAAGGTAGAACGTGTGCGACCCTGAATATAGTTGTAATTAACTACGTTAGAGCCACGCAAGCCTGTATCATAAAGTGGGTCTACTAAATCTACTGGCTTTAAATTATCCTTTGCTACAGGGATAAAATCTGTTGGTGCTACTACTGTTCCTTTAGTTACTTCTTTAGCAATACCTAAATAGGAACGTACGGACGCTTGTACGGTCATTTATTCACTCTCCTACTGTTGTGTCTGACGCGGCAGACTTGATTGGTTCTGTTGGTTTTGGTGCTGGTGTAGATACTTTCGCGCCAGCAGGAGTTACGTCTGCCGCACTAAAGTTATCAGGCGCGTCAAACTCTTCGTTTGGTTTCACTACGATTCCAAGCGAAGGAAACACACGCTCATCTGTTCCTACGTACTTGTATTTCATTTTTCTCCTTATGCTTGAATCATTTCAGTTACATCAAACTGAAGTTCAGCAAACGTTTCCGTTGCTCCTTCAGCAGAAGTTGAAGGTTCACCATATATGCCGTTAATAATCGGTTCTGCTCCTTGCCACACTAGGATACCTGTTGGGTCACCAAAGTTGTGGTCAGAACGTAGCCGTGTCTTAATTGCGTCTACAAGTGTATCAAAATCTGCCATAGCAGTTTCGGCTAATTGGTGTAACGAGTGATGAAAGATTTGAAGTATTACAGAGTAATCAACTCTCTTCCAACCACTATGCGCGCCACCAATAGCCAAACGATTTTCTGTTTCTGATTGAATAAAAATTACTACTGCGGCACGGCTCATTTGCCCTGCCTGTGCGTTTACTTGGAAGTCAATACGCTTAGGAAAAGAAGTAAAAACTTGGTTTAAATCTTGAATAGGCGGATTCGAAATAAACGCATATAACGTATCTCTTACGCCAACGCGTCCTGCCATTAGCGAATCCTTCTATAAAGAGTAACCATTTCAATCGCCATAGCAATTTCATTTCCGTAGCGTTGCGCGCCGTCAGTAACGCTTTGCGCGGTAGTAGTAATACCCATAGTCATTGACCTATCGCCACGAACCTTTGCGAACGCGGTTGTAACAAGAATTGTTGCTTGCTTAATCGCTTGTGGCATATTGCCAAAAGTAACTCCTGCGGTATGTGTATACGCTAACGGAGAAGCCAAAGGAACGGTTGTAGAACCGTATGTATAGTTAGAAGCAACCGTAATAGTTTCGCTTTTTGCGCCGTCCCAAATTCGATATTGACCGCCAGCCTGAATACCTGCGGCGTTAGTTACGGTCATAGAAGAAGCGAGCGCAACTGCGGTAGCAATAGGGTTATTTACATAACCGCTTGTGTAATTATATTGGCAATAAATTTGGTTATAAGTAGAACCAGCCCCACCAAAGGATAGCGGACCAGCACTTGACCAAGTTAAAGCCATTTGTGAAACGGGGATAATTATTTGCTGGTCTTCAAACCACGAAGTAGAGCAATCAGGAAGCGTTACTAATTCGTTAGGAGTAGGACCATAGGAGAAACTTTGTAATGAAATAACAGGAGAGTTATTAGGGTGTAGCGCAATAAAACCGCTTGGTAAAAAGCGCGTACGTTGCGTTTCGGTACGTGTTTGCGCGCTTAAATTTTGGTTTAAATATTCGTCTAAGAAAGAAGAAGCGCGAAGAATTAGCCTTGTTAATTCCGCGTCTTGTGCTTCTTGGTTACCGCCTATTACTAAGTTGTTATAGTCAATAGAAGTCGGTGCGTTCTTAAATTCTTGTAAGGTTATGTAAGGTTGTTCAAAGAACGGCGTTTGTGTAGTAATACCTGTAGTCATTTAGTCACCGTCTTTCATAATCCGTTCGTTTTCGTGTCCGCACCGCGAACACTTTTTGAAATAACTACCGAAGCCACATTGGGAACACGGAAAGCCTTCTGTGTCCGCTACGCCACCTGCGCTCGCTACTCCTAAACCTTCTGCCTTCATTTGTGCCGCGTGTTTAGGATTATCTACGTTAATTAACCCTGAACGGTCAGCCCTATAAACTTTTGTACCGCGTTCTGTTTTTACTGCTACTTCTCTTAATCCCTGCGGTGGAATCATTTTGCCCATAATTATTCCTTCCTGCTAGTAGTGGCGCGCCCACTATATGACGCGCCACCCTAACATTAACTATCTACTTATGCGTTTACGATTCCTGATACTGCGCCGTTCCAAGCAGGAGCAGAGCAGAAGAATGTGCCACGGAAATAAGTTGAGAAGTCGTATGAGAACTGTGTTACTGGCCATTGAATTCCCATATAGTCCTGAACCATATAGTTCGCCCAAACATCTGATACCTCAGTATCAGGAATTGGAAGAGTATATGAAAGAACTGGAGATACGCCCTGAGGCAACCAAGGGTGAACTGTTAGTGGAACCATCTTGCCAGTAATCTCGTTATAAAGACCACCGATTGTTGCTCCACCTACGTAATCGCCAGCCTCAGTTTGTGTGAGGTTTAGACGGTAGTTAGCAGTTGAACCGTTCTTGATTGAATCAGAGAGTTGCTTACGGTCTGCACCGTTGATAAGAATCTCGTCTGGGTCAGCCTTAACGTTGTTGTATAGGTTGTAGAACACAGTCTGATATTCAACACCTGGGTTAGAAGTGCTAAATGTAGAGTTAATTGTGTTGTTATAACCTGAAGAAGAACCAAGAACTGTTGGAAGGATTCCGTCATAACCTGTTGCGTAAGCAGATGTATCTGCGTTAGCGCGTGAAGCAGCAGCACCTGTTGTGGTGAGTGCGAAGTTATTTCCAGTAAGTCCTACTGTTCCTGCACCCTGAATTACCGCAGAAGTTCCCTGCGCGGTGCCTTGGAAAGTACAGTTAGCAGTACCAGTTGAAGTACCAACGTAGATGTTGTAACCGATTGCGCCTGTAACTGGTGTCCAAGAAATTCCTAGAACGTCACCTGAAGCAACTGCGGTTGATTGAACTGTTGAAACGATTGACTCACCGAAACCTGAAGATGAGATACCAGCGTTAGCAGTTACGTATACGTAGTATGTTGCCGCTGCAAGAGCAGTCTGCCCTGTAGCCGCAACTGGTGAAGAAAGAGTTACTGTTGCTGGTGCGGCAAGCGCGCCTGAGTAACCTGAAGCAGTACCGCGAGCCATCAACATCATACGTTCTTCCATAAGCATTGTTGCGTATAGAGTTGAAGTAGATGACAACTGGCGCAAGTCCTGATAACCCATAGCAGAGAAGTTAGCGTCAAAAGTTACGCTATCTGATAGTGAGTATGAGTTGTAAGGAAGGATTAAGTCCTGTGCGGCATAACTAATAATTGGTCCGCGCTCGTAGTTAATTGAACCAAAAGTAGCAGTTGAACTCTGCGTAATTCCTGGCCAAGTATTTCCTACGCCACCTGTTCCTGTACCTGTGTAACCAAGAATCTGCTTCTGACGGTGGCTTGTGCCTACGCCTTTCTTACGAGCGATTTTGTTACGAAGTGGTGTTGGACGTGGTGTAAGCATCTTTGCTGGTGCTTCCAAGTCGAAAGCAGCAAAAGATGTTGAGAGTGGAGAAGTTAGAGAAATCTCCTTTTGAATATCCTGCATAGCCAAACGTTGTGAAGCAAGTGCGTTATTAAGCGCGCCTACTGCGTCAGGTGTAAGTGACTTGTTTGCTACTGCGGCTTCAAGCACTGCTACAGGGTCACCTGCGGCTTGTGCGAATGTTGCGCTACCTGACTTGATAGCCATAATTGCGCTTGGGTCGGTAACTGAGTTACCAATAGACTTATTAAGTTCTGCGTTAAATTCTTCGTTGCGTAGTGCCGCTTCTTTAGCGTTACCAGCGTCAGAGAAAAGGTCAGAAGCCTTAACTTGTGAAATCGCCATTTTAATCCTTTCGTAAAGAGTTGTTTAGTTGGCTTGAATTGCTTTGGCTTTGGCTTCAAAATCTTGAGCCAATTCCTTATAGCCACGGGCAAGTTCTTTGTCCGTAGCAGAAGCGGACTTAGCGCGATAATCTGCGGCAATAGTTAGGAAGTGAGAAATTTCTTCTACTACCTTTTCTTTTACTGCGAATCGCTTTGGTCCATTTCCTACTGCTTTTGTTTTAGCCGTTGCCAACTCACTCTGTAACTTACTAATCTCTTCTTTATAAGAGTTAATCTCATTAGTTACCGAATCAGTAGCACTCTTTACGGCTTTAGTAATAATGTCGTTAATAACTTCATCACTTAGAGCAGACTTCTCCGAATCTTCTTCGGAATCTTCAAATACGTCTTCATCTGAAACACTTGGAAGACGTTCGATTGTTGTTTCTGGAATAATTGTTTCTGTTGATTTAGCAGTTTCGTTAGGACTAATCATAGTCGCAGTTGAAACGTTATCGCCGTTAGGAAGTTGTGTAACGCCGTGTGAGTTAGCAGGTTGGTTACAACCGCACTCTAGGCACTTAGTAACTTCGCCTGACTTATCAAGTGGCTTCTTACCTTCGGCTTCTTCTACTTCTTCTTCAGCAGTTTCAGCACCGACATTAGAACCTTCTTCAGTTTCTTCTTCGGCAGATTCGCCAACGTCACCTTCGGCTTTATCTTCAATATAGCCAAGTTCCTTACACATCATTGTAAGGTCGGTCATTTCTTTTGTGAGTTCCTGAAGACGCTTTAGTGCTTCTTCCTTTGACGGCTTTGAATCTGCCGCCTTTTCTTCAACTGCTTCTACCGCTTCTACAACTTCTTCAGTTACGGTTTCCGCAGGAGTTTCTACAACTTCTTCAGTTGCTTCTACGAGTTCTTCCACTTTCATTATCTCCGTTCCTACGGACTTAGCCATAATTAGTTTTGCGTTAGGGTTTGCTGGACGGTCTACCAAAGATACTTCGACAATCTGACCGTCAATGATTCGTCCGTTTGCCGCTTTGTTATCACGTACAACGCGTGGTGAACGAATACCAATAGAGAATCCCTTGAATACGCCTGTTTCTGTTTTCTTAACACTAACAGGGTCTACTACGTGAACGTTGATATAGAAGCCGTCTGCCTTAGCGTCAAGTTCTTTCGCTACACCTGCGGCGATATTAGAGTGTTGCTCGCGAATATTTCCGCCTGTTTTAAACCACTCAGGCATAGCGGTAGCAAGCCAACCTGCGTCACAAATTTGTTGGTCAATATCAAGAGAATCATCTGTTGCTTTGCCGTACACCATAAGTGTTCCGTCATCAAGTTTTTCTTGCTTAATAATTTTAGCAAACGCACTTGTTGTATCAAGGTTCATAGATTTATCCTTTTTCTTTTCTCTCTCTGAAATACTGTTAGCCCAAGTCTTACCAGCGTCACCGCCCCATAACAACCAAGCGATATAGCCAGCCGAAGGGTTTGAAGTATTTCCCCAATCTTCGCCTTTTTTATCAACTTCGTGACGTGCAAAATAAGATACCATACGGCGAATAGTTTCTAACGGAATGCTTTGACCATTAGACAAACTTCTTGCGCGCGCAACTCCTACTTCTGTTCCACCACGATTAAACTCACGGCGCAATTCCAAGCCACGTCTTGCGTTACTTTGAACGCCTTGTGGTGGTACAAATCCGTCAGCCATTATTTTTCTTTACCCTGCGTAAGTAATTACAATCGCACCTGCCGCAGAACCTGCCGCAGAAACCGCATATACAACATCTCCGCTATTTACGTAAAACGTTTGTGAGTTAGAAGCAGTAAGTGTTCTACCAATAGTTGCGCCTGAAGTAGTAATTGTTTCATCACCAATAAAAATAGACGCTGAGTGACCGTTATAAATCGTAATAGGAGTTTGACGTGGAAGACCAGTTGGCGCGGTAAAGATAGCCGTAGGTGTAGTAAAAGTAGTTGCGTTAATATGTCTAAAAGCCATTGTTAATCCTCTTCTCCAAGAATAAATGATAGTGCGTCTTCACCAATATCGCGAGTATCTACCACGTATGGCGCAATATCGCATACACAATTTGGGTGAGCAGGTGGTTCCGTATCTCCACTTGGAAACGTATCGTCAATACGGATAGGCGATACATCTGCGTTCTCTTGGCATAAATCGCAAGGGTCTGCAACGAGCCACTCTACCAGTTCAACGCCACTTTCTTGATACAACTCACGTGACGCCACGGCAACTGCTCTACTCATTTCTGTTTGAGCAATTCCTAATGCGCGCTCGCTATCTCCTAATAATTCTTCTACGTCATCTACAACGCTTTTAGGCGTTTCACCTTTAGCAAGAGCGCGTGATAAAAGAGTTCCAAGACGGTCAAGGGTAGTTCTATCTAATCCCTGAATTGTTACGTTACGTCTATCGAGTAAGTCGGAAAGACCGCGTGGCGGACGAAGTAAAAGCGCGGCAGGTTTATTTCCAGCGCGCCAGTTATCCCAGTTTGTAACTCTTACCGCATTACGTAATTGTTGTAATGTGCTAGGTGCTTTATTTACTTTGGCTTTTGCGATTCCGCTTAACGCCATATCTTGACCTAACGCATACGATTCTACATAAAGAGTACGTAACGCTTCGCTTAAAGGTTGGCTATTAACGCGTACGTGAACCTTTGACCACTCGCGTAACTCTTCGGGTTTAATGTCGGTACGTCCTGCGTACTGCGCAAAGAAGTCATCTACTACCGCGTTAGGGTTTAAAGATTCCTTTAATGCGTCACGGATTAACTTTGCCCGTCTTGCCGCAAGGCGTTTCTTGGCTAAGTTCTTTTGCTTCCACGCTCTGTTCATAGCGTCCTACGCTAAATAACGTTCGGCGTACCACCGTGCTGAATCGTAATCTTTTGTTACTACGAACTTATTTAGAACGTCTGCGTAAACTACGGGGACTTCTCTAAAATTAAATTCCCGTGTAGGAGATTTCTTCAAAAAGCGTAGGAATTGCTTTAATTCTTCTACGGCTTTATCAGCAGAATCGGCTTCTACAGACGCGCGTAACTCTTCTATTGCGCTATTAGCCGCACTTAACGCGGTTTCTTCAGGCTTCTTAGAACCTTCTAATTGCTGAATAGCGTCTTGCGCTTGTGATAAAGCGTTCTCGTGCGGTGCGCCTTCAGTACCGTTTAGTAATTCGCCTTCAGTATCTATACCGCCAAGAGCCGAATCAAAAGGAACTATTCCTGCTTCTGTAATGAAATATGCGCCTGTTCCAGCAACGATAATAGGCATATCAGCCTCAGGAGATTCGATTAAAGGAAGTCCTGAACGTGAACGGGCTTCGTTAATAGTAAGTCCGCCTGATTTAATTTCGATATCACGTGTACGCGCAACGCTTTCTAAGTCTTGACGTCCTGATTCCATAAATCTAAATTCAAGTTCGCGTGGCATACCAAGATAGGTATATGAAAGGTTTGAAATCATCTTACCAATCCAAGTAGCCAAAGGAATTGCGCCAATAACTTCTGACGATTCGGCTTGACCCATTTGGAATCCTGCTCCACCTAGTCCGCCTTTAGGACTAAATCCAATTTCGCTAGGCATAACGCCAAAGTGACCGCAGATAGAGTTCACAAGGTATTCGTCCAGAGTATCTTTAAACTTTTCTCCGTATCCGTCATACTGAACCGCTTTAAGTCCTGCTGGTAGTAGACGTACGCGCTTACGTTGTTCGGTCTGTCCTGCTAAATCGTTATTAAAGATATTTTCATAGGCACGAAGTAGGTCAGGATTATTACCAAAGTTAGCGTCAGTTTCCATAAGCAACTCAGGAGTAACGCCGTCTGTATATTCGGCACGAATCCATTGTTGTCTACGTAGATAAATATCAGCGAGCGCAAGAGCGCGTTCTGTAGGAGAGTAGCCATATACCGTCATTGTTCGGCGGTTACGAATCATATAAGAGAGTTCGTCTGACGTGAATTCTCCGTCTGCTTCTTCTCCTTCTGTTCCAGAAGTAAATTCGCTACGTGGGAAACCATAAAGAATTTGTTGGTAAGCAGGGAACGGTGGCATAGGTCGCATACCACGGTCATCTATAAGTGGCTTAATAGTAGAGCCGTCAAGAATTTGTAGCCCTAATAAATCTCCACCTACACTTGATTGCGGCCAAACCGCCCACGCGTCAAGTACTAAGATTTCTTCTAACGCAATATTTAACCAATCGCTAAATACAATTCCGTTTGACCTGTCAGGTTGTTCCCAAAATTGACGCGCCTTAGAAATATCTTCTGTATATCTTTCACGAGCAACGGTCATAGCGCGCGTATGGTTACCGCCGATTTCGCTAATAATCTTTTCTGCGGAATCTTCGGCAAGAACAATATCCCAATTAAGTCCGACAATCTTTGACTTTAGTACTTCAATACAACGGCGAAGAATATCAATTTGGTCGGCTGCCGCACGAAGAGTTTGGAAAGGAACTAAACGTGTAGCGGTGATATTTATATTTTGCGCTACTTGGAATTCATAACGGCGTGGGTCAGGACGTCCTGAATCTTCACGTGGTGGGTTAATAGCCCCTGGCACAATAGGCATACCTGGAGAAAACGGTACGTTTGGTGTAACAGGATTACGTGGTAATGCGTCAGTAGTACCGTAAGTAGTTTGCGTACGTCCTGAGATATTTCGCATATCTTGTTCAGACATAGCAACTGCGCCTACAGGTAGGTTAGGTGCCTTCGTAATTTCTTCGGCTACCTTCTGAGCAATACGGTCTAACAGACCCATATTTATCTCCTTCTTTAGCCGTTATTAAGCGTGAACTACTACGCGATACTGATTTGAAGTAGGTGCTACTGAGAACAATAACGTAATTGTATTAGTAGTAGCGTGGTTTACGTCACAGATAACTTCTGCGTATGGTGAAGAGTTATCATAGACAGATACTACTACGTCACGAGTGCCTAAGTTATGTGTGATAGTAATAGAAGTAGAAGAACCGTCACCAACGTTTGCCGCATACTTACTTACGACAACTGCGGAGTCAATCGCAACGGTATTTGTTAGTACTGTAATACCGTTACCTGCGCCTACTGCTAGGTCAGAAGATAGATTCAAACCTGAAGTAGTAGCCAACTTAATCTCTGCGCCACTTGCGCCTGTCTGTAATCCGTAACCAGTACGTGGTTCAAAAGTAAAGTTAGTACCAGTAAGAAGTACGCCGTTAGAAGCGGTATATGTACCTGCGCCTGAGAACTGTTGGAAAACAATAGGGTCAGTACCAATAGTATTTACTTCGTCTACTTGAACCCAACCTGTATTAGCAAGAGTTGTTCCGTTATCAACAAAAGTAAAGTCACCGCCAGCAACTTCTGTAGGAGTATCAAAATCTGTAGCGCGAGTAAGAACCCAGTTAGTAGAACCGCTACCTACAGTTGTAAGGGTATAGATACCGTTTTGTGAAGTAGTTGTTTGGTTCTTTACAAGAATTCGGTCATTAAGACTTGGTGTTGTTCCGTCTGTAGTAAATGCGGCTTGTGTTCCTGCGTTAGTAAGAGTTGCGCCTACACCGCTAGAACCGTTGCTATAAGTAGCGTTAAGGTTCGCAGTAGTTGCCGCATAAGAAGCAGCGTGGATATTCAAACCTTGTGCTACGTCATCTACGTATTGCTTTGTTGCGGCGTCAGTACTTACTGTAGGAGTTGCTACGTTAGTAAGTTTGTAACCAGCCATAGATAAATCTTCAGCAGGAACAAATGCGTGTACGTGGTCTTCCTTAGAAGGAACTGTTGCGCTACCAGCAGAAGCATTATCGCCAGCAATATTACTTGGTGTAGAAGTTCCAAGCGCAGGAGTACCGTGAGTGTGGTCTGCGCGTGCGTAGTTATTTGAAGTACCGTCTGCTGAAGATTGTCCGTAAGAAGTTTCAGTAACTACAGAACCGAACGCGTTTGTTTGTGTCCAAGTAGAACCGTCTGAGTAGTAAAAAAGTTTTGTATCAGTAGCGTAGAAAATAGTTCCTGCGTCTACGGTATTAGCGGCAGGACGTGAAGCAAGTAAACCCGAACTAATCGCGTTACCAGCAACTTCCCAACGTGTGCCGTTGTAAATATAAAGTTGATTATCTGCGGTGTTGTAATAAATCTGACCGCTATAAGGTGTTGAAGGCGCAGTAGCAAGATTCTGAATTACCGCGTTTTGTAATTCGTTCTTGTTAAGGTCAATACTTACTAAAAACTTACGGCTCATTTGTTCTCCTAAATTACGTACGCCGTACCTGTAAAGGCACTGGTGAAGGTTATCACCATTTGATTCTTACTTGGATAACTGAACGTGCCTTCACATTGTGTTCCTGCGCTATCCAAAACTACGGCGGTTGGTTCTCCACCTAAGTTATGGTTAATAGTCCATACCGCGCTCGCTTGCGATTGCGTGTGTGTATAGAAAATAGTAGCAGGGCTACCTGCTGGACCTTGTGGACCAACACCAACGATTTCTACTGTAGGGATTATTGGTTGAATAATTACTGCGTCATCTGCCATTATCGCGTCACCTCAGGACTTACTACAACCTGACCCTGTGCCAGCCTTGTAACAATACTACCATTTACAAGTTCTATATCGTAGACATAAGTACCTTCGTCAATCGCGCCTGTTTGTGTTGCGGTTGCGTGAACTTCTACTAATCCAGTAAGTGTAGTTATTGAAATACCACCGTTCTCAGTAGTAAGAGTTAGTACTGCGTCAGGGTCAGAAGGAAGCGAGCGCACTTGAAGTTTTGCCGTATATCCCGATAAATTCATAGGTACAGTAGCGATTCCGCCTGAAATATAAATACCTGTTGCGCCATTAGTAACGCTAAAAGTAGTTGGACCCGAAGCGGTAATGCTTTTATCTTGAAGGTTATAAACGTTTGGAATTACACCGTCAATCGAAACAGTTTGACCGATAGCAAAAGCGTTATCGCAAGTATAAGTAACCGTTGTTCCGTTACCTACTACGTTAGTAATTACCGCAGGTTGTTTATAAATAAAGTTGATATACCAATCCGCACCTTGGTCAATCGTTGTGTTATATGTGACCGCCACTTAAACTCCTAAACTTGTTCCGCAAGAAGAACATACTGCCTGACCTTTAACCTGAGGCATACGACACGAAGGGCAAAAGTCCGCCATAGCCGCAAGGCTCATCATACTACTGCTACCGCTATTTAACTCTGTAATAGCCCAAACTAAAGCGTCAAGGCGGTCAGGACTTTCGCTACTAATTGACGTCCACTCGCACATCTGCGTTTCAAGTTCAGCAAAGTATCCGTGGTGGTGAACTCTACCCTGTTCATATAAAGAACTAATAGGTTCAGCACGTAATTGTTTTCCACGTGTCGCGGTTACTTTCTTTACTGGCGCGCTATGGTCTACTTGTTTAATAAGTAACGTAACCATATCGCCACCGTTATTAGTTTCGGCAATAATCTTATCTGCGCCTAAGTCGTGATAAAGATTTACCGCTTGTCTAGCCCACGCGTCAGGGGAAGCACGTAATGATTTATCACTAAGAACGTAGTAATGATTATCTGAAGTAATTCCTGCGGCAACAATTCCCGTTTCATCTGAATCTGAGTTATTAGTTACGGCAGGGTCAATCGCTACAACAATTCGAATCAAAGGCGGAATATCCGTTACACGCGCTCGCTCTATCATCTCACGCGTCCATAACGCGCCTTCAACCGTGTCTAGGATTTCGCCATAGAGTTCCTGCCTACCAAGTCGCGTATTCTCGTAACGTAATTTAAGTTCAGCGAGCGCAGAAGGCGCAAGATTCTTAGCGTTATCAAAAGTAGAACCGCGTACTACCTTTACACCTTCGCGTTCTACTAAGTCTTTAACTAACTTCGTAGGTCGTGGCGTAGTAGTAATAATTGTTTGTGGGTGCTGACCTAATCGCGCACCGAACTGGTACTGGTCCCAAGCGTCAGGACGTTTAAATGCGGCTAACTCATCAAACCACCCGCCGTGAAATTGTGGTCCACGTAAGCGGTCAGGTTCTTCTCCTGAGAATAATTTAATACGGCTTTTATTCGTTAAAAAGATTTCTGAAATAGAACGGTTGTAATCTCTTAGTACTCCGTACTCTTTAAGAATATTTAAGATTCCTGATTCACCTTCAACACACGTATCACGAGCGTCCGCGTGTGTAGGCGCAACGATAGCCCACCGCGTACTTTCGTTACTAATCGCTTTCCACGCGAGCCACTCTGCCGCAGTTCGCGTTTTACCAGCACCACGACCAGCCAAGAACAACCACGTGTTCCAATCTTCGTTATCAGTTGGAATCTGTTCCGTTCTCGCTAGTTGGTGCGTCCAGCGCACGCGTCTTGCCGCTATCAAGGAGTTCAACGAGCCTTTGGACTTCGGTATCAATGGTGCTTGCGTCATAATGAGTTATCTCCACCTGCGCTTTCGCTGGCATATCTAAGCCAAGTAAGCGCGCTCGCCTTTCCATTATTTTAAGTACTGCCATAACCGCAGGGACTTCCCCACGCATTACTTTGTTCCATAGCGCGCCTTGTGCTATGTCTAAACGGTCTAACTCAGTACCGCGTAACTCTTCTACGTCAGACCGAATAATTCTTTTACACGCGTTCGCATAAGCCTTATGTGCGCCTGAAGCGTTAGCAAACCCTAACTCTTTAGCGATTAAATCAAACGTTAAACCGCCACGCCTTAGTTGTAATACTTTCGCTTCACGTTCGATTACTTCGGGTTTAATTCGTGACGGTCTTGCTTTACCTTCGCTCATAGTCGCTTACCTATAACTAAAAGTAACGCAAAGCAAAAAGGAACTACGAAGCCACCTATGAACCAACCAAGAATAAACGAACCCCAGTTCACGATTTCCCCCAACCGCCACCACGAAAGATTGCTGGCGTAGCCTGAATAACTTTACTCATAGCGTTACCGCACTCGCAGGTTACTTCGTGTTTATCGTTAAAGCCAAAGTAAATATTCTCCTGCTTCATACACTTGTAACACTTAAATAAATAGATTGGCACTTAGAACTCCAAGCCACCGTAAACGCAAATTAACTCTATGGTAATTCCGTACTTGCTCACGTGTAGTCCTAATCCAAAGGCTTTCATAAACCCTAAGTGAATCCAAACCTTACCTATTTTTTTCTCGTATACCATTACGTTATTTCCTTCCTATAGTTACACTACAAACACTTATCTAAGATATTAACTTTAACACTTTCCGCTATCGCTTTCATCATTAACGGCGGAACACTTCTACCGATTCTTTCCCACCTTTGTTCAAACGTTCCCGTTAGTTCAAAGTCTTCAGGGAAGGAACTTAACGCGCGAAGTTCTTTTAGTGTGAACTTTCTTTTTTCTAACGGGTGCGTAACACTTGCCGCACCTACGTTTCCGCCTGTAGCGGTAATAGTTCCAATAGGCTTATCTAAACTTGGTCTAACTAATTGAAAGTACTTATCGCTTTGCTGACCTACTTTTAACTTATCGTATTCAACGCCTAATGCGTAACGGTCAAGGCTAATATCATAATTAGTTTCAGGGTCGTGCGTAATACGTTCTGCGTTAGTTTCTAGTACGTCACGTAACGTGTAACGCGTATTCATAGGAGTAGGAAAGGTTGGAACTACTCCATATTTATCTACAAGGTCATTACGTACGCCTATGATAATTAACCTTTGGCGCGCTTGCGGTACGCCTAAGTACGAAGCGTCAAGAACCTTTGCGCCAACCATATAACCAGCAGAGCGTAGTTCGGTCATAATCTCTTTAAAGTAACCAAGAGCCTTACCACGTACTAATCCCGTAACGTTTTCGGCTACAAAAGTTCTAGGTTGTAAATCTTTTAATAGTCTTGTGTATTCAAAGAATAAATCGTCAGAACGTTGTACGCCGTCTGAATACTTTTTAGTAGTTCCCCAAGCCTTTTCACGTGAGCCAGCCATAGAGAAAGACGCGCACGGTGGCGAACCTTCAAGCACGTCTATTTCTCCATAAAAGTTTCCTTCTTCATAAATTTGGTTAGCCGTAACTTTTCTTATATCTTCCCCGTTTAGATAAGTATCAGGGTGATTAAGCGCGTAAGTGTTACGGGCTTCTTCTATAAATTCGTTAGCCCAAGCAACTTCGTACCCTGCCATTTCGAATCCTAAGCAAGAACCGCCGCACCCTGAGAAGGTAGACGCGATTACATAACCGTTAGTACCGCGTACTTCTTCTACTTCCTTCATAGTAGGAACTACATACGGCGGTTTCATTTAACACCAAACCAGCCAGCAAAGTTAAGGTGACGCCAGTAGCAATCTACGTGTTTAAATCCAGCGTCAGTTAATAGTTCTTTATTCCACTTATCGGTTACAGGGACTAATACGCCTTCTAAGGCTTTACGTTTATTGTTAATCTGTTCTTGCGTATAACCGTTATTACCTTTACGGTTTAAATAAGTATTAACAAAAACGTTATCAGCATACGAATCCGCGCCTAAAATCTTTTCTACAAAGATAAATACACCGTTAGGTGTAAGCGAATCATAAACGTCTTGGATAATTCTTTGACGGTATTCGATAGGAATAAACTGTAACGTTAAAATAGATAGCGTTACTGAACTAATTACTTTCGGATAACCTTCACGTAAATCAAACTTACGTACGTCCGCCGTAGGTATTTCTTTTTTTGCGGCTTCAAACATAGGTTCGGATATTTCTAAACCCATATAACGTACGTCTAAATTTTCTAACGCTTTCATAATTGGTTTAAGTGCCGCACCACGCGAACAACCTAAATCAACTATAGAAGTTCCTTCTTGCGCAAAGCGTGTAGCAAGTTCGGTAGTAATGCGGCGCATACCTTCGTAGTCAGGAATAGAACGCGCTAACATATCGTCAAAGACTTCTGTTACTTCAGCATTAAATTCCCACTTATCGCCAGCAATTACTTCGTCTTTCATTATCTTGGCGAACCGTTCCACTCGTAACCACACTTAGGACATTGGTAAGCGGTATTAACGTCACCACTAAAGTCTGTAAACTCTTTAGGCGTATCGTCTTTAAACTCATCTGATAGCGGATTAAAACCAAAGTCTTGCGTATCAAATAACATAGAAATATCTAATAGTTGGTCTGCTAATACTTGCGTATCCCACTCTGCTAATTCGGCAGAACGATTATCAGCGAGCGCGTAAGCAACTACTTGTTCGTGTGACCAATCTTCAGGTACGCGCGCAATACTTATTTCTTCCCACCCTAAACTTTTTGCGGCTTCAAGTGTTCCGTTACCTGCTACAACAATATTGTCGCGTGTTACTACTAACGGTTTTCTTTGTCCGAACGTCTTTAAAGAGTTAGCGATAACTTCGATATTACGTGCGTTATGTCTACGTGCGTTATTAGGGTCAAGTTCTAAACTATTAACGCTTACGGTTTCTATTTTTAACATTATTTCCTTCCAAGAAATTTAGAAGGAAGGCGCGCAAGGGACAAGCAAACGCGCCTTCCTGTGTCGCACTACACCGAAGGGACGGACGGTGTGCGACTAGCCTTCACTCGCTCAACATCTGAAAGCAAAAACACCGAACGGCGTTTTGATTTAGATACTGGTACGAGAAGTTTTCTAAAGACTAATTGACGTAAATTATTTTTAGTAATCCCTAACAACTCTGCGGTTGCTATTGAATCTATAGTTTCTTCACTCATTACAAGCCTTTCCTAAACTGCCCACGGGTCATCTACGGGGTCTTCAATCGGTCTTTCGGTCACAACTGTAACAGGTTCGATTACGTTACGCGGAACAAGCCCGTAACTATCTACGTTAATTTCTAACGCTTTACGTTCTACGTTTTCTTTATCTACGTAGTTATCAACTGTAAAACGTCCTTGTATAAATACGCGCGCACCTTTACGTAGTTCGTTAGCCGCACCTGTAGCGTCTTTACCCCAAACAAAACAACGAAACCAAATAGTTTCGCCGTCTACCCACTCGTTATTTTTCTTTACACGTGGAGTATTAGCAACTGAAAAAGAAGTTACGGTAGTTCCACTTGGTATTACGCGTAACTCAGGCTCACTTCCAATATTTCCTGTAACTGTAATTATCGCTTCACCAGCCATAATTTTCCTTCCGTTCTAAATAGTTATACGAACCTTCAGGATTAAGTGTAACAATAGAACCGTTAGGAAGTACTAACGGATAAGTAGCAGGGTCTTGGCGTGTCGGAACAATTAAACCAAGTTCTGTTGATTTTTTTATATTAAAGTGAACCGCGTTAGTGCCGAAGTTATGGCACTCGTGGTGGAGAGCAACTAAATTTTCTATACTATCTTTTCCACCGCGCGAGCGTAGAAGCCTATGGTGTAACGCAAAATCATTAGTTAAAGATTTTCCGCACGCTTCGCAATAGTTACCGCACCTTTCAAGAATTACTTCACGAATCGCCTTCCAATCAGTTTTCATTAGTCGTGTAGTAATCCGTCAATAACTCGTTCTGCTTCTAATAAACTTAACCGTAACTTTTCTTTATCTGTTACCCGAATTAAAACGCCTTCGGTATCTCCGTATTCTTTTACGGCGGTAAGTTTTACTACTTGCTCATCATCTTCGTAAGCCACGCCAGTTAAACCGTCAAGTACCGCACGGCTTAACTTATCTATATCGGGTCTTATAAAAGGTTCTGAACGTGTTACGGTTTTAGGTTTTTTTAAAGTAAAGACTAACGTTACTTCTACGCCGTACTTTGCTTTTTCTAAAATAACCGAACGCGCAACGTTAGCAATATCGGCGCGCCATAACGCTAAGTCTTGTGCGCGTACGTGTATTGCGTGACCACGTATAAATTTTAGCGAACCTTGCGGAACAGGTTTACCGCTAACAAAGAACTGCTGACTAATACCAGTAATTTTTTCTCCAAAAAGCCCAAGCGTTACAAGGGGTTTCGTAACGGTGAATAATGTACCTGATTCCGTTATGAATTTGTTCCGCAGGGTGGTTTGAATCTTCTTTTAACATCTGAGCGATTCCGTAAGCCGTACTATTTGGATTATCCGCTTTGTAGTTCCAATGACTTTCTTTCGTCCAAAGTTGTACTAAGCATTTATATTCCGTTACACCAAAGCCATAATCTTCTAACTGAATACGGGCATACGCTTTAGGATTATCGAAGGATAACTGGAGTTCCTTCATCTGCGGCGTCATCTCTTCGTGTGGTGCTTCTGCTACTGCTGGCGTAATTATCAAAACCAATACTGATACGGCTATGGCTAATAACGCTTTTATTTTGATTTTTAGTGGCATTTCCTACTCCTTTACAGGGTTCGGGTTTTGCTCGCTTCTTCTTTTTCGAAGTTTTCTACTGCTTTAAATTGCGAGCGATTGGCAAGGCGTTCTCTCATTTCTTCAGGAGAAGCCGAAGTGCGTTGAATAGAAGCCCTTTCTGGGTCGCACGTTGGACAAAATAATACACCTTCATACTCTGTTTCTATAGTTTTTATTTCGCCTTCTCGTGTTTTTATTTCTTTAGTACTAACGTAAGTTGTATGTATAAATCCTTTTACGCACTCTACGTGCTTACACTTACAAGCGTTACGCATACAATGGTTATCCATTAAAGTTCCCTTCTAACTACATTTAACGCTTTATCTATCGCTTCTGTATATCCTTCTAAATAAACAAAGGCTAAATCGTTCATAGGGGTATCTTTAAGCCGTAACTCTTCGATACCCCTAAGAACGCGCATAAGAATATCGAACGTCTTTTCAGGTTCGTTATTCGTTTCCGTCATTATCGTTTCCCATAGCGATTTCCGCGCATATAGCCTGAACACCGACAAGTGCGGCGTCAAGGCTTCCTGCTACCTTGATAATCTGCGCGCGATTCTCTAACGGTTTCCAGTTAGTTATATCTTCAGCAATCCTTCGCCTGATTTGTTTTTCTAGTACTTTGATTACTTGTTTGGCTAAGTCTTGTTGCGCTTCGGTAGGTGTAGAAAGCATTAGTTGTCCGTCTTGAACAAACCAATGGTTTTCTTCACACTCGCGTTCTTTTTTCTTTTTCAGCACTTTTTAGATTCTCCTTCCATACGTAGCCCCACATTGGTCCACCTGAATCGGTGACGCCTTCCCATATCTGATAACTCTCTTGTGGTTCTCCAATTAGAGTAACGGTTACTTCTACACCGTCTTCCACAATTACGTCACCTACCTTCATTGGCTTTCCTTTCTGTGTACATATTTTGTGCTACGCGATATGCGTAACTAACTAAATCAGTTAAATCCTTACTTGCCGCTTCGTCAATAGCAAGTAACGCTATACGTCCAAAACGTTTAGTCATTTGACCTATGCGCCCAATTTCCGCGCTGGATAACGAACGTGTTTGTAACTCGCTTACGTACCACGAAGTAAGCGCGATACACCCACCAATATCGTTAGCGTTATGTAATGTGTCCCACTCTTCTTCTACAAGTTTTGAAAGATTCCAAGCGTTAATGCCGTTCGCGCGAGCGTCAGCGAGTTTGTTTGAAATATTTTCAACTGCTTGTTTAGCAGATTTATTACGAATCGCAGGAAGTTCTTTATCTTCTGTATTCTGTATTATGTCTTCTGTATTTATGTATTCTGTATTCTGACTTCTGTATTCTGTATGGGAAACTAACGCGTTACTTTCTTCGTTACCTTTATTTTTATCCCGATAACGTCTTTGGCGTTCCCTAACGGTTTCGCGCTTTTCTTCTACCTGCTTCTTAGACGTTTGGTGGTCTAAATAGCCGTAGATTAGATAACCGCTTGCCGAAGGTTCTTCCTGCCATAGTCCTGCGTCTATTAACTGTTCTATGGCTTCTAACGCGCCTATTTTCCCGATAGCGGCAGTAGGGATAAAGCCGTCAGTTAGGAATCGTCCGCAGTAGCAAAGTCCCTGAATATGAGCCCTGAAAGCCGAATCCGATAACCCTATGATTTTAGGGTGGTCGGGGAAACTATCGTCAATCTTTACCCACGTCATTACTTCACCGATAACCGCATTGACGGTTCGCCTTGCTTTTTAGGAACGTAGCCAAGTTTTTCTAATACTTCGGCTTCATCTATTGAAGAGCGTCCTGCGACTTGTGACCAAGAAACTTTTACGCCGTTAGGAGTAATTCCATTAACGTTTTCAAGTGCGGCTTTAATGCCGTCTTTGACTTTATCTAATTCCTTAATCTTCGTATCAACTTCAATAAACTTTTCTACGGCAGAGATAATCTCTACATCTTCAATAACTTCTGCCGTAACTTCTTTTCCCTTACCACCACAACTATCTCCGAAGTACGGGCAATAGTGTTGGCAGAACTGCGCCGCATAACGTTCAGGCGCAGGTGGCATAGTCATAGATTGAACTTCACGTAACCAAGCCATACCGTCTAACGCAATTTCGCGGTTATATTCTTCGGTATGTGTTTTGATATTACGTTCGTCACCGTCACGTGGGATACCTACAAGAGTTACGGTCTTAACTTCGTAACCGTTATTTTCTAATAGGTATGCGTATAACTGTACTTGCCAACGTTGTTGTTTAGACGGGAAGTAATCTAAGTTCTTTAACTTAGTAGTTTTCCAATCTACTACTGCGCCTACTGACGGTATAAATAAATCTATATGACCTTTTAAACCGTCATACGTGACTTCTTTTTCCGTTTCGTAATCAGCCCAAGTTTCTTTGGCTTCGTTAATAATCGCTTCTTCAATCATCTTATGAATAGCCGTACCCATAAGAGCAGGAAGCCTTAAAGTGTTATTTACTTTAGGTTCTCCGTTAAGGTGAAAGTAAACCGACCTGCGGCAACCGCCAATCTGACTTACTCCGATTTCTTTTTGAAGCGAACGTTCGCGTGTAGCGTCATACGCTACTAACGCTTTAACTAGCATTTCATCTATTTTCATTACTGTCCCTTTACTTTAGTTGCGATAGTAGAGCCATTAACTTATTAAATAATTCTAAAATTAAAGTAATAAGTTGGCTATTAGTTAATGAAGTTGTAGTTGTAGAAGAACTATTGGTAGTAACTGTAGACGTATCACTATTTACGGTTGTTGTAGTTGGAGTTACTTCCGTAGTAGAAGAAGTTGTTACAGTTTGTGTATCGCTACTTATTGGTGTTACTACCGTTGTAGTATCGCTAGACGGTAAACCAAAAGTTGTAGTTGGTTGAATACGGATAGTAATAGGTTCGCAGGTAATGTAAAAATAATCATCATTACGATTAGTAGTGTAATTTAAATCCATACCTTCTACGCGAACCGTATTGCTAGGACATTGGAAGTTTTTATAAGTAGAACTTTCGTGCCACGTACTTTCGCTAATACCGATTGCGCTTTGGATTCCTTCTGCATAAACGGGTGTAACGCTAGTAACTGATAATGCGATTATTGCGGTAACTATTTTTGCCTTCATTTTTTATCCCTTTACATTTCTAGTGACGCACGTACGGACGTACCTACGCTTCTTGCTATATCTACTTGTGTTCTGATTCGTGTGGCGTTAGCACGTGCCGCTTTAACGGTTGCTTCTGCCGTATTAAGTGTGCGATACAAGTGCGCGTTCTCTCTTAGTGCTATATCTTGAACATCTTGTACTCGTAACTTTTCTTGTCCAAAAGATAGACGTGTGCTAGCCATACCTAATTCGTAATCAGTTTTGGCTTTATGGTAAGCAAGTTCGGCGTTCTCTAAGAACACGTGTGCTTCGTCTACTTCCTTACTAAGAGCCGTTAGACGGTTTTCTATCGCTTGCGGCGTAACCATTTAACTTCTCCTTTCCTGAGTTTCCGCACACCGTACAACGTGCGTCTGCCCACGGTTTCCAATTTCCACAGTACCAACATCTAAGCGGTTCGTTGCTCATAGCCACGAATAAGAGAAACAATTATAGTAATCGCTTCATCTTTTTCGAACCCTGCCAAAATTAGATTCCCGTAGAGTTCAAATAAACTATCTAAATTTATATTTAGTAGTTCTTGAATTACAGGTTTCTTAACAACTCGTACGCTAGTTGTCGTTTTAATAGAACCGTGATACATAGTATTAAGAGATTCCAACCACGTATCTAATTCATCTTTATTTATAGTCATTACTTACTCCTTATTGCTCGTAGTTCAAAAACGTTAGCCCAAGACGGGTTACGCTCGATTAGTAAACGTGAATAGTAAGGCGCGTAGTTATTGTTAATTTTGAATTCAGAATTAGGGTCATCTGTCTTCATATAATAATTCCAACGTAAGACTTCAAGAAGCATATTGATTCCGATTTTCCTACGTCCGCGCTTTACTAACTGGTGAGCCATATCTTCTAAGGCTTGGTATACCTGCGGATTGCGAGAGTTAAACTCTTCAAATCTTTGAGCAGGTGTTAGTTCGGTACTAAAATCTAATTCAATCATTAGAGAATCGTTAAACATTACGTTCTTCTAACATAGATTTAAGTGCCATAATTTCTTTACGAAGAGTTGTAGGCGCAGTATCTACTACGGCTACAAACGGAATATCAAGAACTGGCGCAAATCTTTCGTGTAAAGATTTAAGAGTAACTAAAGTTTCTGCGTCATAGACTTGATTTAGTTTTAAACGTAAGTCCGCTATTTGTTCTTCTGTAAGTTCTACGGGCTTAACTTCTTGCGCGATTTCTACTACTGCTTTAATCGGCGCAGGTGCGGCGTTATCTACTTGTTCCATTTCTTCGGTTGAATAGATTCCGCTTAGGTCATTAGGAAACGCCTTACGTAGTGCTAACGCTTCGGCGCATTTCGCAATCATTGTGTCGGGCATTTTTGACCATAAACCCGAAGGCTTACCGTCACGACCAACTACGCAATAACTTTCAAACTTGGCTACCGCAAATAAAGGTTCTACGAATCCTTTACGCATTACGCCAACCTTTGCCGCAAGTGGTGGTTCTTTCTCTAACCAAACGTCTGTCCACTCACCGTCTTGTCCGCAGAAGTAAGGTCCAACTTGTCCTGCGTATTCTCCTGAGCGTTGCGCGACTATTCGAAGTCCGTCAATACTCGCTTGAATTGTGTAACGTCCACCACGGTTAATCATATAAATCTGACGTGCGAACGGGTCAAGCCCTGTGCGTTGTGAGTAGTGAAGGAACGCGCCTAATTCTGCTTTAGGTGCGTCCGCTAAACCGATTTGCTTTAGTGCGGCAAGTTGCATATCGTCCCAAAACTTTTGGTCTGACTTAACCGCTAATACTGCGTTACTCATATTATTTACCTTCCTGAACTAAACGAACCTTTGTAAATTCGGGTTCGTATCCCTTTAGTGCCTTACTGATTACGTCACGTACATATTCCCTACGCAACGTATTTTTTTCTGTAGTCGAAATACCTTCGATTGCTTGCGCGTTATCTTCGGTCTTGACTATTACTGTGATACGGGTTTTCATATTGCGCCTTCCTGCTTAGTAAGGAAGTCCCCAATGGACTTCACATTTTTGGATATTGTCTAAATTCCGCAAGTCGCAATCTACGTAAAGATTTTGACTAACGGTTAGTAGTCCGAAAAAGAAAAGGATTCCGACTACAAAAAGAAATCGCTTACCACGTAGTGTTAAGTGGAAAGCGTTGTCGTATTTAACGTAAAGCAATACCGCACAAGAAATGAGTACGGCGAATAAAGCATTTATAACTGTCATTATCATTTTGGTTTCTCCCTTGATTAGTTTAACGGTTCGGTAAGACATTTACATTTGTTTATTTAGGACTAAGAAAAGGCGCGCTACCGATTTGATAGCGCGCCTTTTATTTTCTTAGGATTATGAAAGAAGGGTTAGAGCCTTGTTCTTGAATCGGTCTGCTAGCCCTGTGATTGTCTTTACTGCTCGTGCGCTATCTACGTTTGAACCGCGTACGGGCTTAGTCCAATCCGCGTACTCAGCAACGGCGTTATATGCCGCCCACTTCGTATTAAGGATATTTTCTTGTGTAGGTGCTTTCCATAGTCCTACAAGATTCTGCCGCGCTTCTTCGGCAACGTTACGTGCGCGTTCGTTCTCTTCGTCAATCGGAATTAGAGTTTCAACTAAACGGTAGAACTCTTTATCTGAGTACTTCTCGCTTAGTAGAAGTTCTGCTTGACGTTCGAACTCTTCGACATACTTAAAAGTAAGTCCTAACGCTTCACGTGCCGCAATTACTTTGCCGTTTACTCTAGGAGTATGGCGAAGTGTGTAAGAACTTTCTGCGGTTCGCATAATCATACGAATCTGATTCTGACACCATAGGCGAATCGGCGTAACGTGGATAGAGAACGAACTAGAACCATCGTGTGCGTTCCAAGCAAGTAGATACATATCAACTTTATCTACACCGCCTACTTGGATTCCTTCGGGCAATTTCATAGTCATAAAGACTTTCTTACCGCCGTCAAGACTTCCTGCGCCTTCGAAGACCGCGCCTGAATCGTCCGCAATATTATTTAAAAGAGAGAAGGCTTCTAAATTCTGTACGGGTGTATAGCGCGAACCGACTACGCCAAGTGCTTCGGGTTCGTTTGTAATTGGGTTATAGCGATAAGTCATAAACTTATCTTTAAACGAGATTTCTTGTAACGAGTTCTCCGACATAGCCGAATCCCCGAACATTGGAACCATAGTAGTTACAGGGTCTTCTGATTTGAATACCTGCCAATCTAACTGCGCTTCCTTTAGTGCTTCTTCTGCGGTACGTGCGCCTTTAGTTTCCGTACCTAGTGTTGCGAAAGACGGTTTGCGCCCTGAAGTAAACATTGCGCGTGAACCGTCTATTTTTGTTTCTGCTTGTAGGTATCGTGCCATTTTATTTGCCTTCTTTCGTTAGTTGGTTTGTATATCTGATTACTTCTTCTACGCATATTTGAGAGCAGTAACTTTTATTACTTCCCTTTTCTTCGTTAATTACGAACGTTTCCATACCGTTGCGGTAAGGCGCGGTATTACCGCACCTATCGCAAGTAAAAACTAATTCGATAGTGCGCGGTGTAATAGCCATTAGTTATCTTCCGCTTCTACGTCACTTGCTTCGTACTCTTCGTTATACACGTCCGCGTCTTCGCCGCAGTTGTCGGTATCTACGCGACAATCAACTGCCGCTAACGCCTTACGTTCTGCTTCGTCTTCGCTATCGGCTTCAATACCGTTAATAGTTACTGTGTAAGTAACGGTAGCGGTATAAGTAAAGAGAATCTTATTTGCGCCAATCTCTTCGAGAATCTCGTTTACGTCTTCTAAGTCAAGTTCGACAGTATCGGTTTTAGTATCGAACTTATGTAGCGCGCTACGTACGTTCTCGCGCATTGAACTTATTTCTTTATGTAGGCGGTCAATAGTGTCGCGTTGTTCTTGTAAACGCTTTTCTACTTGGTGTACTTGGACTTCTTTATCTCCCCAACCGTTTAGGTTAATAGAGATAGTTTCTAACTTATTTTCTGGAATTACGATTTCTTGTGTAGTCATTTGTTTGTCCCTTCTATTCTGACTTAGGCTCGTCAGTTACGGCGTTTACCGTAAGACCGCGCTTGCGCGCGGTTTCGCCTTATGCCTTGTATCCGCATTTACTTATGAACTTTTCTCTATCAAAGTTCGGGTTAGTACTTGCTAACGCACCTACGAATCTGTAAGTAATCGAATCAAGAACCGCTTCTGCTTCTTGACTACTACCGCGTGCGTTACGAATTACTTCTGCTATTAGTTCGAAGTCTTTACGTGTCATTTTTTTCTCCCTTATCTATAACCTGCGGCGTGTAATGCTTTGAATACGTTATTAACTCTGTCTTCTGTAATTTTCTTACGTTCTGGTGAATCGTTATAAGTAAGTGTTTCGATTTCCTGAAGTAAGCAATCAAGTTGCGCTATCTGTCGTGCGTCAAACGTAACTGTGATTGTTGTTCCTATTGCTATACCCATTTTGATTGTCCCTTTATTAGTCGCTATGCTCGTCAGGCAAGGTGCGCGAAACCTTGCGACTATGTGCGGTTGTGAATCGCACATAGTTTCGCGAAAGTTAATTTTGTTAGTCCCTATGTAATTTTCAATCTACGTGTACGTTCCCTTACTTGCGTACGTGCTCTCAGCGATTCCGCCTACTACGAGCGATACGGGCTTTCTGGTAGTACTAAGAGAATCTTACGCTGGTTGTAACGCTTTAGCCCACAGGTTAGCCAACATTTTTCACGCTCGTTTAGACCCCTAGAAGCCCCGTAGAGCCGTTTTCGGATTCCGCAGGGGTTTCGGGTAGCCGAAGGCGGCAGGACGGCTAGACGCGCCACCTACCTACTTGACGACACGCCTTGTAACGCAGTTACGATTTAGTTATGGCTACTAATCCTTCTAATTCCGCTTACACACACGTTGCTATTCGTATGGGTGGCTTAGTTGTAGAAATCGGTACTGAAACCGCATACCCCGATATGGTTAGTGATATTACAAACCGCGTATTAAATACTTTTCAAGAAGCGGTACATACGGCAAAAGAAAACGGCATTGATATTTCTAATATGCGTTTAATCACAACTGAGTACGGGGACGATTACGAAGAAGAATAATGTGTAAAGATTGCGGTAACTGCTCTAAAGAACATACGGTCACAATAGATGACGCAGTAGACGCAATTCTTGATAGCCCTATCTAGTCAAGCCAAACTTTATATTCAGCCGTTACACGACCACGCACAGGGTCAATAAAGTGAAGACGTTGTGACGGCGTAGCACTTGCGGCAAGAAGGTCACGCGCATATCGGTTATCAGATTCCGTACTGCCAGTTTGGTAAACCGAACCTTGACCGTTAGCCATTGGCCAGCAAGCGTGCGTGTGGTAGTGACCAATATAAACGTCACGAAATTCCCACGGGTACGCACCTGAACGCCAACGGTTAGCGTGTTGCACAATAGCGGCAGGAGAAGCAAAGCCATTACGTCCTACTTCGTCACCGTGAATTAAAAGCGCGCGATAGTTTCCGACTTCTACTTGTTGTACGTCATCAGGGCAATCTTGCCAAGTTAATCTTTTTTCGTCCGCTAATAACTGACGCGCTAATTCGTAACACATACGGTCAATATTGTCGTTGCGCGGTACGTCCGCGCGCTTACTTCCAATACGTCCGTGATTACCCCACTCTGCTACTACTAATACTTTTTCGTAAGTCGCTAAGGCTTCTCTAACTACTTCGGTAATTAGACGCGAAACGGTTACGTATTGTTCAAATAAAGTCGAATCTATTTCGTGTAATTGCGCAGGATAATTAAATAAACCTTCGACCATATCTCCACCAAAAAGGATTACGCAATCTTTTACAGGGTGGTCTGCTCTTTGAATTTCGGTAATACGCCTAGCCTTTTTAACAAAATTAAATACGCGTTCGCGCATTACTTGTGAGTTATAAGTAGTTGTCTTCTTTGAACCTTGCCAATCCGTTAAGTGCCATAGGGCTACTTCAGGTTTAGTCTTTCTCTTATCTAAAACGGGAACGGCTACAGGCGGAATCTTTCCCATAGATAGGGTCGCGTCATACGCGCTTTGCTTAGTTGCTTCTACTAATTCGTCTGTACGTTGTCTTGCGTCTTTTAATTGCTTCTGAGTTCTTATTAAGGCTTTACGGAGTTCGTCTAAATCTTCGTTAGCCACTTCGTCTGGAATATCTTCCAAACGCTTTTCTAACGTCATTTCTTTTTACCAATATCGTAGAAAGCCGAACTATGTGCGTGTTCGGTATAACCGACTTTATCTAACCAATTATCTTCGTGTTCAGGATTTTTAAATGCGCGTACGGTTTTAAACGCGTCCATCATTAGTCCTACTTTATAAGGTTCTATAGGTTCTACACCTAAAAGCGCACCCCATATTTTTCCTATAGTAAGAAAGTTTGTATAAAAATCCCCGTGATTTAATTCGCGTTGTTCAAGTATTGCTTTTATTTCTTGTTCGCGCACCGACATACTCCCCGTCTATGCGTGCTGATACTTATTTCAGCAATTCGGTAGCCTTCTTTACGTAGCGCGTTAGCGAGAGTTACATCAGGAATTCTTTTTTCAATAGCCTTATGTAAAGCGTCTTGGTCGGCTTTACTTAACTTTTCAATAATTAACCCAAGCGGACAAGGTTGGTCTTGCTTCTTATAACGAACCTGTTCAATCGAATCTTCTAAAGTCATAGGAAAAGGGTACAGGGAAGACTTCGCAGAAGGCAACCGACACGAGTAAAAGAAATAGCCCTATAGCGTCTTCCCCAATCCGCTACAGGGCTAAAACTTTTATTGCTTATTTAGTTTTTTTAGGCTTAGGTGCCGCCTTCTTCAATTCTACTTCTGCGTTGCTATTAGTCAAACCAAAAGCAGAATCATTTACATTAAAGTAACGCAAAAGGGTAGGAAGTGCGCCAGCCCATAGAACGTGCGCTACTGCTTGCCAATCTGAAGTTTTTAAGTCAAACGGTGACGAGTAACCTTTTGCCGAAATTACTGCTACAACTGCGCCGAAAAGCGAACCTACTAAATTACGCATATAACTATTTATAAGTACTTTATTCATATTTACTCCTTAGGACGTGCAACTGCCATTACTGTTTTGTAATCGCGCTTCTTCAAGTAATAACCGTCACCGTTACTTTGGCTACCTGCTTTACCCGAACTTGTGTTGCCTTCGTATACCTGAAAGTATTTAAGAGTTTTATTATGGTATTTAATAATTCCTACGTGGTCAGGTTGCGCGTCTGCGTCAAACTGAAAGAAAACTAAATCACCGCGTTGTGCTTGTCCTATAGGAACTATTTGATTATTTTTAGCCAAATACTTTAACCAAGCGTCACAACTAGCAAAACCCTTTTTAGTGTTAGCAACCGCCTTAATAGCACCTGCGTCAAAGAACATTTTACTTGCCGCCATAGCGCACCACGGTTGGTTATTAAGCCCGTACCACTTACCAAAAGTAGTGTCGTTATTCTTACCTTCGGTATAACCAATAGAAGCATTACATAGTTCTAATAATTTATTAACGTCCACTTATACGCCTACCTTTTGTTTAATTACCGCTTGATTTATTTTTAATTCAGTTACATCTTCTTTAATACAGTTAATTTGGTCTTTCATAGAGTTACCGCCGTTTTCCCAAAGTTGATAGTTAATCTTTATTAACTGCTTATCTTGTGCGGTTAAACGTTGGTCTAACTTACGCCATACTCTAAATACGGCTACAGGCGCAACGAATCCAAGAGAGATTATTTGCGCAAGGGCAAGTGCGGTATCTAATTTCATAACACTATGCTAACAGGGCTACGCCTGTAATGTTAATTACGCTTGTCGTGTCTAGTACCGTAGGTGTGTTGTAATCAAGAGCGTCAGACGCACCGTTAGAAGTTGGTACCCATAAATACATTTTATTATCTGTTGCCGCTAAAGTAGCAAAGCACGTATAAGTAATACCGTTATCAACTACAAAACCGCTTGCTACTAAGTCGTGTGCGCGGTTAGGAATACCAGCAGGAATATTGAAATAATATTGACCTGTTCCAAAGTTTGTAACGTTAGTAAAACTAATTAAAGCGTTAGCCGTAATCATTTTTCCAATACGTTGTACTTCAATTAAAACAGGATTACCCGTATACGTCATATTATTATTAACGCTTTGCATAGTAGTAGGTAACGAAACAATAGAAGTAGAGTAAAGATTATCTGCTAATTCAACCCAAGTAGTACCGTTCCAATACTTCATAAGTTGCGCGTCAGTATCGTAGAACTGGTCACCTATACGTGGGTTAGTTGGCGTATTAGTAGAAAAATCTACGTTAGGCGCGGTAAATCTTTGCGCGGTTTCTAACTTATTTAAACGCGAATAGATTTCGGCAAACATAACGCGTAAATCAGGCGGTTGATTGATATATGCCATAGCCGTTCCTAGTTAGTAGTGTTAGTTAAAGTAAGCGTTACGCGTTCTGGTCCGTCTTCCCCAGGTTCTACGTTAATTCCAACTATGCGGTAAACAGTATCAAAACCTTCAGGGAATCGTTCATCTTGAATAATTAAACGTGCGTCATCTCCGATTTCATACGTTCCATAAACGGGTTCTACGAACGCAGGAACAATAACTTTAACAATAGGCGGTGGCGTAGCGAGCGCAAGAACTTGTGCGGTAGCCAATTCGTTAAGCACGGTTTGGTCAGTTATATCTGAATACGAAATTGTAAAGTCAAGTAAAGGAAAGCCGTCAATAAGTGATTGCGCGTCTGCGGCACTTGCTAATAACTTACCTTCGTTAGAACCTGCGCCTGTAACATAAAGACTATTAGTAACAATAGAGCCGTCTTCGGGATAATCGTATTCAACAATATTTCCAGCAGGAAAAATAAATACGGGTGTTTCTAAATCTCCAACGCCTGTATCTATATTGCCTGTACGTGGATAACCAAGTACTAACGTTTTAGTAGGTTCGTTTGTAACGTTGTCGTATTCAACTTTAATATTAAAATCAAACCCGTCATCTTGGTTAGATAAGTCTTTAACCGCTTGCCATACGTTCTTATATTCATAATCGTAATAAACACGGTCAATAAGTACGCCTGAAATTTCGGTAGGAACAATTACGCCAATATCACCCGAAGGAAGAGCCTGTGCGTCATCTATAAGAGTTTTAACTATTGTTAATTGGTCTGTATTAGTAAACGCGCGCGTAGTAGTTATAAGGCGGTGTTCAAAATATGATTCGAATTCGCGCGCAGTAATAGAAAGAATTTGACTTGCTGAGTTATAAGAACGCGCCCATATAACGCCACCCCATACAAGGATTCCGTCCCTATCAACGTAAATAGCGTTACGTGTAGGTTGCGTAGAAGCGTCTACGTTATAGCCGTATGTATTTACGCCTGAAAGAAGTAAGTGCGCTTGAAACGTTCCTGCTTGATTTAATTGCTGATTAAAAGAAACTCCCGTAATAGGAAGTTCAGCAACTATCTCGTTAGTTAAAAGGTCGGCAAATAAATAACGGTATGTAGTAGTCATTATTCACCAACCCTTTAACCGTTATTAAAGAACGATAGTTGCGGCTTCTTCTTCAGTTAAAGGTTCGCCAGCAATTAGTTTTGCTTTTGCTGAAGTTTTCAAAGCAGTAATTCTTGCTTCCTCTGCTTCTTGCGCTTCTCTACGAGCATTAAAAGCGGCAACATTTGCTTCTGCAATTTCAATTTCTTCAGGCGTCATAGGTCGAATAGTTTCTACACCTGTAGTGCAATTCGTATCTGAAATTACATATACTTTCTCTGTCATTTTTTCTCCTTATGAGTTTTTGATTCCATATAGACGGAACGTAGAACCTGTTACAAATACATCTGTATCTAATGTTACAGTAATACTACTAATAACGGCAGTAGACCATTCTGTTGCGCCTGATAATCTTACCGAGAAATCGTTAGTGTTATACATATTACCGCTATCAGCCGTAAAATTTTTAGACATAACAGTTGTTGAGTAATTAGGAAAATAAAATGCGTCTGCGCTAAAAACTCCGTTAGGGGTATTGTTAATAGCCAACTGTGAAACGTCAATCATATCTGTTCGATAGTTAGCCTGTTTAGTATTGCTATACCCACGTATAAATTGGTAACCCTGATTGCTAGTAGAGCCATTAACTCTTACTTGGTATCCACCGTAATTAACATTAGCATTTCTAGCGGATACGAGTAAAACAAGGTCGGTATATGTCGCTGGAATCGAGGAAAATATATATGCGCTAGTGGAACTATTAGCCGCAGTTTTTGCTTCAATAAGACTAAATGTGGCAGCCATTATCCTGCTATCCCCCAAACTGTTAATGAACTACCAGCAACAAACGCTAGTGAGCCACCTTCTTGAATAGTAATTTGATTTATAGCGGAAGTGTTATTCCATAAGCCAGTAATAAGCGAAGACGCACCATTATTAGTATCGGCAAAACCGCCAACTCTCATAAATGTAGATTTATATTTATCAGTTGCTTTATAGTCTAAAATCCACCAATCGTTCATCATATAAACGCCTGAGCGAGAACCGTTCATAAAACAACTTGCTTCAATAGCACCGCCACCATATTGTCCGTATGAACCAATAGTTGTACCACTACCGTACATTTCTAATTTTGAATAAGCGGCACTTTGGTTACCGTTAAACCATACGGCAACAGATTGACCGCCGTTACGAGAGTCTGAAGAACGAAGCATCATAATTACTCTTAAATGCTTATAAGTATTAGGAATACTACTTACTTGTAAAATGCTACTTGCGCCTGTTGAAGTAGCAGAACCAATATATTCATAAGTTGGCGTTGGCATTATTTCACCCCGTATAAACTAAAAGTAGTTCCATTAGCAAAATAACCATCTGAACCGTATGACTCTAATGAAATAATATTAACTGCCTGACTTGTATTATTCCAATAGCCAGTTCTAAAATCAACTGAAGTATTACCGCTTGCAACAGCAGGAGCATAACCGTTTTTATATTCAAATGATTTTGGTCTACTCGCAACAGTATAGTTATAAATCATATAATATTGTGGATTGTAATAGTTACCACCTAAATTACCTGATTGGTACCAACCGCTAGAGCCAGGAAAATAATCGCCACTATTCTGGAAAGAAACTTGGGAGTTTTGTGTAGTTCCATAAAACATTTGTTGATAATAATTAGAACCAGTATCTACAGAGCCGTTACCCATACGGAATTTATAATCGCCTTGACCAGTTGCTCCTGCTACACCGCCAGTATGATGACATACGCCTAATATCATTAAATGAGAATACGTTTGTGGAATACTAGAAAATACAATCGCTGCTGGTGAACCACCACTAACAGTAGTAGTAGAAATAAATTCAAAAGAACTTGTAACTAAATTTCCTGTTTTAGCAGAATCAAGAATTCCAAGAATAGGCGTCATTATGAAATATCTCCTGCTACGTACCAAAGGTCAGTTGAGGCTTTAATTAAAGTTGCCGTTGAATATTGCGCGCGAAGTTTTGGAGCAGTAGCAGTTGCGCCTGTAGAAGCAACTGTAGTTGTTCCCGAACTTGCCGCTTGAATTGTTACTTGACCTGCGCCAATCTGAATAATATTTATTTGTGTTCCTACGGGAAACGCCGTTGTAGCGTTAGTAGGAATTGAATAAGTTTGTGCGCTTGCGTTAGAAGCAGTAACTAATTTGCCGTTATCTCCTAGTACAAAAGTATAAGTAGTTCCTGTTTGTGCGTTAAGCGCAAGGTTAATTACAGGCGCGGTTAAAGTCTTATTAGTTAAAGTTTGCGCGGTAGAAAGGTCAGCAGTTACAGAAGTATCTATAGATACGGTTACTGTTCCCGAAGTGCCGCCACCGCTAATACCTGTACCTGCGGTTACGCCAGTAATATCTCCTTCACTACCTGTATAAGCAAGAGAATTCCAAGCAGTACTACCGTTACCGCATTTAAGTTTTAGCGTATCGGTTTCAAATCCAAATTCACCTGCGGCAAGCGTAGGGTTTGTTGAAGTCCATTGTGAAGCCGTACCACGGCGTACTTGAATTTGCGTAACTACTGACATTATGGAGTACCCCCATTAAAAGTTTGTGTTGCTGTTGTATCGGGAAAACCGCTTTGATACGGCGCAATGCTATCAAATACACCGCCGTCTATCTCGGTTACTACTGTGTTAGAACTAACTTGTGTCCAATCACTACCGTCATAAACCATTAAACCTGTAGTTGTATTGTAATAAAGGTCGCCAGCACGAAGAGTTGGCGTACTAATTGCCGTTGCGCTTGCTGGAACGTTAGTAGGTGTTAATGCTAAACGGCTCACGAAATATCACCAGCCACAAGCCACGTATCGGTTGAAACTTGAATAGCAGTAGCAGATGAATATTGTGCTCGTGTTTTTGGCGCGCTTGCGGTAGCACCTGTAGAAACTATCGTTACTCCTGCGCCTTGTGTAAACGTTACTTGCCCTGCTCCTAATTGAACAAAGTTAAGTTGTGCGCCTACAGGATAAGTAACACTAGAGTTAGGCGGAATAGTCGCAGTAATTGCGCTCGCATTAGATAGCGTTATAAGTTTTCCGTTATCGCCTAATACTGTTGTATAACTTGTAGAAGTATCAGTAGTAATTCCTAAGTTAATTTTAGGACTTGTTAAACTTTTATTAGTTAGCGTTTCTGCGCCTGTAAGAGTTGCTAGCGAAGAAGGAAAAGTATTTGTTCCGCTTGTTAAATCTTTATTAGTTAGTGCTTGCGCCGTAGTTAAATCCGCAGTTATAGAAGTATTTATAGCAAGGGTAACTGCGCCTGATGACCCACCGCCACTTAAACCGTTACCTGCGGTAACACTAGAAATATCTCCACTCTCAGGAATATTAGTAGTTACTAAAGTACGAAGGTCAGTAATATCACCGCTTGTAATAGATAACGCACCTGCGGCTACATCTACTTCAGCCAGCGCAATAGAGTTTGCTGGAAGGCTTGGTGCTACAGGAGAACTTGCTGGTGTTCCTACTACAACTTGAAAAATAACGTTATTTTGTGCGCCCGTGTAGTAAGCGTCTTGAACAGTTGCGCAAACTAAATCTATTCTTGGGTTTGTTGGGTTAGCAGTAGTAATTGCTACAACAGTTGGCGCGTCATTATAAGCAACATACGTTCCCATATTTGCTTGCGTTGTTCCTACGATTGCCGCCCAACCTTCGGCAATAATTACGCTCATACCTACAGGAGAGTTCGGAGTAACCGCAAGCGAAGTATTTTTAATAATTCCTGTAGTAGCCCAAAGTGCTTGTGTAGTTAAACGGTCATTTTCCGCAGGGTGTGAACCGTTTTGTAACCACGAAGGCGGTGTGCGTAGTGTCATTTATTCTCCTAGATATAAGCAGAATTCCACGTCACCGTGGCTTGCGTAGTTCCTACAACGGCACTTCCTGCGTCACCTGTTAAATAAAAGAGATTATCTCCAGGTTGCGCCCAGAACCACTCTCCTGATATTAGCAAATTACGGGCAGGTTGTCCGTTAAGTGTGATTAGTTTATTGTATAAATCTATTACAAGGTAATCAGTATCGGTATATGTCCCTGTAAAATTCAAAGCATAACCTTGTGTTTGGTTACCAAGAATTGGGTCTGTAATTGGTCCATTAAGCGTTATAGTCGGATAAGCATTAGCCCAACCGTTATTTGTAATAGTAGTAGTAATTTCTACAGAACCACCGCCGTAAACTAAGTTATAAGTACGGTTATAAATACGTCCTGTAGCAGGTGTATACGCAAGTGAAGCGGTCTGTTCGTTATTACTAAAGTAGGCTGGATTAGGGCAAAAGAATTCGACTTGGCTAGTTATCTTGCCATAGGTATAGTCAGGGTCTACCGTAGTTCTTAGAGCGCGTACACGGGCATTTAAGAACTGCGTATCAGAAGGTGGCATTAAGAAATAAAGCGGTGTAGTTCCCGAAGTCTGTGGGAGTAAATAACTTTGAATAATATTATAATTTTGTTGTGCGCTTACGCCGTTAGCACCAAAGGTATTGAAGATAATGCTAACAGTTCTTCCAGCATAGAAATCTCTTCCTGAAAACATACCGTCTGCGTAGCCACGGTTATCATCTTGTGTTCTTAATTCAGGTAACGCTTCTAATCCGTCTACAGACAAAATTTGATAAGGCGAATTAGCACCGCCAAAAGTTAAACCGTTAAATGAAAACGAATATGGTTGTGTTAATGTAACGGTCATCTGTCGTACGCTCCACGTGGTACATAGGCAGTAGGAATAGTAGTGCCACCTGACGTACCTAGTTTAATAGCGTTAGTTACTGACGTAGCGATAGCGGCAGGTGACGCGTTTGTATTAGCAGTAACGTTAGTAGTGATATTAGTAGACGTAGTTTTTGTAGTAGAAGAAGTTTTAGAACCGCTACTTGACGAACTACCGCCACCGCCACCGCCACTACCGCCAGCGTAAATAGGCGCAGGAATAACAATGGGTGTTTCAAGAATCTTTTTAGTACTATTAAAGTTTGTAAGAAGGTTAGTTATTTCTTTATTCGTAGCCTTAGTAGCGTCCGTAATCTTCTTTAACTTATCGTCAAATTCTTTTTGAATAGCCGTTAAAGCGTCTTCTAAATCTTTCTTTGCCGCATTAGACGCTTCTACAAAACTCTTTTGCGCTTCGGCTAAAGATTCAGAAAGGTCAGCGTTAATCTCTGCTACAGATTCATTAAAGTTTTTATTCTCTTCGGCTAACGCTTCGGCTAAATCGGCTTGCGCGCTAGCAATAGCGGTATCACGAGTTTTTTCTGCTTCGGTCATAGCCTTATTGAAAGCAGTAGTTATCTCACTTGTAGCCGTTAAATACTCTTTAGCCTGAGTTGCTAAAGCATTTTTTAAATCTACTTGCGCTTCTGTATACGCTTGATTTAGTTCTTCGGTAGCAAGATTACCGAAAGTACTCATACTATTAGCAAGAACATCTACGCCGTGTTGCGTAGTAACTTCCATATCTTTATACGCGTCTTGTAACTCTTTAACAGTTTCAGGGCTTGCGTCAAGAATAGATTTAGAAAGTTGATTACCAATTTCTGGACCAGCAGAAACTACCTGTTCAATAAAAGTTTGTGAAAAACCTTTAGCCTGTAATAGTGCCGCATTTTTAGCAAGTTCTTTAGAAGCAGTAATTTTAGTTTTCATTGCTTCTAATAGTTTGCCTACGTTAGCCGTTCCTGCTTCAACTAAACCTTTAAAAATTTCTGTAGGGTTAAACTCAGTACCTTTACGGAAAGCGTCACGAAGACGGTTAGCCGATTCTTCTACAATAGACTTCAACTTGTCTGCGTGATTCTTATAAATTTCCGCTACTTTATTAGTATTATCAGTTGCCGCCTTTGCTAAGTCTTGACCTCTTTTTTCATTAAGTTCAGCCATAGTTTCGTTAAAACGATTTTGCGCTTCAGTAATTTTCTTTTGTGCGTCAGAGTTTAGTTTTGAAACTCTTTCGTTATGGCTTTTAGTAACGCTTTCAATTCTCTTTGCGGCGTCAGCACGAAGTTTTGTAGTAGTTTCGTTATAGTCTTTTTCTAGTTCAGCCATTTTTTCGTTGAACTTAGTACGCGCAGAAGTAACTTTATCGTTTAAATCTTTAGCAATTTTGATATAACCTTCGTTGGCTTTAGCAACTTTAGGGTCTACCTTGCCACCGCCACCAGTAGTTATACCGCCAGCAACGTTTGGCATATCAGGAATTTTCGGAGTAGCAAAAGTTAATTTAATAGGTTTATTTAATTTATCTAATTTAGAACTTAAATTAGTAGCCATATTTGCGGCTTTTGTTCCTAAGTCGCTTATACCGTCAAGCCCGTTATTTATTAAATCTAAACCAGCCTTAGCGTATTTACCTACACCTGGAAGGTAAGACAAAGTTTTTAATAGCAAACGAAGTGGACCAGTACTGATTTTCATAATTGCTTCGATTACTTGCGAAACCATAGGGATAATTGCGGCAAAAGCATTTAGCGCGGTCTTTGCCATTTGAATAACGGCTTTACGGAAAGTTTCGGACTTATTCCAAAGTACTACCATTGCGCCAATAAGAAGAACTACGCCAGCGACTACTAAGCCAATAGGGTTTGCGGTTAATGCGGCATTAAGTTGTAACTGTCCCGTAGTTAAAAGAGTTTGTACTGTTTTTGCTACGCCTGAAATAATTGCCCACGCCTTTGTAGAAGCGGCAACAATTTTTATAGTTGCGTTATATGCGGCAAGGGCAATAGTAACTGTAACGATTGCGCCAGCAAGATATGAAAGCCAAGAAGAATTTTGCTTAACCCACTTTACGGTATCGGTAAGTAAATCCATAAAGCGTTGAATATAAGGAAGAAGAGTAGTACCAAGAGTTTCGGCTACGTCCGCAAACTTTTCTTTAGTTACCGCTAACTGACCAGCAAAAGTTTTTGTATACGCGGTAGCCTGTCCGCCAATACGCGCGCTAAGTTCTGCCATACCCTTTTCAAGCATTTCTGCTTTAGGTAAAGACGTATCAAGTTCAACACCCATTTCTTTAAATGCTTTAGCAGAACCTTGATTTGCTTTTGCGACAATCGAAGAAGCGTCAGCAAGAGAAATATTTTTAACACGAGCCAAGTCAGCCGAAGTTGCAAGAAGTTTTTGTGACGCTTCTAAATCTCCTGTAGAACGAAATAGAACGTCAAAACCTGCTGCGGCTTCTTCTCCACCAAAACCTAAATCAACATAAGAACCAGTTAAGTCTTCAATCTCTTTTCTTACCTTAGGAGTATTAACGCCAAAATTAGAAAGAGTTACGCCTAACTTATTTAATGCTTGTTCGGCTTCGTTGGCTTCCTTAATACCAAAAGCGGCAAACCCTACGAACGCCGCACCCATAGCAAGAAGTCCAGCCGTAGCCACCTTAGAAGCCTTATCTAAGCCAGAAATTTTCCCACTTGCGGTATCGGCTTCCTTACCCATTTTATCAAGTTCTTTATTTACTTCTCCGAACTTGGCTATGGCTTGGTCAGCAATCGCCTTAATCTCAAAGACGGCAGGTGGAAGGAAACTAGAGCCAGCCATTACTTAGTCACCGCCAAATGCTTACGAATAATCATTGGAACTTGTAATTTAAACTTTTGAAAGGCTGGATTCATATATGGGAAACCTTTCATAGCAGAAGTTCCTTTCCAAGAAGGCGGTGCGTACTGACCGCCTAATTCTACTGCGCGACCATAGATAATTGTTGGTCCAACGATTGCTTCATATTTAGCAAAACCTTTGTTAATTTTTTGACCACGGATAGAACGCCGTAAGTTAC
>JACCDW010218156.1_pt1 | contig 39306 bp, 25 predicted proteins | sample 7449781 | NCBI WGS metagenome assembly JACCDW01 (sample SAMN15323449, study PRJNA562643) | freshwater metagenome | isolation source: river surface water | place: USA:Blue River Watershed | collected 2017-08-18 | reverse complement strand
CTTGTTCTTTCAGCATTTGTTGGCTTTCAGCCTGTGAAATCCAAACTTGGCCAAAACCTGAAAAATAGCTAAGAACAAAGGCTAAGCTTGTGAGCCCAATAAAACGTTTCATGCAATAGGTTTAAATCGTCTTCAATATATTCAAAAAAAATCAAAACATAGCGTTTTAGCTTCAGACTTTGGTATGAGAACCAGTCGCTAGTTGTCAGTTAAGCCTTTTTATAGCCCCAGACTTTAGTCTAAGGATCCCTTGGTTAAAACCTAGGGTTATAAAATTTAGTTTTTAATACGTTGAAGGGGTGTTACTATTTTCAATTTCCTAATAAAAAAAAATACGCCTAAACTAGACGTATTTTTCCACATTCATTAAACTCAATTATTTAGAATCTATTTGATTTTTTTACGCGCAGCAGCTTTATGTTCAGATACGGCTCGGTGTGTATCTAGACCAACAATGTGAACAGCTCCTCCCTCACGCTCATAATCCTGTTTGAAATGTTCCAAGTTTTCCATCACCGAGTGATCTACCAAATGGGTTTTGGATAAGTCTATCGTTACTTGAAAACTTGGTGGAATGGCCTCCAATTTACGTTTAATACCTAGGAAATTGGTGAATACAGCCGCATCTGAAATCTCAACTAAATATGCCTCATCTGTAAAGGATACCTCCGTTGGGGCTTTGAAGATGGCACTTAAGGGTTTACCATTAAATAAATTGACAACAATTTCTGTCAAAATACCCGCTCCAATTCCCACTAATAAATCGACACCTAAAGTAAATAAAATTGTGATGATGAAAATTAATAATTGTTCTTTCCCAATTTCTAAGGTATGAATGAATTCCTTCGGATGGGTTAATTTAATACCAACCGTAATTAGCATCGCAGCCAGAGCGGTGTTAGGAATTAACTCGATTAAATGAGAGGCTAATAAAACAAAAACCAAAATGAAAAATCCATGGAAGAAATTAGCCCATCGGGTTCTTGCACCATTCGCAATATTTGCAGATGACCTAGCTACCTCGGAAATCATGGGTAAACCACCCAAAAATGCGACCAATGTGTTTCCAATTCCTGTTGCAATTAAATCCTTATTGGCATTGGATTTTCGTTTAAATGGATCCAACATATCCATCGCCTTTACGGTCAATAATGATTCCAAAGAACCTACTAAAGCGAACATGATCACAAATTTGATAAAGGTTCCTGTTTGCGAAAAGCCTTTAAAACTGGCATTGATTTGGATATTATCCAATAAGTTTCCAATATGCACCAAAGCATATTTCGGCTCTGTCGTTTGAAAATCCATTATCAGTTCCGCCGGAATAGCGATCGCCAAAACAACTAATGGAGCAGGTATCTTTTTTATGAAGTTGCTCTTGATGTAGGGCCAACTCATCATGATTGTCAAACTAATTACACCAATGAAAGTTGCCCTAGGGTCCCAATTTGCAATAAATTCAGGAATAGAGGCAAATAATTCCAAAGGCTCCTTCCCTTTCGTCAAAGCTGGATTTACATCCAATAAAACGGGAATTTGCTTGCCGATGATGATCAATCCGATGGCGGCCAACATACCATGTACGGCCGACAAAGGGAAGAAATCCATCAATTTTCCTAGCTTGAAAACGCCAAATAGGATTTGTACAATACCGGCAACGACCATGGCTCCTAGGGCTAAATGCCATCCTGTCTCCCCCCCACCAAATTCACTCACAGAGCCTGCCACGATGACAATCAAGCCAGCGGCAGGGCCTTTAATTGTTAATCGGGAACCAGCCACTAAACTCACAACCATACCCCCAATAATGGCGGTGATTAAACCCATGATGGGTGGGAAATCAGATGCTTTGGCAATGCCTAAGCTAAGTGGCAAGGCCAGTAAAAAGACGATGAACCCTGAGGTTGCATCATGCGCGAAATTTTCTTTTAGGCCCGCGAAGCCATCTTGAGGTACTACATTTTTGTTTTTCATGGGTAAGGTATTTTAAAAATAGCGATTTGAAAATTCAGCGTGCGTTTTGGAATTGGGTCCCATAAACACACGCGCATAAATGCGGATAACTGCTAAGCCATCCAAAATAAAACTCAACGACACAATGGCCGCCAAAGCAAATTGATCTTCATGGATGTGTGAGAAAATTAAGTCTTCACCAATGAATGCTGGGGTAATCGGAAAACCTGTCAATCCGAGGCAAGCCAATAAAAAAATCAAAGCAATTTTGGGATGTGTCTCAGAAAGCCCCTGAAAACGACCCAAACTTATTTTACCTTCGATGCGGAATAAGCGTTGAAGCGTTATATATCCAATCAATCCCGCAATCAATATTCCACTTAGGTAGAGCACATTTTCTACTGGGTCAAATTTTTCATTAAATGAAATTGCTAGGGCGATCCAACAGTGATTCATGATCACTAATATCCAAGCTAAACGAACTGAATGGCGTTGCGTGAAGGATTTCAAAACCAAGATTAACCCCAAAAAGGCAAATACCACGGGAGTAGCTTCCTGTAAGTTTTCTGGGAACAAATGCGTTTGCTTCATCGCATAAAATCCCAAAGCAAATGCAGGAATAAAGAACAACATTAACCGTCTTCCGTTTATGAAATTCAGTTTATTGCCAGCCCACTTCAATGGATTCCAGAAGTACGCATACATCATGGTGTCTAAATTCCATTCTTTCAAACACAATACATATATACTATGCTGTAAACGCTTGGGTAATGAATCCTCGATTGTTTTTGCACGTGGCTCAAAGGAATAGAATTGCTCCCGAATCAAATAACTGACCACAGATGGTGATACCAATAATTGGTAGGTTCTCAAAAAGGCATTTCCTGCAAAATGGAATAAAGCTAGCGATTCATAACCCAGCGAAATTTCTATGAAAATAATACCAATTTGTGCAATTGAGGCATAGGCAATCTGACTTTTTACGGATGATTGTACGCGAGCAATTCCGGTTGCAATAAGGGTCGTTAGGAGCCCTAAAGCAATAATTATAATGCGCACCGAACTTTGATATTCCCAAAATGGAAATGTGCGTAACAATAAAAAGGCCCCAATGTGAACGGATAAACTACCATAAAAAATAGCACTTGACGGCGTAGGCCCTTCCATGGCGCGTGGTAACCAGGACGAAAAGGGCAATTGGGCAGATTTAGCAGCTGCCGACAACAATATCATCGCTGAGATAAATACGCCAATGAAACTATGTTGCTGCAATTGTTCGTGTACTAATTCGGCATTATTTAATTGGTAAAACGTAATGTTCTGCCCCCACAAATGGTGACTTGCCCACATAGCTAAAATTAAGCCCACATCCCCGATTCGATAAATCGAGAATACCTTCACGGCATTTTTTACGGGTAAAAAGCGTTCCCGATAAAAGGAGATCAATAAGAAAGAGGAAATTCCTAAAATTTCCCAACCCACAAACAAGGTCTCTAGGTTTCCTGATAAAGTTGTTATGCTATATCCGAGGTAAAAGAACAAGGTTGTATTGAAAAAGCGCTTATAACCTGCTTCACGGTGTAAATAGGTGCGCGAATACATCGTCACCATGAAGGTCAACAAAGCACCCACAAGCAAATAAACAGCCGTAATTTTGTCAAACAAGAAATCAATTTGAAAAATATAGTCCTCGTTTTGAAACAGGATTATTTCCTTTACTTGAAAGGTATTTGCCCCTGTCAATATCCAATCCGCCACATAAATCGTTGCAGTGATCCATTGAATCGTCATGGTCAGGAAGGCTATTCCAGAGATTAGCCGTTCATTGTTTTTAGGTAAGATCAGACTTACCAAAAAACCTACAATCGGAACCCAAATAAATAAGGGTAATAAGGTGTTTATGGTCATACTAGTCTTGATTTAATAAGTAAACAGGAAAATTCTCTTGATTGCTTTCGATCACAGATTCTACATCCTTGATCACTTCCAAGGATTCGATCAAGGGATTATAAGGCATGAATTCACCTCCACTAAATACGAACAATGCTTGTGTTTCAGGGTGAACAGCCACGAGTTTAACCCAATCATTGATGAACCATTCATAGGTCTCCGGTGCGCGCTGTATTGTTTTTAACACAACTTCAGGGAAGTGTTCTACAATTAGCAGCAGTCGAACGGGATCGTGAACTTCTGTCATCTGTGCGGGTAACCCTGGGCGTAAATCCCCATCAATACCGTTCGCTACACCAAATAAGCCCATGACATTATGCGGTAATTTGGAACCAGCACCTAGTTTTTCCCCATCAACTCTTGAGAAATAATATTCCAAGTTAATTCCCCCACAAACCGGTGCAGCTGCCTTTAAAATACCAAATAGGTAATCGCCCGTAGGGTCAACACGGTAGTCGAAGGAATTTAAAAACGAACGTCTATCCAAGAATAAGCCCTTTGATAATTCCCGTCTGCCTACAATGGCTAAGGCATTTGTCGCATGATTTAATTCTGGACGCGGCTCAAAAATGGAAACCGAACGTGTCCGAATTTTTTCATGGATCGAAGCCGGAGATTCTTTTGAATTAATCGATTCAAAGCGTCTTGAACGTTCTTTAGCATTTAGATCCAACGCCTTCTGGAATACCTCCTCATGTTTTGCATGCATCATTTTGTATTCCTGTGATGTAATTTGATCGTCATAAAAAACGATTTCATCTCGGGTTGTGTCATGAAGTCCGCCGACGAACATTGTCGTTTCAGGGATTTGGATACCTCGTTCAGTCAAAATTACACGTACTTCAGGCTTATTTGCCATCTGACTTATCACACGCGCATTCACAGAACCCGCACGGCCTGAACAAGCGCCACAGTCATAGGCTGCATAATGCGGATTGTTAACTGAGCTTGCCCCATGTCCTACCACATAAATGATTGGTGCAAAATTATCAACTAAGCCAATGCTCCTTAATTGTGCCTCAACCCGATTTGCCATCTCGTCAATTTTAAAGCCGAGTTGGAGTCCATTTTCCTCCGCTTGCATTGCATCAAAATCAACCTGTAATCCAGAAAATTTATCCATGTGGCGCAATGAAGATGCGGTTGCTGGACTCATGCTCGGTTTGAAGAGATTGATGAATAATTTAATTGCCGACCAAAATCCAAGGGTTTGCGAAAAAAACCAACCGCTGTAGAAATTGTGATTATGCTTAGAAAAATGTAGATCTTTTGCTCGCTTTTTATCCTCCCCAATTTCCTTAATCAGATATTTGGGTGTTACAGGAGCCGGGCACAATTTGGTATAAAACTTGCCACCTACTGGTTGGTAGAAAAACTCGACACTAAAAAATCCGGGTGTCCCGAACGTTTCACAGGCAGGATCTAGGTTCTCTATATACCTTCTGAATGAACATTCTCGGTCATCAATACAAAATAAACCTTGGAAAGATTTTTGATGTGGTGACACATATTCTACCCGCTCGGATTGAATACCTTTTAATACCTGATCGTAATAAGTCCATTCAAATGCTTCTTGCCAAAGTGACAAGACTTCCATCTGTTCTGATTTCACGATCGGATCATGTAAGGCAGGAATAGGCTCTGTAAGATGTTGGTCTATTGATTTCCAGTCGCTACCTAATTTATGGTCGATTGCGTCTAACTCGAGCAATAATTCCAATAGAATTAATTCCTCTAATTTAATTTGACGCTTATCCAAAAGGGTTTGTGGAAGGTCCTCAACTGTGGAAACCATTCCCGACCAGCCTTGATGCGCGAATTGTTGGTCAAATAAATATTGTTCGTAGAATGCATCGTTTTTGCCAACTAACAAAACTAAAACATCTTGAATTTGGGTATTTTCATTTAACAGCAAGGCGCGGCTTGTTTTCATTTTGAAAATACTGACCCAACTAATCGATTCAAGTTTACGAATCGCATCAAGAAATGATAAATTGTCAATAGGAAAATTCCAAATCGAGATACCTTGATCGAGGTAACTTCCAAGCAAACGAAATAAGGTCGGATGCACTAAAGAATCTAAATCAATACTGTACTGTTTTTTCCATTGACCACGTAATGCACCGATACGGGCATGATAGATGGAATTATATTGGCCATGGAGTAATTTCCCTTTCCAAATCTCTTGATCTTCCCCCTTTTTTTGGCTGAGAATTCGATCAATTATCTTTTCAGATATCCTTCCCGAATCATACAAAGAACGAAAGGTTTCTAAAGGGAAATACACCTGATACCCCAATTTAACATGAGCCATTTCTAATGCTTCATGAAAGGGTAAATGCTGAAAAGCATGTAAGGTATTATGATGCACAAAGTCCATTAAAGGGGCTTGTGCTGGCAAAAAGTGTTTCAGTTCATGAATCACTTGATGCAATTGAAATTTTTGTTGCATAAGAATATCGTGGCATTAATTCCACTTTTTAGGCGATTGAATAAAGGATTCCTCGTTGGGGGATTCCTACAGCCTAATATTCCTAAACTGAATGAATAAGGGAGTTGAGTTGTGGTTTACCTTTGAATAGGTAAGATGGGCATTAGCAATAGCTATGGCCCCCACTTGTGGGTAGGTAAATTCGCTGGAAAGTGGTAAATGGAAGAAACTAAGCTCATCTGAATCATCTTCATCTTCGCTATTGTCCGATTCTTCAAAAATTAAATTAATGAACGAGAGCTCTTTAGGCTCTGTTTTTTTAATTTTTTTTTGGTTGTTTGTTGATACTACCTCTTGTAAACCGAATACGTGCTTTGCCGACGCGACCGTCGTAAAGAAGCACACAGAAACAAAAAAGATGAATAGCTTTAACAAACGCATAGCGCAAATATAAGTAAAAAAATAGGTGTTAGGTGATGTTAAGGTTTGTTAATTGTCGCAATTAGAGACGCTATTCACTAGTCGCTAGTAGTCTTTGATCAGTCAGGAGTCTGTTGTCAGTGGTCTGATGTCAGTCCGGAGTCTGGAGTCCGAAGATAATGGTAAGTTTACAGTTGTCGGAAGATATTGTATCGTCGCTAATCCTAATTACATCGAAAAAAAATGGGACTCAGAAAATTGAATCCCACCTCTTAACTCTTAACTCTTAACTCTTAACTCTCAACTCTTAACTCTTAACTCTTAACTCTTAACTCTTAACTCTTAACTCTTAACTCTTAACTCTTAACTCTTAACTCTTAACTCTCAACTCTTTGTCTTATTTCAATGACGACAAAAACTCCACCACATCACGAATCTCACGCTTACTCATCAAGCCTCCCATGGGTGGCATACTAGATGGATAGTTTTCGCGTGATTTGATACGAGCCGTAGCAATGCGTAAAGGTTCTGCCTCACTCGTTTTCAACTGAATCTCCCCTTCCGTCTCTTGAATTACCGTTCCCGTTACTTCTTGGCCATCGGTTAAAACCAATGAAATCATCCCATAACCAGGCGCAATTCTCGCACTGGGCTCAATTAGTGCTTGCAAGATTTGTTCTCTCGTTAAGCGCCTCCCAATTCCTTTTAAAGATGGGCCCACAACGCCTCCTTCTCCGCCTACATTGTGGCAACGAATACATTCTACGGATTGATTACGTGTAAAAATGAGATTTCCATTTTGAATGTTCCCTCCATACAATGCATCCTTATATTCATCTGTCAAAGTCCCCTTGGTTCTCAAAGCATCTAATTTGGCAACTAATAATTCTGACTTAGTTGCCTCAACAGCCTCCATCAAATCTAATTTAATTCCAGCAGGTAATTTATTGTCAACCATTCGGGTAATTAAATCAGCCAAAACATCTTGTGTGTTAGCTGCTGGCATTTTGGCAATACTCTGCAATAATTGTTGTTGCTCCGGTAGGCTGCCTTTCTCAAAAATGGGATTCGTGATGCTCGGAAGTTGAGTTTTTGTGATCGAAATTTTATCCAATGAGCCTAAGGCAAGCGCACGTATATTTCGGTCTATATCTTCAATGCCTTTTGTCAGCAATAAAGGTAGATTTTGGTCTTTCAACGCAATCAGCGAACTCAATTGGCTTGCACGAACCTTCGGGCTTGGATGATTAAGGAACAACTGAGTTTGCTCCGATTTAACATCTTGTATCCCTAATTCAGCGATTAATTGGCCCGTAGCGGTTAATACTTCCAAGTTTTTGCTCTTCAAGAAATGAGGAATAATTGACCCAATTTTAGCGACTACATCCGATGCATTTCGATCTAAATGGCCACGATAACGTCCATCCACGCGATCCAATACCGATGGATTTCCCCATGTGCCTAAGGTAGCAATGGCTTCAGCACGCAACGCATCCTGAATATCTTGTCGTTGGACATAGGCCACCAATAGATCGATTTCCTTGGCGGTACCCACTCGTAAACAAGCGTTAATAGCCCGACGGATCAAAGCTTCAGACTTCCAATTGGAAACACGCAATGTCTGTGCCAATGCCGGCAATGCTTCCGGGATGGATTCATCATCATGAATGGCACGTGCAGCTTCTGTTACGATGTATTCATCAGCATCTTGTAGGAACTGTGCAACAGCTGGATTTTTCAACCGACGTAATACCAATACGGCCGCAATGCGTAATGAACGATTCGTAGACGTAGCTAATGCCGCAATAGGTTCCACTTGTCCTATCCGACTTAATGCTAAAACAGCGGCATGACGTAAATACACATCTTGGTCTTGATTTTGTTTGATTAATTCAAGTAATGGATTTACAGCCTGCGTCGCCCCCATTCTGCCTAAGGCCTGCGCTGCAAAGAATTGCACACGCGGTGTGCTTGATGCTAATCGAGGAATGATAGACGCAGCAGCTGAGCTAAATTTATTATCCCCCAATACTTTAATCGCCTGCGCTTGAATTTCCACATCCGCATCTTGAATTAAAGGGAGTAATAATTCATTTAATGAAGGCTTTGTACGTGCTATTTGGCCAATCCCCCAAATCCCGTGCACGCGAGCTAATTGATTATCTTTTTGATTGATAGCCTGCAAAAGACTATTCGATTCCCCTCGAGCCACCAATTCAAATTGGGCCTTTTGTCTTACCCGCATATCGCCGTAAAATAACAACTCACTCAATTGGCTTAGAGGCGCTTTGGCGTATTCCATTTGAATGAATTCTTTTGTTTTTTGGCGTTCAGCGGCCAAATCATTGGATTCTTCATTAACATCCAATTTCCAAACACGTCCAAAATTCTTTACATCCCATCCGTTCACCCAATCCGCCGCATACAATGCACCTTCCGGACCAAATCGAATACCCGTTGGTAATATTCCACTCACCACATCCACTTCTGAATTAAAATCAAAAGATGCCCCTTTGGGCTTTAAATCAAATGCCCAAATATGTGAATTATTCGCATTTCCCACGAATTCAACCAAGAAAAACTTATTCTGCCATTTCTTACCCAATGCTGTCCCTGGATTAAAAACCATCCCCGTAGGTCCATTGTGGTAATTGCGAATCGGTGGAATAATATAAGCTGCTTGGCCTTCCCATCGAGGCAAATACAATTTTTCATCCATCCAAACCTTATATAAGTTGTTTTTCGGATCCGTGTACTTTCCATATTGCCAGTTGGAACGCCAACCAATATCCGCGCCCTCAACAATATGAACTAAACGCTCACTTTCACCTGGATGATCGCCGTCATTATCTGAACTGATGATATTTCCATAGTGATCAAAAGCAAACTCGTGCGTATTTCGAATTCCGTATGCGACAATTTCAAAGTCGGTTCCATCGGGATTTGAACGTACTAAAACACCTGAATTGGGATTGGGTAAATTACGGCCATCTACCGTTGTGATGTTTGCTCCAATATCCCCTATTTGCCAGTAAATCTTTCCATCGGGCCCTTCAATGACGCTCGACATACCATGTCCACCAAAACCAATATGTACGGCAAAACCGGTAGCAATGGATTTCGCATTTGTCCAAAGACCTTTCTTGTTTGTATTATCCAAACGCCATAAATCAGGCCCCACGGCAACGAATGCATCTTTTTTACGTACCAATAATCCGCCGGCAACGTCAGTGACTTCTTGATTAAATTGATTTAAAATGCGCGTACCTTGATCCGCATATCCGTCCCCATTCTTATCTTCTAGTTTCCAGATTTCTTCTTTTTCAATAGTTAAATCATGCCAATCATGAATGCCATCGCCATTTAAATCTGGTAGCCACGCATTTTTTTCCGAATTTTCTGGTGCAAATGTTCGATGTAAAAATGCTTTGCGATCTTCAACGGATTTAAACCCAATGGATTCCGTCATCCAATCTCTGTGTCCACGAATATCAAATTCAGATACTTTCCCGCGGTTGGTGCTGTTTAAATATACAGCCCCTTGGTCATCGATGTCAATCGCCACAGGATCTGGTGCTAGGCTATCGGATGCCCAGCGGGTAATCGTCATACCTGGAGTAATTTTTATGGGTAATTTTTCTTTAGCAGCTTTCGCACGTTCTGCGATATGATCTTGATCCTCAAAAATGACTTGATAGGTGCTTTTTTCTTGGGTACTTGTACAAGAAATTGCCAATAAAGTCATCAGACCTGTGGCTATTAAAATCTTTTGTTTCATAGGTTTAAAGCTTAATTCTCTTCGTCCATCATGCTCCGACGCTGTTTCGCTGCTTGCTTGGTGGTATTAATTCGGTAGTTAAAAGTAATATTTATTTGTCTTAATCTGCCCTGCATTTCCCGGTTTGTATAAAAAGTTCCTCCATTTGTCTCTGTACGCATGATTCTTGAATTGAATACATCCAACACATTTAAACTCAATGTTCCTTTCCCTTGCATCACATCTTTTGTGGCTGATAAATCAACCCAGGCGATATTTCCACGGGTTCCTTGCGCCGTTTTTTGCGGCGCTTCATAATTGGCACGTAGCTGCGCATCGATTCCAGCCCCTACTTTTATTCTCGAAGTATGTCGCACAAACCATGAATAAGTATCTACCAGATAATTAGCATTTATATTGCTCGCATCGATAATTGCTCGAAATCCATTGAAACTCAAATCTGCCTTATAGTTTTTGGATACATTAAATGAACTTGTTAGTTCTATACCCATGGATTGCTGGTCGGCAAAGTTTTGGGGTAAACTTTTCGAATAGCCTTGTGCATCTACGGTTCGAATTTGATCGATTTTTCCCGTCGTGTAACGATAGTAAACCGATGAACTTAAACTTCCTGCCTCGAAATATTTTAAATGTCCAAAATCAAATGAATTCGTGAACTCAGGGTTCAGATTGGGATTACCCGAGAAGTAATTTCGATTGTCGGAAAAGGTTACAAATGGACTTAATTCATTGTAGGTAGGTCTACGAACCCGACGGGAATAGCCTAATTGGAATGAACTATTGGTATTCACTGCATAGGTGAAATGCGCGCTTGGAAATAGGTTGGCGTAGTTCCGAGGGTTCTTTTCTTGTGTTTGTTTTAATTCCGTTTGAATGTCCGTTAATTCCCCACGCAAGCCAAACTGGTAAGAAAATTTATTCTTTTTAGTTCCTAAAATCAGGTAGGCAGCTGATATATTCTCATTGTATACAAATAAATTTTGTAATCCTGGTATGACGGTAAAACTGCCATTCGCTTGTTGTTGAGTCACGGTATAATCATTTGTCATGTCTCTGAAACTGGTTCTTAAACCCGTTTCCATTTTAGCATCTTTCCCGATGGGGTTCGTGTAATCGGCTTGAAGAATCCATTGACGTTCATATTCATCATTTAAAGCCTTTTGGATAAATGAATTTGCTAGATAGGGTGATCCATCGCCCAAACGACTTGTTTGGGTATAAATTTGGTCCGATTGTTCCCAATAGTCCAAAAACCGCAAGTCGGCCGAGAATTCCTTCCCTTTTTTCGCAAAGGATTTCTTAAATGTTAAGGCATATTCCGCATTCGGTTCCGTTTCCTTTTCGTCTTGTTGGCGATACGTATTCGAATATAGACTGCTCAAAGATTTACGATAGTCCAAATAATTGAAATCCGTAATTCGGCGAACATGCGTACTCCTGAAAATATAGGATCCTGTTAAAATTGTCTTGTCGTTAAAAAAGTAATCCGCTCCTCCGCGAATGTTATTCACCAAGCCTGTTACATTATTTGAACTGGTTTGTTGGAGGAAATTCGTTTGTTCACCCGTGTATACTTCTTGATATAAATTACCTCTACCGGGTGTTCTGCGGTAGAACAGCCCATAATTCAAAAAGAAATTCAATTTGTTTTTCCGGTAATTAACAATTGCTGTACCACCAAAATTCTCGGGATAACCTAAAGTTGATTCGATTGCACCATTAAATCCTTGGTTTTGATTCTTCTTTAAAACGATGTTGATGATACCGGCCATGCCTTCTGCCTCATATCGGGCAGAGGGATTCGTGATGATTTCAACCTTATCAATTAAATTTCCTTGCAGTGATTGCAATCCGGAGGATCCATTAATTCCAACGAGAGTTGAAGGTTTCCCATCGATTAAGATACGAACATTTTCACTACCTCGTAAACTAATGCCACCTTCGCCACTCACTTGTACGGATGGTAAATTACCTAATATTTCTGCTGCCGTTGCACCTTTGTTGGCCACATCCGTTCCTACGTTGAAAATACGCTTATCTAAGGAAAGTTCCATGCTGGATTTTTGACTTTTTACGGTTACCTCAGCTAAGGTTTGCGTGCTAGCTTTTACTTGAATTTGACCTAAGTTTGTGGATTTGCTGAGTTGAACTTGTTTCAATGTTTGAACTTCAAATCCCACACTTTCGATAACAATATCATATAGACCTTGAGCTATCTCCATGTTAAATTCGCCTTTCTCATTGGCTATAGTACCTGAAATCAACTTTACTGGATTCGCTGTTTGTACTCGTATGCTTGAAAAAGGAATTGGGTTTGTTGTATTTGCTTCTATGATTTGGCCGCTAAGTTTGCCTTTGGGCGTACTTTGGCTTAGGCCGAGGAAAGAAATGCCCCAAAAGAGTATTATGTATAAATGTTTCAAAAGGATAGGTTTAAATTGACATGCAAGTTAAAAAGACATCAAACAAGTATTTATACCTATTTATCGGTTTATGTTGGAGAATTTCCGCCTTTTGTCGAATTTGTTGGCTAGAATTTAAATGCAATAACCAATTTTATTAAAAAATTAAACCCATGAAAAACAAAAATCTGATTAGTTTAACTGTTGCCATTGCCTTTGTTCTGTTATCGATGACAGGTATTTTACTCTTTGTCAAGCAAAAGGCGCATTTCATTGAAATGACTCACACCATTTTTGGTTTGCTGTTTATTGGATTTGCCATATTCCATATTTTGAACAATTGGGATTCCATCAAGGCCTACTCAAAAGACCGTAAAAGTGGTTCAATCAAAAAAGAATTGGTCGTTGCATCATTGATCACAGGAATCATTTTAGTGTTGTCTGTGACCGAAGTATTAGAACCCGTAGCTGAATTTGGCCGTATTTTTGCAAGTGGAGGTAAACGTCCAAGCACGGTGAATTTTGCAGAGAAGAAGACGTTGGACTCAACCAATGGACATGCAGTGATTTTGTTGGTTCAAAAAGGTAAAGAGAGCGCTTTCGCAGGACTTAGTGTTGAGGTTGCGGATACGACAGGTAAAGTTTTGGAAACTTTATTAGCGGCTGATAAAGAAATGAAGGGGCCTCCTGCCAATTTATTGTTGGAAACAAAAATTTCTACAGCAGCTCCATTTGATTTAATTTTAAATTTTTCTCACGAAGGAAAAACGAATAAAGTAACCCGACGAGTAAATAGCCTAAGCCCTGGTGTTCAAGGACTTGCTAAAGAAGCGGGAGTCATTGAACGAGCTTATCTAGACGTCCAATAATTGTCAATTTATCGATTTAAAGCACGCTTCGGCGTGCTTTTTTTTGTTCAGGATAGTTTGAATCAGCTAAAATGATACATTTGTTCATCTCAATAGGTAGTTATGAAAAACTTGATCATTCTTTTTTTGATTACTTTTCGCATTATTGCGTCACCTGAAATAGAGAGAATGAAGGCACAATCTAAACGTGTCACGATATATCGAGATCATTTCGGAATACCACATATTTACGGGAAATCAGATGCAGATGCCGTATTTGGAATGTTATATGCGCAATGTGAGGATGATTTTTCGCGTGTAGAACGTAATTACATTGAAAAATTAGGTCGATTATCTGAGATTGAAGGAGAAAAGCAATTGGCGAATGATTTGTATCTCCGATTAATTATAGATCCTAATGAAGCTAAGGCCGATTTTCAAAAAAGTCCTGCCTGGTTGAAGAAATTGTTAATCGCATATGCCGACGGAATTAATTACTATCTAGTTAAACATCCCGAAGTTAAACCTGCTTTGTTGACGCATTTTGAACCCTGGTATCCCTTATTGTGGACGGATGGTTCGATTGGGGCTATTTCCACAGGCGATGTTACAGAGAAAGAAGTTGGAGCTTTTTATGGCTTGAATAATGCGATTGCATCGCATCAAGAACATGTTGCTGATGAAGATTTAACGGGTTCCAATGGCTTTGCTGTAGGTAAGAACTTATCCAAGTCGGGAAATGCATTGTTATATATTAATCCGCATGTGACATTTTATTTCCGACCGGAGATTCACGTGAATAGTGAGGCTGGAATGAATGTCTATGGGGCTGTTACATGGGGGCAATTTTTTGTGTACCAGGGGTTCAATCAATATGGCGGCTGGATGCATACCTCGAGCCAAGTAGATGTATCTGATATGTATCAGGAGAAAGTCGAAATCCGGCAGGGTCTCCCCTTTTATTTGTTGGACGGTACCTGGCGTCCAATGCAAATCAAGAAAATCAGTTTACAGGTTAAAGGTGAAATTCGGCCACGTGTAATTACAGCTTATTTTACGCATCGTGGTGCCGTAATGGCCCAACGGGATGGCAAATGGATTTCGGTCTGGTCATACAATCGATCCTTGGTAAGTCTAGCGCAGAGTTGGTTGAGAACTAAAACCACCGGCTTGAAATCCTATCAAAAGGTCATGGACATGCGTGCAAACACGTCAAATAATACAATTTATGCAGACAATAAAGGAAATGTAGCCTATTGGCATGGAAATTTTGTTCCTATTCGGGACCCTAAAAAAGATTGGGGGCTCGTGCAAGATGGAACACAATCTGTTAATGATTGGAAAGGCCTACATCGTGTAGATGAATTAGTTCATATAGTCAATCCCGTTACGGGTTGGATTCAAAATTGTAATTCAACACCCTTTACTGTTTCGGGTAGCGCGAGCCCATTGCGATCGAATTATCCGACTTACATGGCACCGGATGGAGAAAACTTCCGAGATAAAAATGCAGTACGCTTATTTTCAAATCGACCTAACCTGGAATTAACGGATTTAATCAAGATTGGTTACGATCGACATTTGGCTGCATTTGATGTGTTAATTCCCAGTCTTGTCAAGGCCTATGCGAAAAGCCCTAGACTAGAGGTTAAAGAAATGGTAGATAGTTTAGCGGCCTGGGATCGAAAAGCACAAGAAAACTCAGTAGCCCAACATATTGCGATTCGATGGGCTTCCATACTTCTTCCAATCATTCCGAAAATCAGAACATTGGGTGGCGAAACTGATCCGGTAGTTAACTTTACTCGATTTGCGAATGAAGCATCATCGGATGTTTTATTGGACGCTTTGTTGAAGGTAAAATTGAATATTGAGCAGCAATTGGGGACGTGGAAAATAGCTTGGGGGGATGTTAATCGTTTCCAACGTATATCCAATTCTGTGATGTTCGATGATACAAAACCGAGCCTACCAATAGCCTTTACCTCATCTGCATGGGGTCAATTGCCCTCATATACGAGTAAGCCTTACCAAGGTTCAAAAAAATGGTATGGGGTAAATGGAAACAGTTTTGTGGCAGCAGTTGAGTTTGGTTCTAAAATTAAAGCTTATAGTTTATTGGCAGGTGGCCAGAGTGGAGACCTAAATTCTTCTCATTTTTTTGATCAAGCGAAAATGTATGCGGAGGGTAAATTTAAAGAGGTACTTTTTTATAAAAACGACGTTAAAAAGGGAAGTGTTTTTCATTATAATCCCTAATAAAATTCTTATTCAACTATTCAATTGTATTATTCGAATTTAAGGAAGAATTATTTAGTAAAAAGTTCGTTTTTAGCACTTTTAATAGCAAATTGGACCTGTTAATCTTTATTATTTTTTGAGTATATTTCATTGTGTTCTAATAATTATATGATCTTTTTTGTCACAATTCTAGGCATCGTACTTTCAATTTTGATTTTTTTGAATCGGGCCGTGCGGTTTGGTTCCAATTTTTACTTCGCTCTCTTTATTTTTTGTCATTCAATTTTTGCGGTTACTTCGTTTTCTTTTCTTTCTGAAGGTTTCCGAGCTTTTATCGCCCAAGCTTTCCCATATTCAGTGATTTTTAATATGGCTGCTGGTCCGTTGATGTACATTTATTTCTTGTCAATTTTTAGACCAAATTTCAAATTTAAAAGCATTTATTTCCTGCATTTTATACCTTCATTATTGTTTTTTATAAATGGTTCTCCTTACATTTTTATGGAGAGTCTTTCAAAAAGTCAATTGATTGAACGTTTTATTACAGACCCACTTGTTGCTTTTCAAATTCCTACCTTATTATGGCCTTATAGCTATCATGTGATTTTTCGAATGCTGCAATCGTTTTTTTATCTATTTATTTCTTTCAATTTATTTTTTCGTGCATTTAAATCCAATCATTTTAAATTTAAGAATGAGCATGGGTATCATTTTAGTTATTATTTTTTTAGTTTTTTATTCGCTTTTGGGTTTTACATCACAACTTTATATATAGGATTAAATCATGAGTCTTTTAGTGGAATTGTCATGAGCGATTATGTTGGGATTAATACCATTGTTTCCTCTCCACGTATTTTTAATGCACTATTTATCTTATCAGCATTATTCCATCCTCAATTAGTTTTCGAAAAGTATTTTATAAAAAACACGAACAATCGTGCAACAAGTAAAGAAAAATCAGATTTTGTCAGTAGTTCAGAATCGTTTAAATATGATCTAGTCGAAATTGAGCGATTGTTTTCAGCGTACATGGAAAGTCAACCCTGTTTGGAGCCGGGATTTTCATTGAATTCCATATCTGAAGGTACGCATTTACCCGTACACCAAATTTCCTACTTTATTAAAGTTCGTTATGAGATGAGTTTTAATGATTGGAAAAATCAGAAACGAATTAAACATGCAGTTAGCTTAATTGAATCTGGCCTAGCTGAACAAGTCACCTTAGAGTCTATTTCTTTACAATGTGGGTATCGATCTCGTGCCAATTTTGTTGATGCCTTCAAGAAAGTGATGGGAATGACTCCCTCGGAGTACCTCAATAATCATAATAAATCTTAATTCTAATGTTCTTATGAACCAAATTTTAAAAATGGTTCACAGGATTTCCTTATTTCGGCAGGAAAAATAGTACTCATTTAATTTAGTTAACGGTTAAAATGTTTCTTTATTTGAATTAAGTACCTCGCTTTTGTCTTGAAGTTTGATTTTAATACAATTTCATGTCATTTGGGAGACCTTTACGTACAAATATTTCGAGAAGTTTGTATCGTTAATATGCTTTATTAAGCTACTCTGTGTTTTAAATAATCGTATGCATTATGTTCGAAATCGTATCTCTCTTCGGATTAATGGTATCTGCTTTACTGATAGTCAACACGACTTCGGAAAATAAATCAAGAATCTACTTAAGTTTATTTTTCTTATCGATCAGTATTTTTTCCTTAACGCGGAATTTTATTTTTTACGTCAATCATCCCTATATTCTTTATTACTTTTTACCTGGAGCTATCCCCTTTTTTAATTTATCTGCTCCTTTGCTATACTTATATATTAAGAAATCATTGTCACCGGATGAATCTATTATGCCCCAAGGAAAGGAATTTTGGCATTTTTTTCCCATGTGCCTTTCGTTAGTCAATATTTTGCCCCACATGTTATTAAGTCCTGAGATTAAAATTGCATTCATCAAGAGTATCGTTCATAATCCTTTCCAGTTAATGCAATTAAAAACATTACTCTTTCCCATTGAATATAATTTATTGTTAAGGCCATTGATTGGAATTATTTATAGTATTGCTGCCTTTAAGATTTATTTAAACCGAAGGGCAACCATTTTACAATCTGATAAAAGTTTTTTGAGTTCAAATTTAAATTGGTTCGCAATTCTTTTGATTTGCTCGGGTTTGAATTTTTTCTCAGCGTTCTTAATTGGTTTATTTGCTCAACACGGAGCATATCGAGTAAGCGATGTCGCTGAGATTAAACTTTTCATGTTAATCCCAACGTTATTTTTACTCATTTTAAATTCATCCATATTTTTTTTCCCTCGAATATTATATGGTGTAAATAGTCGTAGACCGATTAAAAAAGAGCTCTCTTCGAAAAAAGTGGTTTCTCAAGATTTTGATCATTCAACATTTGAGCATTTGATTTCAGACTCTTTAAATCCAGAATCTACCAATCATATAATTTCTCAGAAATTAGCAGAATATTTCACTGGTAAACCATTTTTACAGCCTGGTTTTACACTCTCCGTGATTTCTAAAGAAATGAATATACCCTATCACCAACTCACTACTTATTACAACAATTTCTTAGGGATTAACTTCAATGATTGGAAAAATAATGCTCGAATTGATTATGCCATTGAATTAATCAATAACGGACGGGCCAAAAACCTAACACTTGAATCGATAGCAATCATGTGCGGATTTTTGTCTCGATCTAATTTTGTCAATGCATTCAGAAAGAAAACGGGTTTGACTCCATCAGAATACCTAAAGCGTGTTAATAATCGCTCACCGGCCGAAAAACCTCCCATGGTAATTAAGCTCGGTTTTAGCTAAAGTCCTATTTACTTGTCTTTTATTCGCGAATCCCTCTTCAATCTAATGGTGGAGAGGGATTTTTATTTCTGTTCAAGGTATAATTGAGAGGATTTAAGTTTAATCCTTTGTATTCTCTTGCGTGACAGTCCAAGTTAATTTGAGACCGTTGTTTCTGTCATTTAAAAATGCTTTTGATTTTACCTAGAAGCGAACCACTGAATGCTGAATTATTGATAGATTTTTAAGTTAAATTATTTTGTTGTTGGAAATGCTCCTTTAATTTATCCTGCTTGTAATCACAATATGTGGTCAAGAAGTTGGAACGTTTTTACTTAGCTTTTTCGATAAAATTGAACTAATAATCTTTTCGTTAATTCATTTCAACCTCCTGAACGTATCTCTCTTAAAATATTGAAAATCACCATTATTCTATTAGGGTGGAGTTCAAAATACCTTCTTTTGTCGCTTGCTCTACCTTAGAATTTGTGTGAATACGCGTTTATACACATTTTATTTTGGACTTGTTTGTTCAAAATTATGGTACAATGCCTCTGTTTAAATTCTTTGTACCTATTTATCCGTACTAAATTTTAGTATAGGTACAAATATGGGATTTAAGCCGTTTTTGTGGCAGTTAACAACAATGTAGGTTTGTATCGGAATCGACAGACATGGTTGTTGGCTTTTTGTCAACATCCATCTTGACAAACACTGTTCTAAAATTTATAAAGCTCTCAAAAATGAAAATTTCACTTTTTTACATCAAGGCCATTGTACTCATGCTCATTTTTTTCGCTCTTCTGTGCGGAATCATGGGTGATATAAAGGCACAAACCTACAACTTATCAGTAGGTACGAATGTTTCGACCTATCTATTTGAAAATTCTGATGGGCAAGCGATTGATTTTTTAAAGCGAGGTTCTGGATCTCATTTCAAGATGGGAACTGAATTTAAACTCCTAGATTCAACTTTCAATATCACATCTTCGAGTAAGAAAGCCATTTATTTCAATCAACATGCGGGATTGGCCAAATTGTTATCGCGCATACACTTGGATGTACACCTTGAAACTAATCAATTCAATGCTGTAGGTGACAATCAAAATATAGCCTTTTCCTATCAAACAAACTTTGTCGGTTTATCTGGAGGGCTAGGCATTTTTACTCCACCCTTCAAAAATTGGATGCTTGGATTTCGAGGTCGGGTCGCAGGTCATAAACTTATTCAGGGGAACCAGGCTTTAGGTTCTCGGTACATTGATTTGATTAATGATAGTCAATTTGCTGAAATTCAATTGTTTGTTGGCGCTTCATTACAAATTCAAAAACAATTAAATGATCGACTAATTGCTTTTGTCGATTATCAAAAAATGCAAACAATACATGAGCAGCAAACTGGTAAACCCAATTTAAATTTCTTAACAGGTACCATCAATTTGGGTATCAAAATTCTCAAATAAGTCCATTGATTTAGTTATTACAATAATCAAACCGTTCTAAAATTATGAAAAATTTCCTACTAGGGTTTTGTTTATTCGCTTTACCTTTTTTTTCCCAGGGGCAATCAAAGAGCCTAAACTATCAAGCAATCATCATGGATCCTAAGCCCATAGAGATTCCAGGTACGCCAATTACTGGCCAACCCTTTAAAAATGGCAAAGTCGTTGTTCGATTTACATTGCTTTCAAGGTCTGGAACAGTTGACTTTGAGGAATTTCACCAAACAACTACAGATGAGTTTGGATTAATCAATCTATCAATTGGCTCGGGATTCATTGGTTCTTTGACTGGTATTGCAACGCAAGCAACAACCGCCACCTATCGAACTTTTGATGCAATTAAATGGGATGCTAATGTAAAGCAACTACGTGTCGATTTAAGTTTTGACGAGGGTAAAAGTTTTTCAATGGCAAGTTTACAGCCATTTAATTACATGGCTTATGCACTTTATGCAGAAGCCGTGGAATATAAAAATGTACGAGATTCCCCTACGATGTTATCACATTTTAACAATGATGTAGGTTACATTGTAAATCGTGACTTAGAACCATTAAAGAACGAAATAGATCAGAATCAAAAAGATGTGGTCTCTAAATTTTTAATTATCAATCAATCGATTTTGGATACAAAAAAAGAGACAGAGGAACATGCCAAGAAAATTGGGGATATCTCAGTGACGGTAACTAACCAGGGAAATCAAATTACCAATCAAGGTAATCAAATAACAAACGTTGCCAATCAAATGATTATCACGCAGGCTAAGGTCGATGCGGTTGCGAATAGTTATGAGAATTTAGTTAATAAATCAACGAGTATCCAATCTGATCGAAATAGTAATGATAAATATCCTTCAGTCAAAGCGGTCAAAGAATATGTTGATCAAGCGACTCAAGGAATTGCTTTACAGGTTACTGTAGATGGAAAAGAAGATAAGGAAAATAAGACGAGCAATATCAAAACGGCTCCTGATCCAAACTACAACTACCCTACTGTCGCGGCTGTCAAGCAATTTGTGGCTGAATCTGCTTTGAGTACAGATGCCCAGTTGGTCATTGATGGTAAGGAAAATATCTCAAACAAATCCACCAATGTCATTACGGATGCAGGTTCGAATGACAAGTACCCGACGGTAAAAGCCATTAAACAATATGTGGATGAGACAACTTTGGGAAAAAGTTTAGTAGCTGATATCGATAGAAAAGAAGAAAAGTCAAATAAAACAGATGAGATTAAGCAAGATGAAACAAATTCCAATCTTTATCCCTCCGTATTGGCTGTTCGCAAATTTGTCAATGATGCAACAATTAATTCGTTAACGGTTGAGAAACAATCGATTTCATTAAATGATTCGAAAAATGTAATCTCATTAAATGGCGGTGAAAATCCCAGTTCTATTACCCTACCGAATGCTTCCAATACCTTAGCTGGTTTAATCCAATTAAAGGGTGATTTAGGTGGCACGTCGGATTCTCCAACGGTTCCTGGCTTAGCAAATAAAGAAAATACTGCCAATAAAACGGATGAAATCAAGTCGGACGAAACGAATACGAATTTATTCCCAACTGTTTTAGCGGTTAGTAAGTTCGTGAGAGATGCGACCATTAATTCATTGACGGTCGAGAAACAATCGATTAGTTTAAACGACGCGAAGAATGTCATTACACTTGCAGGTGGCGACAAACCCAGCTCGATTACTTTGCCTAGCGCATCAAGTACGGATGCAGGTTTAATTCAATTGACGGGTGATTTAACGGGATCTTATGATGCTCCAGAGGTAAAGACTGATGCCATTACAACGGCGAAGATATTAGATGAAAATGTGACCGATGCGAAAATCAAATCGCTTTCATCGTCTAAATTAACGGGAGAAGTGAGTTTAGCCAATGGTGGTACTGGAGCGTCAACCAAAGATGGGGCCCGTGAAAATTTAGGGATTAATTTGGTGGATAATACACCCGATGCAAATAAACCTGTCTCTTTGGCTGCTCAAATTGAGTTAGATAAAAAAGAGTCACTTTCAAACAAAACATCTGATTTTGTAAAGGATGCTGATTCGGAAACAAAATACCCAACCATAAAATCAGTTAAAAATTACATTGATACGAAAGCTGTATCAAACGAAGGTTTGGTCGAAGCAGAAAAAGCGCGTGCCATTGCTGCTGAAAATACCAAGGAAGATCTTATCAATAAGTCGAAGGACGTTTTGACGGATAGAGATTCAGACGATAAATACCCAACGGTTAAATCGGTGAAGACGTATGTGGATGATCAAAACACGAGAACTGAAAACCTGGTAAAGGCTGAGGAAACGCGTGCGATTGCAAAGGAGGCAGAAAAGGAGGATTTGGTGAATAAGTCGAAGGACGTTGTGACGGATAAGGACTCAGATGATAAATACCCAACGGTTAAATCGGTGAAGACGTATGTGGATGCTCAAAACACGAGAACTGAAAACCTGGTAAAGGCTGAGGAAACGCGTGCGATTGCAAAGGAGGCAGAAAAGGAGGATTTGGTGAATAAGTCAAAGACTATTTTAGCTGATAAGGATTCGGATGTTAAATATCCTACAGTGAAATCCATGGTAGATTATGTTTCCACCCTTGTTAAAACGGGTGATGATGATGCACATGAGGAGATTGAAAAGGAAAAAAATAGAGCTATTGGAAGAGAAAATGGTTTAGGTGAGGAAATTTCTACTGAGAAAAAGCGATCTGAAGGTAAAGATGCTGAGCACGAGACTTCTATCAAAGAGACGAAGACGTTGGTTGATTCGAACAAATCAACACAGGATGCAAAAAATAGCGAGATTGATGGTAGGTTGTCAAGCAACGCGGCTACGATTTCTACTGAGAAGTCGGATCGTGAGGCAGCAGTATTAGCGGAGAAGAATGCACGTGAGTCAGCTATCTCTACAGAAAGTGCTGCGCGTGTCGCTGCTTTAGCCTCCGAGAAATTGGATCGTGAAGCAGCCTTATTAGCTGCAAAAAACGCTCAAGACTCAAAGAACAGTGAAATCGATGGCAAGCTGGCGAGTAATGCAGCTGCGATTTCAACGGAAAAGTCGGAACGTGAAGCAGCCTTCTTAGCTGCTAAAAATGCTCAGGATACGAAGAACAGTGAAATCGATGGCAAACTGGCGAGTAATGCAGCTGCGATTTCAACGGAAAAGTCGGAACGTGAAGCTGCTTTATTAGCTGCAAAAAACGCTCAAGACTCAAAGAACAGTGAAATTGATGGCAAACTGGCAAGTAATGCAGCTGCGATTTCAACGGAAAAGTCTGACCGTGAAGCAGCAGTATTAGCAGAGAAGAATGCACGTGAGTCAGCTATCTTAACTGAGAGCGCTGCTCGCGTCGCTGGTTTAGCTGCTGAGAAAACAGATCGTGAGAAAGCGATAGCTAATTTGACTTTAGCAAATGGTGATGTGAAGTCCGCATTAGATGCAGAGAAAGCTGCTCGAGAATTAGCTATCTCAACTGAGAGCGCTGCGCGCGTCGCTGCTTTAGCTTCTGAGAAATTGGATCGCGAAGCTGCAATCTTAGCTGCTAAAAATGCTCAGGAAACGAAGAACAGTGAAATCGATGGAAAGCTGGCAAGTAATGCAGCTGCGATTTCAACGGAAAAGTCTGATCGCGAAGCTGCAATCTTAGCTGCTAAAAATGCTCAGGAAACGAAGAACAGTGAAATCGATGGCAAGCTGGCAAGTAATGCAGCTGCGATTTCAACGGAAAAGTCTGACCGTGAAGCTGCTTTATTAGCTGCTAAAAATGCTCAGGATGCTAAAAATAACTCCATCGATTCAAGTTTAAACAATCATGCCAGGTCTATCTTCGAATACGCTGGTACGATTTCTTCCCATGAAACCAAGATTTCAGCGAACTCAGCCTTAATTAATGCAAATGCAAATGCAATTGTTGCCGAAGTAAGTGCAAGAGAAACCGATATCGCAAAAGAATCCGCCGCTCGTGCTGCACTTGCCAAAAAAGTAGATGATAAACTTGCAGGTATCCAAACTATTTTGGATGCAGGTGTTACCACTGTGGGTTCAACCTTAAAACAAGGGAATGTCATCGTAGGTGATGGAAGCAATATCGCAGCCTCAGTCGCCATGACGGGTGATGTAACGATTAACGAATCGGGTATAACGAGCATTTCAGCGAACGCAATCGGTTCGAGCGAAATCATCAATGGGTCGTTGACTAATGAAGATCTTGTCAACAAATCGATTTCAATCGGTTCGACGCAAGTGGATTTAGGGGGAACAGCCTCAACCCTATCCGGCTTAACTTCTGTCAGCGCAACGACATTATCCGGATCATTATCTGGAAATGCCAGTACATCTTCGAAATTAGCTAGCGCCAAAACAATCGGCATGACCGGTGATGTGACTTGGACGAGCGCTGCATTTGATGGCTCTGATCATGTAACAGGCGTCGCAACGATTGGTACAGGTAAAGTGACCAACAGCATGTTGGCCGGTGGAATTGACCTTAGTTCGAAAGTATCGGGTATTCTGCCTTTGGCTAATTTGCCGGCCGACTTGACCGCAAAGGTTAACATTTCAAATGCAACGACGACGGGTTTATTGTCTTTGACGGATTGGAACATATTTAATGGGAAGCAAAATGTGATTTCATTGACTAGTATTGGCTCAGCCGGATCTGCCACACTTACAGGTTCTACCTTGAATATCCCAAATTACAGTTTAGGTAATTCAACTGGTTTTACAGGAAATTTGTCTGGTGACGTTACGGGGACACAAACGGGTACAGTTGTTTCGAAAATTAATGGTGTTAATTTAGCTAGTCTAAGTACGGGTATTTTGAAAAATACGTCGGGAACAGGAATACCCTCAATCGCCGTTGCTGCTGATTTTCCTACTTTAAATCAAAATACAACAGGATCAGCTGCGATTGCATTTGCTTCATCAACCCAGGCATTGGGTGATTCTACAACGAAGATTGCGACAACAGAATTTGTCGCCAAATCAATTAGTTCAAAAGCAAACAAAAGTTATATTGATCAAGCTTTAACGGAAAAAGCCAATTTATTATCTCCGGCTTTTGTTGGAATTCCCACGGCGCCCACTGCTTCTGCCGGAACAAATTCTACCCAAGTGGCTACAACTGCATTTGTTAAATCGTCCTTAGAAGTTGCCATAGCAGGATTTACGGGTACAACACAAGTTGCCAATAATAATTCAACAAGCCTAGCAACCACGGAATATGTGGACCGAGCTGATGCGCTGAAGTCCAATATTGCTTCACCTACATTTACGGGGACAGTAAGTGCTCCAACAGCAGCTTCGTCAGATAGTACGACAAAAGTTGCTACAACAGAATTTGTGAAATTAGGTCTTGCTGAAAAAGTGAACAAGTCTTATGTGGATAATTCGGTTAGTTCAAAAGCTTCTTTGGATTCTCCTAATTTGTCAGGAACTCCTACAGCTCCAACAGCAGCAGTTGGAACAAATTCAAGTCAAATCGCAACAACATCATTTGTTTCAAATGAACTGGAGGCTTCAACGGTAACCATTGGTTCAGCGGGTACATCAGTTGGACATGGCGTTAGAATCGGGAACGCTAGATTTACGATAAACAAACCCAATGTACCAGCTACAGGTTCTAGCAATGTCACATTATCAAATTCACAAATCTTAGAAGCGGGTATATATGTGGGTACATCTACGAGTTCAAATAAGACGATTAAGATACCGAAAGCTAATGGTGCCTCAGGATTAGTTCAATCCTTACCAAGAGCGGCCATTGGAGATATCATCACCGTATTAATTGTCAATGGAGGAAATCAAAATATTTCCATAGATGCAGAAGATTCATCGGTAACGAAAGTACCTGGAACCATGTCTGTTCCCGCAGGTACCTCTAGACTGGTTTATATTCGTGTTACCTCAATTTCATCAGGTAGTGAAACCATTTCAATCTATTAAACTTATGGAAAAGCGAATCATAATTCTTGTTTTTTGTCTGATGATCTGCCTAAGCTCCAATGCCCAAAAGTTGATTCAATCAACTTTTGGAATCGGAGGAGTTAGTAAAATGATTAGCGGCAAGTATTATTCTGACGTGGTAGGTCAATCTAGTGTTTCGGGTTCATTCACAAAAGGTAACATAAAAATACGACAAGGTTTTAAGCAACCAGGTGTCTTCGTCGCTAGTAAAACGCAACCTGTTAGCACGATTAAGTCAGGGCCTTCTAAAAACCCTGAAGGAAATATTTCGATAAAGGCATTCCCTAATCCTTTTGTAGATCGAGTAACATTAAGTTTGTCTGATATTATTGACCTACCCACCCAAATCATTTTGTATGATTTGACGGGTAATATAATTTTTGAAAAATCATACCCCAATTTAGTTAAGGAAATCAGTATTGATAATCTTGATAACCTACGGGCTGGACAATATATACTACATTTTGTCCAACATGGTAATTCTACAACGATGATTTTGGTCAAACAATTGTAGTAATATTACCCTGTTAAACTCAATGTAATAAAATTAACTATTTTTAGAACTAGGAATACCCAAAGCTGATTCTCTATGAGAGTTAGCTTTTTTGTTGGCCTATCCCCTATAAATTCGTAAATTAGATTCTTAATTTTACCTATGTTTTCACAAGTATTTCCTCTTCCTGCGCATTTTGAAGCTATTTTTCATGAAGCTGCTATTGGAATTATCGTTACCAATGCTTCATTTGAAATGATTTTGTCGAATGAATATGCACACCGTTTATTTGGATATTCAGAAGCGGAATTACAAGGTCAAAATATTTCCATTTTAATTCCCAATCACCTTAAAGGCAAACATGAGGGACATCTAAGCAAAATAAATCACAGTCCTGTCTCACGCCCCATGGGAGTGGGATTAGACTTAAAAGCCAAACGCAAAGACGAATCCCTCTTCCCCATTGAAATTTCATTAAGTCATTTTGAGTCGGAAAACCAAATGTATTACATCGCCTTCGTCAGCGACGTAACACTCAAGCGTAAAGTGGAAATGGAATTGATTCTTCGTAATCAAGAAATTAATCAATTGAACGAATCGCTAGAAGCTGAGGTAGAAGCACGGACACATGCCTTACAAAACACCCTTGAAAAATTAGAGTTGCAAACCAAAGAACTCGAACTTTCACTACAAAAAGAGATTGAATTGGGAGATTTAAAGACGCGATTTGTCTCCATGGCTTCACACGAATTTAGAACTCCGCTTACTTCCATCCTATCATCAGCTTCACTCATTGAAAAATACGTGGATGCTACAGATCAGCCCAAAAGAAGTCAACATATTCAACGGATTAAATCCTCTGTCGCCCATTTAACCGAAATCCTCGAAGAATTTTTATCCGTTGGTAAACTAGAAGCGGGCAAAGTGGAAGTTCGACCTGATTCATTTATCGTAAGTGAATTTTTATGCGATTTAGTGACTGAACTTGATGGAATGCGTAAGCCTGGCCAACAAATCTCCATCAACCTACAGGAAAATTTAAATGACTTTGTTTCAGATACATCAATGTTGCGAAAAGTTTTGCTGAACGGTTTATCCAATGCGCTGAAATTCTCGCAAAAAGACGTATCCTTGAATGCTTCATTACAGAACCAATCACTTCTTTTTGAAATTAGTGACCAAGGAATTGGAATTAGTGATGCTGATCAAAAACATCTATTCGAACGCTTTTTCCGCGGTGGAAACGCAAATGTTATCCCAGGTACCGGACTTGGTCTCCACCTGATGGATCGCTACATGCGACTGCTCGGAGGAGAATTAAAATTACGAAGTGAACTTGGATTTGGAACTACATTATTCATCTCTTTACCCCGTTTAAACTATGCCAACTAAAATTCTCATCATTGAAGATAATGTCGATATTCGGGAGAATACCGCTGAATTATTGGAATTGTCAGGTTATCAGGTCGAAACGGCTTCCGACGGCATCGAGGGGGTTCGATTGGCCAAAAGCATTTTGCCAGATATTGTGATTTGTGATATCATGATGCCTAATTTAGATGGTTTCGGTGTTTTGCAAGTCTTTTCCAATCAACCCGAATTAGCGCGTATTCCTTTCATTTTTCTAACTGCCAAAACGGATCGGGCCGACATGCGAAAAGGCATGGAAATGGGGGCTGATGACTATTTGACTAAACCTTTTCAAGAGGTTGAACTGCTTAAAGCCATTGAATCTCGTCTAAAGAAACAGCGTCCTTCTGTGAGTCAAGTTTCTCAGATGAATTCTGCCGATTTAGCTTTTGCGGAGGAGGCGCTTGCTTTTTTGGATTTTGAACATGCTGCTGCAGATAAGAAACAACAAAATTTAGCCAAGAAAGCAATCATTTATTCGGAAGGAGATTCCCCGAATCGATTGTATTATCTAGTAAAAGGGAAAGTGAAAACCTATCATACAAATCGGGAAGGCAAATATTTTATCACATCCTTTGTTAAGCCAGGTGAATTTTTTGGCTTTGTAGATATTCTTGAAAATCAATTATATCGCGAGTCCGCTGAAGCCTTGGAAGATGCACAGATTTTAAGTATTCCCGTACGTGATTTCAAACAAAAATTAAGCGAAAATATTCATGTCGAGATTCATTTCCGGAAAGCATTGACTGGATATTTATTGAAAAATGAATCCATCTTATTCTCCATGGCCTATCAATCGCTTCGAAAACGTGTCGCGCAAGTACTCGTGGAATTAGTGAAAACCTATGGAAATTCTGAAGTAGGTCCAATCACAATGCGATTATCTCGTGAAGATCTAGCCTCCCGTGTGGGAACCGCAACAGAATCCGTGATTAGAACCTTGAGTGATTTTAAAAAGGAAGGATTAGTTGACGTCAAAGGAGCCGAAATGACCATTCTCAAACCTGAGCTTCTCGCGAATTTGAAATTTTAAGAAAAAGGATGGCAAATGATTGGGCTCAAGGGCGAATGCTGTAAATAAGCCGATTGCATCATGGCTATTCCCCAAGCTCCTCGAAAGAGCAATAGAAAAGCGATGCCCCAACCTAAATATTGAAATAAAGCGCTGAAACGTGTGATTTTTTGAATTCCCCAAAGACTTAATTTTAACGAGGGCAAGGTTGCAATTCCAAAGGATAGCATGCTCAAGGCTCCTAACCACGCATTCGATTGCAATAATGCAATACTTAGACCCCCAATAACAAGGCCACAAGGCAATAATCCATTGCTCATCCCTAGGAAAAAGTAGCCTAAAGCGCCTAGTTTTTTGCCTAGATAAATAAGTTTTTGGCCAATTGATTTATGCAGTAGTTTGAATAGATTGTCACTTAATTTTTTACTTTGTAATAGGATGAGCACAAACCCCGCAAATACATAATAAATATGCCACCAGGCAGGGAAAAGCCAAATGGAGCCGAGTTTAGCGACGGAAAAACCCAATATTCCATACATGAATAATCGACCTAAGGTATAGATCAACATGCGCCCCTTTTGATTACTCTTTTGCTCAATTTGTTGCATTAACGGTCCACACATGATGGCGCAATGCCAACTACCCGCTAATCCAATAAAAAAAGCATAGTACCAGGAATTCATTACTTTTTTGAGATGAAAATTCGATCTTCTTGTAAGTAGGATTTTCCAGCAACGGACCAAAGAACACTACGTTTCCAGGGGCCAGCAACTAAAAAATCCGTTGGGAAAGTCCAGTTTAAACCGTCTTTTGAATTCCATGTTATCGTTTTGTCCTGCGTTGCATTGGAGGGTCTGAAAAACTGTACTTTTGCAGAATCACATCCATCAGGTAATTGAATCAAGATAAATTGATCATTTGCAATGGATTTCACCTGAATTTGTTGTCCAGCAGGAATCGATTGATTCTGAAGATTTATTTTTTCTTGATACGCCTGCCCATCCGCATAATAGTTTTCTCCTACCAATTCAATCTTCTCATGCGACATATTGATGTAAAAATAGGCCATGAATGCACCGAAAAGGACGAATGTGATGATGATTCCATGTCCCCAATGAAACCCCTGCTTTTGTAGATTATTACTCATCTGGTTGAATAAAGCTTGTTTTTAATGTTTCTTCCTGTCCCTCATTATTTCGGATATGAATGGGGATTTTTTCGCCTTGTTTCCATGTGCCTATTTTGGCCTTAATGAAAAACTCGGTTTTAACCTGTTTTCCTTTTTCTATTTTACCTATCCCCTTGCCTATCCAAATAATTTCGAGGGGCTTATCAACATGCACCTGAAAAACCTGGTCTTCCATCGACTTATTCAGAATCTCTAAATTATATATATTGCTCACCGTATGCAATTTTTCATCCACTTGGAATGTCATTCCCGGGGTGCGCAATAAGGTCGATTCCCAGTTTCTTCGTGTGGCCAACATAAATACCAAAATCCCAATAATGACCACCAATACGCCCGTATAAGCAGCTATACGCGTGGTGAATTTTAATTTTGTTCCTGAGTTCACACCGTTCAATGAATCATAGCGGATTAAACCTTGTGGCTTATCAATCTTTTCCATCACTGCATCGCAAGCGTCGATACAAGCTGTACATCCGATGCACTCGAGTTGGTTACTACCATTTCGTATATCAATTCCGGTTGGACATACTCGCACACACCAATGGCAATCGATGCAATCCCCTTTGTTTTCGGATTTATTACTTTTTCCTCTTGGTTCCCCACGTACGTGGTCATATTGAACTAAAATGGAATTGTTATCTAACAATACTCCCTGTAATCGACCATAAGGACATACCACCATGCATACCATTTCCCTGAACCTTGCGAAAACAAAATAGAAAACCGCTGTGAAGATCAGCATTGCGAGCAATCCTTTACTATGTTCGATGGGATTACCTAATACGATTTGTAACCAGGCTTGTTTCCCAATAATATACATTAAAAAGGTATTGGATATGGCAAAAGCTAAGATTAGAAATAAGCTATGTTTACTACCTTTTTTTATAATTTTCTCATTTGTCCAAGGCGACTCGTTCAAGCGTCTTTGTGCCTTATCATCCCCTTCAATCCAATATTCAATTTTACGAAATAACATTTCCATGAAAATGGTTTGTGGGCATGCCCATCCACACCAGATCCGACCGAATAAAACGGTAAATAGGCTAATGAAGATCAGAAAACATACCAAACCTAGTGCTACTAAATGAAAATCTTGTGGGAAGAATGGCACTCCCCAAAAGATGAATTTCCGCTCCAGTACATTGAAAAGAAATATTGGCTGGCCTTTTAACTCAAGCCAGGGTAATCCAAATAAAAGCGTTAATAATACATAAGAAAAGTAGCTTCTTAATTTATACAATTGACCTATCACACGCCCTGGGTAAATCCAAAGACGTTTCCCATCTTTTGCTTGATTATAGAGATGATTTCGAAAATCATCATTATCGATGTTGAAATTTGACATAAAAAAGAAGGTCCGAATTTCGCCGGACCTTGTAAGTTAACTGAAATGTGGAGGTTCCTCTCGGCAGGTACTTTTGTGTAAGACTTTGTATAGTGGGCAAAATCTAACAAAACCTGTCATTGCAATGATTAAAGACACGATGTAAACTCCTAATGCAAAATCACCAGGAATAATTTTTGAGTATGCCAAAATTGATAATACAACCGCAAGGGCGATTCTAACTACTCGATCCATTTTACCGACATTCTTTCTCATACTTGTAAAATTTAAGGTTTATTTTATTTCTTCTCCTTGTGGTTCCTTGGCCCCTGGAGGATTCGTACCTTGTAAAGTTAATATATACGAAGCTACCTTTTGAATTTGCAATGGATTTAATGTTTTCTCCCATGCAATCATCCCCTTCTCAGGTATACCATGCGTGATCGTTTTAAACAAATCTTTAATGCCACCCCCGTGTAACCAAAATTTGTCGGTCAAGTTTGGACCTACGCCCCCTTGACCCTTATCACCATGACAAGCTACGCAATTTGTTGAATATATCTGTGAGCCCTCTGTTAAATCTTTTGCTCCCTTTACAACGACTACATTGTCTTCGTTCACGGAATTAGCAAATTGCTTCATGTAAGCTTCCCGAGCTTTCTCAGCTGCTGCCACTTCCGTCTTGTATTCCGTTTCTTGAATATTTCCGTCTTGGTATACGTGGTAATAAAGTCCATAAATTACACCAAAAATGATAGTCATGTAAAATAGATACATGAACCATGGAGGCGTTGGGTTATCTAACTCAGCAATTCCATCATATGTATGTTCCATGATTAATTCACGCTCTCGTTCCAGCGGTTTTAATCCTTTGAACTTTTCCCACCAAGATAATTCTTCCTCTGCTGACGCTTGAGGATCTTTGGATAGTTTTTTCAATGCTGCATGCAGTTGCAATGTCACAACCAATATGATGATCCCCGTCAAAAAGATCAAACTAATCAGCCATATTTCCATAAATGTAAAAGCCATAATTTTCGATGTTAATTCTGTTGTCCGATTTTTTTATTTTTCAAATGGAAGGTTCTTCATCCGATCCACATGCTTGCGGTCCATCCAAAACATGTAGATACCCACCGCCGTGAAAAATACCATAAAGGTTAATAAGGAGAATATCATATAGGAGTCTGCCCCTGGGATATTGGAGATAAATTGCTTAAACATATTTTTATTTTTTAGCGATGTCAGTTCCTAATCGTTGTAGATATGCGATCAAAGCAATAATTTCTTTGTCGGCCCCCACTTTTATCTTTTCTTCAGCCAAACGTGCTTGAATTTCCTTCGCCTGCTTATTTAAATCTGAAACAGCATATTTTATTTGAGTATCATCATAAGGAACGCCCAATTTTTTCATGGCTGCCAACTTCTCCTTTGTCTGCGAGGTATTTAAACTTTGCTCATACAACCATCCATAGGCGGGCATGATGGATCCCGGTGACATAGATTGTGGTTCACGCATGTGGTGATAATGCCATGAATCTGGATATTTACCGCCCTCACGATGTAAATCGGGTCCCGTACGCTTCGATCCCCATAAGAATGGATGATCGTACACGAATTCTCCCGATTTGGAGAACTCACCATATCGCTCAGTTTCGGAACGGAATGGTCTAACCAATTGCGAGTGACATCCCACACATCCTTCACGAATATATATGTCCCGTCCCTCCAATTCCAAGGAAGTGTAAGGTTGTACAGCTTCAATCGTTGGGACATTTGATTTTACCATGAAGGTTGGGATTAACTCAACCAATGACCCTACTAAAATCATAATCAAGGATGCAACCAATAATTGAATTGGTTTACGTTCAATCCAACGGTGCCAGTGTGCTCCTGCTTCAGGTTGTTCCTCAATCGATAAAGGTGCCGCTTCCGTCGCTTCATCAGCTAATAATGATCCCTGTGCCATGGTTTTGAATAAGTTATAAGCCATGATTATAGCTCCAACCAAATATAAGGTCCCTCCTACAGCACGCATCATATGCATCGGCAAGATTTGTAAAGTAGTATCCAAGAAGTTACCGTATTGCAAAGTTCCTTCATCAGTAAATTGCTTCCACATCATCCCTTGCGTAAATCCTGAGATATACATCGGAATGGCATATAAGGCGATACCAATCGTACCAATCCAAAAATGCGTTTTTACTAATTTTTCAGAGAATAGTGTCGTTTGAAAAATGCGAGGAACCAACCAGTATAACATGGCAAAGGTTAAGAAACCATTCCAACCCAAAGCTCCTACGTGAACGTGTGCTACAATCCAGTCGGTAAAGTGAGCAATCGCATTAATGTTTTTTAAACTCAACATCGGCCCTTCGAAAGTTGCCATTCCATAGCAGGTAATTCCCACAACCATGAATTTCAAGATCGTATTTTCACGCACTTGGTCCCATGCACCACGTAATGTCAACAAGCCATTAATCATACCTCCCCATGATGGTGCGATCAACATAATCGAGAAAACGACGCCTAATGATTGTGCCCAATCCGGTAAGCTCGAATACAATAAATGGTGAGGTCCTGCCCAGATGTAGATAAAAATCAAGGCCCAGAAGTGAAGAATCGATAAACGATAAGAATACACAGGACGATTCGCCATTTTGGGTAAGAAATAATACATCAAGCCCAAGAAAGGTGTTGTTAGAAAAAAGGCAACCGCATTATGGCCATACCACCACTGTATCAAAGCATCCTGTACACCTGCATAAACATAGTAAGACTTAAACGCCGAAATAGGCAATTGCATCGAATTCGTCAAATGCAACACGGCAACCGTAATAAAGGTTGCGATATAGAACCATATAGCAACATATAAATGACGCTCTCTTCTTTTGAAAATGGTCCCAAACATATTTACACCAAAAGTCACCCAGATAAGCGTAATCGCAATATCAATAGGCCATTCTAATTCAGCATATTCATGTGATGTCGTAATACCTAAAGGCAATGTTATCGCTGCAGATACAATGATTAATTGCCAACCCCAAAAGTGTAGGTTTGATAAGAAATCACTGAACATGCGCGCTTTCAATAATCGCTGCAATGAATAGTAAACACCCGCAAAAATAGCATTCCCCACAAAAGCAAAAATAACCGCATTCGTATGTAATGGACGAATACGACCGAATGAGCCATATTGTGTAATGTTTGCCGCAGGTTCAAAGAGTTGGGTGGCGATAATTACGCCGACCAACATACCTACGATACCCCAAATGATCGTAGCAATGGCAAAGTTTCGAACGATCTTATTGTCATAAGAAAATTGTTCTAACGTGGTAGTATTTGTGCTCATAAGCGTTTATTTGTTGTTTTTGTACTCTTTATCTTCCAATAAAATACGCATACTCGGTGTCACTAAATCATCTTGTTGGCCCGTGCGTATCGACCAAATGAAGGCAACTAGAAATCCAATGGCCATCAGTAAACTCAATCCAATCATGACATACATTATTTCCATGTTATCCTTATTTATCTTGTCAAAATTCAACTAATCGGCTGATTTAATTCATGACATTAATCACCTTTTCGTTTTGCTAAATATGATTTTAAACTTTTCCCCTTCAGATTCATCCCTATATTGGCAATAAGCAACATACTTAATGAGTTTACGGGCATAAGTATAGCTGCAATTAAGGGAGATAAGGTTCCTTGGATTGCATAACTTAATCCAAACATGTTGTACACCAATGAGAGGATAAAGCTGACTTTAATGAGGGTTAATCCGAATTTGGCAAATTTCAGAAATAAAGGTAAATGAATTAACTGTTTTCCTTGAAGGATGGCATCACTGGATGGCGTAAAATGCAGGTGATCTTCTGAAATAGCGATCCCCACATGAGCTAGTTTTAATGCTCCGGCATCATTCAAGCCATCTCCTACCATGGCTACTTTCTTCCCTTGTGCTTGTAATTTCTGTATGAAATTCATCTTATCTAATGGGCTGCATTCAAATTGGTATTGTGTTTCCTCAGGAAACCAATCTAGTAATGTTCCAGCATGGTTTTTTTTATCACCAGACAATAAATAAACCTCATAATTAGCCTGCAAAGCATGTAGCATATATTCAACCCCCTCGCGGTTTTGCCAAGGAAATTCAATATATCCAATAGGCTCCTCCCCGATTCGTATGAATAATTGACTTTCCGACCGAATGAAATCTTGCTGTTGCTCAAGTGTATGTCCCGTGAATCGTGCATGTCCCACTTGATATTTTATGCCTTGCCTTATTGCTTCAATACCCTTTCCCGGAATTTCTACCATGGAATCTAAAGGTTCTGTGCTGATCATATTTTCAGCGCGGAAATGTTGGGTCAATTGTCTTGATAAAGGATGCGTTGACTGGTTAACCATGGAGAATAGGATATGCGTCTCCCAAGGACTTAAATCTCTTAATAAGCGGAATTTAGGTTTTTCGTCTTGATGTAAAGTTAAGGTTCCCGTTTTATCAAAAACGATAGCATCTATTTGGGACATCCGTTCGAAAGCTTGAATATCCTTGACAAAGAAATTGAATTTTGCCATCCATCGTATTCCATGTCCTAATGCGAATGGATAAGAAATAGCCAAAGCACATGGACAAGCAATGACCAATACACTAACTACCGCATTTTGCCATTTGCCTGGGTCATGTTGGAACCAATACACCCCAACTGCTGCCGCAAGACTCAATAAAATAACGGTAAAATAGGCCCCGACAGTATTCGCAAAATTTTCCCAATTCTCCGTTTTATGGTTGGGGTCTTTAAATGCCTGCTGTTCCCATAATTGGGTTAGATGACTTTGATTTAATGATTTTTTGATTTCTATCTCGATGAGTTCACCTTGATGTCTTCCACCGGCATACATGGAATTTCCTGGTTCCAAGGTAATAATTTCACTCTCGCCAGTGACAAAACTATAATCCATTTGGCTTTTTCCTTTCACTAAAAGGGCATCTGCCGGTATAATTTCTTGATTTCGAATAATGAGGTGATCACCTACTTCAATTTCCTCCAATGGACATGTTTGCTCCTTGCCTTGTATTAGTTTGCCAATAACTAAAGGGAAATAGGCTTTATAATTCCGCTCGAAAGAAAGAAAATCAAAGGATTTTTGTTGGAACCACTTTCCAATTAACAAGAAAAATAATAAGCCCGAAACTGAATCAATATACCCAGCGCCCGTATGGGAGAAAACCTCGTAAACACTCCTTAAATAACCTACTAAAATGCCTAATAAGATCGGTAGCTCGATTGTCAACTTTTTTAATTTCAAATGCGACCAAACATTTTTAAAGTAATCCGAACCCGAATAAAATACAGCAATGCTACCTAAGGCGATATTGATATATCCAAACAAGCTTTTTAAACTCCCTGATTCTATTCCCAAATATTCTGGAAAACTAAATAACATCGCATTGCCTGCACAAAATCCAGCAATACCCAATTTTAAAAACAATTGATTTTGTTGGCTTGAAAGCTTCTTTTGTTGGGCCTGCTCCTCTCCCGAATCTATCAAAGGCTCATAGCCCAAACGTGCCAATAAGCTTGCTAAACTGCCAAGGTCAATTTGGTCTTCTGAAAACCAAACTGTTAATTCCTTCTTGCCAAAATTTAGATTTGATTTCACCACAGCGGGCTCTATTCTTGCTAAATTTTCTAATAGATATAGACAAGAACGGCAATGGATTGCAGGTAGATGAAAATGTACTTTGGAAATCCCTTTATTCGAAAAACTAATTAATTGATCTCGGAAATGGGGATGATTTAGAAAATCGAAATTTTGTGCTGATGGAGCTTTGCCAGGCTTAATGTCGCAAATGTAGTAATCGCCTAATGCATTTTCGGAAAGTAACTTATAAACCTGCTCACAACCATGACAACAAAAGGACTTTTCGTCATATTGAATGAGTTCGTCCTCACAGGTTTCTCCACAATGAAAACAGGTTACGCTAGTAGCTACCGATGGACTTTCTAACTCAATCATCATAATTCATATGCATTACTATGACAAAGTTGTACTTATTTAGCTTGGAATAACGTGACAAAACACACACAAGAAACTGATGATTGTCATAATTCTTGTCCACAGATGCAGCTACTTTTGAGGAGTCAAAATGACGAGGAATGAAACAATTGTTGGAAACAGAAAAAAAAGTCTTAGCGAGTGGAATCGAGATAAAATATCTCGCTGATGAATTTTTGTTCCGACAAGGTCAGAAGGCTGAGTTTGTTTTTTACTTACACTGTGGTTCTATTTTACTTGAATGGCCCAATGAAAATAAGCGCTTAGTTATTGAAAACAAGCCTATTTTCATTGGCATCAATGAAGTATTGCAGGGGGGTAAATATGCTTGCACTGCCATGACAACAGATATGTCTGAGTTTCTCGTTTTTGACAGAGCTTATTTTAATCAATTGATTACTGAATTCGATCATGCAAAAGATTATTTCGAATCGATGATGTTGGAATTTACAAGCCAACTCGATTTGCAGACAATCAAGGTATAAATATAGAGTGGTAAGTTAAATGGGTTTAAGCTCCTGCTGGATTTTGTCTGGCAGGGCTTTTTACGTTAATGGGCTATCTTTTTCTTTTTTCAGTGTATTATAAACCAATATATCCATCAAACTATTAACCCATTTGTTTAAAAATACCGTCAATTTACCCTGAAAAGTTAATACCAAGGTTTTCTTTTTTGCCTCATAAGCTTTTCGAATTTCGAAGGCTACCTCTTCTGCTGACATCATTTTTTCCTCTTCCCGCATTGTTTCTCCTGCGATGCTTCCATCACCTGTTAATGATGCGTTTCGAATATTGGACGCCGTAAAACCTGGACAAGCCGTTAACACATGAACCCCCGTTCCAATTAACTCAGTGCGTAATGCCTCTAGAAACCCATTCATCGCGAATTTTGAAGCAGAATAGCCTGTGCGAACAGGTAAACCACGGTATCCTGCAATAGATGAGATACCAATAATGCCGCCTTTACTTCGTTTTAAATAAGGCAAAGCAGCGTGGGTCGCATAAACTGTTCCCCAAAAATTAATATCCATGACTTGTTTAAGAACTTGAAGGTCGACGGTCTCAAACATTGATCGCATTGATATGCCCGCATTATTGATTAAAAGGTCGATTCTTCCAAATTGATCGACCGTCTCTTGTATCATCTTTCGTGTTTGTTCCTCTGAGCTACTATCACAAACTATAGCATGTTGATGGATGTTAGCCGCTTCTAATTCTGCCGCAGCTTCCTTCAACTTGGATTGATTTCGGCCAGTAATGACAATGACGGCACCTTTTCTTCCAAATTCAAACGCCAACGCTTTCCCGATACCTGAACTAGCTCCTGTGATGATAACAACTTGATTCTTCATGTAAATTAATTTGCTTACGAAGTTAAGGTTTTATCTTGAATTGGTTGGCTTGCCCACATAAAGCCGTATTTTTGTGCACATTTTTAGCAGCATGAGTCAGAAAAAAGAAAAGAAAGCCCCAGTGGTGTTGGAACAAATTGCCAT
>JACCDW011375958.1_pt1 | contig 39324 bp, 57 predicted proteins | sample 7449781 | NCBI WGS metagenome assembly JACCDW01 (sample SAMN15323449, study PRJNA562643) | freshwater metagenome | isolation source: river surface water | place: USA:Blue River Watershed | collected 2017-08-18 | reverse complement strand
TTGGCAAAAGAAAAGATATTAAACAATGCAATAACAGTTTTAAGTGGTAAGGCGGGAAGTGGTAAAACACTATTAGCTTGTCAGATTGCATTAGACCTTTTGTTCAAAAAGAGTATTGAAAAGATTATCATTACACGTCCAACAGTTAGTAAAGAAGAAATTGGATTCCTTCCTGGAGACCTTCGTGAGAAGATGGAACCCTGGATGCAACCGATTTATGCAAACTTTTATCAACTTTATAACAAAGAAAAGATTGATGAAATTCTTGCAAACGGACAAGTTGAGATTGTACCAGTTGCATTTATGAGAGGTAGAACATTTTTGGATTCATTTGTAATTGTAGATGAAGCACAAAACTGTACTCATGAACAAATGGAAATGATTACATCTCGTTTAGGTATTCGTTCAAAGATGGTAGTATGTGGAGATACGCAACAGGTAGATTTGAAAACAATAGGACAAAGTGGATTTAAGTTTTTACTTACGATTGCAAAAAGAGTAAAAGATATGGACTCTATGACTTTATTAACAAATCATAGACATTCCGTAGTTGATGCATTGTTAGAAGAATATGATAGATTCAAAGAGCAACACAATATAAAATAAAAAATATGGTAAAGGTAAAAAAATTTAGCGCAACTTGGTGTGGTCCGTGTAGAGCACTTGCACCTGTAATGAATGAAATTAAAGGGCAGTTTTCAAATGTAAAATTTGAAGAATACGATGTGGATAACGAAGTTGATGAAGTTATGAAATATAATGTAACATCAGTTCCTACCGTAATCATAGAAAGAGATGGAGTAGTATTAGAAAGATTTAGTGGGTTATCATCAAAGGTAGCATACATAAACGCAATTAATGAATCATTAAAGTAAATTTGTGATTTTCAAAAAAAATGGTTATATTAGACATATGTTAAAAGGTGAAGCACATCCCATGCATAAACTGACAGAAGTTCAGGTGCAAAATATAAGGGAGTTATGGAAAATAGGACATCGTAATATAAAAGTATTGGCAAGAAACCATAAGGTATCTCCTGCCAATATAAAAAAGATAGTCACAAACCAAACCTGGACTCATATGTTAAAGTGGCCTTATGAAAGAACCAAATAAGTTATATTCTGATATTTCAAAGTTTAAGGTAAGACCTGTTGAAAAATCCGTTGCAAAGGATATAATAGTTAAACATCACTATTCAAAACAATGGACTAAGGTTACTTATTGTTTAGGGTTGTTTTACGAAAGTCAAACCGAACACAAATTCTTTGGTGGAGTTAATGAAACGCTTGTTGGTATTATTTGTTATGGTGATCCAATAGGTAGAAATTGTGGTGGATCCATTAGTGATTTATTGGAGAGAGATGAGGTGATGGAATTGGTTAGATTGTTTGTGTTTGATGGATATGGTTGTAATATAGAAAGCTGGTTTGTTGGAAAATCTTTTGAATGGCTGAAAGAAAATGCAAAACATATTAGAGCATTGATTTCTTATTCAGACCCATCAAAAGGACATTTAGGACAAATATATCAGGCAACTAATTGGTTATATCAAAAGAATATAAAAACCAATACAAGCTTTTCTTTCAAATGGGAAGAGGATGGTAAGTGGCAACATGAAAGAACAATTGCACCTTATTACAATACAATATCACCTGCAAAAATACAAACCATAATTACTAAACCATTTTGGGTTAGAGTAGAACCACACAAACACCGATACATTTATATTTTAGGAAAGGATAAAAAAGATAGAAAGCAATTATTAAAATCACTTAAACATACAGTTTATCCCTATCCAAAAATGTTAAAAGAATATAAAGAAGAAATAATAAAATTTGAACCAATTGAAAGAAGTTAATAAGTTATATTGTGATGTTTCGAGAGTTACCGTAAGAGAAATAAGTTCATCGGTTGCAAAAGAAATTATAGTTAAAAAACACTATACTCACGCATGGACTGCATGTAGATATTCATTGGGTATTTTTTATAGAACCGATGAAAGGAATGCATTAGGTGATAACGAAAAACTTATTGGATGTTTGGTTTACGGATTTCCTGTTGGAGCCAGAGCAGCACTTTCTATTTCGGAATTACTTACAAAGGATAATGTATTAGAACTTACCCGTCTTTATTGTGATGATGGGTATGGTTCTAATATAGAAAGTTATGCAATCGGACAATCATTCAAGTGGTTCAGAGAAAACGATAAAGCAATTAAGGTATTGATTTCCTACGCAGATAACGGACAAGAACATTTGGGTGGAATATACCAAGCAACCAATTGGATATATCAGGGAATGAACACAGAAATTGCTCTCATGCCTAATTACGGAATATCCTTAACAAAAGACCCATACGATTGGATTCATAGTAGGACTGTGTATTCAATGTGGGGTAGTGGTAATTTGGAACACCTTCGTAGAGAAATTGGAAAGCAAGGATACAAAGAATTTTGGAGAAGAGAAGAACCACCAAAGCATAGGTATATTCAGGTAATAGTTGGTGATAAAAAAGAAAAGAAAGCAATTCTAAAATCACTAAAACACGAAATTAGACCATATCCAAAGGATGCTAGAGAGTTTAATAAAGATATAGAAAACCACACTACAATTGCGCCAGAAACGGAATTAGCAAGTAAGTTTTGGTAATTTAATAAAAAAACGTTATATTACATATATGAAATTTTGGGACACAGGCGAAGAAGCCGTAAAAAAAGAAGGATTTGATTTTGAAAAAGAAAAATCAGCATTGATTGCTAATTTGGATTATCTTTTCTCAATGTCAGTACAAGAACAAACTCTATACAAAAAATGGTTAGAATGGAATGAAGATTTGCATGCAAGTATGAAACTACTTCCTGCACTCCATGCACAATACGATAAGATTTGGAAACCTACTGATATAAACGATAAAGAAGGAACTATTGCAGAAATTCAAAATATGCAACCTTATGTTGAGTTGGTAGAAGAAGGAGAAGAAGCAACAAAGTGGACTTATATGAGAAAGTTGATTTCATCAATGGAGTTCACACCAAATCCAGGTCGCAATGTAAAAGCATTTGTAAAAGATAGAGTGAGTGGTAAAGTATTGGGAGTTATCTCATTAGGTTCCGATATCACATCGCTGGGTGTTAGGGATGAATATATTGGTTGGACAAAAGAAGATAAGTTTGAAAAGGGTAAACTAAATCATACAGCAATCGGAACATCAATCATCGCAACTCAACCTTTGGGCTATAATTTTTTAGGTGGTAAATTGGTTTCAGCATTGACAACTTCACCTACATTTAGAGAACATTGGAAGAAGAAATATGATAATACATTAATCGCAGTAGGAACAACATCGCTTTATGGTATTCATTCACAATACAACGCAATTCCACATTTCAAAACATTGGGAGAGAGTAAAGGTAAAATCAGTATTAAACCTGATGATAAGTTTTACGATCCATGGCATCATTGGTTAAAAGAAAATCGTTCTCAATGGTATAAGGAAAACATTACAGATGAGAGAGAAAGAAATGGTGCTAATATGGGATATGAAAGAAACGGACCTGTTAGTGGTATTAAGCAAAAGATATTAGGACAAATATTCAAAGAGTGTGGTATTAAATCTGATACATATCATCATGGATTTAAGAGAGGTGTTTATTTTGCTATGATGTATGAAAATGGATGTGAATACCTTTGTGATAAAGTTACCGATGATAAATTAGTAATGAAAGATAAGTTTGAAGAAGGGGATGAATATACAATCCGTTGGTGGAAAAAACAAGCAATCAAAAGATATTCAAAACTACACGATGAAGGTAGATTGAAAGATGAAACTCTGTTTTACGCAGATGCAATCGGATTGACTTGGGAACAAATGAAAGAAAAATTTTTAGCAGACGTAGGAAGATAAAATATGTATCAAAACATTTATTACGAAAGACAAAAAAATCTTATTCATCTTTGGGATGATAAGAATGGTTATCAAACATTTCCATATAGAAAATACGCATATAAAAAAGACCCATATGGTCAATTTAAATCAATGAATGGTGATAAATTGACTAGAATATCTAAATGGGATAAAGATGAATCCGATGATTTATTTGAATCGGATGTTCCCGAAACCACCAGAGTATTGGTTGATATATATGATTCAGACTTACCATCAAATGGGCATAGAGTTATGACATTTGACATTGAGGTTGAAATGATATCAGGTCTACCAAACACAAAGGAAGCTCAAAATGAAATCACATCAATAGCATCACATGATGGAGCAACAAAACTTTTTGATGTATTTGTTTTGGATAAGGAAAGAAAAATAAAAAATCATAAAGATGAATTTACTAAAAATGGCAGAACAGCACATGTTCACGTTTTTGATAACGAGAGAAATCTATTACTTGCATTTCTTAATTACTACGAAGAAGTTAACCCAACTATTCTAACAGGCTGGAATATAGATTTTTTTGATATTCCATATCTCTATAATAGGATAAAAAACATATGTGGCGAATCACATGCTAAGAGGTTATCCAGAATCGGACAATGCTTTTATTCTCCATATAGAGATAAATGGTCATTTGGTGGAGTATCTATTTTGGATTACATTAATTTGTATAAGCAATACAATTTCGGATTAGAAAGTTCATATACGTTGAATCACATTGCTACAAAAGAGTTGGGCAGAGGTAAGGTAGAATATGAAGGTAGTTTGGATGATTTGTTTGAAAACGATTTGGAAAAGTTTATAGAATATAACATTGTGGACGTTGACCTTGTAGTTTGTATGGATGAAAAATTAAAGTTTATAGATTTATGTAGAGCAATTTGTCACGCTGGATTTGTTCCATATGAAGATTATATCTATTCATCAAAATGGTTGGAAGGTGCATGTTTGGCATACCTTAAAACAAAAGATATGGTTGCAACAAACAAACCGGCGGATAGAAGAGAAAGGATGCAAGCATTGAAGGATAATGATCAAGAGAAATTCATTGGAGCATATGTGAAAGAACCTATTGTTGGTAAGTACGATTGGATTTATGATTTGGACTTAACATCACTATATCCATCAATTATTATGACTTTGAATATCAGTCCCGAAACAAAGATTGGTAAAATTGAAAACTGGGATCCCGAAGAATGGATTAAAGGTTCGGATAGGGAGTATAGAATAGTTGGGAAGGATGATGTATATGATTATACCCGTACCGAATTGGAAGAAGTAATCAAAGATAGTAATTTAGGTGTAGCAGCAAATGGAGTTCTTTATTCGCAAGATAAGCCTGGTCTAATTGCCGATATTCTTAACACATGGTTTAACAAACGTGTTGAATATCGTAAGTTAGAAAAGAAATATGGTGAGGAAAAGAATACCGAAATGTATGAATTCTATGGTAAAAGACAACACGTTCAGAAAATTCTTTTGAACTCAATGTATGGTGTATTGGGATTGCCGGCATTCCGTTTCTACGATGTAGATAATGCAGAAGCAGTAACCCTAACAGGTCAGGTTGTTATTAAGAAAACCGCTGAAATGGCAAACATCAAATATTGGAAAGAATTAGGAACAAAGGATGATTACAATGTTTATATTGATACCGATTCAATCTATATGATGGCAGAACCATTGGTAAAACATAGATACCCGGAGTATAAACAATTCGATGAGAAGAGAATGGCACAAGAAGTTAATACGATAGCAGAAGAAACTCAATCATTTTTGAATTCATTCTATAACCTATTGGCAGAAAGATTCTTCTTCATTCCAAAAGAAAAACATAGGTTTGAAATCAAAAAGGAATACATCAGTAAAGCGGGTTTTTGGGTTGCAAAGAAAAGATACGCACAGTGGATGATTTTGAAAAATGGTATTCCATGTGACAAGTTGGACGTTAAAGGTTTGGATGTAGTTCGTTCATCATTTCCAAAAGCATTTCAGAAGTTCATGTCAACTATGTTGAAAGATATTCTTATGGGTAAAGATAATGAATATATTGATGATACATTATTATCTTTTAAAAAGAGTTTACCACAACTTCCTGTTAATCTTATTGCAAAAGGTGGAGCAATCAAAGAATTGAGCAAATATGATGATGGCAGTTGGAAGAATGGGCAGACCGTAGCAAACTTTGAGAAAGGAACACCTGCACACGTTAAAGCCGGAATAGCGTATAATAGATTATTGAAATTCTTTAATGCACCATTTAAGCATGAACCAATTAGAGATGGTGATAAAGTTAAGTGGGTTTATCTTAAAACAAATCCATTGGGGCTAGATACGTTAGCATTCAAAGATTATAATGACCCAAAAGATATTATGGATTTCGTTGAAACGTATATTGATAGAGATAAGATATTTGAAGCGGAGTTGGAAAACAAATTAGATGATTTTTATAACGCATTAGGTTGGGAAAAAGCTACAACAGAAACAAAAACAGCAAAGAAATTTTTTGCTTTTTAAAAAAAATTACTTATATTTACATAACATAAAACTTAAAAATAAAAAAAAGTATGAACAAAAACAATTTATTAAAATTTATCCAAAAGTATTCTTTGGGAGGATTAATTGAATCGGTAGCTTGGAACGCCGAAGGAAACAAACTATCAGTTAGATTTATTTCTGATGATAAAACTTTATTGGGTGAAGTTGAATTCAACGCATTTACATCTGCCGGATTCAATGTTGGTATCTATACAACATCTTTATTGAAAAATATGATTGGTGTATTGGATAGTGATATCGCTTTGAAAGTTGATAAAGCTGGCGATAAGGCAGTATCTTTGAAACTCTCATCGGATGAAACCGAAACATCTTATCAGTTGGCTGATTTGGGTGTTATTCCTCCTGTTCCAGATTTGAAACAATTGCCTGAATTTACCATTTCAATAGATATGGCATCTAACATGATTGATAAATTCATCAAAGCAAAGGGTGCATTGAGTGATGTTGATACCTTTACGGTATTTACGGAAGGTGGTGACTTGAAAATGGCAATCGGATATTCATCTATCTCTACAAACAGAGTAACGTTCACCGCACAAAAAGCATATGATGGTGATGTAAAACCGATTTCTTTCTCTGCAAAATATTTGAAAGAAATCCTAACAGCAAACAAAGAAGCAACATCAGCAAAACTGAAAGTATCAGTTGATGGGTTATCCCACGTTGAATTTCAGATTGATGATTTTGTATGTAAATATTATTTAGTAGAAATCTCAAATTAATAAAAAATGGAAGAAGTAAAAGACACAAGAATTGAGTTGGCAAATGAAACACCAACTCCAACAGGCACAATCAGTATGCCAGAAAGTAAACCAATCAAAGATGCAGAATGGTGTTTTCAATTTTTTGATAACGATCCAGTTGTATTTGCTTGGAATAAATTAGAAAATGATGAATCTGCTCCTTTTGTATTGGAACTAAAACCTGTAGAAGGACAGGGAGTAACATTCTCTAGTTCAGGTATGGTATTTAGAATATTTCCTAGAGAAATCACCGAAGAAACAAAGGTACAAAGACAAAAAGAAATTGAACAATCAAAAAATTTAGAGCGGGACATAGCATCTGCTAAAAATAAATAATTATGAATGTTAATATAAAAAAATTACATCCAAAAGCAGTTATTCCAAAATATGCAAAAGAAGGTGATGCTGGAATGGACTTGTTTGTAACGGAGATAAAATCTAAAAATAAATTTGATGTTACATATGGATTTGGCATTGCACTAGAAATACCAGAAGGATACGTGGGATTAATATTCCCACGTTCTTCCATCAGAAATCAAGATTTGATTTTATCAAATTCAGTTGGAGTAATTGATAGTGGGTATAGAGGTGAAATACAGGCAACATTCAAAAGAACAGGAGCAAATAGATATGAAATTGGTGATAAGGCTGCGCAAATTATACTTTTACCATATCCATCTATTACATTCAAAGAAGTAGAAGAATTATCTAACACCGATAGAGGACAAGGCGGATTCGGTTCAACTGGAAAATAGTATGAGTTATTTAGTCGCAAACATACCTCCAACAGAGGTTTTCATTCGTAAAGAATTTTTATACGATTTCACCAAAGATAATAAAAATAAATTATTGGGTGAAGGAGAGTATGAATCTGCGCATTGGATAACAACAAAATCAATTCCAAATCAGGCATTGTATTTTGAATCATTTGTGCACGACTATGGTGCACTATATGATAAATTACCTATTCATGCTTTTGTGTGGAAAACGGATATAGATAGAAATAATTTATATCCATTGGATTGGTTACAACTATGGGATTGCTTTTCATATAATATATCTGTTATCAAAAAACAAAGATTGAGAAATGCCCGTTGTGAAGTAATAATGAAAGATAAATCAAAAGCACCAGGATACTATTTATATACCATTGATTCGTGTTCATCGGACCCAAATGAAGTAGATGTATCTTGGTCGGAAACACCAAATGAGCACAAATCATTTAATATTATTAAATTAGATAATGGACAATTTGCCGCTCAACCAAATAATAGAATATTGTGGAAACATCAATCACAAACACCATCAACGGATTTAAGAGTTCCATATTTTAAATTTTCAACTAAAATATGGATATGTGAAAATTCCGATAGATGGTCAGCAGCTGGTTCTACTAAATTTACATATATGGATGATGATACAAATTGGGATTATAAAGAAACAAAAGAAAATAAAAAATGAGTTTTTTCGCAAACGAAAATAGTAAAAAAGAACATAGTTTGTGGGTAGAGAAATATCGTCCACAAACGCTTTCCGATTATGTAGGAAATGAAATGATTAAAGAGACCATTCAACAATATTTGGATAGTAATGATATTCCACATTTGCTATTGTATGGTAAAGCGGGTACAGGTAAAACAACTCTTGCTAAACTAATTGTAAATACCATCAAATGTGATTATATGATTATAAACGCATCCGATGAAAACAACGTAGATACCGTAAGAACAAAAGTAAAGAACTTTGCATCATCCGTTGGATTTGCAGGATTTAAAGTTATCATATTGGATGAGTTTGATTATATGACCCCAAATGCACAGGCAATCCTTCGTAATTTAATGGAAACATTCAGTAAACATTGTAGGTTTATTTTAACTTGTAATTATATTGAAAAAATTATTGACCCGATTCAAAGTAGATGTCAATCTTTTGCAATCACTCCACCGACCAAAAAGGATGTAGCAATACAAGTGAGTAAGATATTGGATTCGGAAGGTATTAAATATGAACCAAAAAATATGGCAGACATAATTAATTCATATTATCCGGATATTCGTAGAATACTCAACACTTGCCAATTACAATCGGCAAAAGGTGAATTGAAAGTTGACCATAAAATTATGGTTGAATCCGATTTCAAATCAAAATTGATAGAACTTTTGAAATCAAATGATGATAAACGAAATATGTTTATGAACATCAGACAATCGGTAGCTGACAATAAATTAAATGATTATTCCGAAATGTATTCTATGTTATACGATAAAGTAGATGAGTATGCAAGTGGAAATACCGCAAACGTAATACTTACCATTGCAGATGGGTTATCCAAAGATGCTTTGGTAGTAGATAAAGAAATAGTGTTTATGAGCACAATTATTCAAATTTTAAATATTATAAAATGATGGAACAACAACCAGGATTACCATTAAACGTATCATTAAATGATGCAAGAGATTTACCATGTGAATGTGGTAATGTTATTTTTATGCCAGGATATAGATTCAAAAAGTTTTCTAGATTATTGACTCAAACTGAAAAAGATTTGATTCAACCAATCGAATTGTATCTATGTACTGCGTGTGGTAAACCTTTACAAGAATTACTTCCTGAAGAATTAAAAGAAAAGAAAATAATTGAAAATGGCCTCTAAAAAATTGTTTGACCATATCAACGCAATTACATCAGAGCAAGACCCTAACTATTTTAAAAAACTTTCAGAAGAAGATTTAAAATCGTGGAGTAACTTTATGATTAATAGATTTCTTTCTATGAAGCCTGAATGGGTAGAGTTGGTTGCAACTCTATTACCATTAACACAAACTTTGGAACCAGAGCAAATGTATAAATTATACATAAGTGTAATCCCAAAAGGAAAGTATTATTTAAAATATATTAAGGGAAAATCCGATGAAAAATATGAAGATTTTTTTGTTGATTTGATAAAAAAAGAGTATATTTGTTCTGAAAAACAAGCATTTGAATACATTGAAGTTTTATATTCTACCAGAGAAGGTAGAGAACATATGAAATATGTTTGTGAAAAATATGGTGTAGATAAAAAGCAAATTACAAAATTGAAATTAAAAATATAGTGGCTAGAGTATCATTTTCTCAATATTCAATGTGGAGTAGTTGTCCAAATCAATATAAACTGGCATACATTGATAAGTTATCAGAATCCACATCCAATATCCACGCTGTGTTTGGAACCGCAATGCATGAAACTCTTCAAGAATATTTGAATATATGCCTTCGTATTTCCAAATCACAGGCGGATAAAACAATTAACTTAAAAGACTTTCTAAAAGAAAGAATGAGGCAATTGTATTTAAAGGAATCAAACAATGGTGAAATTGATATTTGTACCAAAGAAGAACTTGTTGAATTTTTAGAAGATGGAAACATCCTATTGGATTGGTTTCAAAAATCAAAAAATTTCAATAAGTTTTTTTCTTTAAAACATGATGAGTTGGTTGCAATTGAACAACCTATAAATACAAAAATAGCAGACAATGTAAATTTTTTGGGATTCATTGATTTAATCACAAAAGATACCCACACCAATCGCTATAAAATAATTGATTTTAAAACATCAACTAGAGGATGGAGTGAGTATCAGAAAAAGGATCCTGTAAAAAATGCACAAATATTACTATACAAAAAGTTTTATTCTGAAATGTTAAACATATCAATGGATATGATTGATGTTGAATTTATAATCTTAAAAAGAAAAGTTGAAATTAGAGAAGATATTCCGACACATAGAATAGGTAGACATGTTCCTGCAAATGGAAAACCATCCATAAACAAAGCCTGGACAGGTTTTAAGGAGTTTGTAGACACGGTATTTGATGTAGAAGGTAATTATCGTATGCAAATAGAGTACGCAAAAAAACCATCAAAACTTTGTGAATGGTGTGAGTTTTTTGGTAAACATTGTGACGGTAAAAATTAAAAATAACAATAATTATTTAAAACAAGTTATGGCAAAAAAGAAAATTCTGTTACTTTCAGATGATTTAAGAATGGCTAGTGGTATTGCAAACGTTTCTAAACAATTGGTTTTAGGAACAGTAGATAAATACGACTGGGTTCAGTTAGGAGCTGCAATCAAACACCCTGAAATGGGTAAGGTTTTAGACTTAAGCGATGATATTAGACAAAAAACCGGCGTAAACGATGCAAATGTAAAATTATATCCATTTGATGGATATGGAAATGCGGATGTAATTAGACAATTGTTAATGATTGAAAAACCAGATGCAATTCTACATTTCACCGATCCTAGATATTGGATTTGGTTGTACGATATTGAACATGAAATACGTCAATCCGTTCCAATCTTTTTTTATCATATATGGGATGATTTACCGGATCCAAAATACAATAGAGATTACTACGAAAGTTGTGATTGGATTGGGTGTATCTCAAAACAAACCTATGGAATAACTCGTAGAGTTTGGGGATGGGATAAAGAAGCACATTGGAAAAAGCCTGAAAAATGGCAGGTTAGTTATGTACCACATGGTATAAATAAGGATGATTATAAACCTACTATTGTTCCTGAAGAATTTAAAAAATCAATATTTGGTGATAAAGAATATGAGTTTGTGTTATATTGGTCTAATAGAAATATCAGAAGAAAACAACCGATTGATGTAATGTTGGGTTTTGAAGAATTTAGAAAATCATTGCCAGAAAATAAAAGGGATAAAGTTTGTTTATTGATGCACACCACTCCTGTAGAAGAACATGGAACGGATTTACCAACAACGGTAGAACATTGTATGCCGGATGCAAATGTCATATTTGCTCCCGATAGATATACCGAAGAACAATTAAATTGGTTATACAATATTGCAGATGTTACAATCAATATAGCTTCAAATGAAGGATTTGGTTTGGCAACCGCAGAATCGTTGATGGCTGGAACTCCTATTATAGTAGAGGTAACCGGCGGATTGCAAGACCAATGTGGATTTAAGATGAAGGGTTCTGATAAATACATAACTGCCGATGATTACGTTGAAATTGGATCGTTACACCATAAAAAGAAATATGAAAATGCAGTAGAATGTGGTGAATGGGTAAAACCTATTTGGCCGGTGAGATCATCAACAGGATCAATTCCAACTCCATATATCTTTGATGATAGAATTGATTACGCAGATGTTGCACCATTGATAAAAGAATGGTATGATATGGGTAGTAAAAAACGTAAAGAAGCGGGATTGAAAGGTAGAGAGTGGATGATTGGTGATGGTGGATTGAGTAGAGAGAATATGTGTAAAACGTTAGTTGATGGTATGGAAGGGGCATTTGAAAATTGGAAACCAAAACAAAAATTTAGATTAATAGAGTTATAATATGAAACCAACATTAGTATTTCAGGCACCAGTTGCAACGAGAAGTGGTTATGGAGACCATAGTAGAGATTTATTACATTCTCTATATAAATTAAATAAATTTGATATTAAAGTTATAAGTACAAAGTGGGGAGAAACCCCGATGGATGCATTGAACTATGATAACGAATTTCATAAATGGATAGTAGATAATATAGTTCAGCAGATTACAGAAAAGCCAGACATTTATATGCAAGTAACTGTTCCTAATGAATTTCAGAACATTGGATATTATAATGTAGGAATTACCGCCGGAATTGAAACAACTGCATGTGCGTTGGATTGGATACATGGGTGTAACAGAATGGATTTGATTATTGTACCATCGGAGCATGCTAAATTAAGTTTAGCTGGAACCATATATAATGAAGCCGATAGACAAACAAATCAAGTTATAAGACAATTTAGAGTAGAAAAACCTGTTGAAGTTTTGTTTGAAGGATTTGATGAGCAAGACTTTGGAACTGATACCATAAAACCCATTTCGGAATTGGATTCAGTTAAAGAAGATTTTGCATTTCTATTCGTTGGACATTGGTTAAAGGGTGAAATTGGTGAAGATAGAAAGAATGTTGGAATGATGATTAAAACATTCGTAATGGCTTTCAAAAACGAAAAAGTAAAACCAGCATTAATTTTAAAGACATCGCATGCAGGATTTAGTGTAAGGGATAGAGAGGCTATAATTAGAAAAATTAAACAAGCATTAGGTTCTGATTATAAAAAAGTTCCTATATATCTTTTGCATGGCGATGTATCCGCAAAGCAACTTAATGGGTTGTATAATCACCCAAAGGTAAAAGCAATGCTAAACTTCACAAAAGGTGAAGGATATGGCAGACCATTGTTAGAATTCAGTTTGGCAGGTAAACCAATTATAGTTAGTGGTTGGAGTGGTCATTTGGATTTCTTAAAAGATGGTGCAGTTTTGTTAGAAGGTGACCTGAAAGAAGTGCATGAATCGGCTGCAGACCAATTCTTACTAAAAGAATCAAAATGGTTTAATGTTAATATTTCAAAAGCAATTACTATTATTCGTGATGTTTATAAAAACTACGATAAATACAAACCAGCTGCAATTCAGCTGAGTAAGCAAAATAAACAAAATTTTAGTTTAGAAAAAATGACAAAAGATTTTGATGTTATTATGGATAAGCATGGTATTTATAGTAAGACTCAACCGAAGTTTCAACCAATACAATTACCAAAATTAAAGTTAGTCAATAAATAGTGAATAACTATAATCCAATATATCGTAAATTTATAGATGATAGAAATTCAATTACCCCTAATAAAATGACTAGGGGTAATTTCTATCTAATAAAAGAATACACATATGCGGATGGTACAAAAGAAAAATATACAGAAACAACTGCTCCAATAATATTTACATTATTTGTTTCAGCATCAAAAGATATAATTCATTGTGTTAAAGTATCAAATGTAAATCCAGCTACAATAAAAAGATTTTTTGGAAAATTTATAAATGAGAAAACCGAAAGATTACAAATGAAAGGTGCTTCAAAAGATATTTACTCAAAAATAGTTAGTAAAATACCAATTATTACAGAAGATGCATATAGGACTTATAACATGACCGGAATTAATAAAGTAATAAAGCTTACAATGGATGTAAATGAATTAACTCCTAAAAATAAAAATGTTATTGGAATAGATGTAAAATCTCAAAAAAAGAATTTATAAAAAATGACACAAGAACAATTTATTTTTTGGTTAAAGGGATTCGTTGCGGGTTCTAATAATTTTAATTTAACACCCGCAGGTTGGCAAACTCTAAAAGATGAGTTAGAAAAAATAATGGTTATAAAAGATGAAGAAAATGAAAATAAGTTACGCAATAACGGTTTGTAATGAGTTTGATGAAATAATTAAATTACTTACACAACTTTTAAATTACAAAGGAGAAAATTCAGAAATCGTTGTATTATTAGATACACCAAAAGCATCTCCAGAATTAATAGAATATTTAGAACTTCAAGCGGAAGCAGATTATATAACTCTTATTGAATCTGAGTTTAATAATGATTTTGCACAATGGAAAAACTTTTTAAACTCAAATTGTAAAGGTGAGTGGATTTTTCAAATAGATGCGGATGAATTACTTAATCCTGAACTTATTGTTAATCTGGAAGATATATTGGATGAAAATGTAGATAAGGATATGGTAGTTGTTCCTAGAATTAATATAGTGAATGGATTAACCGACGAGCATATTCAAAAGTGGGGTTGGAGACTTAACGAAAAAGGTTGGGTAAATTTTCCAGATGTCCAAACAAGGATATACAAAAATTCAGAAAAAATTGGATGGATTAATAAAGTACATGAAAGAATAGTTGGATTTGAAAATTATACATCATTTCCAACGGATGAGGTTTATTGTATAAAACATATAAAGGATATTAAAAGACAAGAAAAACAAAACGATTATTATAATACATTATGAAAAAAATTTTAGTAATAGGAAGTAATGGTTACGTTGGAACTGCACTAACCGAAAAATTAATTAAAAGTGGAAAGCATTCAGTAGTCGGTGTTGATATTTGTTGGTTCGATTCACCAAATCCATATACTCATTTAGTTATGGATTATAAAAATTTAACAAAAGAATTTTTAGAAATATATGATATTGTAATATTATTGGCTGGTCATTCTAGTGTTAAGATGTGTGAAGGTGATTTGATTAATTCGCATAATAATAATGTACATAACTTTATTGAGTTGATTAACAAATTAAATAAACGTACTAAATTTATATATGCCAGTTCATCTAGTGTTTATGGTAGATGTTTGGATATCGCAAATGAAGATTATATGGATTTTGTTCCATATAATAATTACGATATAACAAAGCATATTATAGATTTATATACTCAAAGATTTGATATTGAATATTATGGATTACGATTTGGAACCGTAAATGGTTATTCACCAATAGTTAGAAAGGATGTGATGATTAATGCGATGTATTCTAACGCAATACACAATGGTGAGATAAAATTATATATAAAAGATATAATGAGACCTATTCTGGGAATGAATGATTTAATTTCAGCAATAGAATCTATAATAGAATCAAAAGAAGATAAGAGAGGATTATATAATTTGGCATCTTTTAATAAAACAGCCGAAGAGATAGCATATACTGTTAGTAAAGAAATTGATATTCCTGTAAAAGAATATAGTACAAATCCAAATGAAACTATTACAAATTCAAAATTACAAACCGTTTGTTATGATTTCAAAATAGATACATCCAAATTTAAAAATGAGTTTAATTTTGAATTTAAAGAAACAATTGAAAGTATTGTTGGTAGTTTGAAAAATAATTCTTATATTGAGACAATAAGAGATAAAAGTTTTAAATATGAATAAGACTACCCAATTAAAAAAATGTTTGTGTTGTGATAATTCCGATATTAGAACTATATTGGATTTAGGAAACCAACCACTTGCAAATTCATATCATACAATGAATGAAGAGTTGGAGTTGTTTCCTTTAAAATTAAATTTATGTGAAAAATGTTGGCATCTACAATTAAGTCATGCAGTTAACCCTGATTTGATGTTTAAAAATTATTTATATGTTAGTGGAACAACACATACTTTACACAAATATTTTGATGATTTTGTTGATTTGACTTTATCATACAACTCAAATGCAAAAAATGTGTTTGACATTGCCTGTAATGATGGTACTCAATTGGATTATTATAAAAAGAAAAATATAAAAACATATGGAATAGATCCTGCTGAAAATTTATATCCCATTTCCATTGCAAAGGGGCATGATATTATTTTAGATTATTTTACAAAAGAATCTGTAAAAAAGGTAAACACTAAATTTGATATAATAACTGCACAAAATGTATTTGCACATAACACATATCCATTAGAATTTTTAAAAATGTGTGGAGAATTATTGAGCGATGGTGGTAATTTGTTTATACAAACATCGCAGGCAAATATGGTGATAAATAATGAATTTGATACAATATATCACGAACATATATCATTTTTTAATACATTTTCAATGATGAAGCTTGTAGAAAAAGCTGGATTACATTTGAACGATGTTCTTAAAACCGATATACATGGAACAAGTTATGTTTTTGTTATATCAAAAAATAAAAATCAAAAAGATAGTGTTTTATTGGATATAAATAAATTGATTCAGAATAAACTAAATAACACTATAACATACATTGAATATACTTTGAATGCATATAAAATTACATATGAATTAAAAGAATTGTTAAATGAGTATAAGAGTAAAGGATATGTGTTGATAGGATATGGTGCGGCGGCAAAAGGAAATACTTTACTAAATTTTGGTAAAATATATTTAGATTATATCGTTGATGATAACGATATGAAGCATGAGTTATTTACTCCTGGTATGAATATTAAAATAAAATCGCCAAAATTTATAGCACAAATAGATAAAAACGTTCCTGTTGTATTTGTACCATTAGCTTGGAATTTCTATAAAGAAATAAAAAGTAAAATTAAAAGTTATAGAGACATCAAATCTGACATGTTTGTTACATATTTTCCAAAATTACAAATAGAAAAATAATATGATATTATTCATAAATGTAAAAATAACAAGTCATCGTTTTTTTGATTACAGACAATCGAATCATTATCCGAATAGTGATAGAATGGATGTTTTTAAATATGCATTGGCAAGTTATTCTGCTATGTTATCAATGATTAGTAAATGTGTATTTTATATAGAAATTGCTCCTGAATTTGAACATAGAAGAACGGAACTACAAGAGTATATAAGTTCATTATTCCCATCGGAAAAATTAGATATAAATTGGTTTAGAATAAATTTACAAAACGAATGGAAAAATGTTTGTGATAAATTATCTGGATTATCTGATGAAATAATTTGGATGGCGGGGAACGATGACCATATTTTTATAGATTCAAATTTGGATATAATAGAAAGTGGAATTGATTTAATAAAAAATGATCCAGATCCTATGGCGTTTATTTATTACTCACATTGGCCAGAACAAATGAGAATGGGAAAATATAATAATGCAGAATTAACCGCTGATGGCAATTTTATAAAATATAATTGGAGTAACTTTGATGCTATTATGGTACTTAAATTAGAAAGAATGTATAAATATTTTTCAGAACATAATTTTGGAAATCATATAATCTATAAAACCGATGAATTAACTTTTATAAGACCTGCGTTGAATGGAAATGGATACGCACCGACTAAAGAAATAGGTAGACATTTTGATGGATATGCACATGTTGCAAATTTAAACAATATAGTACCACCATTGTTTATACCAATTGGTTTTTTTGAAAAAAATATAAGAATAAAATATGGGTACAATTATATTGAACCTGGGTGGGTTAATATAAACCCAGAACATTCTGAAATGAGAGCAATCAATCCAAATGGTATAGATTATAGATGGTCATTAGAGGATATCCCATTATTTTGGAAAGATAGAATATCCGAAATAGATGTAAACCCAAACGCAGATTTAAGTAAATTGAAAGAATATAGAAATATGTACTATTTAATATCAGCTAGATTAAATATGAACGCATTCAGTATTAATTTTACACAAGATAACTTACCACCAGATGAGTGGTTTACAAAACACATTTTAAAATAGAAAATGAAAACAGTTATTAGTCACTTCTATAACGAAGAATATTTACTACCACATTGGTTAAATCATCACAAAAAACATTTTGATTACGGAATTATGATTGATTATCACTCAACCGATAATTCTGTAAATATTATAAAAGAAATATGTCCTGATTGGAAAATTATTACTTCTAGAAATCCCGATTTTTCCGCTAAACCATGCGATGATGAAGTAATTGATATTGAAAAAACAATAACAGGCTGGAAAATGGCATTATGTACTACGGAGTTTTTAATCGGTGATTATGATAAATTGGAAAGTATGCCGGAGAGAACCCAGCTATTGATTCCCGCATATGTTATGATAGATCCTCCTGAATTGGAAAATGTTGAAGTGGAGGGGGATTTAATAGAGACCAGAACATATGGACATGGATATGAAGGTGATTATTTTACAAATATGCCACTAAGTAGAATGGCACGTTCTTTACACAATTATACAATTGATTATCCATATTGGGGTAGGCATTTTAAAGAATATAATACAACTGATTTTGCGATATTACATTATTCTTTTGCTCCATGGACAGAAGGAACTATAAATAGAAAATTACAAATTCAAAATAGAATGTCAGAGGAAGATAAAAAATGGGGAAATGGTTGGCAACATATGGTAACACGTGAACAATTAATTGATAGGTTTAAAAAAGAACAATCACATGTTAGAAATTTAAAAGATGAACTTTCAAAATATTTTACAAAATGATAAAATTAGTATTATTTGATTTAGATGGCGTTATAACCGATACAAAGGAAATACATTATAATGCATTAAACCACGCAATTGCACAAATAGATGAGGCATACATAATAACAGAACAGGAGCATGTTAGTAGATATGATGGATTAAAAACCATGACGAAATTGAACATGTTAACAAATGAAAAAGGTTTGCCTGTTGAATCCTATAAAAAAATATATGATGAAAAGCAACGATTGACTTTAATTGAATTTTCAAAATTAATCCCTGATGAAAATATAGTTAGTATATTCAAAACCTTACAATCGGAAGGATACATGATTGGGTGTTGTACGAATTGTATAAGAAGAACAGCATTGGTGGCTTTGGCAAAGACGGGAGTTATAGAGTATTTGGATGTTATCATAACAAATGATGATACGAAGAATCCAAAACCACATCCCGAAATATATTGGAAAGCAATGAGTATGATGAAGTGTTTGCCAGATGAAACATTGGTTATAGAAGATTCACCACAAGGATTGTTGGCGGCACAAAGATCAAAAGCATCCGTATTACGTGTAAAAAATTCAAAAGATTTAACAATTGATAAAATTAAAAACAAATTACAAATTAAAAACAAAATTATGAACAAGTGGCATGATGAAAAATTAAATGTAGTAATACCAATGGCAGGTGCCGGTAGTAGATTTGAAAAGGCTGGTTATAGTTTTCCAAAACCATTGATAGATGTAAACGGAAAACCAATGATTCAGGTAGTAGTGGAAGGTATGCACATAGATGCAAATTATATATACATTGTACAAAAATCACACAGACAAAAATATAATTTAGATACTCTTTTAAATTTAATTACACCTAATTGTAAAATAGTAGAAGTTGACGGATTGACAGAAGGTGCGGCATGTACGGTTTTGTTAGCAAAAGAATATATTGATAATGATAATCAATTGATATTAACGAATTCTGACCAATTCATACAATGGGATTCTACTGAGTTTATGTATCAAATGAATGAAAAAAACTTTGATGGTGGTATAATTTGTTTTGAATCAACGCATCCAAAATGGTCTTTTGCAAGGACCGATGAGAATGGGATAATTACAGAAGTAGCAGAAAAGAATCCAATATCAAATCAAGCTACTGCCGGAATTTATTATTTCAAACATGGTTCCGATTTCGTAAAGTATGCAGAACAAATGATAGAAAAAGATATCAGAGTTAACAATGAATTTTATGTTTGCCCTGTGTATAACGAAGCAATACAGGATGATAAGAAAATTTTCAATTACCAAATAAAGCCAGAAAATATGTGGGGATTGGGTACACCTGAAGATTTAAAATACTACTTAGAAAATTATAAATAAAATATATGAAAAACCAATACATTGAAACTTTATTAAAATATCCGTCCGCTTGGATAGGGCATGGTATGTTAGCAATGCAATTAGTAGAAACTTTTAAACCAGAAACGGTTGTAGATTTGGGTGTTGATTATGGGTTCTCAACATTTTGTTTTGCATATCCGCAAATAGGTAATGTTTATGGTATTGATTGGTTTAAAGGAGATGATCATGCTGGCCATAGAGATACATTAAATTTAGTAGATTCATTATATCAAGATATAATAAAAAAATTTGGTGTATCAAACATAGAATTTATAAAAAGTGATTTTGCAGATGCTGCAAAAGTTTGGAATAAAAAAATTGATATATTGCATATAGATGGATTTCATTCCTATGATGCAGTTAAATCCGATTATGAAAATTGGATAGGATTTTGTAATGAAGATGCTATTGTGTTATTTCATGACGTGGAAGCATTTTCCGAGACTGTTGGATTATTTTTTTCGGAATTAGATGGATATAAACTAATACACACAGGTTCGGCTGGTTTGGGTATTTTAACTAAATCCGAAGAAAAATATAATATAATAAAAAATATAATAACTACATAAAATGATACCATTTTATATATGAAAAAAAACTTAATATACTTTATGTATCTAAAAGATGGTACTATAAATAAATTTGCAGAAGTAAATTTAAAACTTTTGAAAAGATATTTACCAATTTTTGATGGGCAAAAAATAATAAAAATAGCAGTAGATGATATTGAAAAAGATAATTCCCATCTAATGCAAATTTTTTCAGATACATCAGGCTGTGATATTCAAATTGTAAAAAATAATCCAGAAACAGGAGAAGGTGAAACGTTTATTGATTCTATGAAAGAACTAAAAAAAGAAGAATCATTAACATTTTATGGACATGCAAAAGGAGTTAGCGTAAATTACGATGAATCTGATAAATTTCAAGTTCATAAAATGTGGATGTTTTCTATGTACTTTTTTAATTTAGAGCCAGAATTTTTAAAAGAAATAAACTATCAATTGAATAATGGAAAATCATTTAGTGGTATATTAAGAAAGGAAGTTAGTTGTGCTCCTTGGGTCGTAACTGATTGGCATTATAGTGGTACATTTTATTGGTTCAATACATTAGACGTATTAAACACAAATGGTTGGGATACTATTGAAAAAAATAGATTTACTCCTGAAAGTTTTCCTGGATATGTTGTACCGCTAGAACGTTCCCATTATAATCTATTGAGCCTACCATATAACTTTGATACATATCATCACAACTTTTGGCAAAGTTTAATAGAACCAAATGTATTAGGAGCAGAGGACTATAATAAATTTATGAACACATATAATGAATTTTTCAAATGATATCTGTTATTATGCCCACAATGTGGAAGCCCAAAGGAGTATTGGAAAGAATAAAGCAGATTGTAAATCGTCCGATTGTATCTGAATTAATATTAATAGATAATACCGATATGGGAATTGATTTGAATGAAGATATTCCAAAATTAATTCATATAAAAGAAGGAAAAAACACATTTGTAAACCCAGCTTGGAATAAAGGAGTTGATATTGCAAAAGAAGATTCTTTACTCATAGTAAATGATGATGTTGATACCGATTGGTCTATAATAGACTTGGTTGCAGAACATATTACGGAAGATAAAGGAATCATAGGTGCTGGAAAAAGTTGTTGGCAATATCAATCGGGTACACCATCTATTAAGTTTACACCTTATAGAGTATCTTGTTATGGGTGTGTTATGTTTATTCATAAAAATTCATATGTTAAGATACCCAATGAATTAAAGGTTCATTATGGTGATGATTGGCTTTTTATGAAAAGTGGAAAGCCAAACTTTGAAATCATAAATTGGCCAATGGGTGGAGAATCGGAACAAACATCAGGTTTAAAAGAATTTGATGAAATAAAAAAATTAGATTCTAATTTATTTCATGAACTATTATATAAATAAATCATATAATGAATAATTGCATATTTACAACTCATGCTACTTTAAATAAAACGCATGCAGAAAACAGTTTACGTTCTTTACTAATAAATCAAAGTGAAGATATAGTTTGGGATTGGTTTATTATTTATAACACACATCCACATGAAATCCCAAATGAATGGTTAGAAGATAAAATAAAAGAATTGGATGTAAGTAGTTACATAAAAAATTTAGCAGTATTTCCGTATGAGAGTTTAAATTGCCCAAAAACATTAACACAAGATACAATAAATCAATTTGGTGTTTTGGTAGAAAATAGATTATGTAGTCCTGGAAAAACATTATTGTTAAAATCGGATTATTGTTTATCAAAGAATTTTAACAGAGTATTCAAAAATCATACCGATATAAACTCTATATGGAGCCTACCTATATACAACGCAAAATCAAAAGTTTCACAATTAGATATAGATAAACTTTGTAAATTGGAAAAATTTGATTATATTGCACATGAAACTTATTTTAGAGGTGGAACAAATCATCCATTTACTCCTGGAACAAGAGAGGATACTTGGCAAGAAGCATCATCAAATGGTGAACTGGATACACACCCATCTATTAAATTTGTTGGAAGCAATGTTCAAACTGATTACAATGTGCACGTATTTACAAATGATATTATTCCATTGTGTTATCAGATAGCAAAGAAAGCATTGGATCCAAAAATAACTTGGGGTAGCACGCATGGATTATTTTATACAGCATTTGATTATGCCGGTATAGAACGTTCAACTGAAATAGGTTCTTTTGGAGTACATATGTATCATACCATTATATCGGAAAATCATAAAACCGAACGTGGTGATGCAAGGAAACTAATAAAAGGGGAAGAATATTAATATATAACAATTTAAAAAAATAAAAAATGCCAGTTACAATCGTTAGTAATGTTATTAGAAATAAAGTTTTTTTTGATGTTGGAGCTAATAACGGATTTACATCTGTACCAGTTGCAATGAACAATAAAGATTTTTCAGTATATGCATTTGAACCAACACCCGAAATGGCGGAACAAATAGAATCCAAAATAATTGGATTGGATAACTATTTCTTGACAAGAAAGGCTGTTTCTAATTATGAGGGCAAAGCTACATTTAAAGTTGCTGGGCAGGCTGATTGGGGATGTAGTTCTTTATTGGAATTTTCTGAAAAATCAAAAACCGAATGGCCAGGAAGAACAGATTTTAATGTTACAAATGAAATAGAAGTAGATGTTATTAGGTTGGATAAATTTATTGAAGAAAACAAAATTACTAAAATAGATTATCTACATATAGATACACAGGGTTCTGATTTAAAAGTGTTAGAAGGATTGGGTAAATACATTTCTATTGTAGAAGAAGGAGGTATGGAAGCAGCTGCGAAAGATGATATACTATACAAAGGACAAAATACGCAACAACAATCTATTGAATTTTTACAAAAAAATGGATTTGATATTACAGGTATTCAAATAAACGATGAATATCAGAATGAGGTAAATATTTACTTCAAAAAAAGAAAATAAGTATGAAGATAAAACAATACATCGTTACATATAATAATAAGATTCAAATTAATAGTTGTCTAGAATCTATATTTTCAAAATTAAGTAATGAAGAATTGTCTATTTTAGATGTTTATATCATAAATAATCATAGCAATTTGGATATAGATAAAAAGTATTTAAATAAAGTTACAATATTAAACAATGATTTAAGACCTGATTTTTCAACAGGACATTTATCCAGAAACTGGAATCAAGCTATCATAAATGGTTTTAAAGATTTAAAATTTCCTGATTGTGATATATTAATTACAAATCAAGATGATACTTTATTCAAAGAAAATTACATAAATAAAATAATAGAATTACACAATCGTTTTGATTTGATACAATTTGGTTGGGGTGATAATTTCATTAGTTACACACCTAATGCTATTAAACGTATTGGATTATGGGATGAGAGGTTTTGTAATATAGGATACCAGGAAGCCGATTATTTAACTAGAGCAGCATTGTATTTAAAAAATAAATCATGTATAAACGATTTTAGCCACAATAGAATGTTAAATAGTATAAATGAAACCGATTGGTTAATTAATATAATCCCGTCGGGAAATGCAAGAAATGAGGAATATCATCATAGTTCTTCCAAATTTCATTCTCATAGTAAACATATCTATGAAGCTAAATGGGAAATGAATCCAGATAGTGGATTTTCAAATATTGAATCAATGACTCCAAAAATGAATTCATTTGTGATGTATCCTTATTTTGAAAAAGATGTTGATACATTGGATGAACAATATTTCATTTATAAATTTTAATTAAAAAATAGAATATGATATTAATATCGCATAGAGGAAATATTGATGGTAAAATAGTAGAAAGAGAAAACAATCCAATTTATATAAATGAAGCATTGGATTTAGGATATGATGTTGAAATTGATGTTTGGTTTGTTGATGGTGAATTTTGGTTAGGACATGATTATCCACAATACAAAACGGATTATAAATTTTTAATGAATGATAGATTTTGGTGCCATGCTAAAAATTTAGATGCATTGATGGAAATGAAAAAATATGCAATTCATTATTTTTGGCACGAAACTGATACCATAACTCTTACATCTAAAAATTATGTTTGGGCATATCCTGGTAAACAACCAATCAAAGGAAGTATTGCATGTTTGCCTGAAATGGAAAATGACAATGTTTTACTATGTAAAGGAATTTGTTCAGATTATATAAAACGTTACAAATGAAAATAGATAATATTAATAATATGTTTAAGGGATGGTTTATAGGAAACTTTGAACCAACACTATTTAAAACCGATGATTTTGAAGTTGCCGTTAAAGATTATAAAGCAGGTGAAAAAGAAGAATCACACTATCATAAAATAGCAACGGAATATACTGTAGTTGCATTTGGCAAAATTAAAATGAATGGTATAGAATATAATAAAGGTGATATAATAATAATGGAGCCAAATGAAGCAACTGATTTTGAAGCATTAGAAGATTGTAGCACGGTTGTTGTTAAAGTTCCTTGTTCTAAAAACGATAAATACATAATATGAAAGTAGCAGTACTGATTTCAGGACAACCAAGAAACTATAAACAAGGTTACGATGAAATAAAAAAAGCATATTTGGATAAATACGATTGTGATGTTTATTTACATACTTGGAAGGGTGGAAATTTTGAAGCAACTCAATTTTTCGCAGATAGACCAAAGCAAGTTTATAAATATGATGAAACATATTTGTCTGAATTATTAGAACTATACAAACCAAAAGCATATAAGTTTGAAGAACCTATTGTTTTTGATGATAAAGGAATTGTTGATCCAATGTGGAGACAACCTTTACAAAATTCAAAATCAATGTGGTACTCGGTCAAACAAGTATATGATTTGGTAGATGGCAAATACGATTGTTATATAAGAACAAGATTTGATTTACGTTACGAAGATTCTACATTAGATTTAAATTCGTTGGATTTAAATAAATTACATATGTGGAACTGGGATACGGATCAACGTGTTAAACATCGTGGATACTACGATGTATTTGCAATAAGTAATAAAACAAATACAGGAATTTATTCATCATTATACACCAAAATGAATTGGTATTTACAATATGATGAAGAGTATTATCAATTTTTAAGTGGGGGATGGCCAGGACAAGATACTGGATTGAGAAATGAGTACTTATTGAAATGGCATTTAACAAAGAGTAGTATAGAAACAGAAATACATAACACCAATATGCAAAACGCAGACGGACAAATTATAAGATAATGAAGGGAGTTATATCAATATTTGCAATGCCACAAGAGTTAGAAGATTTGGCATTAACATTAAATATGTTAAAAAGAAATTCAGTTTATATTACAAATAATAATGAACTGAAAGTTGAAATTACAATGTGTTTATCCGATGAATTGACAGATTGGGATAAATCAATTTTACCCAAACAATATATTCAGGAGAGAACCATAGAATTATGTACTAAATTGTTGGGATGGTGTAAATATGAATTAAAAATAGAAACCGAATCGGATATATTAGGATGTGTTTCACAAAGAAGATTTACCTTAAAAAATAATCCTAATGCTGATTTTTACATTTGGTTGGATTGTGATTTCTTTTTTAAAGATATTACATTATACTACATACTATCCGCATTTGAAATGATTAAGGATTCTGGTAGAAAACATTTTGTTATAACACCACAATTTGTAAAGCAATGGGATCCAACATGGGATATAATTGTTAATAAAAATTTTATGAACAAGCCATATGATTATGAATTGATATCCGATGTTTATGTTGATACTTTGCCAGATTTGGAGCCCGTAAATGTTGAACAACTAAATGGTATGAAGTTTGCTGGAGGGTGGTTTACATTACTTTCAGGTGATTTGGTTAGAGATATTGGTATTCCTGATTCGCTTGGGCATTATGGATTGGAGGACACGTTTATAATAGAATGTAGTAACATTATGAATAGTAAGGGTGGAAACGTTTCTCAATTTATTTTAGAAAATCTTATAATAGCAGAAAGTTACACACAAAGACCAAATGAAACTATAAAAAAATACATTAGTTCTAAAAATAGAAAACAAGAATTTACAAATATAGCTAATCAAAATTTTCAAACAGAAATTAAAAAATTTTATGAAAACATTACGACAATTAATTGACAAATACGGTAGTGATAAAAATGGAAATCAATATACACCGATATATCAATCTATTTTTCATCCTTTAAAAAATCATAATCTTAATATTTTGGAAATAGGTATAGGAACTATGATACCAAATGTTCCTTCAAGTATGGTTGGATATGGTCAAATAGATGATTATAAACCGGGTGCTTCATTAAAAGCGTTTAGAGATTACTTTCCAAATGCACAAATATATGGTGGAGATGTTCAACCAGACTGTATGTTTGAAGAAGAAAGAATAAAAACTCTTTTATTTGATTCAACAAATGCTAATCAATGTAATTCTGCTTTGGGAGATTTAACATTTGATATTATTATAGATGATGGGTTACATGAAGCACAACCTCAAATAGATACATTTTGTAATTTATTCCCTAGACTAAAAAGTGGAGGTTATTACTTTATAGAAGATATAGCCCAACATAATCCATTATACGAACAGTGGGAAACTGTTTTTAAAGAAATTGAATGTGAAATGTGGACTAGTAAATATAGAAACATAATTGTATTTTTTAAACATTAATTAATGAGAGAAGTAACCGTAGTATTAACTGCGTGCAATAGAGCAGATTTGTTAGAAAAAACATTGGATAGTTTTTTTGAAATGAATACATATCCAATTAAAAGATTTATTATTATTGATGATGGGATGAATTTTGGTTGTAACGATTTTGTAAAAACCAAATACGAATTTCCAATAGAGTTAATTTATAATAATCCAAAACTATATCAAATTAAATCCATAGACTATGTATATGGTATGGTTGAAACCGAATATATTTTTCATATGGAAGAAGATTGGTTGTTTCTTAAAAAAGGATTTATAGAAGATTCAATCAAAGTATTAGAAGCCGATGATAATATATTGCAGGTTTGGTTGCGTGGAGTGGATGATACTACCGCAAACCACCCATGGCACGATGGGGTATATGAAATAGACGGGTTGAAAATGGTATTACTAAAATACACAGGCGTTTGGAATGGATTTAGTTTTAATCCAGGATTAAAAAGATTGAAAGATTGGAAAGAATTACCAGGAGGATATGATGCATGCCATAGAATAACACCAACAGAACAAAGTGGTGGTGTTACTTTGGAATGTGATATATCGGTTGAATACGCAAAGCGTGGTAAGATTGCAATGCGATTTTTAGAAACATATATTACCCATATTGGATGGGATAGGCATATAATAGAAGGAATAAATGGAAAATAATATACCACAAATTACATTTGCAATTGCCAGTAAGAACAACTTTCGTTATGTAAAACACGCAATTCAATATATTAGAGAAAATTGTTATCGCAATGATCATATTATTCATATTGGAATAGATGGTGAAGATGTTGAGCTTGAAAACTATTATAAAAATATAAATGGTATTATTATAACACAGGGTGTTAATGGAATAGCAGCTATCTATAATGATATTGCAAAAAAAGCAACAACGGATTTCGTTCTAATTTATCACGCTGATATGATAGCTGGTAAAAATATGGATTTAAATCTATATAAACATTGGAAGAAAGGATTGATTGTATCAGCTACCCGTATAGAACCTCCACTGCATCCAGGTGATCCTGCTAAGATTGTAGAGGATTTTGGTATGTGGCCCGAAGAAGATGTTGTAGATGGATTTAAAAAAGATAAATTTAATAACTTTGTTTATGAAATGCAATATGTAAATGAAAACAAAGTAACGAAAGGTGTATTTGCACCATGGTTAATTCATAAAGAAGATTATTGGAGTGTTGATGGGCATGATGAAAATTTCAATTCACATAGTGAGGATAGAGATTTATTTAATCGTTTTTTATTAAATGGACTTGATTTTATTCAACCTTGGAATGCATTGGTTTATCATCTAACTTGTAGAGGTGGTCAATTTGAACATGCCAAAAGTACAAATGATTTGAAAACTAAATCAAATAATTGGAATAAATTAGCAAATGAAAACACTAAAAAATTTATTAAAAAATGGGGAACATCACCATTGTACGACGAATATCAATATCCAATTGTAGCTCCTAAATATGATATTGGGTTTAATTTAATAAATAAAACAAATGAAATACATAATATATTAGAACAATATTGCTCTAATATAGCATCTGATGGAAATATTGAATTACATAATGATGTAATTGTTGAATTTGATTGTAAGTTATTAAATAACCAAAATATACAATTTTTGATTCAGTTACCATTTATTTTAAAAGATAGTGGGCAAGTTGGAAAAATGGAATATGATATTTTTAATATTAAAATAAAATGTTTAGAGGAGCAACAACACAAATTAATAAATTTAAAATAAAAAATATATATTTATTATCAGTATAAATAATATATAATTTTATGAAATTTGAAGTAACGAACCCAAAGGCTTGGAAATCCGTAAATGAAAAAAATATGCCAATGAAGCATAAAATTAAAGTTTACGAAAAATTGGGTGGTGCATATAGATTGGGTGAAGATGGTGGTGAACAAGTATTCAATTCAATGACGGAACTTCTTAAACATAAGATGCAAGAGGAAACACCGGCTTCTGATCATGAAGTATCAATGTCAATGGGTCAATTGGATGATATCATAAAAAATGCAAATGAACTAAAAGGTAAAATAGGCACAAACGAAAAGAATTTGCCAGGTTGGATTCAAGACCACATTTCACAAGGGCAAAATTTTATAAACCAAGCAAATACAGGCTATCACGAATTAAAATCTGATAACAAATAATGGAAAGTATTTATACCGTAGTGATTACCGCAATAACAGTGTTAGGAGGATCAACCGCATTTAGATTCTATGAAAGAAGAGCAATGCATCGTGAAAGAGATGAAGATTTTATTAGACATGATTGTAGAGATAGAATTTCCAAATTAGAAGCTTTATTAATTGAAAGTAAAGATGAAAAAGATAAGATGAGAGAACTTATTCTTAAACTTACCTCCGAAGTTGCAGAACTTAGAATGAAAGTTGAGTTTTTAACAGATGAAAATGATAAACTTAACAAAGAAAAAAAGAAATTTAATAGTTTATAAATGATTAAGAATTCATTTTTACATGGAATGTGGAGTGGACTTAAAGTTGAGTTTGGAAAAGTGTATGCCAATCCAATGGTTAATGCATTTAGTCCTATGCATGAGGCGGAATTACCATCTGGAAAAAAGTTAAGAGTATTTGATTTTGATGATACATTGGTAAAAACAAAATCCCACATTTATATAAAACATAAAGATGGTAAAGATTCAAAATTGACTCCTGGTGAATACGCAGTATATGAACCAAAGGAAGGTGATAAATTTGATTTTTCTGACTTTGAAAAAGTACAAGAACCACAAGAAATAAAAGGAGTTACCAATTTATTAAAAAAAGTGGTAAGTTCGGAGGGTGAACGAAAAGTTGTTATCTTAACGGCAAGAAGTGCATATAAACCTATTAAGGATTATTTAAAGGATATCGGATTAAGTGGAATATATGTAGTTGCTTTGGCAGATGCTGATCCAGAAAAGAAAGCCGAATGGATTGAAGATAAGATAAAAAAAGGATATAATGATGTATTTTTCATAGATGATTCACATAAAAATGTATCGGCTGTTAAAAAGTTAAAAGAAAAATATCCAAATATCAAAATGAGAGTGCAACATGTTAAACACGACGTTCCAAAAGCACCTGAACAAAAATTCAATCATTCGGAAAAAGAAAAAAATATGCCAACAAAAAAAGAACAACCAAAAGGAAATGATATGAGTTTGAAATCTTTATTACCAAAAGATTTAGATAAGAAGGTTAAAAATCCAGAAACGGGCAAAATGATTAAAATAGGTTCAGCATTAAAATACGATAAAGATACAAAAGCATACAAAGCAGCAGAATTTGCACTAAAAAGGAAATAAAATATGGTTTATTTGTTACATGGGCAACCTGGATGTGGAAAAACATCCATTGCAAAAAAATTACAAATTTGGTTACAAACTGATAAAAGAAATTGGAGAAAATCCGTATTTCATATTGAAGATGGCCAAACTCAAAATCCATTTGAAATTGCAAGATATTTAAACGAATGTGGAAATGATGTGGTCATGTCATTAGTTTGTCCAAAATTAGAAGATAGAGAGAAATATAAGCATCAGTTTCCAATACAAGATATATACTTACATACTACAAGTTCACGACTTTTGAAATACAATACAATAGAAAACTACGAACCTCCTGTGGCATTTTGTATGAAAATAGATACTACAAAACCAACAGATGAAACATTTGCTGGATTAATAAAAATTTTAATTTGATATAGTTATTAGTATTAAATTAAAAGTTATTAGTATGGAAAACGAAGAATTTTTCCCAAATTTAGAAATAAAGGAAAAAATTACAAAAAGGGGATTGGGAGCACGTCCTATAATGGAATCCCAAATTAAAGCCGCACAATCAAAATCAAAATCTGCATTTGAAGCAGCAAGAACTTTGGGAATTTCTTATAACACATATAAGAAGTATGCAAAGATGTATGGTATATTTGAAGATTTAAAAAATCCATATGGGATTGGAATTGAAAAGGCCAAAACCATAAAGAACAAAAAGTATCACATAGATGACCTTATAGCCGGTAAGCACTTAAAGTATCCCTTACATAAATTTAAAAATAAATTATTTGATAGTGGATATGTTCCAAAGGTTTGCTGTACTTGTGGTTTTAGTGAGGAAAGAATTACCGATGGTAAAATGCCACTACTGATAGATTTTTTAGATGGTAACTTAAATAATCGTAAATTAGAAAATATCAGACCTCTTTGTTACAATTGTTTTTTCTTATTGGTTGGGGAAAGAAATGTAAAAAATTGGTATGAGGAAAATGGTGGTATACCAGAAGAAAATCATTTGGAAAATGTATAATTTATTCGTATATTGTATTTATTATGGCAAAAACTATTAAAGAAAATTCAAATAAACCAGAAAAACAAACAAAATTTGAATACATATTTGAAGATGAAGAATCTAAAAGTATTTGGAAATATGATTTAAATAAATTTAAAAATGGGCCAATTTCCGTTGAATATCATTGGAAAGCACATTACTTAAAAGAAGTAGAACTTCGTAGAAAACGAGGTAGATAGTTTGGAAATCCAAAAATCTATCTCATATTTAATAAACAACAAAAATTAAACAATTATGTCAGAAAGTAAAAAGGAAGGATTGTTTCAGCAAATGAAACAGTTATGGGAACAATTTGAAGTAGAACATTCTAAACCTACAAAAGTATCTCAAAAGAATGCAAGAACGTTGATTGGTGACCTTAAAAAATTGGTTACGGATTACAGAGCTGCTTCTGTTGAAGAATCAAAAAAGTAAAATAAAATGGTGTAGATACACTAAAATGGGAGAGCATTGGTTCTCCCATTTTTTATTTTGGTAAATTAAAAAAAATTTAGTATATTTACATTATAACAATAAAAATAAAATAATGAGCGAACAGGCAGAGTTTTACAAAAAATGGGTAGAAAATAGATTTTACTCAATAGATAAAGAATTAACACTTATTTTTGGTGATAATTTTTTAAAAAATAAAACATTATTGGAATTGGGTGCATATGATGGAAATTTTGGAAATAAATTTTATGAAAAGGGAGCAATAGTAACCTGTTATGAGGGAAGGCAAGAAAATTTAAATCAATTGAAAGCATTACATCCCCAATTTGATTCGTATTTATTTGATATGGATAAAACTAAAATAGATAAAAAATTTGATATAATATTACATGCTGGATTACTATATCATATGAAAAATGTTAAAGAAAGTCTTATAAATTCTTTACAAAAATGTGATGTTCTAATATTGGAAACCGAAAATATTGATTCCGATGAAATGGAGATTGATATTGAATTTGAAGGGGCTAGTCAAACTTGCAATGTTTCATCATTAACTGATAGTGATTTAACAGATTATGTATCTAGGACAAGTAGAAATTATTTAGAAAAGATTTTTGAAGATAATGGATTTAATTTTAGATTGGTATCAAACCCGATATCAAATACATATCCGTATCAGTATGATTGGATTTCTTCAAATAGTAAATCAAAGCATGCATTACGATCAATTTATATAGCTTGGAATAAAAACTTTAAATAAAAACAAAAATTAAAAAACAATGACAAAGTATTACGCAGTTACAGTTGCAATTGAAGTAGAAGATGCAAAAGGTAAAATCAAAAAACAAAAAGAAAATTATTTGGTAGATGCAATGTCCTGTACAGAAGCAGAAGCTAAATTGGTAAAGAAGTTTGTAAAGGATGCAGTAAAATTGGAATACGAAGTGGTAAAGGTTATTGAAACTAAAATCATTGAAGTAATTTAATTATGACAACCGAGTTAAAAGAAGAAAAAGAGTTGGTTCTCAAAAGAGTTCCACCTGGAGATAGGTGGGTGTTTGCACCGGGAGTATTATCACCCGGTGTCCAAACATCAATTTTTCCAACACTAACAGATGCATTGGAAGGATACTATCAATTGACAGGTAACACTAATTTTTATATGGAAGCTAGAAACGGAACCGTATCAATAGTTAAGGAGCAGGAAGTTGAAATACCATTAAGAAGGTTTTCATTATATGGTGAAGAATAATTTTTTTAATATTTGTTATACTTATAGTAGTAAAATAACTATTTATTGGTAAAACAATTATTATGAAAAAATTATTTGAATTTCTTAAAAGTCTATTCGTAAAATTAGATGTTCTACAAGAAAAAACAGAAAAAATTGTTGATAATTCTAAATTATTTTCAGCTGACCAAAAAGCTAAAATTAAAAAAGGATTAAAAGATTTTGACAAATTTGAAGAGAACATTGAAGATGTAGTAGAAGAATCAGAAATTGCTGTTGAAAAAGTTAAAAAAGCAGTAAAATCTAAAAATTTAGTAGATGCAGCTGCAGCAGTAGAATCTGTTAAAAATGTTGCAAAAGAAGCTAAAGAGGTTGGAGACGATGTTAAAAAAGTAACCAAAAAGGTTAAAGAAGTAAAAGCATCCGTTAAAACCAAAAAAGCTTAACAAATGGCAAAAGGTAAATCAATCAGTTCTTCCGCATCAAACAAAACTACTTTCGGAAAACGTAAAGGTGGTAAAGCATCAAAATCTCGTAATAGACATGATAGATCTGAAAAGAACTATCGTGGACAAGGAAGATAAGAAATGAATAAATTAGAAAGAAAACTTTATAATATAATTCAAGAAGAAGAGGTCGTTAAGAATAAAAAGACCGGTAATGTTTATGTGGTTCAAAATTTTGATCCAGGTAAACATGATAAACCTTCCCCTGCCGAAGTAGAAAAAGCAAAACAAAAAAATGGTGGACAACTCCCAAAAGGAGAACCGCAAAATAAAACTCCACAAGCCGGAGCAGAAAAACCAAATGAAAAACCAGTAGGAACGAAGATTGGTGGTTCTGATTTAAAATCAACTGCGGAAAAACCAAAAGGAAATACGGAGGTTACAAAGTTAAAAGACTTAATGCCTAATGCAACCTTTGATAGAAAACCACTATCAGCAGTTTCGCCGATAGAAAGACAACAAATTTCTACTGTAATAGATAAACTTGCAGAATTAGGTAAGCAAGCAAAAGAAAAGGGTGAAAAAGCACCTAACTTTAATTTATGTAAAGTAAGTGTTCCAGGTACCAACTTATATTGTGATGGTAATAAAGGAATTGAAAGAGCAGATATGCCACAATTCAAAGGAACTCCTGTTCCAGGATCACCTGCTGATAAACTTCCAAAGGATGAAAATGGTGAAGCAGATACCGAAGAATTCTTTAAGCAAATGTTAGAGAAAGATGGTATTAAAGTTTCAGAACCACAAACAGTTCCACCAGACCGCTTAAAGGCAACACAAAGTGAGCTTGTAGGGGTTAAAGTTGCAGGAATGAGTAAAGTATTGGATAATCCTGATCATCCTGCATATGAGAAGATAACCGCACCTATATACGTTTCCAATGATGGATATGTGTTAGATGGACACCATAGATGGGCAGCAGTGGTTGCACATAACGCAGCAAATCCAGATAGACAAATACCAATGAACGTTAGAGTAATTGATGAACCAATTGAACCATTGGTAAAACGTTCAAATTCATTCGCAGAACAAATGGGTATCAGAGCTAAAAAAGCAGATACGGGTGCTGGTGGTGGACCTCAACCAATTGTATCTCCCGAAAAAAAAAATTAACTCGTAAATCCTCACAAGGAGAAGAATTAACTACCGTTTCTACAAAAAATGGTTCAACTATTTATGGTGTTGAACATGATAGCATAGATGGTGCAAAGGATATTGTTAAAGATGTAAAATCAAAATATCCACCCGATACCAAAGTTGTATTTATGGGTGAAGGTGGTGATGGTAATAATAATTATGTAAAAGGTAGTGAGCAAGAATATGTTCACAATGAACTGAAATCTCATTTTAGTAATATGGAAAACGATAGTTGGGATGGTAAAGAATACGATGTTACCAATCCAAAATCCGAAATGTTTGGAACTATCGCAAAAGATACGGGACAAGAACCACACATTGTAAATGCAGGTATATTTGCAGCAATGGTAGGACAAGGACAAGAGCCGGAAGAATTGGCAAAATTAGCAGATGAAAAAACAATAAATTATCTTAAATCACAGGGAATAAAAGACCCTATGAATCCAGATGATGAAGATAGTGAGAAGATGTATGATTTAACATTTCCACAAGATAAAGATTTGCCAGAAACGGATTTATCAAAAGTTACAAATTCTTATAATAAAAATAGACAAAAGAATTTGGTTAAAAAAATGAATGAATACGAAAAGCGTGGATATAAAGTAATATCATTGGCTGGTAACTCACACGCAGAAGAATTGTTATAAATTTTATATTTATTATAAAATTATAGCAATGTTATTAAAAAGAGGTGATAATAACGATAATGTAAAGTTATTACAAATTAAACTAGGAGTTGACCCAATAGGAAACTACGGTCCAAAAACGGAAGAAGCTGTTAAAGCATATCAATTAAAAAATGGATTTTCACCAAATGGTATTGTAGATGATGCCGTTTGGAATAAAATTATGGGAGTAACACCGGTATCCGTTCAAAAAAAAACTACGGAGACAGTTCAACCGAAGCAGACAACTCAATCAACTTCATCATTTAAGTTAGATAAATTAAAAGGACATATTCCTGATGCGGTAATTCAACAAATTCCAGATACCGCAGCAAAATTCAATATAAATACTCCATTGAGATTGGCACACTTTTTAGCACAATGTGGACATGAGAGTGGTGGATTTACAATTAATGTAGAAAATCTAAACTATTCAGCAAAAGGATTAAGACAGATATTTCCAAAATACTTTCCAACACAGCAAATGGCAGATGCATATGCAAGACAGCCTGAAAAGATTGCAAATAGAGTATATGGTAGTAGAATGGGAAATGGTGATGAAAAAAGTGGTGAGGGTTACAAGTATCGTGGCAGAGGATATATACAGTTGACGGGTAAAAACAATTATACTGCATTCTCAAATTCAATAAACGATCCAGAAGTAATATCAAATCCTTCAAAAGTTGCAACAAACTATTCACTATTATCCGCAGCTTGGTTTTTCCAAAGATGCTTAACTAAATGCGATTTGGGAGCAACTAGAGAAGTTGTTACCGCAGTTACTAAAATGGTAAATGGTGGAACAATTGGATTGGAAGACCGTATCAAACATTTCAACGAATACTATAAATTATTAAGTTAATGAGTAATAATCCAATTAATGGGTTTGGTGATACTTTTTTAAGTAAGTTAAAAGAACAATCTTTTACCATAATCATATTGGTTGCAATAATGTGGTATCAGAATAATCTATTTACAACTCAAATGAAAGAATACAGACAATTGATTGATGAAAAAGAAAAGTTAGTCTTAAAGTTAACAGAAGAAGAAAGACAAAGGTTGATTGAAAGAGAAAAGTATTTATTACAACAAAGAGATGAGTTTTTGGAAGATTTGAAAGCCAGAGCAAATAAATAAATTTGTAAATTAAATAAATTTTTCTTATATTTGGTAATATAAAAATATTTATCAAATTTATGGAAAGATTTAAAGTAATTATAAACATTTTAGCCGTAACATGCGTTATAGGATTGGCGATATCATATGCTAGTCAATTGTTAAGTGCGATTCCCGATCTTAATTTTTTGGAATCTGTCGGAATATATGCAATTTGGACACCGATACATCATGGCTTCAACTCTATGAGTAAAAGTAACAATTAATGATTAGAATAAAATGAAAAACTATTTTGATACAAGAATAGGCCAAATCATAAAAATGGAATTGGAAATAACCAAAGCTATATCCAAAGGACATAAAGCAAAAGAAGATGATCAATTCCAACAATATAGAGTAGAGTTAAAGAAGTTGAGAGAAGAATTAGAACTAAAACGTAGAGCACAATGAATAATATAGATAGGCAATACAAAGAATTACTAGAATATATTTTACACTTTGGAGTAGAGAAAAAAGATAGAACGGGTACAGGAACGAAATCAATCTTTGGTTGGCAAATCCGACATAATATGAAGGAAGGGTTTCCACTATTGACTACAAAGAAGATGGCTTGGAAAACTATGGTGACCGAATTGTTGTGGTTTTTGAGAGGTGATACCAATATAAAATTTTTGCAAGATAACAATTGCAATATATGGGATGGTGATTATCTTAAAAGTGGAAGAACGGATGGTGAATTGGGACCTATTTATGGCCATCAATGGAGAAACTGGGGAGGATGGAAAGAAGTTAAATTCACAAATGTTAGAGATGAAAATGGTTATCTCAAACCGACTTATATAGAACATAATGGTATAGATCAAATTCAAAACCTAATCAACGAACTCAAAACAAATCCAGATTCAAGACGATTAATGGTAAATGCTTGGAATGTGGAGGATTTAAATAAGATGGTATTACCACCTTGTCATTATGGATTTCAATTGTATACAAGACCAACAACAAGAGACGAAAAGATTGTTAATCCAGGAAAATATAGAGCAATCTCTTTAATGTGGAATCAACGTTCAGTAGATACATTTCTTGGTTTACCATTCAACATAGCATCCTATGCATTATTATTAGAAATTATTGCAAAGGAAGTGAATATGGTACCCGATGAACTAATTGGTAATTTAGGAGATGTACATTTATATTCAAATCACATTGAACAAGCGAAAGAACAGATTGCAAGAACACCATATGAACTACCAAAGGTTAAAATAACTGAAAGGAATTGGTATATGCATGAAGCAGTTAAAGAACATTTAGGTGAAAAAACTTTTAATGAAAAAATATTCAGTTTCAGACCAGATTGCTTTGAATTAATTAACTATCAATCGCATCCAAAAATTAAAGCACCACTTTCAAATTAATAAATAAAGTACTGATTAAATTGATATATTTATAATTAAATTTTATATTTATAATCTGTAAAGTAATTGGTTATGTACAAAATATATAACTAATGGCAACAAAAAAAGTAGTAGAATCGGTAGCGGGAACTATAAAACCCCCAATAACATTCAAAGAATTTTCAAAAGACCCTGTTAAGGGCATGCTTTTCATAGTATTGGTAGCAATAGGATACCTTTATGTTGATATAAAAATGTCAAATAAAGAAAATGCGGAAAAGCAAGAATTGAGAATTGAAAGATACGAAGCAAAGGTTGATACTTTACAAAATCAGGTAAGAGATTTGATTAGTCAATCTGCTTCTTCAAATGCAAAAATTCAAATTTTAGAATCGTTAAAACAAATTCCAAAATAATGAAATACATCGGTATTATTTTATTGTGGGTTTCTTTATCATGCACCTCCGTTGTTAGTCAACAAACCAGTGAAGAAATGCAAAGAGAAAAGGAATTTAATGAACTTATAAAAAAATCAAAAGAAATTCAAGTTCAAAATCAACTTGCAATATCCGCAGCAGATGAACAAACCAAAGAAACAGTGAAGCAAGCAGCGGAAAAGATAGTTGATTTGAAAGAAGAAGTTAAAGAATTAAAAATAGAAATAAATGAAGTTAATGAAAAATTGGAGTCTATTTCTGATACTAATAGGGTTGTTAAATTTCAGTTACGCCCAATAC
>JACCDW011004683.1_pt1 | contig 39335 bp, 50 predicted proteins | sample 7449781 | NCBI WGS metagenome assembly JACCDW01 (sample SAMN15323449, study PRJNA562643) | freshwater metagenome | isolation source: river surface water | place: USA:Blue River Watershed | collected 2017-08-18 | reverse complement strand
TTGGTGCTCTTTACTTTAGCACCACAGTAAACCGAATGAAGGTTTTTGACGGGACATCATGGCAATTGGCTTATGTTCCTGCGGGTGACTTTGTAACTGGTGCTGCTAGTTCTCAGACCAATGCAATCGTCCTGTTTGACGGTACAACTGGCAAGCTAGTCAAGCAGGGTAGCGTAGGAACAGTTGGACAGATTTTAACTTCAGGCGGGGCGGGAGTCGCACCAACTTTCCAAGATGCAGTCGCGGCTTTTTCAATTGGCAAAGCCTATTTCTTTTCAGGCTTCTAACAGGAGATTTTAATAATGGCTTCAGGAATCTTAGGTCAGTCAGCACCGAGTGCCGCGACCAATACGACTGTCTATACAGTCCCATCAGCAAAGACTGCATCATTCATTGTCAGCATTTGCAATCGAGGTACAACACTTGCAAATATTCGCATGGCAATTTCCGCAACAGGAATTCCATCAAATGCAGAATACATTGAGTACGACACAGAAGTTCCCGCAAACGCTGTGTTTGAAAGAACTGGACTTGTTGCTCAAGCGACAAAAAATTTAGTTGTATATGCCGACAGCGCAAGTTTGTCTATTTCTGTGTACGGATACGAGGAGTAATAAAATGGGTCGCAATATAAAAGAAGTATCAGTACCAGTGAATGGTGCAACTTGGAGAAATGGAAATCAAATGGGTCCTTTCGTGGATTCAGATGGTGCTATATATATTCCATCGACAACCACATACACAGTGGCAGCTTCTGATTATCCTAAGTTTGTTGCCTTAAACTCTGGAACAACAATTGGGTTAGCTGGTGCTTCTGTGAATCCGAACGCAATTAAATCTGGAGGTATTGTTGACTACAAGCCTACTAGATCATTTGCACTAGATGCAAGCTCACCATATATCCAATCACCTTCATATCATCCTGTTTTTAATGGCGGATATATGAAGGAAAGATTTTTAGGATCAAGAGCCGCGAATGGCAACTATGTTGTCTTAACTCAAAAAAATATGGGTTACAGAGCTAGTAGTGGAGGATTCCCTGCACTAATATTTAACACATCGACTAAAGCGTTTGTTGATAAAGTTTGCAATTATGCTTTTACGGCTTGGTATGATTCAGTTACATCTACATACAGAGTAGTTGGGACTAGTCAAGGTTCTAATCAACAATCACAACTATTTACATCATCAAATGGTGTAGATTGGACACAAACTGATTGCACTGTATCTGGTGCAAATACAATGTATGTCGATTTTGCGGGTAGTGGTTCTTATTACTACACAACATCGATGGTATCAGGACAGAATGTTGTCGTTATCATGCGTGCTCAAACACAAAATGATCAATACGCAATCTTTTGCTCTGGAACAAATGGTGCAGGATTTGTTGATAGAACAACAGCATTAACTGGATCAGCAACTTATTTTCAACCATCTCACTCAGGTGGTGCGGCTTGTTATAACTATGATGGTACAACTTTATTTGTGGGTTGTTCATCAACAAGCTCCGGTAGATACTCTACAAACTTAGGCGCAGGATGGAGTAATGCCAGTGTGAGTGGATATACATCCTCATGGGATAACAATCACTGGGCTACATTGAAAGGCGCTAATGGCAGTCAGTTCATGTTGCTGTACAACTCAACTAATACAAGTAACAAGATTTTCTATACAGCAAATGGTGGTCAATCCTTTACAAGCGTTCAATGGACACCTGCCGCATCGTTAGACCCAAACTACTCTTACATGAGTGGCGACTACGATACTGCCACAAACACATGGTGTTTCGTTTATCAAACTGTTAGCGGTGCTTATGCCGCTAGATCAACCAATAATGGCACAACATGGACGCATTCCCGCATTGATACTAAAGGAACAAATTCAATTCCATTGCTGGTTTGGTTAGATGATGCTTTCTATTATCATGACAACAGCCAAACACTTTATAGGTCAACTACTGGCGCAACATGGACAGCTATTAATGCCCTAGTGACAAGTCCGAATAGTTGGGCGTATGGAACTCCTTGGTTCACTTTGAGCGACTATGTTGTTTACACAAATACAGTAATCAAAAAGTCAGATCAATCCGTTGCATTACTTTGGAGTTCAGATTTATTAGGTATTGGTCGTAGAACTTTTAATGGATATATAACAAGCGATTACTTCATTACATTCACTGGTAATGATGTCCGCTACTCACACGCTTTGTCATCAGCGACAGCAAGTAGTTATAGCTTCTTCACTAATACAACAATTTCTGGACAACAACAGGGAACTTCATATCCTGTCACATTTGAATATTGGAGAATTAAATAATGCAAGTCTTACAAGGTTTATATGAAACGCCAGTGGGCAAGTTTGCAACTGTTAGTGATGCTGTTGCTCAGCTCGCTAAAGTTGATGCTGACATTGCAAGCGGCAAACTAGATGCTGATAACGACTACGTTAAAGACTACAAAGTTTTGTGCAATATAGTTATCAATAATCCAGATACGCAACATCCTGCATTGCCTACTTATCTGACGGCATAGAAAATCCTAGTTTAAACAATCCGCCTAGGCGGTTTTTTTACGTCTGAAATTTATGGAACAAGAAACAAGAATCGCGGTGCATGAAGCAATTTGTGCTGAACGCTACAGCCGTATTCAAGACAGTTTAAAAGCTGGCGATAAGCGAATGACGAAGATTGAGTATCTTTTGTATGTAGTGATGTTGTGTGTTTTGTTTGGCCCCGGTGTTGCTGCTGAGTTTGTTTCAAAGCTTTTGGGGCTGTAGCAATGGGCGATTGGGTTGATGCGTTAATCGTTGCAGCCTTTGTCATCATCTTTTTAGTTTGGGGCGCATTACTATTTTGTGGATATGGCAATGACGAATGCGCTGGCTCATTCTGCTACTTTTATTTGGGCTAGTTGGGGCTATAGCCAAGAACGGTTGTTACGTTCGCGAGTTCTACAGTATTGCTTGGACGATCCACAACCCATCCGAGCGCCATCAACAGATGTCTATGTGGCTGACAAACAATGTGCCGTTTTGCCGCAGTCAAGATTTGGTAGTTATTTGGAACAACCTATCTGAATGGGCTGGCTCGGCAGACTCGGCAGAACTTAGAGCCAAAGTCGTTCATGGATACAAAGATGCGCTTGAGCGAGAGAAGAAATGAAAGTCAGCTACGACAAGTGGTATCCCGTAGTTCAGCCAATGGCATCTACTCAGCAAGATGTATTTCTAAAGCGGATCGAAAAACTAGACGCTGAACGAGCAAATCAAGTACAGGTGGACAACCGAATAAAGAAGTTCCATCAGTATGAGTATGAGATTTATGAGTACAGGATGCGGCAAATAACCCTAAACATCCAGATCAACAACTTGAATCGCGAGATTGATTTACTTGTATGACCAAGAAACCTATACCCAGACCAAAAAAGCCTGTGCCAGATACCAAAGAAAAGCTGACGTTGTGGGTGACCCTCATGGTCAGCACAACGCTTTGCTTATCTGTATTGGGAATGGTGGTTAGCTTCATGTTGGGTCTGTGGGCCAAGGAAGTGGATAACGCTGAGATTTTCAAAATGATCAGCCCGGCCTTTAGCACTTTGATAGGCGGGATGATCGGGTTTCTCTCCGGTATCAAGCTCATGCAAAACGAAGACAAAACCAAATCTTGTAAGGATTAAATATGGTGGAATTTTTCAGTGGCGGTATTTTGGGTGGGGTGCTTGGCGGCATCTTTCGCCTAGCCCCAGAGTTTTTGAAGTATTTAGACAAGAAGTCAGAAAGGGCTCACGAACACCTGATGTTCTCTCGCCAGTGTGACCTTGAACAAATGCGCGGTCAGATGAAGCTGGCTGAAATCGGTGCGCAGCGCGAAGCCGCTGTCGATGTGGGTGTCATGGATGCGTTTAATGCCGCAATTGAGCAACAAGCATCTATGGTCAAAGCTGCTGGCGGCTGGGCGGCTAGTTTGTCAGCATCGGTAAGACCTGTGGTTACCTACTGGATGCTGCTTGTTTGGTCGTTCATCCATATTTGGTTTGCTTGGAACGCTTTGGTATCAGGCGCAGCCCCCTTGGATGTCTTTATGACCATGATGTCACCAGACTTCTCGGCACTATTGGCTGGAACAATTAACTATTGGTTTCTTGACCGTACCTTGAAGCAGCGTGGGCTATGAATCTTGAACTAGCCGCAGAGCTTTGCAGGAGATATGAGGGCTACCGGGCAAAGCCCTACCTTTGCCCAGCGGGGGTTCCCACAATTGGCTACGGCTCAACTTACTACGCAGATAAACGCAAAGTCACCCTAGAAGACTTGCCAATGGAAGAGGGCGCGGCAAGGGCGCTTTTATTGGTTGAGCTTGAGCACACTTACTTACCCGGTGTCTTGAGGAACTGCCCGGTCCTAGCGACCAACGAGAGAAGGTGCAACGCCATCGTTGATTACGCATACAACCTTGGCGTTGGAAGGCTGCAAACGTCTACTTTGAAGCGAAAAATCAATGCTCAAGATTGGGATGGTGTTCAAGAGCAACTTATGCTTTGGACAAAGGGTGGGGGCAAGGTGCTGCCGGGGTTAGTAGCAAGGCGCAAGGCTGAATGTTTGCTAGTCGCTGCTGGTATGGACTGACTTCAGCCCAGTTGTATCAGTGGCGTAATGCTCATTTGCACATTGTTTGTGCTTGTGAATTGAAGCCCAGCCGACTCAGACAAGCTCGGAAGTCGGAAGCAGGTGCACATGTTTTAACGGCTGAGTCGTAGCCCTTGCAAGTAGCCGCCCTCCCTACCAAGCCATACCATTGACCTAACTCTTGCCCCTCAGTTTTCTGGCACGATTGATCCCTCAATTGCTCGGATAAATTAAGAAATTCTCGATCATATGTTCCAGAAGCTCGGCGGTTTGCTTCATTCATGGAGTTGACAAGATGTCTGCTCTTTTCGCATGCTAGCCGATAGTCCCCCGATTGGTCAGCGGCCTTGATCTCAGCCACAAGTTTCTTCATTTGCTTGCCATCAAGTGACTGAGACTTAGCTAGCGGGGAAGCGGCAGTAAACAACAAGGCTAAAGCTATGTGCCAAACATTACTTATTATTGAAGGCTGCACGTGAACTCTCCTATTTAGAAATCTTAGCAAAGTCTTAAGCCTACTGGGCTTAGTAGCAAGGCGCAAGGCTGAATGTTTGCTGGTCGCAACTGCCTAAAATAACGAAGTTTTAAATCACCCTTATTTTGTTCTCCGGGGTGTTCTCCACTAAAAAATCCCACCAATTTTGGAAATAAAAAAGGCCTTACATCTCTGTAAGGCCTTGATTTCATTCACTTTTTTGGCTCCTCGACCTGGGCTCGAACCAGGGACCTACGGATTAACAGTCGGATTTATACCCTTCGGCCAAAAATAAAATCCCATATAAATCAATTACTTGCTTTCATACGGTATCAGGCAATATCAAGTTTTATCACAAAAAGTGTTCTCCGGGGTGTTCTCCAGAGAGCGTACAATTAGACCTACTGATCAATCAAAAAGGGGTCTGTGATGCCAACAACCAATAAGCGCCTCAACGAGAGTTTTGCTAGGAATGTCGAGGTCCCAAAAGTACCGACAAGTACAAAAAAGCGGGCCATCAAAAATAGCAAAGTTTTTGCAGATGTTGTGCGAGTTGATTACTGGTGCAAAGACACGCCCGGTTTCGGATTAAGGGTCTCCTCATCTGGTCATAAGACATGGGTTTACAAAAGAAGAGTTAACAACAAGCTCGTCAGCCGAGTACTGGGAACCGCAGTCGAACCTGGCTCAATTTCTGCTGATGCTGCTCGAAAGCTGTTTTTGACTTTGAACAATGAGTTAAATAGCGGCATTGACCGGGCAACGGAAAAGCGAGCAAAAGCAAAAGAAGAAAAGCTTACGGGTCTTACCTTTGAAGTTGCATTGCAACAATACGTTAAAGACAAAGTCAGAGCCAAGGACGGTTTACCCCTTAAAGAGCGAACTAAAAATGATTATTTAAGCATGATCAAAGAAGGGGAGACGGCCAAGTCGGGCAAACCTTTTGCAGATGGCCCACTGTTTTGCATCGCACATTTGCCTCTTAATAAGATTACCGCAGACCATATGCGGAAAATCTACAAAGATACTAAGGCGCAGCGAACAAAGATTTATTCAATGCAGGTTCTTCGTGCAGTGCTCAATTGGCACGGCTTCAAAATTGAAGACAATCCTTTAGGCACAGGAGTGGCTGGCAAATTGAAAATCCCAATGCCAGCTACCAAGGGTAAACCAACACCGATTCCTCAAAGGTCGTTGTCATCGTGGTGGGCAGCAGCAACCGATGCGGCACAAAATCACAGGCTTGAAGTTAGTCGTGTATCTGCCGATGGCTTGCGCTTTATGCTTTTAAGTGGCGCTAGGGCTGGTGAGGTGTTTGGCAACAAGTACGAAGACGGCCTAACAGTTAATAACGTTGATTTGAAAAACGGCATCGCAACCTTTACTGATACTAAGAACCGCACAGATCATTACGTCTATTTGTCAACGCAAGCGGCTGAAATATTAAATGACAATTGCAAGGGCAAGATAGGCAAAGCTAAGGTCTTTGACGTATTGGACCCCGGTAAGACTCTTGCGTCGATTAACGAAGTTGCGGGTACGCCCGGTATCACGGCACACAAACTTCGCCATACATTCACTTCAATTGCAGATGCCCTTGTGAGCACATATTGCATGAAGGCGATGGTTAATCACATTAACGCTAATGATGTAACGCTCACACATTATGTTCATAAGAGTGAATCACAATTGCGCGACTCTTGGCAGTTAGTCGCCGACTTTATTGTCAAAGGTGAGCCTGTTAAACCCGCCAAAGGTTTAAGTAATCTTAAAAAGCCTACTGAGTCGAATCAATACAATCTAGCCCTTTTTTGACTCGACTCCGGGTTCTACCGTGTGTAGCTGATCCACCTTGTTCTAGCTTTATTAAAGCTTCTCGTACTCGACCAATGTCGTATCGTATCGCACCGCCAATACGGTAATAAGGAATGATTCGCCTTGTATTACGATCCTTCTGTAAAAAAGAGACCGACATGCCAATGGCAGAAGCAAGTTCATGTTCAGTTAGTGCAATCTTTTCGGTCATTTGTCTATCGTTTTTCTGTTCAAAAGTTGTTTTATCAACTGCCTAACCTCACTGCTTACGGCATGGCCCAAATCCTCGGGGTCAATCAGACGCAGCAGCAAAACTCGCAACTCAACGTTGTGCATCGCTATGGCTTCCGCAGCCATCTCAAGGGGCGACTTCATACTTCAGCGCCTCCAGCAATAAATCTTGAACCTCACGCTTTGTTTCGCGCCTTGTCATCACCAACTCATCCACAGTTCCGGCTGCAACGATGTGGTGGATGAACACCGGGCGTTCATGGCCTGACTGCTTTTGGCGCATGGGGCCAATGCGCTCAACCATCTGCTGAAACTGCTCCAAATCCCACCAGTGGCTAAACACCACCAAAATATTGCCACCGTCTTGCAGATTTAAGCCGTGCCCTGCGCTGGCTGGGTGTGCAAATAGCAACTCAATCTGGCCTTTATTCCATGCCGCAATGGTTTGTGGGTTTGAGTCGAGCACCTTGCCTTTTGGAAACCGCTTTTGAAGCCGCTCTAGGTCGGACTTAAAGTGATAAGCCACTAGAACTGATGCGCCAGCAGCCTCCTCAATGACGCTTTCAAGGGCTTGCAGCTTCTCATCGTGTACTTCAGACCACGATCCCTTGTCATCGGTGTAGATCGCACCCGATGCCAATTGCAAGCACTTGATGGTTTTGCTGGCTGCGTTATGGGCCTCAATACCCGCGCCTTGGATTGACAAGTACATCTCTTTTGACATTGCGGTGTATTGGCGCATGGCAAGTTCTGGCAACTTCACTTTAATGACGTTCACGATGGGGTCGCTGATGTCAAAGAAGTCCTTGGCATTGAGGCTAAGGCAAACATCTTTGAGGCGTTCTTGTATTTCGCCCTGTGAATGCGCCAGCGGCTCTAGCCCATAACCGTCATATTTCAACCTAAACCAACGGTCTGTAAATGAGCTAAAGGATCGACCCAACCGAATGCCGCCATCAATAAACCAAGCTTGACCCCATAGGTCTTGCAATCCATTAGGGGAGGGCGTACCTGTCAACTCAATAAACCGTTTGCATTTCGAATGGGCAACGCTTGCCAAAGCTTGGGCACGTTTTGTTCCCTGCCTCAGCCGATAGCCCTTGAGCCGTGTTGACTCGTCCGCCACCACAATGCCAAAGGGCCAATGCTCTCCCAGATGCTCGACCAACCAAGGTAGGTTTTCATAGTTAATCGTATAAATGGATGCAGGTTGTGCAAGTGCCTCGCGCCGCTCTTGCGGGGTTCCCGTAATGACCTGCATGGTCAGGCTCAAATGATCCCATTTGGCTAGCTCATTAGGCCATGTGGTTTTGGCAACACGCAGCGGTGCAATCACCAAAACCGAAGTAGTTTGGGTCTTCAAAATCTCTTGGATTGCGCTTAGTAAGGCCGCAGTTTTCCCCAATCCCATTGAGGCCCAGATGCCGCAGCGGGGGTGGCTCATCACAAAGTCTTGGATGATTTGCTGGTGTTTTCGGGCTTGGTACTGGATTCTTTTGCTACCACCGCCTCGCGAGTCGAGAACCGATGCTCGTTTGCGCACAGGTAACGCCTGTAACGCTCGTTGTTGGGCTTGGCGCGAGTCTCCAAGACACTCACCCAAGTGTGGCAAATTGGACACTTCATTCAAAGAGGGCCTCCACTTTTGAGAGTGAATCAATAACGCACACGCTTTGGCCCATAGCCCTCATGCGTTCGTGCTCACGAAGTTGATGCGCTGCGGGGAGTTTGTTGGGAGCTTTAAGCTCAACCCAAATACCTTTACCCGGCAGCATGACAAAACGATCAGGTGCGCCCCGTCTGCCAATCCATTTGACCTTACGCACCTCACCACCCATAGATTGAGTTCGCTTCACTAAATAATCCTCTATATCTTTTTCACGCATCAGCCAACTCTTGTGTGGCAATGCCAACCCCAGCCAAAAGTGAATGGGCCTCGCGTATGTACCAATCAAAATCAATATCGGTTGGGAAGTGATCTGGCAATTCCATAAGGGGCTTGGCACCTTCGGTTCTTGCAACTTTGTAGCCATTGACCTTGTCTTCAATAAATCCGTCAATACCCTTAGCGTAGTACCAGCGAACGGCTTTACCTAAAAACTTACCCCGCCAAACAGCTTTGTTGTTTACGCGACGAACACTCACAAAGCGCCTAATGTCAGTGCACTCAAGAATAGTTTCTTCAATCGGCTTGCCATCGCGCAAATACGCAGTGACTGCATCAACGCAAACATCGTTCTCCGGGTTGCTTGAAAGGCTTGCAGTTGAAAAGACACCCTTGCGCTTTGCACTTGAATCAGTGCGTATGGCAAGGTATGAGTTGACATCTCGAAAGTACACCGCGCGGTAGTGTGTCTCTTCGGTTTGAAAATTGGTCTCATGCTCCCAAAGCCAAATGACACTTTCCATGATGTCAATAAGCTGTTTGGGACAACGAATCAACACACCGTCGGTGTTGGCAGAGACAACCGATATACCCTCATGCTCAAGTCTCTCAATCAACATCAAAAGAGAAAGTTGCCCAGTAAGCGTTGTTCGAATCATGAGGTCGGGGGCGTAGAGTTTTGAATATCTAGAGCCGAACTTGCCAAAGCTTCCGTTAACAACAATCTTTAATACATCGCCAGTGACCTTATCGCCAGACTGTTTAGCCTCAATACGACGATCAAGAATTTGCCTGTATGTGTTTGTAAAAGCTTCACCAAGGTGTGCTGGAGCAAGGCCTTGGTTCAAGATAATTGTGGGGTAGTAACTTGTGACATCACGGTCAACAAGAATGAAGTCTTCGTTAGCAATGTAGTGAACTGATTGTTCAGTGCTGTGCAGCCCGCCAATACCCATCTGGTATGTTGAGTTACCAATAGAGATGGTTTGCTTGGCTAACTCTGGCGGCATCTGAATATTGCCGGAGTCAGGTACTGTAAAAACAACAGATTGCACAAAAGCCAAAATGTCTTGCAGTTGTTGGCTTTTGAAGTTGATGAAATTTGGTGCTTTAAATTTGAATTGTGTGCCAGAGTCAATGTGCGGCTGTGAAACTGAGCCATTCATTTTCTGAACAGCCTGTGTCAAAACAGCCTCGGCAATTTGTGCATCACTTTTGCTACGAAGATCGATTTTAAATTCCTGACTCATTTTCTGGCGCAGTGTTAGCTGCGGAATCAAGGCTTCATAAAGTTTTTGCGTGACAACTAAGTCGTTCAGGTTGTACGCTCGTAAAAGAGCATGTTGCTCTGCTGTAATGATTGCCTCTGGCTCAATTGGCAGGTCTTGCATTGTTTCGCAGTGCATCCGACCAGCGTAAATCTTTAGCGAGACATTGCCGGGGGAGACTTCAAACAGATCGATGTGATCTATTTTGGGAATCTGAATATTGAACTGCTCTGCAAATTGCCATGAACGCAACTTGGTTTGAATAATGGCATCACACGCATTTTTGAGCATCTGTGTAGTGGTATTTGGTTTCAAAGCCAAAACAAGAATTGGGATGTCAAAGTTGATGCCATTAAATGAAATAACGGGGTGTCTTTGCAAAATGGCACCCACAGTTGAGGTGTCCAAGGGGTGACCCTCAAACATCTCAAACTGCCGGGTGTTGCCTGTGACGCTATTGCGAAAACCAACTAGAAAGTAGTTTTTGTAAACTTCAATATCTAAAAGCAATGCGTCAGCCATCGTTATGCAGCCTTTCGCGAAAGGTTGCATCTTTTGTGCGTCAATCGAAGTACGGCATGTGCACGGTGATAGTTCTGCCAATCTACAGCCAGTTGTCGATCTTGGAATCGACCGTTTAGCCCGAGATCTTCAACCTCCACATCTGTATAGTTCAAGCTTGTTGAATGCAAAAAGTCGGCAAGCAATTGCTTGAACGGCAGTTCGTGGTCAACATTTAAATTGACACCGCGCTGCATTGGAAGATTGCACAGGGGACACTGGACACACAAACCATTTCTGTGTTCAGCGTCTATTTGACTTTTGATTTCAAACCTTGCAGCATTTCCAACATGGTGTTGCGGTGATGGTTTCCCCTCAGGCATCATTGCGATAGGCCATGAAATATCAATTGCTGTCTCGTCAATGCGAACAATCCAAAATCCCCTAGTCGGCATGAAGTCGTCGAAATTAGTTCGAACTTCAATATGCTTGACTCCACAGCCTACTTTTGCAGTGTATTGGTAATGGTGTTTGAGCACCGTCAAGACTGTGTTTTGGTCAATTGCATTTAAAGCTTGCCCATCTGGGTTTCTTGCAACAATTGCACGAATGCGGTCTTCGGCGTCAGCTTTTCTCTGTACGCCAAGTGCCACATTCCACCATTTAACGCTTTTACGTTTGGTTGCCATTAGACAAGCCCCGAACCGTCAGTGCCGTTCTTGGGTGCTGGCAACTCATCAAAGTGATCAGCGTTAGCAGCGGGGCCGCTACCAAAAGCAGCGCCATCTTCAACAAATTGAATACCTAGAAGCTTTGCGTTAATGCGTTTTCCAAACTGGTTGTCTTGGGCCCAAACATCTATCAGAAAGTTACAAATACACCCGCCGTACGGGCGACCTGATGCCTCATCTAGTGGTGTTCGGTCGAAATTGACAACGGTAGGTTTAACCTTTGAAGAAGCCGAGATGAACTTTCTGCCAGCGAATCCATCAAGATGGCTTTTTAGATCACCATCATGTACGAATGTTTTGTCGCGCTGCAAAAGCTCTTTCTTAACTGAAGCCCATTTGTTAGTCCATTTTTCGGAGCCGACTTGGTCTGTGGTTTGATCTAACAATGCCACCTGTGGATCATCGGCTTCAAGAATACAAATAGCTTTAAATTGCGCAGCACCCTCGCCATTGAAAGTTGTTGGGGTGTACACGCTTGGGAAGGCGAGTTTGCCTTTAATTTTGATTTGCATTATTTTTCCTGTTCATTTAAATTGATCTTGTTTTTTGAGTTTGTGTTGTATCTGTGCTGGCTCTTGTGACTCCTTATGGTTTGGTTAAGACATCAAATGCCAAAGATGCCTTTGCTTGAACAGCAGGGCAGACAGATTTGGCGTTGCAAAATTGGCATTGTTTTTTGCCCGGAACAAGCGGAGCATCGGGACTGAGGGCTTGCTCGATAACACCTTTGGCGTAGGTGGCAAACTCATGCAATTCAAGCGGAGTGATCGTCCAAGTTGAATGGTTGTTTCGCCTTGGCTGGTGAATGTGCATGTGAATGTGCTCAATTCCAACTAGGCCAAATTCGGCTGTCGCACCAATTGCATACAAGGCAAGTTGTGAGTTGTTTTTTGCAACAACTGGAACACCTTTGCCGTATTTCAAATCATGAATTGAGATGCTGTTGGGTTTCACGACAATGGCATCCGCAGTGCCAAAAGCTTGGCGAGTCGTTAGTCCTTGCCCAAAGACAACGCGATGCTCAACGTAGAGTTGCCCACCAACTGCATCTTGTTGAACTGCATCTATGTACGTTTGAACGTGTTTAACCATTTCAGTATCGACTTCAATTTCAAAGCCACTGACGCTGATTTTTGATCCCAGAAATTCAGCCGCTGCAATTCCAGTTGCAAATGCATTGGGTGCTACCGCATGTGCAGCTTCACCTTCCGCTGCAAATTTTGATGATGGCAAACGGGGCACAGTCTTCTCAAGCGCATGGCTACCGGGGCAGAGTTCTAAGCGGTAGAAGCCGCTGGGTGAAATTTCAGCGTGTGCCATGCAGTGCCTCGCTTAATGCTTGTGCAGCCGCTTGGTATTGATCTGCGCCTATCGAGGGTACGTTTTTGATACCGAGCTTTTTTAATAGCTCAACAGCAGCCCCGTGCCCATCACGCATGGTGAGTTGCACAAAGGCTTTGGTAATTGCAGCCATAGTCGGCTGAATGCTTGCAGTTGCGCTTTTATCTGCCGCTTCAGACTCGGGAGCCTTTCCAATAGTCAGGGGAGGGGCCACTTCAGCTTCGGGCGTAACGACGACCCTGAAGCCCTCTTGCTCTGAAGCAAATACGGCAATTTGTAATTGGAACAGCGGTTTCATTGAGCAACCGTGTCTTGTTGGATGTCAAAATTTGCCAAAGCATCGTTGGCGCTTTCCAACTGGCTTTGAACAACCCGAATGTCACAGCAAGCATCGGCATAAGCCTCTTCAAGCATTGCCAAGCGGTTTTTTGTGTCTAATAGCTCCTGAATCTTGTTGGCTGCGATTTCAGCTTCAGTTGTGTCAATTTGGTCAAAATACCGTATCAGTTCACTGTCTGACAGGTTATTTAGCAGGGCTGGGGTCATGGGCTTTGCTCCTTGGAAATTGTCAAAATACTCGTTACACGTTTGCACACAAGCGGTATTCTAATACAAGCATGTAATTGTGCAATAACTTTTTTCAAAACGCGTAAAAAAAAGCGCCTAAGGCGCTTTAATTAGTTAATTTGTATTCAAACAATCTTTGGATTGCCCTTATGTTTCTGATTTATTTGCATCCTCGAAGTACATCAAATGGCTCACCGCAGCATTCGTGTGATTGACCATGATTACGTGAATTCCAAGTGCTGCACAGTCTGCAACTAAGCTGTGAAACCTTGGGTTGAAATCTACGTGAGGGCTTGCATTTGGGTGTACCAGAAACAGCACATACACCTTTTTCTGATTAAAAGCTAAAGTTTCACTCAGCTTGAGGGCAACGATTTCTGGCGCGTACTGGCTTATGGCGAAGCTAGGGGATCTGTGCTCAGGCAAGTACTTAAATTCGGCAACCACCTTGTTTGAAAAGTAGTCGTAATTACGCTCGTTGATACCTCTTGAAACCAATACATTGATGTTTTTCTTTAGTGGTTCTGGTAGGAGAGCCTTCAGAGCAATTTCAAAAACTTGACCTTGAGTTTTTGGAGCGCCAACTAAAGCTCGTCTTTGCGTTTCATTCAAAGCACTTTGAATAGGGTCTGACAATTCCATCGCGTTTTTACACCAACGGTTAATTCTTTCAGGCGAAGAGTTGGTCCACCAACTCTCAAACGCTTCAGGGGAGTATTCAGTGGTTAATGCTTCTGTTACAAGATATTTGAGACCAGTGTCTTCTTGTAACTGCTCCATAAATACTTGTACGGCAAGTCTGTTGTACTGAAGCTCTGTACTTCGGGGATCTGACACATTTGAAAATTTTGGCATCTCATCAATGGTCAAAGCAAGATTGATCGCTAAGGTCTCACTTGACATTTCAAGGTGTCCAAATGTTCCTTTCAAAAATTTGCATAGCCCGTCATACGTTTCTTTCCTTGGAATTGCTCCAGCTTCCCACCTTGCGACAGCTTGCTGGCTAATGTCTTTGAGATAGTCACTTTTGCTTAGGGCTTCAGCAAATTGGGTTTGATTCATTCCCAAGGTTTTGCGATCTTTTATCAGCGCTTGTCCCCAAAGTTCTCTTCGCTTTTTGTAATCCGTATATTGCTGCATAGCACCGATATGCGGCTTGATCTCATCATTTGAATCGGTTGACATTTTTCACAAGTGTTTGGTTGTTTAAACGGACTATAGCACCCTAAAACACGTTTACACAAGTTATTACACGTTTTGAAGTTGTATTTTTGTTCTAAACGTGTAAAATTTGAGCTTCCAAACTCATTTTTGACCCCCTATGACTGAAATTAGCTGCCCAACAGGCATTGAGTTAGCTTTAAACAAGGCGGGCACACAAGCCCAACTAGCCCAAATCCTTGGCGTTACGCAGCAAAGCATTTCAGAGTGGCTCAGACGTGGATGGGTTCCTGTGGATCGGGCTGAAGAGATTGAGCGACTGACAGGTGTCGCAAGACTCAAACTGATCAAACCACGGCTACGGGAACTTTTGGAAGCGCAATCCAACTGACCGTGATGAGCAATTGCGGTTCTTGTACAACCTTGTTTATGAAGAAGAGCTATGACCGCAAAAACACCGCTGGGTGCGACCCCGGCTGAATGGAGCCATTTTCAGATTATTTTGGGCCTTGAGAACGATCTGCTACCAATCGTCTGTGACACACAAGCCCCGATTTCACAGACTTCAAGTCTTAAAAAGCTTGGCAAAACACCGTCCCAGTACAACCGCAACCGTGAGGTGGTGGGTTTTAAAGATTGGACAAACAAAGTTCCCACTGCTGCTGAGTTGCTCAAGTGGACCAAAGAGCATGATTACGGCATTTGTCTTCAGACCCGGCGCGTTCGTGCTCTGGATGTGGATGTGCCCGATGCCAACAAGGCTGAATTGATTGATCAATTTATTGAAGCTCAATTGGGCCAAAAACTGCCCAAGCGTTTTCGCGCCAACTCAGGTAAGTTCCTATTGGCGTTTGAACTTGAAGGCCCATGCCCACACGCTGAGATGGAGGTGGACGGGGGGATTGTTGAGTTCTTAGGCGAAGGCCAGCAGTTTGTTGCCGTAGCCACACACGAGTCGGGCGTGTCTTATCAGTGGGATGGTGGCCTACCCAACGTGATTCCAACTTTAAGCAAAGACCAGTTCAGTGCTCTTTGGGATGCGTTGACTGATTTGTTCGCAACGGGCGATGTGCAGATGGGCGAGGGCAGGGAGCGCAAGCGCGGCCAGAGCATTGAGAAGAATGACCCCGTTGGTGATTTGCTCAAAACCAATGGCTTGGTACTTGGTGCTGACAAAAATAAAAGTCTATTGATTAAATGCCCATTCTCAGATGAGCACAGCGGCGGCGAAGACGGTGACGGCAGCACGGTCTATTTTCCTGCCGGAACCAATGGCTACGAGCAAGGCCACTTCAAATGTCTTCACGCTCACTGCAAAAAACGTCATGACGATGAGTTCATTGCAAAACTTGATTTGTTTGCGCTGAGTTTTGAAGTTGTAGAGGTGGAAGATCAAAAAAAACCTTGGCCCAAGTTCATACGCAACAAGCAAGGATTGATATACGCATTTGCTGACAATGTCGCCAAAGCACTTCGCCGCTCTGACATTTGCCTTTGGGAAATTGGTTTTGATCAGTTTCGCGATGAAATTATGAAAGCTGAAGCTGGCACACAGCAGTGGACAACCGTCAGTGATGCCGACTATGTTCGCATTCGTATTCAGTTGGGCAAGATTGGTTTTATGGCAGTGGGCCGTGAGCTTGCAAGGGACTGCGTCATGCTCGTTGCAGATGAAAACCGATTTGACTCAGCGCAAACTTGGCTGTCATCACTTGCGTGGGATGGTGTGCCTCGGGTCGAGAAGTTTTTGGAGACTTACATGGGCGTTGCATCAAGTCCCTATGCGACAGCCGTGAACTTTTATTTATGGACTGCTATGGCGGGGCGAGTCATGCAGCCGGGTATCAAGTGCGACATGGTGCCCATTCTCATAGGGCCGCAAGGGCAGGGCAAGAGTTCAGGGGTGGCCGCAATGGTTCCATCGCTTGAGTTTTTCACAGAGGTCAGTTTTACCCAGAAGGAAGATGACCTTGCTCGCTTGATGCGTGGCCGTTTGTTGGCTGAGATTGGTGAGCTACGTGGTCTGAACAGCAAAGATTTGGAAAGCATCAAAGCCTTTGTGACTCGGCAGCAAGAGAGTTGGGTGCCAAAGTACCGTGAGTTTGCAAGCAGCTATCTAAGGCGCATTGTTTTTATTGGCACTACAAATGCTGATGAATTTTTAGCTGATGAAACAGGGAACAGACGGTTTCTACCAATTAAGACACCGTTGGTTCAAGTTGCTTTGATCAAAAGGGATTGTTTGCAACTATGGGCTGAGGCTAAAGGTCTGTTTGATATTACCGGGGTGCTTTGGCATGGCCTAGAGCAATTAGCCAAACCAACGCATGAGCAGCACATGATCTCTGACCCTTGGGACAGGCCTATACGTGATTGGCTTGTAGCACCCGATCCTTTGACTCAGACTGCACCATCGGAGTTACCTCATATCTTTGTAGACGATGTTTTGACCAAGGCGCTGGGCTTTGAGAAAAAGCAGATGGGCCGAAGGGAATATTTGCGTGTAGCAAAAATAATGAAGGCTTGTGGCTTCAAGAGTCAGGCCGTCAGGGACAAAAACAAGGTTACGAAGGCATATGTAACCCTTGTAACCGATGCTCAAAATAGTACGGTTATGCGGCAAGCCGCATGAAATATAGCCGTAACCCTTGTAACCGTTGTAACTCTTCTTTCCTTAAAGGGATGTCGTAGAGAGACTATATAAGGCACCAAATGGATATATAGGAAAAACATGGTTTCTCGGGTTACACGGTTACAAACTTAAATAAAGGACACGGAATGTACTTTGCAGAGCGATTGATTCGTGCGGTGCGCAGCAGCGACTTGGAACTTAAACCCTTTGTCACAGATTTAGATTATGTGATTGCAAGCGGCATGGCGGTAAATGAACAAAGCTTTGGGGCACTGGCTTTTTGGGGCAAGCATTTGCATGACTTCGATAAGCTGCAACAGCTTCAGAGCAGACTTGTAAAGGTCATGGTTGCAAGGTCAAGAGCCAAGCGCAACCGGGCCCCAGTGGATGAGGTGGGGCGGTGCTCGGAAGCAGCACTCAGGTGGTGGCTGGATGACCAATGCGGAACTTGCCACGGCGTTAATTATGAAGCAGTGGGGCAGTTGCGTACAACGTATGTCTGCCCAGTATGCAACGGTAGCGGTAAGAAGGCTGAGCCACGGATGCAGGATGTGGGGGTTGAATGGCCTGAAGCCCAGTGGCGCTTTGTTTTTAATCAAACGATTAACTATTTGGACAATGAGCTAGGGTATTTCTTGAGGGCGGCTGCGGGTAAGGTTATAAAATAGAGAAGTCTTATTTAAAACTTTAAACCGAGAAAAATCATGAAAAAAATCAATGCTTTTATTGTCTTGTTAATTTCATTTTTACTTAGTGGTTGCGAATCTACTCCTACATTTATAGCGATGGGACCCTATCAGGAAAATTATCTAGAAAAACTCATTTCGGAATCGATCCCACCAAAAAATGGAAAAATTATTCTTTTTAGCCCGGGGTATGTAGAAATTGATAGAAAGGGAACGAAAGATATGCGTCCGATAGTGACTAATTCTGAAATTATTCAAATCCCGGGAATGTTGGTTTTAACTGATAAAAATATTTTGATGCAACAATGGGACAAAGAAAAATTAATTTATAAAAATGTATGGAGCATTTCTTATGAAGAAATTAATTCAATTTCTTTTGAGAGTGTTATGAATTATAGAGGTATTTCTGCTCGCTTAAAAAATGATAGGTATGTAACATTCACGTTTGGTGTTCATATGATTAATCACGAAGTAGTGGCAAAAGCATTTGCTCTGCTGCCTGAAAATTTGAAATCATCTAGATAAATTAAGCTGTTTAATCACAATTTTTGATGATTTATGGCATTTATTACATCTCTCGAAAATTTATTGCTAACTATATTTTTTAGAAATAATCAAAAACAGGCTCACATGATGACTATGTACAAATTTCGCATTGTTTTAGCTGCAGCCGGCTGTTTGATTGCATTTCACGCGTTTTCTGCTCCGGACTATCGATGTGTAATTACTAGTCGAGCATCCGCCGGGGAGGAGTCTTTGGGAGTTAAAAGATCACAGGACGCTGTATATATTGGAAAAGAGTTTACCGTTGAGCGGCGAACTGGTCTGATGGCTGGAATTCTCAAGAATTCGTACTTTACAAAACCTCAAGTCATCGATATTGGCTCAAGGGATAACTCCTTCAAAGTAATTAATTCGCTGCGTCTTGAAGAGGGGCTGGGTAGCGGTACAAACATCTACGCGCTGACAATTAATGAATATGAGCGCTCTGATAAAAAAGGTTTTGTTTTCTTGGTAAACGACACCGTTTATCTTGGTACATGCAAACACTTTTAGCAAAATCAGCATAGAAAAAGATGAATCCTCTCGTAAGTCTCTTAAATCTGAAGAAATTACGTTAATTTAAGATTTATACGAAAAAGAATTTCAAGTGGCAATCATCAATGATATGGCTGAGTAGGATTGCAACGGCATGTTGCGTGTTATTTTTCAGCTTTCATGTAGAAGCTGAAGTTGTAAGCGGAACGGTAGTAGCTGTTCATGATGGCGATACGATAACTTTAAAGACGCATTCAGAAGAGAAGAAAATTAGATTAGCAAGTATTGATGCTCCTGAGCTAAATCAGCCATTCGGCGTTGAATCAAGACAGATGCTTAGAGCGTTAGTCTTGGGTAAAGAAGTTCAGGTTGATTTCATAAAGAAAGATAGATACGCTCGTCTGGTTGGTAAAGTGGTTTTAAATTCTGACGATGTCAATCTCAAGCAAGTTCAACTTGGGGCTGCTTGGGTCTATCGTGAATATCTTAAAGAGATACCGATTAAAGAGCGAGCTTTGTATCTTGAGGCAGAAGCTCAAAGCAGAGCTGTTGCTATTGGACTATGGAAAGACGCAGATGCTGTTGAACCTTGGATTTGGAGAAAGAAATGAAATCAGTTTTTTTGGTAATGAGTTTTTTAGCCGCTCAAACAGCCCTTGCTGCAAGCTATGAATGTAAGGTTGATAAAAAGTATGCTGCTGACTTATCGGTAATTCAATCAAAAGAAGAAATTGAAAAATTTAAATTCAAAATTACAATTAAAGAAGGCGCAAAAGTCACGCTAGAACGCTGTAGTTTTGCCCCTAGTCAAAATGCTGTAACTTGCGATAACTACGAGCCCGATCGCGTTGAGTTTACAAACACACAATTTGTTAAGATCAAAAAATTCTATGTTACAAAGTCTCAATACGATGTTCAGATTTTTGAAAACTTAACGTTTGTCGAAAACAACGGTAGGGGGTCTATTGCCTCTGGAAAATGTATTGTTGGGCTGTAAAAAGTTGGTAACTATATGACCACTTACACTTACAACCTAAGCTTGGATGACAGAGAAGTAATTGCACTAAAGCATGCTCTTGAGTGTTATATGGCACCTGAAGTTCAAGAGCTTCTTGCAAAGAATCCTTCAATTGGAATCCGTGGCAATTTTGAAATCATTCGTGACATTGTTGAGAGACAGCTACATGAAAATGTAGAGCTTCGAAGTACAAATAATTTTAATCAATAAAGACTTTTTACTAACGGCGCACTTGGCAAAGATGATTTTTCGCTTTAACGATATTAAAGTTCTTTTTTCCGGAAACCTTTAATTACCCAAGCGGTGAGCGCGCCCAATGAATAAAGCAATGCGGCTGAAATTGTTGAAAAGAACAATCCAATATAAAACCACTCAAGTAGGTTTTGACGATGATCAGCGGTGAACTTATCACCAACTGATTTTGGCGTTACTGGTTGTTTTGCATCTAAAAACTGACGGTGATTGTAAATGTGGTAGCAACCTTCTTTGGTTAGTGGAAAAGGAGGCTCTACAAGTTGATCAAATGGGCGATTCATGTAGGAGGCACATTCTGGTTTCTCCATCTCTGAATTGTTACTGCTTAAAACTTGATATCTGTATGAGCTAGTTTTCCCTGTTTCATTAAATGGCATAAACAGACAAAAATAAAAATAGCCAGCTACTGTGACAACAAGCCAAAGGCGTTGCCAGCCATTCGAGTTCCGTATCCAAGTTTTAATTGTTTGCATTTAATAAAATCACAACTAGTAGCGATTCCTTAATTGATTACAGGATGTTGAACAGCAATCCAAATTGAACCATAACTCCTCAGTCACTTTGCTGAGATAGCTTCGTCAGGGGTTTAATTCAAACTTAACATCTTTACAAGCAATATTAAGCCAATGTCTTGCTGCTGTTTTAGCTAAATCGTAATGCCCTGTTACAGGAGTTGGTCTGGGGTATTCAGCTAAAGACTTATTAACGTCAGCAACAGCCTTGATAGCTTCGTAACATTCCCTTGCTTCAGCAACTTTAGTCATTCCGTTACCAATATTAAATCCATCACAGCCAACCAAAATTGGTAGAAGTAAAAGAGCAGAGGAAAGTTTTAAAAATTTCACAGTGACTCCGTATGTCGAGTTTTAAATTAAAGCTTATAAAGCTTTATAAATTACAACTTCAATTTGAAATTGTTCGCACAGGGTGTGCATTGCAGAGTCATCTTGAGCGCAGATTGCTACTGTGCGAATTGATTTGGGGTTAAAGGCTTTGACTAATTCGCGTGAAAAGAACGCTTGACCCATCAAATACATACCAAGGCGATTGGCTTTGGTTTGCAGCACGATGACGTCCATGCCTTCAACTGTGACTTCTTCTGCTTTGGCAATGCGGTTTTTACCATCCAAAACAATCAAGCCATCTAACAATCGTTGAGCAGATGAAGAAGTCCTTCGCACGATTGGAAATTCTTCAACCAGCGAACCACCAACGCTTTGCCAGTACTTTCTAGTCAACGGTGTTTCGTGCTTGCTCATTGAGGGATGTCGATGAAAAAAGAAACATAGTAGTGATCGGGTCTTGCTGAACTACACTTTTGTGTAATCTTGTAATTATCGATCGCAGACATATTTCATAACATTTTCATCCAAAGTGCCGGGCGCTATATCACTCCACTCATCATTTGGAATGTTGTAATTTCCAGTTATGCGTCCCTTAAGCATGGAATCGCTAAATGAAGTTAATGAAGTTAATCTGTATCTTTCTTTTTTGCAATCTAATTCTTCCCTTACGCGCCAAGACATATCTCCATTCTTATTTGGAGCATTCAGGTCGGCTAGTTTCCAGTATTTACGTAACGCTCCTTCTTTACGTATAGTTGTGGGATCAATATAGTATGTCGCATCACCATCTACCGTCCCTGCGACTCGCACCCATTTTGTCCCATAGTGTTTGTCACCCCATGCGGAGCAAGAAATAAACAATAGCAATACCGATATGAGTTTTCTCATGGTTTGTCTCGCATTAAAATTTTCCTTAAGACTACAAAGGGCGCCTTAGCTCATCTAAAAGTGACCCGTTTGAATGCAAATAAATTTCATTTTCAAAAGTCGAATCTGAGCGGTAGTATTCTTCACGACTGCCTCCCTCATCGAAGTGAAAGACAGAGTAGATTGCAAACTCGCCTGTGCGTTTAATATGAATACCGTATCGATTGTCAGGAGTCGGGCTACGCAGAGGTCTTACAGCAAGAAGTTCGTTCTCAAGCAAGCCTGATTCATTCATAGTGCGGTAAGCATCCATAGCTTGTTCTATTCGCATTATTAATTTCGTATCTTCAATTCGTTCTACGTATTCCAATAAATGGTTATTCTCATCTGGAATGAATTCTTTAGTAAAGTCAAAATCAATTTGGTATCGCGCGTCTATCCAGCTTGAATTGGCTACTAGAGAAAGAGCAACGAACGTGGCGATATCTCGATATCGAGCTTCAAGCTCTTCATAGTTGTGCCAATTATCTGAGTACAGAACATACTCTTTTGATCCAATGATGTCGAAGTCGTTGTAAAACTCATATTTTTTACTCAACTCTGACAAGCGTTTATTGATCTCCTCCAGACGCCAAGATTTAAAGGTCTTGAATTCTGAGCAAAGCTCCTGATAAAGCTTTACATAACGTTTGGAGTCTCTCCAAATTAGTATGTTTGCTAATTCTCTGCGCAGAGTAAACAGGTAGTTTGCACGATCAATAGCCTGTGCTTTGTCGAATTCTTTTAATCCGTGCAGAGAACCCTTAGCAATTAACTTAGCCCCCAAGAAGAAGCCAACGACAAGCGCCAAGAGTCCGACAAAAAAAAGCTCCATGAGAGATACCTTTCATGTTTTTTTTGGCAATTTGGTGCTTGCCATTTAAAACCTGCGCTTTCAAATAACTATTTTATGGTCGTTTCTCCCTTAAGAAGTGAGCAATTAAGTGTGTAAAGGCTGCCAGAAATCAAAATAAATTGAATTTAGAGGGGGAGGGAGGTGTGCCCAAAGATCCCAAAAAATTTAGGGGGTGGCTTGTTTGGGTAATTTTCCAAGGCGTAAACGTCGCAAAACACTACCTGTAGCGATTGTTGCCTTAAACATATTGGATTAAAGTTCTAGTCAATAAGAACTACAACTCCCCAGCTACGTTGCGGGGATAGCTTTGTCTAAAGTTTAACGTTCTGACAAGCAACGAGAGACCAATTGATTGCCGCTTTTAGTGCAACTTGGTAGCGGAACTTTACTTTTTCAAATTCCTCAGCGGATTTGCTTGAGCTTTCAAATTCTAATTTGCTGGTGTCAGCATTAGCCCTCAGTGCTTCGTAACATTCTCTCGCCTCAGCCACTTTAGTTTTTCCTGTGCGAATGTTAAATCCTGAGTCACACCCAACCAAAATTGGTAGAAGCAGCAGAACAAAGATAAGTTTTCGAAGATTCACAGTGACTCCTTATGTTTGAGGTCACTGAGTTTAGCGCCTCCTCTACATCCTTGCAGTTGCCGATTCAGGTGATTTGGTTGTAAGTGGCTATCGCCAACGCTGTCCCTGTGGCGTAGACAAATTACGGCAGCAGACCACAACGTGTTGAGATAAGCCGCCCAGAAGCTCTTCTTGCTGGCGTAGCGGCAGCGGGTGTGTTCGTCTAACTCCAATCCACAAATGTCAAACCCTGATAAACGGCTTACTGGTTGGAGGCTTCAGAAAATGAGAGCACAGAAAATTCGTGAGAATCCTCTGTGCTTTTATTGCCAAAAAAAGGGTGTGACGCGAATCGGTAACGAGCTTGACCATATTGTTCCGGTGTCAATGGGTGGAAGTAACGAAGAGTCAAACCTTCAACTGCTTTGCTTCGACTGCCATTCGGCAAAGACGATTCTTGACCTTGGACAAAAACCAAAACTGAAAATTGGTTTGGATGGCTGGCCTGAACCTGATGAAAATTTCCCTAAAGAGAGGGTGGAAGAAAAGTCTAAGCACGACGCATACAAAACCGTGTTGACTCACTCTCGTGTTAAAACTTCCGGAAAAAGGCTTTGAATTTGCCAAAAAAACAACTTTTGGGCTTAAATAGCGTCCAAAAAATAGTTCAGCTTGTTGGTGAACTTTCAGAAAAAATCCCGTTACCCGAAGGGGTTGTGCTTCGCACAGAGGATGAGATTGTAATTTGGGGACAGTTCACGCGCGCACGCGCACGCGAGGGATGGCGAGATTTTGATTTGCTCTTGGTGGCAAAAGCAGTGAGACTTGAAGCTGATATTCGCAAGCATCAAAAATCACTTGATGAGTTGGGCGTGATTGTCACGAATGAGCGTGGCACACCTATTCCCAACCCTTTGATCAGCATCGTTGACTCATTGCAGCGGCAGCAACTTGCCATCATCCGTAGCCTAAGCCTGAACCAGACATCGCAAGACCCGCGAACATTGAACGCCCAAGGGGTAGAGCAGGGTAAGTTGTCCAAGAAGCTACAAGCTTTTGATGACCTGATTGCACAATGACTACGCAACTCACTCGCGGTGGCAGGGTCATCGCATTCATTGAACGCTTTTGCAAAGTTCCAAGTGGAACGAATGTCGGCATCAATTTGGTGCTTGACCCGTTTCAAAAGAAATTCATCCTTGATGTTTATGACAATCCTTACGGATCTCGACGAGGCTATTTAAGCATTGGGCGTAAAAACGGCAAAACAGCATTGATTGCTTGTTTGCTACTGGCGCACCTCGTTGGGCCGGAAGCGAAGCGCAATAGCCAACTCATCAGCGGGGCGATGTCTAGGGAGCAAGCTGCAATTGTTTATGACCTTGCGGCAAAGATAGTGGCACTGTCTCCAGAGTTAAGTTCAATTATCAAAGCAGTACCAAGCTCAAAGAAGCTTGTAGGCATTCCGATGAATGTCGAGTACCGAGCCATTAGTGCAGAGGGCAAAACGGCTCACGGGTTGTCTCCAGTGCTTGCAATCCTAGATGAGCTTGGTCAGGTGCGTGGCTCAAGCAGTGAGTTTGTTGATGCAATCACGACAAGTCAAGGGGCGCATGAAGCGCCTTTGTTACTTGCTATCAGCACTCAATCACCAAACGATGCTGACTTGTTCAGCATCTGGCTAGACGATGCGAAGGCAAGTAACGATAAGAACATTATCTGCCACCTGTACGAAGCCCAAAAGGATTGTGATCTTGAGGATGCAGCGGCATGGCAAGCAGCCAATCCTGCGCTGGGTAAGTTCAGAAGTAGAGATGATGTGATTGAGCAAGCCGCTAGAGCGAAGCGGATGCCAAGTTTTGAGCCGACTTTTCGCAACCTTGTGTTGAATCAGCGAGTTGAGATGGTTGCCCCATTCGTAAGCAAAGGCGTTTGGATTCTTAATAGTTCTGAGCCTGATGAGTCGGTTTTTTATGAAGAGCCTGTCTATGTTGGGCTAGACCTATCTGGCAAGAATGACTTGACCGCAATGGTAATGATTGCCTTTCGCGAGAAGTGGCATGTCAAATCAATATTTTGGACCCCGGCAAAAGGTCTTGTTGATAGGTCTAAAAAAGACCGAGCGCCATATGACGTTTGGGAGAGTCAAGGATTCATTCGCACAATTCTGGGTGCGTCAATTGACTACGAAGTTGTAGCTCAAGAGATGATGGAAATCTTATCTGAGTGCAACGTTGTATCGGTTGCCTTTGACAGATGGCGATTTGACTTGCTACAAAAAGAAATTACAGAGCTTGGCTTTGTCCTACCCCTAGTTCCGTTTGGACAAGGATTTAAGGACATGGCCCCGGCAATTGATTCACTAGAAACAATTCTTTTGAATGAGCAGTTGGCTCATGGCGGTCACCCAGTCTTGACTATGTGCATGGCTAATGCAAGGGTTGAAAAAGACGCTGCCGGAAATAGAAAGCTAAACAAAGCAAAAGCAACAGGGCGTATTGATGGTGCGGTAGCACTGGCAATGGCAATTGGCGTTGCTGGTATGTCCAAACAGACTGAAGGCGATCTAGACGGATTTTTGGATGCCCCAATCGTAATGAGAATTTAATGGCAACACTTTATCAATCTTTGCGAAGATGGTTTGGCAATGTTGGCTCTACGGGCCAGCAAGATGGCGTTCAGCTTGGCGAGCCATTCACCCGTGTATATGACAGCAATAAAGATTACGGCATTGATGGCGCTCTGCAAGTATCCGCAGTCTGGGCATCCATAGAGTTACTCACCGACAACATCGCCTCTTTGCCATTATTTGTTTATGAAAGAGCCGAAGGGGCCGAGGGTCACAAGACATTAGCAAGGGGAACCAAACTCTGGACTCTGCTGCACGAATCACCTAATCGACGCCATACCCCAATGGAGTTTTGGCAGTTCATGGTGATGAACTATTTATTCCGAGGAAATGCTTATGCAAGGCTTGTTCGCAATGATGCGGGAGAAGTTATCGAAATGTGGCCTTTGGCTTCAGATCAAGTCGAAGTCGATGTTCTTGTCGATAAAACTATTGTTTACAAATACCAATACGAAGGACAAGTAGCCGTCTACGATGAAAGAACAATCTTCCATTGGCGTGACAAAGGCAATGGCATTGTTGGCATGAGTCGCCTCGACTACATGCGTAATTCGGTTGGCATAGCGGTTGATGCTCAGAACCACACTTCGCTTGGTTACAAAAAGTCTGGCAAGCGACCGGGTGTTTTTATGATTGATAAGTTGTTGAGTGAAGAGCAGCGCAACAAAATTCGCAACAACTATCGCGGTCTGGTTGAAGGCTCTGATGATGATTTGTTGGTACTAGAGGCGGGTGCAAAGTTTGAGCCGTTGAGCTTGACCCCGGCTGACTTGCAATTGCTGGACACACGCAGGTTCAGCGTTGAGGATATAGGCCGCTGGTTCGGCATCTCTTCTGTGATGATCAACGACACAAATAAAACGACAACTTGGGGCACTGGAATCGGGCAACTGATCGAAGGCTTTTACAAGTTTAGATTGCGCCCCATGCTTGAGTCGCTTGAGCAATGCATTGATAGAAGAATTCTCAACCCACGACAGCGGGAGCTTTACACGGCAGAGTTTTCACTTGAAGCAATTTTGCGTGGTTCTTTAAAAGAAAGATTGGACTCAGCGTCCTCGGCAGTCCAAAACGGACTGATGACTAGAAATGAGTGGCGGCAACTTGAAAATCTTCCCCGTATCGATGGTGCAGATGAATTGACCGCTCAATTAAACATGGCCCCACTTTCTTCACTAGGGCGAAATCTGGGAGTACCAACCGATGCAGTCTCGCAAGCAATTAGCTCTTAATAACGTTTCCTTAAAGTTTTCAAACGCAGATACAGGAATGTTTGGTGGTTATGCCTCAACATTTGGTGGTGTTGATTCATACAACGACACCATCATGGCAGGAGCATATGCAAATGTCATTGATACGGTAATGAGCGGCTCTGCTCGTATGCCAAAGATGTTTTGCAACCACAAGTCTTGGGATGTTCCTATTGGCAAGTGGGTCAAGATGTATGAAGACGATAAGGGTCTATACGTTGAGGGTGAATTAACAATGGGTAACCCTCAAGCCGCTATTGTTAAGGCTGCAATGCTGCATGAAACAGTTGATGGGTTAAGCATTGGTTACATGCTTAAACCGTCTGACGTTGAGTATTCTGAAATCGACGGTCAAACTGTACGCATTATCAAAAATATCAGCGAATTGGCCGAAGTGTCAGTCGTAACTTTCCCCGCTGACGATATGGCTCGCGTTGACTTAACCAGTGTTAAGAATTCGCTTGATCAAATTGAAAGCATCAAGGATTTTGAGGATTTCTTGCGTGAGGCAGGAGGTTTTTCAAAGTCGCTCGCTACGGCAACGGCAAGCCGAGCGAAGCGTTTATTTACTCGGAGTGAGTCTGAGAAATTAAGTTTGCCAAGTGAGCTTCAGCAAATAATTGCTGCAAATCTTTTATCTTCTCGGGCTCTTTAAATACAAAACACTTCAAAGTGTTTTGAATGATGGGATGTACACATCTCGTTAATCACATATCAAAAGGAAAAATTATGTCTGACTTATCAGAAATCAAAGCCCTTGCAGAAACGCAAGGCACATTGCTGTCTTCTACCCGTGAGTTGAAATCGTGGATGGAAAAGGCTAATGGTGAAATCGCAGCTTCTAAGTCTGTTGAAACTGAAACCAAACAAGCAATGGAGAAACTCAGCAGTAAAGCTGCTGAGTTGACCGACAAGTGTTTAGAGCTTGAGCGCAAAATGTCCGACTCTGCCAAAGAAGGTCAGATGCAAGCCGAATCACTGGGTGAGCAATTGGTTAAGTCCGATGCTTTCCAATCAATGGCACAAGGCCGTAGCAAGTTTGCTCGTATTGAAGTAAAGACAGCAATCATCAACGCTACTGGTCAGAACCAACCTTTGGTCGCTGACTTCCGAGTGCCTGGAATTATCAACAATCCGAATCGTGTTTTGACTATTCGTGATGTATTGCCTGTTGGCCGCACATCTTCTAACTTGGTTCAGTACACCAAAGAGAATGTGTTCACCAACAACGCAAACTCACAATACGCAAGCCCCGCTCGCGAGAATGTGACAAAGCCTGAGTCTGCAATTACATTCACATTGGCAAACGCCCCTGTGGTGACATTGGCTCACTTCATCCCTGTCTCTCGTCAGGTGCTGGATGATGCCCCTCAATTGCAGTCTTATGTCAATGGTCGTTTGACTTATGGCTTGAAGTTGGAAGAGGAAGATCAGCTGTTGAACGGTCTTGGTACAAGCGGAACAATCGCGGGTATCTTGGCATCGGGAAACAATACAGCCTACACCCGTCGTATCACTGGTGACACAAAATTGGATACATTGCGCCGAGCAATTACCCAAGCTCAATTGTCTGAGTTCCAACCCGACACAATCGTAATCAACCCTGCCGATTGGGAGACCATTGAAATTGCTAAGACTACTTATGGTGAGTACATCTTTGGCGGTGAAAATGGTCCTATCAATGCATTGCAGCCATTGATTTGGGGCAAGCGCGTGATTGCTACAAACAGCATGACTGCGGGTAAGTTCTTGGTTGGTGGGTTCTCTATGGGCGCACAAATCTGGGATCGTATGGATGCTGCTGTCCAAATCTCCTATGAAGATGGCGACAACTTTAAAAAGAACATGGCGACATTGTTGGCAGAAGAGCGTTTGGCTTTGACGGTCTATCGCCCATCGGCTTTCATTTACGGCAATCTGTAATTGAGCAGACCCCCATACCTTGCGGTGTGGGGGTTTTGTTATTTTTAAACTAACCGAAATACCCCCGCGATGGAATTAGTTGAAATAGTTGCATTGGCTCACTTTGATGATTCACGCATTGGTAGCGTGAGTAATAAGATGAGACTAAGAGTCCCATCAGTAGTTGCTGACGATCTACACTCCATTGGATTGGTTGAAATCCTAAACCCCACAGTGGCGAGCGCCCAATCCGTTCCTATGACCGCACCGCAGGTCGTTGGGCGGGGCGTGTCGCCTGTGTTATTGCAAGCGGTCCAAGTCTCACCGAGGAAGATTGCAAGCTTGTTGGAGACCAAGGATGGTCGACCATCGCAGTCAACGACAGCTACCGCAGAGCACCATTCGCAGACTGCTTATATGCTTGCGATGACCAATGGTGGCGAGTCCACTATGAAAGAGTCCAATCCGAATACAAAGGTGAATGTTGGACACAAGACGAGGGGGCGGCCAAGAGGTACAACATCAACCGCATCGGCTCTGAATACAAAGAAGGGCTCGGTGTTGATGGTGTGATCCACCAAGGTGGTAACAGTGGTTATCAGGCAATTAATCTTGCCTACCTTTGGGGCGCTAAAACAATTGTTTTACTAGGCCTTGATTGTTCTTTATCGCCAAAGGGTGATGCTCATTGGTTTGGTCAGCACGGTGAGGGACTGACCAATCACCAACCATTCCAATTATGGCAAGCAAAGTTCCCCCAACTTGCAGTTGACTTGCAAGCTGAAGGTGTTCGAGTAATTAATGCAAGCAGACAAACAGCCCTGACTTGCTTTGAGCGCATGACGCTTGAGGAAGCAATTAAAGTATGTTGACCTTATTGACTGCAACTGGTGCAAGACCAAAGGCGTGGGCTATCTGCGAATTGTGGATGGCAAGGCAGACTTACCGGGGTGATGTTCGCTGGATTATTGTTGATGATGGTGAGCAAGCTCAGCCGATCACTTTTGACAAAAAGAACTGGACATTAGAAGTAGTCAGACCAAATCCATTTTGGCAAGAAGGTATGAACACCCAAGCTCGTAATCTTCGGGCTGGTATGGACTTAATCAATCCTAATGAAAAAGTAGTCTTTATTGAGGATGATGATTGGTATGCAGCAGATTGGCTTGAGAGCGTCGATGCAATGCTTGAAAAAGCTGAGTTGGTAGGTGAGTCTCATGCGCGGTATTACAACTTGCCGCAAAAATCTTATCGTCAGATGCAAAACGCAACTCACAGTAGCCTTTGCTCAACGGCAATTCGTGGTCAGGCTTTGGATACCTTCCGATCAGTATGCAGAGCCAGCGTTAAGTTTATAGATGTACTGCTTTGGCAAGCTCACAGCAACAACCATTTGTTCAGTGGTGAGGGTGTACTTGGTATCAAGGGTATGAAAGGTCGCGGAGGCATTGGAGTTGGTCACGCAAAAGAATTCCGTGGATCAAAAGATGTCGGAGGCAAGATTTTGAGGTCGTGGATTGGTGACGATGCTTTGGTTTATAAGCCAGTGGAACAAACAAATGACACAAGTAATACGCAAGATTAAGCGCACGGCTGCGGTCGTTACTGAGCCAATCACATTGGCAACAGCAAGATTGCATTTGCGCCTTGATACCACGGGCTCACCACCAACCCATCCAGATGATGCATTGGTCACTAACATCATTAAGACAGCCCGTGAGGCTGTTGAAACCTATACGGAATTAACGCTTGGACAAACGACATATGCGTTGGCATTGGATGAATTCCCAGTAAATGCAATTGAATTGGTGACGTACCCTATCAATTCAATCACAAGCATCATCTACACAGACACGAATGGGACTCTACAGACGCTCAGTGCTGGTCAATATATCTTTGACTCATACAGTAAGCCCTCAAAGATTTTCCCTACAACGACTTGGCCCCACACAAAACAAGTACCTAATGCTGTGATTGTTCGATTTGCGGCAGGTTTTACAGATGGTTTAAGCCCAAACGAATACCCAATGCCGTTGGCTTTAAAGCAAGCGATGCTTTTATATATTGGTGAGCTTTATGAAAACAGAGAAGCCATCAACGTCGGTAATTTGGTGACAGCAATTCCCTTTGGAATTATTCACCTTATGACCCCATACCGGATAAATATGGGCCCGTAATGAGAATCTCTAAATTAAAGCATCGCATTAACGTTCAATCAAGAAGCACAACGCTTGATGCTTATGGTCAGCAAATTAACTCATGGGCAAGCATCGCGACTGTGTGGGCAGAGATCAAGCCGCTGAGTGGTAAAGAGAAAATGCGAATGAACGACATGTTGGTTGAGTCGCAATTGACACACCAAGTCACTGTCAGGTTTTCAACTTTATTTTTACCAGCCATTGAAGCTGATGGCTGGCGTATTCTTTTTGGTTCAAGAGTTTTAAATATTGTCGCTTCAATGAACATTGATGAAGACGATAAGTTTATTGTTTTTGACTGTACTGAGGGAAGTTTAGATGGCCAGTGAACAATTCATAACAGTTGCAGGGCTTTCCGACTTGCAAAAAATGCTCGATACATTGCCCGTAAGAATGGAAAAAAATATTATGCGCAGTGCTTTGAGGGTAGGGGCAAATGTGTACCGGGATCGCGCTAGGAATGGCGCACCCGTTAAGTCTGGCAATCTGAAGAAAAGCATCAAAGTTAAAAGTCAAGTTAGGCGTGGAAAAGTTATCACCCAAATTGTTGCTGGCGGTGGTGACGTTTTTTACGCAAAATTTATAGAGTTTGGAACTGCTTCCTTTTATGAAGGTTCTGGCAAAACAGTTGGTGGCCCGTACACCATCAAGCCGAAAAATGGCAAAGCCTTGAAGTTTGGCAATATCTACGCCCCCAGCGTGACTCACGAAGGGGTAAGACCCAATGGATTTATGAGGCGAGCATTTGACGGTGGTGAATCTGAGACTATACAAAAAACAGCAGACTACATCCGGCAGCGCCTTGATGATGTACTTCTAAAGTAAAAATGAATCCAGAACTCATCATTGCTGCAATGCTAAATACTCAAGGGATCAGCGCATTGGTTGGCACTCGCCGGGCAATGACGCAGCTTCCGCAGAACACTGCTTTTCCGGCCCTTGTTTATACAGTTATTGACGATATTCCGCTGCCAAATCTGCGCTTCAACGTAGTACCACAACGAGCCCAAGCTAGGGTTCAAATCAACCCTCTGGCTAAAACAATTGCAGAGGTAAAAGCAATCCATGAACAAGTTCGCTTGGCGATGGATTTCAAGCTACAACAAATATTTGCAGGTAAGACTGTTATCAGTAGTCGCTTAGACATTTTTGGAACTCCCGAAAAAGACTTGGACACTGGTATCTGGACTCAATCTGCTGATTATTTAATGTCTTATTACGAATAGTGAGACATAACAAAGTTTCAAGTATCTGCTTGAAAATTCTGCCCGCATCCCTGCGGGCTTTTTTTTGCAACCGTGAGGATTAAATTATGACTGTACGCACATCCGCAGGGACGACACTCCGAGTCACTGCTTCAGCACCCGCTACCTTTAACAGCGCAGGGTACACAACTCTGTTCTCAACATCTCCCGTCCCCGCACTCGTCGGTGAAGTCACCGATTTGGGCGAGTTTGGTCGTGAGTACGCTTTGGTCACGCATATGCCAGTTGGCAATCGTGGCACACAAAAATTCAAAGGCTCATTCAACGAAGGCACGATCACTTTGTCTTTGGGCTTGGATACCGATGACGCTGGTCAAATTATTATGAAAGCTGCAAGCATTTCTGATAACGACTACTCGTTCATGGTAACTACACAGAATGGCGACAAATACTTTTTCAGGGCGCAAATCATGTCTTGGAAAGTAGGTGTTGGCTCTGTTGACTCAATCACTACGGCAACTGCAACTTTGGAAATCACAACCAATGCAGCCGGAGTTGGCATTGTTGAGTCACTTGCAGCCTAAAGAATTGCCGTAAATGGCATCACGCGCACCTACTCGGATCAGTTCGCATCCTTCGCGGGGTGCGGCTGATTCGAGCAAGGGCAAACCTTCTCCCCGCGATAGGAACGTAAAAATGTTTGATATCTCAAATTTGGCTGTGAAAGAAACAGCAATCGTTGAACTTGAATCAGTAGACGGTGAGGCTTTACTTGATGCCAATGGCAGTCAATTAAGCATCACTGTTTATGGCCCCGGAAGCAAGGCGTTCCAGAAAGCTCAAAGTATCCGTAACCGTGCAATTCTTGAATATGTCAAGAAAGGCGGTAAGAAGATGAAGGAAGGCGAGCAGCGTGAGCTTGACGCTGAGTTCTTATCAGCTTGCACAGTTAGCTTTAACGGCTTTGGCTACAAAGACTTCACTGGCATTGAAATGTTTAAAGCGGCTTATCTTGATTCAGCCATCGGCTTTATTACTGAGCAAGTCAATAAAGCTGTCGGTGATTGGGCAAATTTTACTCCGGCATCATCGAAGACCTAATTCTTTACGCTCGGCAACTGGCTTGGTTTAGATCAATTCCAGTTGTTAAGCAAGAAAAGTCGGTTGCGTCGTTTGATAAGCAGATAGAGCTATCACGCGCTGAAAAGATTGAGAAAAACGGTGGCAAGCCATTGATGCCTGATGTTGGTGATGCTGAGTATTTGATAACTTATTGGCAAGATTTGGGCATGGTGGAGATGGGCGCTATGGGCCCAGTTCCATTGTCTGCTCGGGAAATCAACTCTTGGCAAGACTGCACAGGTGTTGGCCTAGAGGCATGGGAGTTTAGAGCGATTAAGCAGATGTCCCAAAACTATCTGATGCAAGCTAAAGAGAGTGAAAAGCCAGAGTGTGATCCTCCTTTTGGTGATCCAGTGAATGAATTTGACAGGACTATCGTGAGCAAAAAAATCAGCAACGCATTTAAAGCGTTGATTACGGCTAAAAGGTAAGCAATGGCAACAACGGTTGGGCAACTAACTATTGAGATGGCGGCAAATATTGTTCGCCTTCAGCAAGACATGGATAACGCGAAGAAGACAGTGTCTTCTGCAATGACCTCGATTGAAAGAGCAGCAGACAAAGCTGCCAATACGTTGAGTTTAATTGGCGTTAGTTTGTCTGGTGCAGCCATTGGCATGTTCGTTAAAAGTGCGATTGACGCAGCGGACAAATTAGACGATCTGTCAAAAAAGACGGGATTGTCAGCCGAATCGCTTTCATCGCTGGCTTTTGCATTCAAGATGAGTAACGTAGAAGTTGAGTCAATGCAAAAAGCGTTGACCAAACTTTCTAAAAATGCCATTGACAACGAAGATGCGTTTACCGCTCTGGGTATTTCTGTCAAAAAAGCTGATGGCACTTACAAAGCAGCCGACGTCATCTTTAAAGAGGTTGCTACTTTTTTTGCAAAGATGCCTGATGGTGTTTTGAAAACAAAGCTATCACTCGAACTATTTGACAAAGCGGGAGCCGACTTAATACCGATATTGAATGGCGGCGCTATAGGCATTGAAGAGATGACCAAACGCGCAGAAGAGCTTGGGTTGGTAATTTCAACCGATGCGACAAAAGCATCAGAAGAGTTCAAAGACCAGTTAGACACTCTGAATCAGCAGATGATTGCAACCACTGTGAATGGGTTGACACCGTTTATCAAATCAGCTTCTAACCTCATTGAAAGTCTGATGAAGTTGCCAAAGCTACTTGAAGACAATAAAACCTCTTTGCTACTTTGGTCGGCAATTATTGTTGCTCCTGCAATTGTTGTGGGGATACCTGCACTGGTTGCAGGGCTTGGCGCTTTGGCAGTGGGAGTTATTGCGGTTGGAGCAGCCTTTGCGGCTAACCCAGTTGCATTGATCTTGCTCACCTTGACGGCAGCGGCTATCCCCGCCATTAAAGCTATCAACGATTATGTCAAAGCCAACAAGCAAGCTGAAAAAGCTCATGAGGAATTGAACGAAAGCGCCTCGGAAACAGCACGGCTTTTGCGTCTAAATAAAACAGCCGCTGAAGGAAATAATAAAGCGACTGATGAATCTACATTAAAGATGGCAGAAGCTGCCATTAAAGCAAAAGAGCGAGCCGCAGAAGAAAAGAAATTAAACGAAGAGTTTTTGAAACAGGCCGAAGCCTATCGCAAACTAATTGCCAGTATCGACGAAAAAATAGCTTTTAATAAAGCCGAGTTAAATTCAACTGAAAAGTTGACAGAATCCCAGAAGTTAGAAATCAAATACAGAAATGAAATCAACTCTGGAATTTTGAAACTAACAAAGACACAGCAAGACGCTTTATTTTTAAAAATAGCAGAATTACGGGAAACTGAAAAAAGTCTTGATTTACAAAAAGAAGCCATTGCTTTAGCAAAGCTTGAAAAAGAAATTCTTGAAGATTCTGCTAAATCAAATTACGCAGTTTATGAGGCAATTAGTAAGAAGAATAAATCTATTCAAGACGAGGTAGATAAGCAGAAAGAAGCCAATAGCCTGTTCTTGCTAGGTGCTGATGCCGTAGAAAAATTAGTTATTCAAAAGCTGCGTGATCAAGCAACAACAGACGAGCAAAACGCTGAACTTGCAGAGCTTGCCTATTTAAGTGATGGTGTTGTAAACGGCTACAAAGATCAAGCCAAAGCATTGAGAGATTTAGCTGATGCCAAAGAAAAGGGCATCGGTCTTAAAGCTGCAAAGGAAGCACAAGAAGCTTGGGACAAAGCCGCAAGTTCAATTACAGAAGGATTGACTGACGCACTGATGCGAGGTTTTGAGTCCGGCAAAGGCTTCGTGGACAACATCTTGAGCTTTATTAAAAACAAGTTCAAGTCAACGGTCGCAGAGTTCATCATTCGCCCGATCATGTCCCCGATAGGCAATATGTTTGCATCAATGATGCCTACAGCCGCAGGGGTTGCAAGCGGTGGTGGTTCTATGTTTGGACGCATCCTTGGCGGCGCAAGCCAAATGGGAACTCTGTTCGGAACTGGCGCAAGCGCAACAATGGGCGGTGCGGGATTCATGGACATGATGGGCGCTTCATCTGCAATGATGGGCAACGGAAGCATCATGGGCGGCATGAGTCTTGGCGCGGGTGCTGTCATGCCTTACATTGCAGCGGCTTCGGCTCTCGTATCCCTAATTAAGTCAATGGATGATTCGGGCACTATGCACGCTGGTGGCGCTGCAACAGCAAGCGCATCAGGTGCAAGCAGAACAACTGGGTCTGAACTTAACTTTGTTGTTGATGTAAACAAAGAAATGCAACCGCAAATCGTCAATATGGCGGGAAGCATTGCAAATACTTTAAACGGATTAGAACGCGCATTTGGTCGAGCCGAGGAAGTTGTTGTCGGCCTTGGCTTCGCGGATGACTCTAGCGCAGATGGTGCATGGGGTGCATTGAAGATTCTTGCAAGCGGCAAGAGCCTTGTTGATTGGGCTCAAGGGGCCGACAAATGGCCCGGATTTGAGTTCTCAGACTCAGCCGCAGGATTTGAAGAATTCACTTTAAAGATCGCAACTGATGTTCGCACGATGGTTCAGAGTATGCAGTTGCCTGAGTGGGCGGCAAATCTTGCAGCAACGATCAAAGAGGGCGCGACTCTTGAAGAAGTCTTGGCAGTTGTTAATGCTATCGCTGAATTAAAGGCAGCGTTGGTAAGTGCATCGGAAACTCTGACATTGATGGGTGGTCCGTTTGAGGCTTTGGCCTTGAGTGGTGAAGATGCAGTCCTTGCTGTGTCTAATCTTGTTGGCGGCATTGATCAACTGATTGCCAAAGCACAGGGCTTCATGGCTAACTACTACACAGAGCAAGAGCAAGCGGGTGTTATTGCTACATCACTTGTTCAGGCTTTGCAAAAAGCTGGATTCACCGAACAGCAAATTGCCGCACTGCAACAAAGACAAGATTTCAGAACCTTGCTTGAAAGTATTGATGTAAGCACGACGCTAGGCCAAGAACAGTTTGCGGCATTGATTAACCTTCAGCAGAATTTTGCTGATGTGCAAGGGTTGTTAGATACTCAGAATTTGACATTGCAAGAGCTTGCAAAAATGGCTCCGACAAATACATTGCTCGATCAGATCAAGGTTTTGACGGAGTCTGACACCGCAAAAGCAACAGAAAAAGCTGATGTCCAAATTACATCTTTAAATAACATTGATGTTGGCGTTGTATCTGTTGCTACGGCAGTTGAGTCTCTAGAAAGCGCAACAACTAGCGGTTTCACTCAAGTTGCCAATGCAGTTGGTAGTGCGTTTAATGAAGCCAAAGCAGAGATCGCTTCAGCGAATGCTTCAGCCGCTGCCGCTTGGAATAATGCGGCATCCGCCATTGATCGCGCGAATCAAATTGCATCTGACTCTATAGCTTTCGTGAGCCAAATCTCATCATCGTCAATCAACCAGAATTATGGCGACTACGTTCCGCAATTCGCAGCAGGTGGTGCTTATGGTGGCGGTATGGCTTTGGTGGGAGAGCAGGGCCCTGAACTAATTAACTTTGGAAATTCAGGAACTGTCTATAACGCGCACAAATCAGCCAACATTATTGGTGGCGAAGTCGCGGGAGAGATTAGGGCGCTGCGAGAAGAAGTAAGTCAGCTTCGATACGAGGCAAGGGCCACAGCAGTTAACACCAGCAAGATTGTGAAGCTTCAAGACAATTGGGATGTCCGTGGTCTGACAGTTAAGACTGATGCAGATCAGCCTCTGGATACGGTTTCTGTATGAAAGTCATTAAGCCTAAAACAGTATCCGCTGGGATGGTTCTATCGAGTAATGCGGTAGAGGCTTATGCAGCTTGGAGTTCTGGTACTACCTATGCGATAAATCAGAAGGTTAATTACGGAACTAACTACTACAACAGCTTAGTCGGCAGCAATACAAACAATCTGCCCGATGTGGTTGGCTCAACATTTTGGCAATTGATTGGTCCTGATAACAAACACGCAATGTTTGATGGTCAGGTCAGTACAAAAACAACCAGAGCCACAGCACCTTTGACAGTCACCATCGCCAGTGGAATTGTCAATAGCGTTGCGCTTCTTGGTCTTATTGGGCAGTCTGTGACTATCACAGTCAGAGATGGTGGTGCTAGCCCTGCGGTCTACACAAGGACTGTAGGTCTGGATGGCACGATCATTCTCGATTGGTATATGTATTTCTTCGAGCCGTTTGTGCAGCTAGGTGAAGTTGTCCTAACTGATTTGCCGCCATATTTGAATGCTCAAATCACAATGTCTCTTACATCGGGAAGCGCAGTATCAATTGGCGAGATGCTAATTGGTACGGTTTACACACTTGGAGCGGTAGGCACAGAGCAGGGCGCTACTGTCGGCATCATCGATTACAGCCGCAAAGATACAGACCCGGACACAGGCGTAACAACATTCGTTGAGCGAGCCTTTAGTAAACGCATGAGTGGTCAGTTCTTGGTCAACAACGAGAGCATAAATGGTGTTCAGCGAATACTTGCGGATGTAAGAGCCGTACCAAGCGTTTACATAGGCTCAGAAAACGCATCGTATGCCCCTTTAGTTGTGTACGGTTTCTATCGTGACTTTTCGATTGACATCGCTTATCCAACAAAGAGTTGGTGCAGACTTGAAATTGAAGGTTTGATCTAAAGGAAATAACATGGCGATCAGTCCATTACCAACACCACCAAGTAGGGAAGATCCCGCAAATTTTGCAACCCGCGCTGACTCCTTCTTGGGAGCTTTGCCTACATTTCAATCAGAGGCTAATGCTCTACAGGTAGATGTAAATACAAGGCAAACAACGGCAAGCACAGCGGCTACAACGGCAACGACTCAGGCTGGAATCGCTACTACGCAAGCGGGTGTCGCTACTACTCAAGCGGGCATTGCACAGGCTCAGGTAGCGTTGGCAACAACTCAGGCTGGGATTGCAACAACGCAAGCCAACAATGCCTCAGCTTCTTTTGATCTGTTTGATGACAGGATGCTTGGCGCAAAAGCAAACGACCCGACTCTCGATAACGATGGCAACCCGCTTTTAGTTGGTGCTCTTTACTTTAGCACCACAGTAAACCGAATGAAGGTTTTTGACGGGACATCATGGCAATTGGCTTATGTTCCTGCGGGTGACTTTGTAACTGGTGCTGCTAGTTCTCAGACCAATGCAAT